>Ga0315296_10001279_pt1 | contig 21956 bp, 14 predicted proteins | sample YL17G14_18_MG_FD_203921 | JGI IMG/M metagenome (GOLD analysis project Ga0315296, IMG submission 203921) | Sediment microbial communities from Yellowstone Lake, YNP, Wyoming, USA - YL17G14_18 | ecosystem: Environmental > Aquatic > Freshwater > Lake > Sediment | place: USA: Wyoming | collected...
GCTAAGATGCTCCTGGCCGGGTTGGATATTCGGTTTGGATGGACAGGCGGGCTTCCGCTTTGGGCGGAAATTGCCGGAATGGTTGCCGCTCTGGCGGGGTACGGGCTCGTAGTTTGGGCGACGGGATCGAATGCCTTTTTTTCGCAGATAGTCCGCATCCAGACCGAACGCGGCCATACGGTTGCCACTGGCGGGCCATATCAGTTTGTGCGACACCCGGCCTATATCGGAATGATATGTGTCGAGTTGGGAACATCCTTAATGCTTGGCAGTTGGTTGGCACTCATTCCCGGCGGAGTATCCGCAGCCTTGATCATCCTTCGCACGGTGCTGGAAGACCGGATATTGCTCACGGAACTGGCCGGATACAAGGAATTTGCAGAGAAGACACGCTACCGTTTGATACCTGGAGTTTGGTAGATGGTTTGTGCAGAGGGCCAGAATAGGTCAGGAGTCTGTTTGTTGCTGATACTCACCGATGTGAGGGCATAAACGCCGCCTAACAAGTCGTTGAACTAAGCGCTTCGCGCAGGGAGCGCTCCCCGCGACACATCCCCTGACATTCCTTCATTCTCCCCAATCGGGGCTATACTACCCGTATCACTTGTACGGAAGGTATAGTCATGACACCCTTAAGACAACGCATGATTGAGGACATGCAACTGCGTGGCCTGTCCGAGAAGACCCAAGAGTCCTACGTGCGCGCGGTGCGACAGTTAGCGGAGCACTACGGCAAGTCCCCCGACGGCATCGGCGAAGAAGAACTGCGCCAGTACTTCCTCTACCTCAAAAACGACGAGCAGGCGTCTCCCAGCGCATTCACGATCGCGCTGTGCGGCATCAAGTTCTTCTTCCAGCACACGCTCCGGCGGGAGTGGACGACGTTCGAGTTGGTGCGCCCCAACCGCGAACACACCCTGCCCGTCGTGCTCAGCGTGGACGAAGTGCAGCGCATCCTGGGCTGCCTCCGTCTCCCACGCTACCGTGTCTGCCTGAGCACGATCTACACCTGCGGTTTGCGCCTGCAAGAAGGCGTTCACCTGCAGGTGCCAGACATTGACAGTGACAGGATGATGCTCCACGTGCGCCACGGCCAGGGCAGCCAGGATCGCTACGTGCCGCTGCCTGAATGTACTCTGCTGATACTGCGCCAACATGGGGTCACCCACCGCCATCCGGTGTGGCTCTTCCCGGCGCGGACTCCGGTGGGGCTATCCCCCACGGCTGCCACCAAACCGATGGATGTCAGCGGGGTGCAACGTGCCTTCCGAGCCGCCTTGCAGGAGAGCGGCGTGCAGAAACCGGCTACGGTGCACACGCTGCGCCATTCCTACGCCACCCACTTGCTCGAAGCCGGGGTCAACTTGCGGCTCATCCAGGCTTACCTGGGGCACAACTCGCCCCAAACCACCGCCCTCTACACCCATCTGACCGTCGAGGCGAACGAGCAGGCCGCCCAGATCATCGAGCAGGTCGTGAGCCGCCTGGCGTGGTAGAACTCGCCGAGATCTTCCGGCGCTATGGCCCGGCCTATCGCGCCCCCTGAACGCTTACAACTCGCCAATACCGGCCTATTTGAGTATAATTAGGTGGATGTGACGACCTGAGACAGGGTCTTTTGAGGCGTGGAAGCACATCTTGCTTCGAAAGCAACAGGAGAGCAAGCAATGAGTCAAATACTTGAAGGCATAGAAGTTGCGGAGTTTAACCAACTGCTCAACCGATTCATCGAACGCGAGGCCCCTGACGCGATCTCTTTCGATGCGCTAGATGAAGCAGTACACCAGCGACTGGGCGAAGTGACAACGACCCAAGAGGCAACTTGACTCAACCCATCCCCCTCACCAACCTCGAAGCCCGGCGCTTCCTGCTGGCCAAACACGCGCTGTGGCCGCCGCGTGCGCTGGCCGGCAAGGACGGCATCCTGGCCATCTTCGAGCGGCTGGCGAGCATCCAGTTCGACCCACTGAACGTCGTTGGCCGCAACCCCGACCTGGTGCTGCAGAGCCGCGTGGCCGACTACCGGCCCGCCATGCTCTACGAACTGCTCTATAGCGAACGAAAACTGTACGACTACTGGGACAAGATGATGTCCATCGTGCCGCTCCGCGATTGGCCCAGGTTGGCGCTCCTGCGCGCCACGTGGCGCGAGCACCACGCGGCACGCCGCGCACAGCACGCCGAACACGTCGAGACGATCCTGGCCGCCATCCGCCAGCAGGGGCCGATGTCCAGCCTGGACTTTGAGGCGCACCACGACGTAGAATGGAAGACGGACTGGCGCTGGGGGCCGATGCGCGCGGCCAAGGCGCTGCTCGAAATGCTGGGAGACACAGGCGAGGTGATGGTCAGCCGCCGCCAGGGCGCACGCCGCTACTACGACCTGGCCGAGCGTGTGCTGCCGGCCGAGGTCGCCGCCCAACCGCTGCTGCTGGACGAGGAAGAGTACCTGCGCTGGCGGGTCGCCCGGCGCTGCCAGGGCCTCGGGCTGGTGGGACCGAACCTGGGCGGCGAGGCGTGGGGATTCGTCGCCAAAGCGCCGGAGCGCGCCCGCGCCATCGGGGCGCTGGTGGAGCAGGGAGAGATGGTGCCGCTCCACGTCGAAGGCAACAAACAGACCTGCTACATGCTGAGGCGCGACCTCCCTTACCTGGAGCAAGCGCGCGCCAGTGCCCCCGCGCCCCAGGTCGCCTTCATCGCCCCGCTCGACAACCTGTTGTGGAGCCGCAAGTTGATCGAGCGCCTCTTCGGTTTCAGTTACGTGTGGGAGATTTACAAGCCCGCCCCGCAGCGGCGGTACGGCTACTACGTGCTGCCGGTGCTCTTTGGCGACCGCTTCGTCGCCCGCTTCGACCCCAAATTCGACAAGAAGATGCGCCGACTGACGATCCTGAGCTGGCGTTGGGAGCCTGGCGAGTCGCTGACGGACGAACTGGCCGGCGCACTGCGTGAGGCCTGGACCCACTTTCTGGCCTATCTGGGCGCAGAGGGCATCGTCGCAGCTGAGGGGGTGGACCCGGCCGTGGCGGCCCTGGTCGAGTCATAGATCGGATTTTCACCGCCAAGACGCCAAGAGCGCAAAGCTATTTCGAGATTTCTTGGCGTCCTTCGCGCCTTTGCGGTAAATCTTGTACTCACTTCACAGCAGCCACTGCTCATCGCCCGAGGACAACCCCTCGGGCGGCGTCGTCTCCGGGGCCGGAGGCAGGGCGAGCAAGCGCAGGAGCGCCACGCGCCGGGCGTCGGGCCAGCGCACCCCACCCGCCCGCAGCCGCTTGCGGTCTGGTCGGAAGGCCGTGCAGAAGTCAGGCGGCACGAAACTGTCTACGATAGGGAGCGGCGCACGGATCTGTTCCCACCCGCGCGCCTTCAGCCGCCGCGCCACCTCCGGCGCGCAGGTCTGCTCCACCGGCTGCGTCACCTTGTAGCAGTCGCACCGTCCGCACGTCACGTCGGGGTTGACCCACCCAAATTGGCCCTGCACCTGGGCACTGCCGGGGAGAAAATGGGCGCAGTGGCGGCAGGTGTCGAGCCGGAAGTCGCAGCGCGGGCACGCGACGGGGCCGGCCGCGACGGTGGAGCGGCCACCGGCAGTGAGCGCCCAGGCGCGGGCCACCTCCGCGCCGCACAGCGGGCAGCGCAGGCCGTCGGCGCGGCTCAACCCCAACGCGACCGTCTCGCGCGCCAGCAGGTCCGCCTGCTCGTGGGGCGATAACGCCCCGATCCGCGCCCCCCACCAGTAGCGGGAGGGGACGACCGTGCCCAGGAGCGCCCAGCCCAACCGGCGTGCCAGCCCCAATCCCCGCCGCCCCGCGTCTATCCAGACACACGCGCCGCGGTAGGCCAGGAAACCCAGCACCCCCAACACAAGCGCCAGCCAAAGACATCTGCCCATATCCGCGTTCATCCGCGTCCAATCTTACCACGCCGGCGGCGGGAGCGGGTGAAAGCGCGCGCCGTAGACCCGGTCGTCGGCCCACACCAGGAAGCGCCGGGCAAGCGGGACGTGCATAGCGATCTGGGCCACAACGCGATGCGGTAGCGTAAGCGGCTTGGACCAGGGGCAGACGACCTGGCAGATGGTGCAGGCCGAGCCCAGATGCCCCCAGTAGAGCAGGCATCTCAGCGGGTCAATCCGCCACTTGCGCACGCCGCGCACGACGGCCTTGTCCCCTTTGGGAATCGCCCCCGCTGGGCAGTTCGTCGCACACTTCAGGCACTTGGTGCAAAAGTCCTGGACGCCCAGGTCCACCGGCGGATCGAGCGCCAGCGGCAGGTCGGTCGTGACGCAAGCCAGGCGCAGATTGGCCCCCAGCCGGCGATGGAGCAGGTAACCGCAGCGCGCAAGTTCCCCCAGCCCCGCATCTACCGCCACCGGGACGGCCAGCACGCCGTAGTTGCGCAGGTGGTGGGCACGTGCAAGCCAACCCAGTGCACGGATGTAAGCGGCCAGGTGCGTTGCCACCAGCGCGCCGAGCGCATAGACTCGCCCGATCTCGAAATCGGAGAACGGCGTGCCGCCGGTGCGCAGGAGGCCGCGATCCTGGGCAAAGGCCATTGAGATGGCGTAGCGGTGGGGGACCTCGATCGGATCGCCCCACTGCGAGTCCCGGTAGTCCGCGGGCAGGCCGCTGAAGTGGGGCGGGTTGGGCCGGTAGCCGGCAAAGAAAGGTGGGGTACCGCGATGGCTATAGACCCACGCGGGGTTGAGAGGGCCGATGCGCACGTCGTCGGCCCCCAGGCGGCGGGCCAGCCGCTTGATGCGCGCGGCCATCTGCGCCGGGTCAGCCTCCACCTGCGCGGAGGCCACCTCCCCATCCACCACGTCCGGCAGCGCCAGGCCGACCACGGGGCCGAAGGCAGCGCGGTAAAGGGCCGTGTCCGCCTGGGACGCGCTCTTTTCCGGCCGGTTGACCGCTTCAATGAACGTCGCGATGCGGCGGTCAATCTCGACCAGTTCCGGGTGGGTGGCGTGGTAGGCCCGCTCCTCGACGCTCCCGGGCACCAGCCGCTCGCGCGCAAAGACCGTGTCTCGCTCGTCAAAGCGGTCCAATTCCCCGACGACTTCATAGGTTGGATGACCCACGCTTGTAGTGTACTCGCTTTTGTGTCCTCTGGCAAGGGGTGGTATACTGGGAGTTGGAGATTGGAGGGGGTAGGCCGGTCAATGCTGACTTGATCCAGGGAAGGAGCCATGCACCGAAAATCACTGTTGGCACTGTTCTTTCTCTCCGGCATGAGCGCGCTGATCTATGAAATCTGCTGGGTGCGGCAGGCGACGCTGACGTTTGGCGTGAGCATCTACGCCTACAGCGCGGTGCTGACCGCGTACATGGGCGGGATGGCGCTCGGCGGCTACCTGATCGGCCGGCGGGCCGACCGGAGCGCCCATCCCCTGCGGCTGTTCGCCTGGCTGCAGGTGGGGATGGCGGGATTGGGGCTGCTGGCACCGTTTGCGCTGCAGGGGCTGACGGCGCTCTACGCGGCCGTGGTTCGCCAGGTCACGCCTGGGTTGGCCGCGTTGACGGCGCTGCGGCTGGGGATGGCGCTCCTGGCGCTGACCCCGCCGGCGGTGTGCATCGGCGCGACGCTGCCGGTGATGAGCCGGGCCTACGCCCGCCACAGCGGGCGGGTCGGGCGCGACGTCGGGGGCCTGTACGCGGCCAACACGCTCGGCTCCGTGCTGGGCTGCGTGCTCACGGCCGTCTTTCTCATCCGGCTATTAGGGCTGCGCGAGACGGTGTTCCTGGCGGCAGGGATCAATCTCCTGGTGGCGGCTCTGGCGTGGCGGCTGGCGCGCGGTAAGGCAGAGACGGTCCGCCCCCGGCCGGAACCGGCGCGAGGCAGGCGGCCCCCCCCAGCCCCCCCCACCCCGGCGGCGCTGCGCTTTGTGCTGTGGGCCTACGCGCTCTCGGGGTTTGCCTCGCTCGGCTACGAGGTCGTCTGGGCGCGCCTGATTTCGCTGCACACGCTCGGCGCGATCTATTCGTTCTCCATCATGCTGGCCGTGTTCCTCAGCGGGCTGGTCGTCGGCAGCCTGGTCGCAACCCGCTGGGTCGAGCGGCGGCGGGCGACGGTCGTCCACTTTGGCGGGCTGGAGTTGGGGATCGGGCTGCTGGCCGTGCTGGCGCTGTTTGCGTTTGCGCAACTGCCGAGGCTCAGGCTGGAGGATTTTTTCGCCGAGTACTCGGCCGCGGCGGACGTGGCGTTCGAGGGACTGCTCTCATTCATCACGCTCTTCCCGGTGACGGTGCTGATGGGGGCCGTCTTCCCGATCATCTGCAGCCTGTACACGGCCGAACAGACTACCGGCGTGGGGCTGAAGGTGGCGCAGGTCGCAGCGCTGAACACGGCCGGCTCCATCCTGGGTTCGTTGCTGACGGGCTTTCTCATCGTGCCGGCGCTGGGGTTGCAGCGCTCGGCGCTGGCGCTGGCGGCGCTCAACCTGGGTATCGGATGTGCGGCGATGTGGTGCTTCAACGGATGGAGAACGGATAAACGGATAGTGTGGCATCTGCGGTTGGCTGCGACGGCCATGCTCGTTGCTGCACTTGCGGCGGCGGTCTTGCTCCCACCGCCCCGGTACCTGGGCTACTGGCAGGACATTGCCAGCCAACTCATTTTCTACAAGGAAGGCGTCGAAACGACGGTGGCCGTGTTCGCGCCGGGCTCGCAGAACCCCAAGTTCTCGACGGTGAACGGGCGCGTGGAGGTGCCCACCGACGTGCTTAGCATGCGCGCGTTCTACCTGCTGGGGCACCTGCCGCCGCTGTTGCGCCCGGACGCGCAAAGCGGGCTGATGCTGAGTTTCGGTAACGGCATCGCCACGGGTGCGCTCTCGACACACCACATCCCTGCGATCGAGGTCGTCGAACTGGCGCCGGAGATGGTCCAGGCGGCGCAGGTCTACGCCGAAGAGAACCGGCGCGTGCTCGAGTATCCTGGGCTGCGGGTGCACGTCGAGGACGCGCGCAACTTTCTGCTGCAGACGGACCGGCAGTACGACGTCATCACGACCGACGCGACGCATCCCTCGAACGCCAGCAGTTGGACGCTGTTCACGACCGAGTTCTACCGCCAGGTGCAAGCGCACCTGGCCCCCGGCGGCGTCTTTTTGCAGTGGGTGCCGCTCCACAGTATGGCGATCACGGACTATCTCTCGATCTTGCGCACGTTCCAGAGCGTGTTCCCCAACGCGACGCTGTGGTACACGGGGGGCAGCCACACGCTGGTGTTGGCGACGCCGGAACCGTTGACGAACGCCGGGCTGGCAGAGGCGCTCCGGGCGGCCTCCGACAACCCGGCCGTGTTAGAGGACCTGGGCGAGCCGGAGCAGATTACGCGCTCCTGGATCATGAACGCGGAGCAACTGCGCGAGTTCGCGGGCCAGGGCGAAGTGGTGCGGGACAACGACGCGTTCTTCCTGCCCATCAACGCCGAGATGAAGACGCTGATCCAGATCATCCAGTTGGCGGCTGTGCGGGCAAACCCATGAGCGTGGGAACTCGTGGGAACTCGTAGGAGTTCGTGGGAGCTCGTAGGAGCTCGTGGGAACTCGTAGGAACTCGTGGGAACTCGTGGGAGCTCAGAGCCTTTGCAGTTCTTCCTGGGCCCCCAGGTGGTTCACGTCGAGCGCCAGCACCTCTTCGAACGCGCGCCGGGCCTGGGCGACCTGCCCCAATCCGAGATGGGCCAGGCCGCTCAGATAGGTGCAGTGGATGCGGTTGAGTTCACGTAGATCGTCCTCGAAGAGCAAGAAATTCGCCACGTAAGGGCCAAAATAACCCAACTTGCCCCCTGTCTCCATCTCTCGAACGGCAAAGTCGAGCAGCGCCTGGAGTTTGTCGCGGGCGGCGGCCTCTGCGCCCAGTTTCTGCAAGGCCAGTGCCTGGCAGTAGGTCTCGGAGGAAAAATCGGTGCGCGCTTCAGCCGCCTGCCGGAAGCACGCCCGGGCGCCCGCCTGGTCTCCCACAGCCTCGCTGGCCAGGCCGGCGAAATACTGGAACTGGGCCTCGGGTGTGGCCCAGGATTTTCCCTCGCCCAGGTTCTCTGGGTACTCTTGCGCGGCTTCAAAGTGTGCCAGCGCCTCGGCTGCCTGGCCGGCTTCGAGCGCCGTCCGTCCCATGAGGAAGTGGGCGGTGGCGTATTGACCGGACACCATGCCTTCGCCGCCCTCCCAGGGATGGAAGCGGCGGGACAGGAGCAGGCTCAAGGCCTTGTCGGGCTGCCCCATCAGGTTGTAGAGTGCGACGCGCTCGACGTACAGGCTGTCGCGCTGCTCTACCAGGTCGCGGTGCTGCTCCAGGCCCGCCAGGCGCTCAGCGGGAGGCACTTTCAGACGCTTCAGCAACTGGTCCAGTTCGTAGAGCAGCCGCGGGTCGCGGGGGTTGGCCTCGAACGCCTTCAGGTAACAGAACCGGGCTTGCTCAGGATCGCGGCGGACGTTGTAGCAAGCGAGGCCGAGGTTTCTCCAGGGAATGGAAAAGTGAGGCTCCAACCGGCACGCAGTTTCCCAGTTCTGGATCGCTTCTTCGTAGCGCTTCTTGTCGTAGAGCAGATTGCCCAGGTAGTAGCAAGCCCTGGCGTCCTCGGGGTTGACCGCCTGGGCGTGCAACAGGATTTCCATCTCTTCCAGCCGGGCCGGGAAACAGTAATCCGGCTCCATCTGCGCAGCCCGGCGGTACAATTCCCGTGCCTGTTCCACGTCGCCCTGCTGGTGGGCGAAATAGCCCAGCGCATAGAGCACCATCGGATGAACCGTCGCGGCCTCGCTTGCAGGGTGCACCAGGCGGGCCAGGAACTCGCCGGCCGCGTCCCACAGTCCCGCGCTGGCGTAGTCGAAGGCAACGTCGAGGTAAGTTTGCACTTCTCCGCGCAGCAGGCCGGACAATTCCCGCAGTTGGCGTTCCGCCCCGGTCGCATCTCCCGTGGCCCGGCACAGCCAGATCATCTCGTTGCGTGCCCAGAAATCGAGGAGGTCCAGCGCGATCGTCTCGCGGGCACAGGCTCCCGCCTCCTCGCACCGGCCCAGCAAGCGGAGGGCGGCGGCCTTCAAGTCGCGCGCTTTCAGGTTGAGCGCGTTGGTGAGGAGCGAGCGTTCGAGGTGCTCGAGTGCGGCCGTAAAGTCGCCCCGCCGGCAGTCAATCTCGGCCAGCGCGCAGTAACCGGCGGCCTGCCAGGCATAATTCCAGGTGGCCTTGTAGAACGCGGCGTAGGCCTCGTCCAGGCGATGCTGGAATTTGAGCGCCAGCCCCAGGTTGTAGTACGGTTCCCCGTCGTACGGGTTGGGGTTCCAGCGGGTGAGCGTCTGAATCGCGTGCCAGAAATGGCCCTCCGCCCGCGCAAATTCCCCCCGCCGCAAACAGGCTGCTCCCAGTGCATTGTTGTTGCGCACGTCGCCCGGGTCTCTCCGCAGCGCCTCCTGCCAGTAAGGTTCGGGGGACCAGGTGGCGTGGCGGTACTGCTCCAGGTGCAATCCGGTCAGGTAGAGTTCCTCGGCCGTTTTACAGCCCTGGGGCAAGGGCGGTTCACCTGCTGGCTCCGGCAACGGCCTCGCGACCGGTTTTTCAGGAACGTAGCATAAGAGTTCGTGGCCGTCTGCGGTCTGGACGCGCAGCGTGAGGTCCGTCTCACATATTCCTGCGGGGAGGTTGACCTCTGCGATGAACGGGGCACCCGGGACGAGGTCTACCTTCTGCTCGCACAAGACCTGGGTTCCGGCGGTGAGGCTGAGCGAGGCTTGCCGGAAGGTTTCGGTCGCGCAAATGCCCACGCTGGCCTGCCGTGCGTTGACTGCGAGGTTGACGGCCACGTAGCGATTGGCGTTCCGGGCCGGGCCGATCTTTTGGATCGGATACCAGTACTGGCTAAAGGCCCTCGTCTCGTAGGGCTGCAGCCACGAAAAGTCCGGCTGATTGTCCGTGTAGACGCCCGCCATCAGTTCGAGATACGGGTCGTCGGCGTCCGACAGGTTGTGCTGCCAGGCCAGGCCGAACGGGCCATTGCCCCAGGTGAAGAACTTTTTGCCAGGCGAGATGTGATGGTCGGCCACGTTGACCACCCCTGCCTCTCGGCCGTGGTCGTAACCCCCGAAAAAGTCGTAGCGGGATGCGAGGGCGAAGAAGGATGTGGGCTGCGGAATGTTCTTGTACCAGGTGACGTCCACCCCACCGCCAAAGTCCAGGTGGCTATAGGAGCCGCGCGCGATGGGAAAGGAGGCCATAAACTGGCGGGCGTGGTAGGTCACACCCGTCACGTCGGGGGGAAAGAAAACCTGGTACTGCTCGTTGGTGTGGACGGCCACGTTTTCCCACCACAGGAACGTCTGGACGTAGGGGGTGCGGTTGTAGAGCCGGACCTTGGTTTCGATCAGCGCCTTACCGGGATAGAGACAGACGCCCACCATGCCCTTCGTGCGTCCCATCGGCTCGTGTTCGCTGAGCCAGACGGTGTGGCTGCCATCGGCGTGCTCCTCGAGCGCGCAATCTACCGGCATGAAGGTTGAGGGGCGATGGTGCTGGGGCCAGTTGAATTCGACGCCCCCGGAAATCCACGGCCCGAACAGCCCAATCAGCGCTGGCTTGATGACGCGCTGGCGGTAGAAAAAGTCATAGCCGTTGGTCTTGTCCAGTCCGGCAAAAATGCGTCCGCCGAGTTCGGGCAGGATCATGACCTGGATGTACTCGTTTTCGAGAAAGACCGCCCGGTAGGATTGGTCTATCTTTTCGCCGGAGAGCCGGTCGGTGAAGGGGTGCGGGTAAATCCTGCCGCTACTGCCCTGGTTGACCCGCTTTTCCAGGAACATCGGATTCGGGTCGGGCGCAGGCGGAGGGTAAGTGGGGAGCACGATGGTGTCTTCCCAGGCGGAAACTGAACTATCCCGGACTCTGTTTTTCACGTTGGAACTCCTATGCTTTCCACCAGAAGGATGTATGACGAGCGACGGCCAATGCCGGTATCATGCCACAAGAAGCGCAATCAGGCAACTCGTTGGCAGTGTTTCGGACTTGTGGTATACTGGCAAATTGCTTGCCTGAGAGGCCCACAAGTCGAACACTAAACTCAGCACCTTACACCCATATCTTGAGAGGAAACGCGAAAATGTACATCCAATCACTCAGCGGTAAGTGGCAATTCCGAGAGGCCGGGACCGACGTGTGGTCTCCCGCCCAGGTGCCTGGCTCCGTTCACACCGACCTGCTGGCGCTGGGCCGTATCCCCGACCCCTTCGTCGCCGACCACGAACTGGACGTGCAGTGGGTGGCCGAGCGCGACTGGGAATACCGGCTCACCTTCCGGTGCCCGCCCGACCTGCTGGCCCAGGAGCGCGTCTTCCTGGTCTGCGACGGGCTGGACACGCTGGCCGACGTCACGCTAAACGGGCACCCGGTGGGGCACGCGGAAAACATGTTCCGCTGCTATCGTTGGGACGTCAAAGCGCTCCTGGTCGAGGGTGAGAACGAATTGTGCGTCTATTTCTCTTCGCCGGTCGGCTACATCCGCGCCCGGCAGGCGGAGCAACCACTGATGAGCCCGCCTCAGGCCATCCCCGGTGGCCCTCACTTGCGCAAGGCCCCCTGCCAGTTTGGGTGGGACTGGGGCCCGCAACTCCCACCTATCGGCATCTGGAAGGACGTCCGGCTGGAGGGGTTTACGGTTGCGCGGTTGGAGGACGTACATTTGCGACAACGCCATCAACTCTCACCCCCAACCCCTCTCCCTGAGAGGGAGAGGGGAGAGCCACCCTCATCCCCGGCCCTTCTCCCTGGGAGGGAGAAGGGAGAAGTGACTGTCAGTGCTGACGTGACGGTCGAGCGCTGGCAGGATGCGGACTTGAAGGTGGTGATGCGTCTCACTGCGCCCGATGGGCAAGTGCAGGAAGAAACCAGGTTTTTAGGAAAAAACCCGGTTTCTGGAGCACTGGAGATCCAGGTCACCGACCCACAACTCTGGTGGCCCAATGGCTACCCTTCGACTTCGCTCAGGGCAAGCGGCGCGCAGCCGCTCTATCAGGTCGAAGTCGCGCTCTACGACGGTGAGACGCTGTGCGACCGGCGCACCTTTCAACTGGGCCTGCGCCGTCTCGAGTTGCGCCAGGAGCCGGACGAGTTTGGCACTTCGTTCACCTTCGTCGTCAACGGCGTGCCGATCTTTGCCAAGGGCGCCGACTGGATCCCCGCCGACTCCTTCCCCACCCGCATCAGCGACGCCCACCTGGAGCACCTCATCCGCAGCACGGCACTCGCGCACATGAACATGTTGCGCGTATGGGGCGGCGGGTTCTACGAAGAAGAACGCTTCTACGACCTGTGCGACCGGTACGGCATCCTGGTGTGGCAGGACTTTATCTTCTCGTGCAGCATGTACCCCGACGACCAGTCCTTCCTCGAGAACGTGCGCGTCGAGGCGGTGGAAAACGTGCGCCGGCTGCGCCATCGCGCCAGCCTGGCGCTGTGGTGTGGCAACAACGAGATGGAATGGGGCTGGGTGCAGTGGGGCTGGAACGATCCAGACTCCCGGCGTTTCAAGGACGCCTACCTCCACATGTTCCACGACTTTTTGCCCAAGATCTGCGCCGCCGAGGACCCCGACCATCCCTATTGGCCCAGTTCTCCTTCGTCCAACACCCCCTTCGAGGACCCCAACGGCTGCCGGGCCGGAGACGCCCACAACTGGCTGGTCTGGCACGGCATGCAGCCGTTCAGCGGCTACCGGAACGACATGTCCCGGTTCATGAGCGAGTTTGGTTTCCAGTCGCTGCCGTCGTTGGAGACGGTGCGCACGTACGCCGACGAAGCCGACTGGAACATGACCTCCTACATCATGGAGCACCACCAGCGCAACGCAGCGGGCAACGGCAAGATCATCACGTACATGAGCGACCATTTCCGTCTGCCCAGGGATTTCGAGTCGCTGGTCTACCTGACGCAGTTATTGCAGGCCGAGGCGGTACGCACCGGGGTGGAGCATTGGCGGCGCAACCGGCGCTGCACGAGCGGCACGCTGTACTGGCAACTGAACGACTGCTGGCCAGTCGCCTCGTGGGCCAGCCTGGACTATTACGGGCGCTGGAAGGCGCTCCACTACGCCGCCCGGCGCTTCTACGCGCCGGTCCTCCTGTCGGCCGAGGACTGGGAGACGGAGGTGGCGCTCCACGTCACCAGCGACCTGACCGCCGCATGGCAGGGGACCGTCCGCTGGTCGCTGGAGACGCTGGGAGGCGAGGTTCTGGAGGCGGGAGAAGAGGCGGTGACGGTACCCGCGCTGAGTTCGGTGCGCGTGTGCGAACTGGACTTGAGCGGTCAGGTCAGTACAAGCAGCCGTCGCGAAGTCGTGCTGGTCTACGAACTGTGGCAGGGCGACGAGCGGCTCAGTGTGGGCGTGGTGCCCTGCGTGCCGACCAAGCATCTCAAACTGGCCGATCCCGAATTACACACGACGGTCAGGGAGAAGGAGGGAGGCTTTGAGATCGAGATCACGGCGCGGCGGGTGGCGCGCTTCGTCTGGCTGGCGCTGGAGGGCGCCGACGTGGTCTTCAGCGACAACTACTTTGACCTGCCAGCCGGCCGCACGGCGACGGTGCGATTTTCTGCGCCGGAGGGGTGGACGGTTGAGCGCGTGCGCAAGACGTTGCGCGTGCGCAGCCTATTCGATTCTTTCTGAAGTGCTTGACAAGCGTCGTAGAACGTGGTATATTATAAACACGCCTGGAACGTGTTTAGTAAACACTTGCGAAAGCGAGGGTTATTGGTCACCATTCGCCAGGTTGCCCACGAGGCCGCAGTCTCCGTTGGGACAGTCTCCCGGGTGCTGAACAGCAAGCCGGGCGTGAGCGAAGGGACACGCCATCACGTGCTTGCGGTGGCCCGTGAACTGGGGTATACTCTGCCCAGGCGCTCGCATCTGTCCACTTCTACAGTGACCCATTTAGGACTGTTGAACCGCCCTATGAGAGACGCTCTGCCGGCAAGCCCATTCTACGCAGACGTCTTTAACGGCATCGAGCAAATCTGCCATCCGCTTCACATCAACCTCTCTTACAGTTCATTGGACGTCGTGAACGGCTATCTCCGCTCGCTGCCTGCGATGGTCAGCGATGACCGCATCAGCGGGCTGATTCTGATCGGAGCGATCGCTCAGGGGGTGGTCGAGTCCGTGGTGAGTTCGGTGCAGGCACCAATCGTCCTGGTGGACAACTGTCTTCCCAACTGCCCGTGGGACGCGGTGATGACGGACAATCCGTATGGCATCACCCTGGCGGCCGACTTGCTCATCTCACAGGGCCACCGCCACGTTGCGCTGATCGGCGGGCCGGACCATCCCAGCATCGTCGAGCGGCGCCAGGGATACGAAGAGACGATGCGACGATACAATCTAACGCCGGTAGTGGCCGAGTCGGCGGGGCTGGAACTTGCGGACGGCGAGCAGGCCGCCGTCGAACTGCTCCGGCAAGCACCTGAGACGACGGCCATCGTCTGCTCCAACGACCTGCAAGCCATGGGCGCGCTTAGAAAATTCCAGGTGTTGGGGTACAGGGTGCCCGAAGACTTTTCTATCGTGGGGTTTGACGACATCAACCTGGCACAGTTGACGTCGCCGCCGCTCACGACGGTTCGCGTGGGCCGGAGAGCGCTGGGACAGGTCGCCACGCAGTTGTTGCTGGGCAGGATCAGCGCCCCGGACCGGCCCGCGACCAGAGCGATCGTAGGCGTCACGCTGGTCGAGCGCGCTTCGGTGTGTCCCCCGCGCGCGCATCGGATTAAACCATCGGTATAAGAAGAGGAGGAAACCATGTCATTTCTTAACCGATTCTGGCCCAGGACCAGGCTGGCGCGACGGGAAGCCCTGGCGTTCTACGCCTTCATCTCCCCCTGGCTGATCGGCTTCCTGGCCCTCACGCTCTACCCCATGCTGGCTTCGGCCTATTACAGTCTTACCGTGTACAACGTCGTAGACATGAAGTTTGTCGGCCTCCAGAACTTTCAGGAACTGATTGCCGACAAAAAGTTCTACTGGTCGCTGTGGGTCACAGCCAAGTATACGCTCGTTGGCGTGCCGTTGGGCATCGCCTCAGCGCTGGCGGTCGCGGTGTTGCTCAACCAAAAGGTGCCCTTCCTCTCCTTCTGGCGCACGCTGTATTACCTGCCCTCGGTCATCACCGGTGTCGCAGTGGCCATGCTGTGGCAGTGGGTGCTGAACCCCGAGTATGGCCTGTTCAACTACCTCGTGTTTGACCCGCTGGGCATCAAAGGGCCGCGTTGGTTCTGGAGTGAGACATGGGTCATCCCCGCCTACTGGATCATGGGGCTGTGGGGCATCGGCGGGACGATGGTGATCTACCTGGCCGGGCTCCAGGGCGTGCCGACGGCGCTGTACGAGGCAGCGGAGATTGACGGGGCCAGTTCCTGGCAGCGCTTCTGGAACATCACGATCCCCATGATCTCGCCGGTCATCCTGTTCACGCTGATCACCAACCTCATCGGCGCGCTGCAGATGTTCACCCAGGCCTACGTGATCTCGAACGGGCTGGGCGGACCGAACAACGCCTCTTTGCTCTACGTGTTATACCTGTTCCTGAACGGCTTCCGCTGGTTCCGGTTTGGCTACGCCTCGGCCCTGGCCTGGGTGCTGTTCGCCGTCATCATCACCCTGACGCTCGTGTTGCTCCGAGTCTTGCGCAACGTTGTCTATTATGAGACTCCTGGCGCGTAATGTGCCTGCTATGTCTGGAAGGAGGAAAGAGAAATGACCCAACGTGCTATCGCAGCCAGACAAGTGAAGATCGGTGCCCAGCCGCGCCTGTGGCGCAGCAAAAAGTTCCTTGAGCGCGGCACTCAGGCCATGTCCACGATCCTCATTGCCTGCGGCGCACTGGTCGTGCTCGTGCCGGTCATCTGGATGTTCTCGACTTCGTTGAAGACAAGGTTCAACGTCACCTCTATGCCGCCTGAGTTCATCCCGCGGGAGTCCGTACACGTGCCCATCAATGGCCAGGACCTGTTCCTGTATGACGTGAACATTGATGGCAAGACGCTCGTGCTGGCCGCCGTGAAATTGGACCCCGAAAAGAGCGAGTTCGTGGATCCGAACGATCCCAGCAAGGTATACTATGCGCCAGCCGATCAGGCCACAAAACACCAGTTGGTGTGGGCGCACTGGGAGAACTACCGCGAGGCCTGGACGTTCGCGTCGACGCCCTTTGGCATATATATGAAGAACACGGTCATCTACGCGCTGGTCGCCGTCTTTGGCGAGTTGTTGAGTTGTTCGCTCGTCGCCTATGGGTTTGCCCGCCTGCGTGCCCCTGGCAAGAATCTCCTGTTTGCGCTGCTGTTGGGGACGATGATGCTGCCCTGGGCAGTCGTCATGATCCCCTCCTACGTGTTGTTCACACGCTACATTCCGGACTTTCTGAACAAGTTGTTGGACACCAAGATCAAGCTGGCCGATACCTGGTGGCCGCTGATGGCGCCCAAGTTCTTCGGCAGCGCTTACTTGATCTTTCTCGTGCGCCAGTTCTACATGGGCATTCACAAGGACTATGACGACGCGGCGCGCATTGACGGCTGCGGGTTCTTCCAGACCTGGTGGCGGATCATCGTCCCGATGTCGCGGCCGGTGCTGACCGCCATGGCAATCCTTTCGTTCCAGTGGCACTGGAACGACTACATGGGCCCGTTGATCTATCTGAGTTCGACGAACAAACTGCCGTTGTCTGTGGGCCTGGCGAACTTTAGCGAGGCTTACGGCGGCACGCCCTGGCACTTGATGATGGCTGCCTCACTGATTGCGGTGGGGCCACTTATCCTGATCTTCTTTGCGCTGAACCGTTACTTCATCCAGGGCGTCGTCGTCAGCGGTGTCAAAGGCTAGGTATCCAGAATGCAGGATGTAGGATGTAGAATGCAGAATGCAGGAAAGGAGGTGGTGGGTATCGGTCGGAGATGCAGTGCGCAGGACGTCAGTGTGTTGAGAATCCAAGATCGTCTAACTTTAGTTTATCTAAGGAGGGAGAAGTACCATGAAGCGTAACGCTTTCTGGGGGCTGCTGAGCAGCCTGATAATCGTGGCTCTGCTGCTGCCCGCGTGTGGTGGCCCGGCGACTGTGGCCCCCACCGAGGCACCAAAAGAGCCTGTCGAGGTGATCTGGTACGTGCGGACCAACGATTCCGAGCAACCCTGGGAGACCGACGTCGTCATCCCCGACTTCGAGGCCAAGAACCCGAACATCAAGATCAACCTGACCGTGGTGACGTGGGACGACTTTGACACCAAGATGCAGACGATGATCGCCGCCGGCACGCCGCCCGACGTCTGGTCGCACTGGGGCCCCAGCGGGTTCGCCGACTATGTCATCCGTGGCCTGGCCGCCGACCTGACGCCCTTCATCGAGAAGGACAACTACGATCTGTCCGACTTCATCCCCGAAGTCCTCAAGATCTACACCCTGGGCGGCAAGGTCTACGGCCTGCCCATGCTGACGACCGGCTCGTTCATCTTCTACAACAAGGACCTGTTCGATGCGGCCGGCGTCGCGTATCCGCCCACCAACTGGGACGACACCTCTTGGACGTGGGACAAGTTCGTCGAGATGTGCGGCAAACTGACCAAGATCACGGATGATCCCGCGTCGACAACCTTCGGCTGCAACCTGGGCTTCTGGCCGAACGACCAGTACGCCTGGGTGTGGGGGCAGGACCTCTATCCCGATGGCGCCTACCAGACCGGCTTCGCCGACGAGGCGTACCTGGATTCGGAGGCCGCCATCACCGCCTTCCAGGCGCGCCAGGACATGGTGTGGAAACTCCACTACATGCCCGACCCGGCCGAGGCCGACGCGCTGGGCGCTGGCGGTGGCCTGTTCGAGGGCGGCAAGGTCGCCATGAACCTGACCGGCGGCTGGGGTTGGTGGAACTATCCCGGGCTGGAGGAGGAGTTCAACTGGGCCGTGGCCGCGCTGCCGTACGGTGGGCCGAACCGCCGCGACGTCGTCTTTACCGACCCGTGGATGATGTCCGCCAAGACCGCGCACCCCGACGAGGCCTGGGCATTCCTCAAGTACCTGGTGTCGCCCGAGGCGCAGCGCGGCTGGATGGAACTGGTCAAGGCCCCGCCCGCCCGCATCAGCCTGGCGGAGGACTGGTACAAGCAGTTCCCGACCATGTCGCCGGAAGAGGTGAAGGAACTGCACCTGGGCGCGCTCAAGTACGGGCGTGAAAGCCCGAACCACCTGCTCGTCCGCTTCGACCAACTCAACCAGGTGGTCGGTTCCGCGCTCGACCCCATCTTCAACAACGAGGCCAATGCTGCCGATACACTGCCGGAGGCCAACACCAAGCTGGAAGAGGCGCTAAAGAGCATCAAGGCGGAGTACGGAAAGTAGTGTAGGGACCCGAGAAACCAGGTTTTTAAGGAAAAAACCCGGTTTCTGGCAGAGCGATGTAACGAGGAGGGCAGGGAAGCGAGGAGAAGTAACCCGCCCCTGCCCTCTTCCTCTTGCCAGTTGACAGGCTGGAAAGCCTGTCCTACGACTGGCCAGTTGACAGGCTGGAAAGCCTGTCCTACGACTGGTCAGTTGACAGGCTGGAAAGCCTGTCCTACGACTGGTCAGTTGACAGGCTGGAAAGCCTGTCCTACGACTGGTCAGTTGACAGGCTGGAAAGCCTGTCCTACAACTGGCCAGCTGACAGGCTGGAAAGCCTGTCCTATAACTGGTCAGTTGACAGGCTGGAAAGCCTGTCCTACAACTGGCCAGCTGACAGGCTGGAAAGCCTGTCCTACGACTGGTCAGTTGACAGGCTGGAAAGCCTGTCCTACGACTGGCCAGTTGAGATGGAATTATCTTGCAGATTGCGTCACGTTTCAGACAGGTGACAAGCCGGCTCGACCGGCTTTTTCAACGGGCAGCCCCGCTCGTGCTGCTGGCGATCGTCGTGCTGGGTGGTATCTTGCGGTTCTACCAGATCGGCAGCAAGGGGCTGTGGCTCGACGAATCGTTCAGCGCCTGGTTGGGCTGGCAGCCTGTGGGTGAGATGCTGGCCTGGCTACTCCGCATTGACCAGCACCCGCCGCTCTACTACACATTATTGCACTTCTGGATGCTCCTGGGAGACAATGCGGCCCACGTGCGCACGCTCTCCGCACTGCTCGGCACGTTGACCATTCCGGTGCTCTATCTCCTCGGCCGTCGCCTGGCCGACGACAAGGTCGGCCTGTTGGCCGCATTGATCCTGGCCGTCTCCCCCTTCCACGTGCGCTTTGCGCAAGAGACGCGCATGTACACGCTGCTGACGTTGAACGTGTCGCTGGCACTGTACGCGCTGGCGCGGCTGCTCACCGACCCGCGCGCGGCCAGCGTCCCACTCGGCCAGCAGTTCATAGACTTCTGGCAAACCTGGCGGGCGGCCCGCGCCGCCGAACGGGAGGCGCGCCCGGAGACGGCCGGGTACGGGCGGGATTTTCGGGAAGCCACTGACTGGGTCAGTGCGCCCACCCGCCGCCGCTGGCTGCCGCTGCGGACGATCGAGACCGACCTGGCCTGGCTGGGCTACATGGTGTTCACCACGGCCGCGCTACTGAGCCACAACACGGCCGTCTTCTTCCCGGTCGCCGCCAACCTCTTCGTGCTGGGCCTGCTCCTGGTCCGTCTGTGCACCGCAAATTACGAATTACGAATTACGAATTACGCATTGTTACGCAACTGGCTCCTCGCCCAGATCGGCATCTTCTTGCTCTGGAGCCCCTGGCTGGTGGCCTTCGTCGTCCAGAGCATGGGCGTCTACCAGGAGTTCTGGATCCCCGCGCCCACCTGGGAGACCGTCGTGGACACGGTCAAGACGTTCCTGAGTGCCTTTCTGTCGCCGCGCATCCGCTGGCCCGAGGTGGTGTGGGGGCTGTACGCCGCGCTGGCCTTGTTGGGGCTGGTCTATTTCCGCCGCCGTCCGGCACACGTCGCGCTCTTGTTCGTCGCCTTCGTGACGCCGTTCGTGGGGGAATGGCTGGTCAGCCTGCGCCGGCCGATCTTTTACGACCGTACGTTGATCTGGACCTCGCTTCCGCTCTACCTGCTGCTAGCGGCCGGCATCGGGCAGTTGCGCTACCGGCCCTACGTCCTCGCCGCTGCGCTGATGGTCCTGACGGTCAACAGCCTCTCGCTGCGGGAGTACTATGCCTATTTCGAGAAGGAACAGTGGGACGATGCGGCGGCATTCGTGGCGGAGCAGGTGCAGCCGGATGACATGATTTTGTTCAATGCGACGTGGGTGCAGATTCCATTCGACTTTTATTTCCGGTTCCACAATCGCCCGGTGGTCGAGCACGGCGTGCCGGTGGACCTGTTCGACCGGGGCATCCTGGAACCGAAGATGGCCGAGAGCGACCTGCCCCGGCTGCGGGCGCTCATCCGCGGCCACGAGCGAATATGGCTGGTCTACAGCCACAACTGGTACACCGACCCCCAGGGGCTGATCCCACCAGCGCTGGAGGAGGAACTCGACATATCCGGCCAGTGGGATTTCTATGGCTTGCAGGTGCAGTTGTATGGCGTAAAGTGATAGTAGTAGATGAGGAGGAGGAAATTCGATGAGCAAATTACTTCGACTTGGACTCTTGCTGACGGTGCTGGGCCTGGTGGTGGCGAGTTGCGGCAAGGCCGCTGAGCCGCACGTCGTCACGCTGGCCGGCAGTGAGGATGGTTACGCCGAAGGCAAGGGCAGTGAAGCCCGCTTCAGCGGCGTGGTGGACGTGGCCGTAGACGCTCAGGGCAACGTCTACGTCGCCGACAGCGCCAATCACCGGCTGCGCAAGATCACGCCGGAGGGGGTAGTGACCACGCTGGCCGGGAGTGGCCAGGTGGGCTCGACCGACGGCCCGGCCGCAGAGGCGACCTTCAGTGCACTGACGGGCATTGCACTGACGTCCTCCGGTGCTGTCTACATAGCCGACAGCGTGGAGCAAGACCCGCATCCCATGCGCGTGCGCGTCGTCACGCCGGAGGGCAGCGTGACCACGCTGGCCGGCAGCAGCCAGGCCGGATACAAGGATGGCGTTGGACTGGATGCGCAGTTCAAGAGCCCGGCCAGCCTGGACGTTGACCAGGCGGGCAACGTCTACGTGGCCGACACCACCAACAACCGCATCCGCCGCATCGCTCCAGATGGACAGGTGACGACACTCGCCGGGCCCCTGGAGACCGGATATATCGTAGGCCACGCCGATGGCCCGGCGGCCGAAGCGCTGTTCCAGGGCCCCCGCAGCGTGGCCGTGGACGAGGCAGGCAACGTCTACGTGGCCGACACCGGCAACCACTGTATCCGGGTGATCTCACCCGCCGGCCAGGTCACCACGCTGGCCGGTGCGCCGGAGCCGGGCTACGCAGACGGGCAGGGCGCTCAGGCCCGCTTCAACTTCCCTTCGGGCATTGCCATAGACGCCAATCGCAACCTGTACGTGGCGGACACGGCCAACCACCGCATCCGCAAGATCGCACCCGACGGCACAGTGACTACGCTGGCCGGGAATGGCACGCCGGGCAACGCGGACGGCCCGGCGCTCCAGGCACAGTTCCGCGCCCCGGAGGGCGTAGCCGTGGATGCCGATGGCAACGTCACCGTCGCCGACACGGGCAACCACCGCATTCGCAAGGTCGTGCTCAATCCGTAACAGCAGGGATCTGGTAGACTGGTAAATTGGGAAGACGCAAAGTTGCGCTCATAATTCTGGCATTCTTCCTCGTCATTGACGGCCTGGCCTGGGTGGCCTCCTATCGCGCTGCCTTCGCGCCATCCCCGGAGGAGCTCCAGTTGCGGGCCGGCGCGACTCCGCTCCCGCCGCCATCTGTCGTCGAAAGAACAGGCGACGGGCTGTACAGCGAAATCTCGCTGAACGGCGCATGGCGCTACCGGCAGACCGGCACTGAACTTGCCCCCCCCTCTCCCAGCCTTGGGAGAGGGGCCGGG
>Ga0315296_10001280_pt1 | contig 21954 bp, 17 predicted proteins | sample YL17G14_18_MG_FD_203921 | JGI IMG/M metagenome (GOLD analysis project Ga0315296, IMG submission 203921) | Sediment microbial communities from Yellowstone Lake, YNP, Wyoming, USA - YL17G14_18 | ecosystem: Environmental > Aquatic > Freshwater > Lake > Sediment | place: USA: Wyoming | collected...
GCTTGGCGAAGGAGCTGGAGCGAAAGGGTGAGAAGATCATCCACATGGAGGTCGGTGAGCCAGATTTCGACACCCCGGATCACATCAAGAAGGCTGCGGAGGAGGCGTTGGCCAGGGGAATGACGAAGTATACGCCTAGTGCTGGTTTGCCGGAGCTGAGGGAGGCCATCGCCGACCACCTCAAGCCGGAAGGCATTCAAACCTCTTACAAAAATGTGATAGTTACACCGGGCGCGAAGCATGCTATCTTCTGTGCTATGGCGGCAGTTCTAGATCCAGGCGACGAAGTCATAATTCCGAGCCCATGCTGGACGTACGAGGCAATGGTGTTGATGTTCGGCGGCAAGCCGGTATTCGTTGAGACGAAGCAGGCCGATGATTTCAGGCTGAAAGTCAAAAAAGTGGAAAATGCTCTGACGAAGAAGACGCGGATGATCCTGCTGAACTACCCGAACAACCCTACTGGGGCGGTGATGAAGAAGGAGGACTTGAAAGAGATAGCTGACTTGGCGGTCGATAAAAAATTGTGGATCCTCTCGGATGAAATTTACGATTGTTTGGTGTACGATGGGACTCACACGAGCATAATGTCGTTCCCTGGAATGGATGAGAGGACGATATACGTGAACGGCTTTTCGAAAGCGTACGCGATGACGGGTTGGCGCTTGGGTTACGCTGTGGCCCCGTACGATTTGATAATTGAGATGGATAAAGTCCAGCAGGCCTCTACATCCTGCGTGGCTGGTTTCGTCCAGGCGGCGGGCATCGCGGCCCTGCGTGGCTCTCAGGACTTTGTGGTCAAGATGCACGAGGAGTACAGCAAAAGGCGCGAAGTGATCGTCGACGGGTTGAACTCGATCGATGGGATCAAGTGCAACAAGCCAGCTGGCGCGTTCTACGCCTTTCCAAACATTGGGGAACTTGGCAAATCATCGCTGGACTTCTGCGAGCTCCTGTTGAATAAAGCGGGCGTGGCTGCGGTCCCGGGCAGCGGGTTTGGGCCGTACGGGGAGGGCCACGTGAGGTTCAGCTACGCGACGTCGATGGAGAATATCAAGAAGGCGATCGAGCTGGTAAAAGGCGTGGTTAAAAATAAAGAAAATCTCTAGATTAACGATACGGACCGTGATTAGGGAGGAGCCGATGAAGATGGCGCAGTATCTAAGAGGGGAGAAAAAGAAAGTTATAAGCCCGTTGTAACTTGGTTGATACAATGCCAAAGATCAAGATGAAAAAAATAAGAAAAAGAATGCAACGATATGCGTTTTATGCACTACCTATCTCATTTATTTTTCTGATTTTATTTGCCGTGAGCTATTATCAAGCTAAGAAAGATTACCAAGCGTATGTTGAAAATTCAATTCGGTTGATAAATGAATTACAAGATGAGTTTAACGGATTGATAGATAACATGAAAGAAAACATGAATCTTTTGATGGAAAACCTTGAAAACGCATTAGAAGGCGCGATTGCTCCCCCGTATGTCCAAATTGAAAATAGAACCGTGCACATGGTCTTTAAAGCGTCCAACGGGACATTGCATCAGTGGACTATTGGGGAAAATGTGTTAGAAGCTCAAATACAATTGGGTTGGTATAAAAGAGAGATAACTCATGATGTCGAATATCTTAACCTAACTGATAATCAAACCGGTGAAACCTATCGTATCATGGATTATAGACCGTTTATCATAGAGAACAATTTCACAGAGGTTATAACCGATCTGTATCACGAGTTAGGCGATAATGATGAAGCTTTTGTTCACGAAGTTTGGTACATAGTTACTCAACTAACGACTTACAACTCTAATACGTCGGAGGCTCCCAGATTTCCCTTTGAAACCCTAGTAGGTGGTGGCGGGGATTGCAAAGATTTGGCGGTATTAGAGGCGAGCATGCTAAAAGCAGTACCGGCAAATTACGTCGTAGATTTGGTTTACATGGATTCTGATAATCCAACAGCTCCTGAAAATGTTAATCACGTCACAGTATGGGTCGAAACTCCAAGCGGATACAAAACTTTTGTCGAGGGGACTGAGCACGTAGAAATGAATCCTTACACAGAAGTTGACGGGTGGTATTTTCAAGTCCAATAATAAAGGCGATGAAGCTGGCGCAATACTTGAGGGGTGAGAAAGAAAGCTACCAACCGGTATTTACACCCTCTTAGGAGATTGTGATGGCATGCCAAGAAAAAGGAAATTTGATAACGAAAAATTTTCAAGAATTTTAGAACTTGAGATTACAATTTCATCGATTTTGGTGGGCTTTCTGGTTACTGCCGTTTCACTTGTTATTGAAAGATTTAGAGGCGAAAGTGTCGGGGGAGTTTATATTGTATTCATGGGGTGGTTGTCATTACAAGCGGGTATTTTGTTTTTTGCTCTTCTTACCATAGTGATATTTTTTATTTTTATCGCGATAGGGATATGTACACTAGAACAACTGGCATATAGAAACGAATCAAGAAGTTTGAGGTTATACAATTACGGGAGGGTTGTTCTGTTGCTTGGCGGGCTTATGTTTATGCTCACCTTTTGCACGCTTTTTGCTTTGATTTGGCCAGATTCTTTGTCAAACACGATTGTCAGTATTTTTGTTCTTTTAATGTATTTGTTAGTCTTCGTGATTGTTGGTAAAGTATTTTATGACTTAATAGCTGTGCGCAAGTTTAAGCGCAAAAAGTAGGTTCTCCCATCTCCCGCCTCCTGTGCCCCACGGTTTTAAGCCCGAAAATCCGAATCAAATAGGAGGAGCCGATGAAGTTGGCGCGATATTCGAGAGGAGAGAAGGAGAACTATTTGCCGGCCCCTATACTCTCTTAAGGTGCTAAAATGGCCAAACTAACCAAAGCGGCGTTTGAAAGACAAATGAAATTAGAAAAACTTGACTCCGCCTTGTTGGTGCTACCCTCATCTTTGGGCCTGATAATTACGATCATAAACTCGCTCTTAGCGCCTGAATGGTTGATTTACTTTCTCCCGATACTATTTCCCGCTTGGGTCATGCCGATTTACGTTGGATATATACGGGGTGCGTTAATTCTCGATCGCTTAGAAGAGAGGCTTAGAGGGTGGATCTATTTTGTTGCAGGAGGCGGATTTTACTTCGCTTTTTACATTGTTGCTATGGTAAGCATAAAATTAAACCCACCAACTTGGCTGTTGACGGGTATAGATTACATTGGCTTTGCTATTGCGTTTTTTGTAGTACGGTTTACCGCTAAACAACTAGTTCCAAAAATTTTTGGAATATATGGGCGAAAAGTTACTGCTCGGATTCGAGAGATTGTTATATCAACATTTAAATCCTCTTTATGTTTGGGGGCATTTTTTATAACACTTCTAATAGGTGTAACTCAAATTGTTCCAGTGGGAATCATAGAAATTATAAAAACCGCAGGAATAATAGGAGTCCTAGCTAAATTAACATTATCAATTTGGGTCGCGATGTGCGTTGGATTTTTAATTGGTTTTCGCCATCATGAAATAAAAAGCCGACGATTGGTCGAAACACACCGCAGATAACGATCCATTTGAGCGCGCATTTTCCAATCTCAAAAAAGGAGCGATTTAAAGCGAGATTTCGTTGTTCCCAAGGCGTAGAGGGCGTGGAATGGCAAAATCGGTGGCTGGGCTTGCTCGGATGGCAACTTTTCAGGTCGCAAACTAGGAATATAGTAAAAAGTTAAAATTTAACTCTCGGTCTCGTACAGCGCACTCAACACTCTCCGTATCTCCCTCGCCTTCTCAGTTCCTATGCTGTGGCACATCCAACTCATTGTTCACCAAAACGCTAAATACGCACGCGTTAACAGAATTGGTGGGGCAGCCAAGTTATGAAGAGAATCGGGGCGGCGTTTCTAATAACTATTTTAATGCTATCATCGGCTCCGCTGTTGTTCCACGCTGTACCAGTTTCCACCTCAACTGAAATCCAACCGGCTGGCGGGACGCAGATATCAGTCAGCGGTTCGTCGAGCACCATCAGCTGGCATTGGGATTGCCCCGGTGATGACTATGTACAGGGCGTGGCGATTTCCGCCGATGGATCCTATGTGGTGGCGAGGACAGAGGGGGACAAGATTTACCTTTTCAACAAGTCTAGCTCCACTCCAGTCTGGGAGTATTCGGCGGGGACTGTCTTCTCCGTGGACATCTCAGACAACGGCAGTTACATCGTGGTGGGGGGAGACGGAGTCCTGTTGTTCGGCTCATCGGACAACACGCCGATATGGGAAAACGATTACAGTTACGGACAGGTTATAAGCTCGGTCTCGATTTCATCCGACGGCTCATACATAGCCGCGGCAGTTCGCTACACCAAGGTCTTGTTGTTCAGTAGGGACAACTCAGCACCAATAATGACCTATGATGATTTAGATGCCCCGTCTACAGTTTCCATCTCGGCCGACGGTCAGAATATCGCTGTCGGAACTTCGAACGGGGACGAAAGCCGGATTTACCTCCTTGACAGGGACAGCTCGGTCATGATGTGGAGCAGCTTAGTTTATCATAATGTCACGGACGTGGCCATCTCAACAGATGGTTCGTATATCGTCGCGGATGCTCACAGCGCCTATCTCTTCAGCAGCGACGACAACAGGCCAATCTGGACTTTTATAATGAGTCAAAATTACGGGGTTGATTCGGTCGCGATTTCCGCGGATGGCTCGCGTGTAGCGATAGGTGATATAGACTGCGTGTACGAGCTAACGAATAGCGACAACACTCCTCTATGGGACTATGTTTTGCCGAGGTACAGGGGAGAATCCGTCGCCATCTCTTACGACGGGAGATACGTGGGAGGATTTGCCTTTGACCATGTCTACATGTTCAGCGAGGAGGGCGGAGGGAATCCATTCGAAGATTATAGTGTACCCTATTACGGCCACGTTCTCGCGATGTCTCAAGCGGCGGACTACGTGGCGTGCGACGACGGCGAGGGCATCACATTCCGTGAGGTGGAGCTTCCGGGCAAGATTTTTACTATTCTGGCAGTTTCTCCCTCAACCTTCAACGTGGGTTCGGAGAACAGCATAACCTTGACTGCCACCCTCACCTCCCAAGGCAGCCCGATGGCCGGCAGAACAATCACTTGGTCTGCAACCGCTGGAAATCTATCGCCCACGAATGGTACGACCGATTCATCTGGTCAAGTCTCTGTTACCTACACCGCCCCCTCGATCACATCTTACGCTTCAGTTACAGTTACCGCATCTTTCGCCGGTGCGGGCAACTATGAAGAGAGCAGTTACGACTCAATAGGTACGATCATCCCAGCCGGCGCCAGTTCAACGCTGATAACGAGCGAGTACAACGGTTTCTTCTTACACAACGTGAACGCGATAACAAATACTTATCAAGTCGTTGTGCCCTCGGAAAATGTCAGTGGGGTCGTTTTCCAGATGGGGGGTGAAACACTAACGGACAACACCGCACCCTATGAGGCCACGTACAACATGGGGAGCGTGGGCGTGAATCCGACTCTCAATGTAACGGTGCACTTCACGAACGGCGCGACAATTTCAGATTCCGTGTCCCCAACAATACTTGAAACGCCTGAACTGCTGAGCCAGATACTCAACGTTTTCAACGCTGCTGATCAAGTCAACGTGTCCAAGAAGGCGAACGGCTGCTGGAACATGCATGTATCAGGCGAAGTTTCACTTGCGGCTGTGACTAGGTATATTACTGGTTCACCCATTCCATTTTTAGGAAATGGTAATTATGGCCTACCTTTCTCCAAGTGGACACTCAGTTTCATGATAGCGTCAGATGATTACAACAATTGGATTAACTTCGGATCCGTCGGTTTGTCACTGGACGATGCGGAGTTTATGAATTTTGGCGGGCTTTCTTTCAACGCAAATTTGTCGGGTGGCTTCACGGTGCGTCCAGACGGCAGGGACGAGATAACTTCTCCGACAATGGTGATCAAAATTAGGGGAGATGTTTCTTGGGATTTTGAGTTTTACCCCATCATGGTAGGCCCTGTCCCAGTTAGAGTATCTATCACTCCACAATTTGGTGCCGATCTCGATATGAGCCTTGGTTTTGAAAATCCGATAGTGGTGAATGACGTTAGTGGCGATATACATGGTGGAGTCGATATTTCTGCAGGTGTAGACATAATAGTAGCAGGCATAGGATTTTATGGTACCATCGACGTATTCGTGTACTTCACGGCAGCCCCCTCGTTTAACTTCAAGAAAGTAACCATTGCGGGTGAAGGGGGGATATATGTAAGAGGACTTTTTTGGAGATACAGGCGGTCGTTGATTAGAGGGTCGTGGTCCTCGAACCCGGGTACGAGCTTATCTCCTCAATCGGAGAACGAATGGGAACTCGATGAGAGGGATTACCTGGGCCCGGACTACTCAACTTTCGCTTGGACTGCGGGTAATCATGAAGGGGCGCTCGTAGAAAACATATATCCTAATCCACAACCATCTATCGCAGTTGCGGAAGACGGGAGCATGGTTGCGGCTTGGACTTACGACGATCCCAGCAAAGAGTTACTTCAGGCGCTTGAGATAGCTTATTCGATATATAATCCACAGCTAGGGACTTGGACCACCCCAGCTACAATCACATCAGACCATCTTTTTGATTCCAACCCCAAGCTCGCTTATCTGGGCAATAATCAAGTACTAGCTGTTTGGCAGCGGGTTCCTTACCAGTTGGAAAACACAATATTGCCATTCTCATGTGTTGAAAATATTGAGCTCGCATATTCCATTTTGGATTTAAATACGAGTGTATGGAGCACACCTCAACTAATTACCTCAAACAGTACATACGAGGCGCCTTCAGCCCTCGTGAGCTGTGGTGGAAAGACTTGGCTCATTTATCTCAGGGACTCAGACAGTGATATATTCACGCTTGATAATCAAACTATAGTCGCTGCCGAATGGACTGGTGCGGGTTGGAGCGAGGAAGAAACTATAGCAAGCGGGATCTCAGTGGTTGGTAACCCGTGCTTGAGCCTGGCTGGAGCAAACGATGGTATCTTGACATTTGCGCGGGACATGGATGATAATCTCTTAACTGTCACAGATAGAGAGATATTTTATCTTCGATATAATGGGAGCTGGGGAACGGCAACACGCCTTACCAATGATAACATATGGGCGACGTCACCTTCGGCTGGCCGGGCAAACAACCAGTGGTACCTCAGCTGGATTGAAATGAAATCGACTGAAAACAACAAGTACACAACTTCTGTTTGTTTTGGAGAACTCGCCAACGGGCAGTTCACTAAGGATAACTCTCTGTTTGAGAACCAAGGAGTCACGGGGCAGTCCATCCTAGGCGAAATCCAGAATAAACTCTACCTGTTATACCAGGTTGGCGCCAAAGGTACCCCAAAGCTCATTCGGTATGATGGAAGCACATGGGAGAATGTAGATAACTTCCAGTGGTCACCAACAGACGAGAATGCGTTCACATCACAGCTCTCGATATCCATAAGCGGGAATCACTTGGGCACAATAGGGGTGACCGCAGTGCAAGCGGATGAGGGGCAGATCTCCACGAGCTTACATGCGTCGACATTTTCGCTTTACCCAGAGGCTCAAGAAGTAGCCGAGACCCCGTGGGTGCTGATAGGCGGAATCATCGCAGCATTGGTGGCAATCGGAATAATTGTGGCAGTGATTTTTTCCAGACGAAAGAGAACGATTTCAGCCGGTAAACAACGTTGAATCTTAACCCTCACTATTCTCTATTTCGTATAGCGCGCTCAACACTTTCCGTATCTCCCTTGCCTTCTCGGTCCCGATGCCGTGCACTTCTTGCAGCTCCTTCTCCGACGCACCCATCATCCGCTCCACGCTTCCAAAATGTTCGAGCAGTCTTTTAGCAAGCACTGCGGAAACGCCCGGTAACCCCTCAACGACAAAGCGCTGCTGCTCCGGCAAGGTGAGCTTCCTCGCCGACCCACGAATCGCCACCTCGCGCCCCTGCCCTATCTGTTCCCGCCTGGCGACGATCGCGAGGATCGCGGCGGTCTCCTTTTCATCGCGGGTCGGCAGGATGGGTATGCCGAAATCGATGACGAGAGCCGAAAGCGCGCCACGGATGGCGTTAGGATGTATGGCCCTAAGCGAGTACAGCCCTTCACCCTCAAGAATCAACATCGGCCGCTCGAATGTTTCCCCCAGTCGTTGCGCCTGTTCCATCAGTCGCTTGTCCACGATAGATTGCAAAAAATCTTTTACGGACTTTCGCTCCACGCCGACGCGATCGCTCAGGATGAAGTCCCCGACGTCCAACTGCCGAGCTTCTACATCAACCCCGAGCTTCGTCAGCTCCCGCACGATCCCCGAAGGCATCTCGCGATGGTCCGCTATCACCTTGACCTTCTCAGCTGCAAATTCCTCAAGGGCTTTTTGCCCAACCATCTCTTTTTCCTCCTCCTGTTGGCCGCGCAGCATCTCGCGCATGCGTCGTTCTTTTTTCACCGCGGACCAATAAAACGCTTCGTCCCTCGTGCCCTTCGCAAGCAAAGCAATTACCCTGCCTGGCCTGACCCTGCCCGTCCGCCCACGCCGTTGGATGAATCTTATCTCGCTCGGCACGGCCTCGTAGAATATCACCAAATCGACGCTCGGGATGTCCAGCCCCTCCTCGCCGACAGATGTGGATACCAGCACGTTGATTTCGCCAGATCTAAATTTATCCAAGATTCGCCCCTGTTCCTTCTGGCTCAAGCCCCGCTCGTCCTCCCTACTGGCTTGTCCGATAAATTTCACCGCCAAAACATTGTCGAGTTTGTTGAGTTCTTTCACAATCTGATCCGCAGACTCGCGATAGTGGGCAAAAATCATCACTCGAGAGTTTGGACTTTCCGAGAATTGTTTTTTGACTATCTGCAGAACTTCTGAGATCTTCGGATGTTCGATTCTTCCTCGCAGCCTTTCAGCGATGTTGATTATTTGTTCGATCCTCGAATCCTTCGCGAGCAGCTTTATCGCCTTGGTGGATCCCGGCATCTTTGCCTTTTTTGTCAGCCGCGATAGGTAGTGAGCTAAAAAGTCCAGCCCCTGAGTCTCCAGCACCTCGATCGCGTGGCAGAGCCTGAACGCCGATGCCTGCGCCATCAATCCCATGTAAAAATTTTCTGGAGGATTTGGTTCGAGTTCGTGCATCGCTTTCAGTATCTCTTGTTGCACGCGCAGGAGGTCCCGCTTGGTCACATCTTGGACGCTCGCGATGAAACCTAGCTTCTTCAGCTTGAAGAGGTGTTCCTTCAGCTGTTCATCCAAGAGGCGTTTGACCTGAACAAATGCCGGTGGGAGTTCGAGCCGTCGCCACTCGATGTCGATCTTCTGCACGTACGGCTTGACGTCCGCATCTTTTTCTGATCTCACCTCAACTTTTTCTATGAAGAGGTTGCGCCTGACCTCCTCGATCTTTCCCGGCTCCGCCCCGGGTGAAGCGGTGAGCGCGAGGATGAGCGGGTTTTTCACGTCGTGTATGTACCGCTCGGCGATGAACTTGTAAGAGTAGTTGCCGACCGCGCGGTGCGCCTCGTCGAATACGAGCAAGGAGAAGTCGGTGAGCGACAATTTCTTTGTGATGAGGTCGTGCTCCACCACCTGCGGTGTCGCAAAAATTAGCTTAGCTTGCTTCCAAATTTTTTCGCGTTCATCTGGCGGTACGTGTCCAGTAAGAACCTGAAGTTCTTTCGTCGGCAATATCATAACTTTTGAAAAAGTTTTGCAATGTTGTATCGCAAGCGGCCTCGTTGGAGCCATCACCAAGATTTTTTTGTCAGGAAATTTTGTCAATCGATGTGCCGCGAGCATGACGGCGATGTTCGTTTTCCCGAGACCGGTTGGAAGCACAACCAAAGTGTTGGCTTTTGCAGCGGAGCCGAGGATAATCTGTTGGTACATCCTCGCTTCCATAGCTTCATTTTTGATCAACGGATGTTGGATGTGAGACATACAATAACATCTTTATCCATAAAAATAAACATCCGAGTCAAACTTTTTGGATATCTTTAGAAAAAATTTTGTAAACATTTTGTGAGCGCTTCAGGTCGATCTGCGACTACATCCAGCCTATCGCGTAGCCAGCTCGGCAGGCTCGGCTTGACAAACGCGGTCGAGACCCTCCAGTCCATGAATATCACAGCCGCCCTATCCGTGACCAGGCGGTGCGCCCTGCCGGCGGCTTGGCACATCCTGCGGTGCGCCGGCAGGAAGTATCCGTATAATTTTCCTTTTCCGGGAAATTGGGATTCGTAGTATTTGATTAAAGTTTCTGTGCGTTTTGTTGGTTTTCCGTACGGTATGCCAACGACGATGACAGCGTTCATCTGGTCCCCGGGGAAATCTCCTCCCTCGCTGTTGCGACCGCCCTGAACGCCTAGCAACACCGCGCCGCCTTTCTTCGCGTGCGCCTTGAAATTTTTGATCAAACGGTCGTTCTTCGATGACGATGTCACGCGTTCCTCCGCGAAAAGTGGTTTCGAGACATGTTCGGCGAGCCCAGCGTCGAGCAGCCCTTGGAGCACGTTGTAGCTAGCGGCGAAAATTCCAACGTTCGCGGGCGTGGCTTTCACGATCTCCGCTATCTTCGAGACCATCTTCTCGTACATCCCCCGTGCTCTGAACGTCTCCTTCGTCGTCACCCCCTTCACGACCAACGCAAGGACATTTTCTGCCGGAAAAGGCGAGGGGTAGTGAGCGAGCACGGTATCCACTGGCAGCCCCACGACATCTCGGTAGGCTTCGAGAGGTGCCAGCGTGCCGGACATGTTTATCGTGGAGTAAGCACCGTCGACGACAGGTTGGGTTATTATTCTGGGGTCCAACGCTTGGATCTCCAGTTTTATCGTGGGCTGCCCACCCTTCCCTTTTGTCTTCGATATTATGTGCAAGAACTCCGATTTCTCGCTCGTCTCGCTCCAAGCTTCCAGAAATGTGCCGATACTCCTTATCGCTGAACGTGGGGCTTTGTCGTGCCGCAACTTGTATAAAATGTGTTCGTCTCCAGCTTCTTTCAAGGATTCCGCCAAATTGGAAAATTTTGTTTTTACTCCGGCTTTTTTTAGGAGGCGATCGACGTGCTCCTCAAATTCTTTTCCTCGTATGATTTCTTCGCCGTCCTCAGCGCCGCTGATTTTTTCATCTGCCAAATCTTGTAACAATCTGTGAATGTCTTCTGATATCTGATATGCTAGGTCGTCCTCAAACTCCTTCGCCTCGCGCATAGCCAATGTTAACGTGAAATCCGTGAGCTCGTCACTCGCTAGTTCTATCGCAATGTCCGGCAAGTTATGGGCCTCGTCGAGCACGATTATTAAATCGGAGAGGTCTGCATGCATGTTGCGCAGGAACAGCGGCCTGATCGACGGGTCGAACAAATACACGTAGCTAGCAGCCACCACCCTTACATCACCTAGCGCACCCTTCGCCATCTCGTACGGACAGAATTCCTCATCCTTGCAAGTTTCTATGAGTTCCTCTGCTAGCGTGGGGTTGGTCGCTATCGTCTGCTGAAGTTCAGCGACCATATCACCTCGCTCATCCATATTTTCGAAGAACTCGCACTTGCCGAGCTTGCGCAAAGTTTCGCATGCACGCGCTGCATCGGCGGCGCCAGTGGTGAAGCGGTGGACGATGGGGTTGATGCACATCTCCCGCCGTCCGCGCAGCGAGATGCCAGAAACTTTCATCTTACCTTTGAGCGCTCCCAACTCCTCTATGACGCGGTCCATCTGCTTGTGGGTCCTGCTGCAATAGACTATGCGGCGCTTCTCGGCTTTCGGGGAGGTGAGGATGCCGCAGAGGGCCGAGATTGTCTTGCCCATGCCGGTCGATCCTTCAAGCGCCACGTGTTTTCCAGACGCTACGGCAGCTTGAATGGCGCCAATCATCTCAGCTTGGGTTGGCCTGATCTCCTTGTACGGAAAAATCTCATCTAGTGTCGGCGTCATCAAAATAACTGCAAGGCAATGATATAAGTATAGACAACTATCCAGAGCATTAGCCACATGGCCATGTATGGCCAGAAACCATACCAACCAAGGCGCTTTCCACCGATTTTTTTCCGATCATCTTCAGGGAGTTGCTCTATCACGATTTTTAGCGCTGGAACTGCTGATTTATACGCAACGTACAAAAAGAGAATTGCAAGGAGGATTGGGATGTACACGCCGTACGATGTTGCCCTCTGTGAGGCAGAAATCACCCCTGATATGACTCCAGCTAGCGTCCCGATGCCTGCGAAGAACAGCGTCAGTTTATTTAATATCTTCATATTTTTCACCAGGTGTTCACCATGAAGCTCTCCATGTCAAGCTTGGACATTATGGTTTGCGCTCGCGAGCTTAAAAATGCTATCGGTGCGCGAGTGGACAAAGTCTACGAACTCGGCGGAGTTTTCGTGGTAGGTATGCGGGCCCCTGGCAAAGGGCGGCTCGACCTTCTCATAGAACCTGGGCGCAGGGTGCACTTGACCGGCATGCAGTACAAGTTTCCGAAGCAGCCTAAGATGTACGCGATGTTTTTGAGGAAGCATCTGGAAGGCGCGCAGCTCGTCGGCGTCGAGCAGCCGGACTTCGAGCGCATCCTCGAGCTCAGGTTTCGCGGCCGCGGGGAGCGCGTGTTGATAGCGGAGCTTTTTGGGACAGGTAACCTCGTGCTCTGCGACGAAGGGGAAAAAATCATCCAGCCATACAAAAGCGAGGAGTGGCGGCATCGCGTCGTGAAGGCGGGTGAGAAATACAAATATCCACCGAGCAGGGCAGACATCAAGAAACTCGACACTACTGCTTTGCGAGAGGCCGTAGCTGGTGCGCCCGATATCGTCCGAGGCCTAGCCACGAACCTGAACATCGGCGGACAACTTGCCGAGGAGATATGCGCGAGGGCAGAGATAACCAAGTCTTCAACCGTGGCCGACCTTTTCGAGCCCCAACTCAAAGGTCTGCTAGATGGGGCTGCCGGTCTTTTTTCTCAAGAGCCAGCGCCAAATATCGTGTACGATGACGGCGAGGTCATAGACGTTTTGCCGTTCGACTTCGCAATATACCGCGGAATGAGGATGAAGCGCTTCAGTTCGTTCAACGAAGCTCTAGACGAGTATTTCGGCGCCGTGACGATCAAGAAGGGCATCACAAAGCAAAAGAAAAAACTTGAGGATGGGCTCGAGGCAATCCGCTCGCGCCTGGCGGAACAGGAGGCGCACCTGGCCGAGCTTGAGGAAGAAGCGCTCGAGCTGAGGCGGAGAGCTGATCTAATTAAGGCCCACCACGCTCAGTTGGGCGATTCCCTCCGCAAGTTGTCCGAACTTAGGCGCAAGGGAGGTTGGCAGGCCGCCATGAAGGAGATGGAGAAAGCGAGGGCTGATGGAGAGGGGTGGGTTAGGCTGATAAAAAAAGTTGACATCAAGGCAGGGATGGTTGATTTTGAGTTTCAAGGGCAGGAAATTCGTCTTGACATACGCAAGTCAGCCTTCGAAAATGCTTCAAAACTTTACGATAGGTACAAACGGCTCTCCGAAAAAGTGGTCGGCGCGAAAAAGGCGTTGGATGCGACGAGGAAAGCGCTAGAAGACCTGCTCGTGGCTGGGGCGGCCGAAGCGCCGCCGCCGACCGTGCACAGGCGTCGCAAAATGAAGTGGTTTGAGCGCTTCAGATGGTTCATCTCCTCGGATGGCCTGCTCGTGATCGCTGGGCGCGAGGCCTCTACGAATCGCGAGGTTGTAGAAAAGCACATGGAGGACGGAGATCGTTATCTGCACGCAGACATCGTCGGGGCGCCGCACGTCGTAGTCAAAACCGGTGGAAAGGAAGTGCCAGAATCTACGCTCAGGGAGGCAGCGGAATTCGCCGCAATGCACTCCCGCGCCTGGCGTGAGGGCTTGGGCTCGCTCGACGTCTACTGGGTCATGCCATCGCAGGTCTCCAGGCGAGCACCTTCAGGCGAATACATCCCGCGCGGCGCCTACATGATAGAGGGCAAGCGCAACTTCTTGAAGGTGGTCATCGAAGCGGCGGTCGGCGTGGTGCCCGTCGAAGGCGATCAATTGGTGATGTGTGGACCGGCAAGTGCCGTAGGACATTATTCCAAGGTCGTAATCCATATTATTCCTGGGAATATCAAAAAATCCGATATATCGCGCGATTTGCAGGCCAAATTGAGAACTGCGGGTTTCGATGTTTCGATTGATGAGTTAATGCGAGCTATTCCGCCGGGCATGGGGAAAATCAAATCTTGATGTCCGGTTGTCATGCTAGTTTAAGGTAGCAAAATTTACCTCATAACCAACAACCGAAATCTTTATTGCTTTTAAAAATCAAGCGCAAATTGATGAAGAAACTCCTAACGCTGGTGTTGGTCGCAGCCGTTCTGTTCGGCGTGTTCGGCACGATGTTAGCTAAGGCGAGGGCTCAAGAGCCTGATGGAGGTGATCATGATCAAGAACCTCCTGAACATCAAGAACCGGGGGATAACGAGAATACCGGCGTGGACAATCATGCGGGTGGAACGGGGGGCGGCGTATCGATAACTTCGATAGCGGTGGTGCTCATCGTCGTAATAGTCGTCGTCGCGGTGCTCGTCGCACTCTTTCGCAGAGCTGCATCTAGTCAGTCGATGGAGAGCTTTTAAGGGTAGCCTATCGGCGCGCAACTTGGTGTGTGGAGCCCCGAGCGGGAATATGCTCATCGGTCAAACTTTTGATGGCTCAAAATGAACCAGTTGAGCGGGTTTTGTCCCCTTGTCGGTTGGTCTTTTTTTGTCCCAAAAAAGTCTTGGGGGGTTTTGATTGAATAAACTCCCTCGAAAAAATGGAGGGATTTCAAATTTACCACACAGTATTATACGTATCATACATACACAGATAAGTATGTAAAGCTGTCGGTATAATACGTATTGTATGTCTAAACACAAACCTCAAGAAGAACGGGCGATTAAAAAGACGATTACCGTCCTGCCCCATCACCAGCAACACATAGAAGAACAAACCCTGAATTTGTCCAAGTTCGTCCAGAAGAAGATCGATGAGGAAATCGAGAAAAAGAAAAGGTAGGTTATTTTTTTGACTTGCCAAAAACCATCTCAAATTTTTTATTCACCAATCGCCCACCGACAACGGGACAGAACCGGTGCAAATAATCTATGGAGGTAGGCGCGTGAAGGAGAGGGGAATAGCTCCGTTGATTATCGTGGCAATAGTCGTCGTCGCATCCGTCGGCATCTACGTTGCAACGCGTGGCGGTGGAGGAGGCGAAAATCAACCTAGCGGTGGCGGAACCTACAGCCGCGGCCCGATTCACATTCAGTCCAACGATCAGTTCACCAGCGCAAACGGAGTCACCGGCGGCTCTGGGACCCAAAGCGACCCATACATCATCCAGGGTTGGTCGATAGATGCTTCCAGCGCGAACGGCATAGACATCCGGAACACGACCGCCTACTTCGTCGTCCGAAATTGTCTGGTCGAGAACGGTGGAGGTACTTGCTACGGAATCTACTTGGATAATGTGATTTACGGGAGAATCGAGAACGATACCTGCGAGCATAGCCGGGATGGTATTTATTTAAGTCGATCGTCCTATGATACTCTTATTAACAATAACACCGTCTTTAATAGCGACGGCATAATTCTAATCGATTCGTCGTTTTATAATAATCTGATTAATAACGTATGTAAATGCAATTCTAGTCAGGGAATTTTGCTTTCTTTCGCATCTAAGAACAATCTAATCAATAACTATCTTACAAATAACGGGGATGATGGTATAGAATTTTCACACGCGTATAATAACACCATCGAGAACAACACCTGTGAGAACAACGCTTACGGCATCTACTTGGACTTATCAAGTAACAACACTTTCATCTTCAACTATTTACTCAACAACAGGGTGAATAATGCCTACGACGACGGTACCAACAATTGGGACAACGACGGCAAGGGGAACTATTGGAGCGATTGGCAAGCCCCTGATGTGAATAACGATGGGATAGTAGATTCGCCAAGATTAATTGACGGCGGAAGCGATCAGGACATTTATCCGCTCGCAATCGCGGCGGTTCCCGGAGGAAGTGGAACATTAGACGACCCCTACATCATCACAACAGTAGAGGAGTTGCAGGCGATGAAGAACAACCTTACCGCTTACTATGCTCTCGGAAACGACATAGACGCCTCCGCCACAGTAGGATGGAACGGCGGTGCTGGGTTCGCGCCGATAGGAACTGATGCTAACAGGTTTACTGGAAGCTTCGATGGACAAGGATACAAGGTAAACAATCTGTATATTAACAGGCCAAGCACATGGTACGTCGGTCTTTTCGGGTACGTCGGGAGCGGGGGTAAGGTGGAGAACGTGGGGATGACGAACGAGAGTCTAACGGGTTTTTATTGCTTGGGTGGTCTCATCGGAGCTAATTGGGGAGAAGTGACCAACTGCTACTCAACTGGTACTATAAATGGTGGTAACGATAGCGATGATGTCGGTGGTCTCATTGGGTGGAATAGGGGAACCGCGTCTAAGTGCTATTCGACTTGTTCGATGAATGGCAGTTCTATGGGCGGCCTCGTCGGAATTAATGGAGGAACCATAACCAACTGCTACGCTACTGGCCCCGTAAACAGTGATGATTATGCGGGCGGTCTTGTCGAACTCAATAATGGGACAGTATCCAACTCATATTCTACGGGAGCCGTAAGCGGTAAGTATGGCGATATGGGTGGACTCATCGGAACTGATTATTTTGGAAGCGTGTCAAACTCGTTCTGGGACAATGAAACATCTGGACAATCGACGAGTGGCGGTGGGACTGGCAAGACGACGGAGAACATGAAGAACGTTAGGACTTTCACCGACAACACTTGGAGCGCTAGATTGACTTCGCCTTGGGACTTCGTCGGTAACCCATACTACGACAACAACAATTTAAACATCTGGAATATCAGTTCTACAATCAATAATGGCTATCCATTTTTGGCTAGTTTTTCCTGATTCTCACGGCCCAATTTGCGAAAATTGATGGTGGATTGCCCTTGATGTGGATCGGTGTTGCAGTAGCAATTATCATCGCTGTAATCGCTTTAGTCTTATTACTTAAAAGGACATGATTATCGGAAAGCCCCGAGCGGGATTTGAACCCGCGACCTCGTGCTTTTTGTCCGAACGATACCAAGCACGCGCTCCACCACTGAGCTATCGGGGCCCAACAAAAAATTATCCATCTTGACTAAAAATGTGTCGACTACTGCCCGGTTTTGGCTTCTTCCAACCTTCGCTTGATCTGAGGCGGCAGCTCCTTGGCCTTTTCATAAGCAGTACGCAGTTCCTTCATCACATTCTGGAGCACGGCCTTGCTCGGGATGGCGATCTTCCTGCGCTTCGTCCTGTCCTTCTCGTAGACGACCTCCTCGAAGCGGATGGTGTTGATATCCCAGACGTAGTCACCGATGAGGGCGACCGCGATAAAAATTCGCTTGCTCTCTGGGTCCTCGAAGTGCTTCTCCGCGAGCATCAGAGTATAGGAGACGAACCAGTCGAACTCCTTCTCGAGTATCCCCAAAAACTTTGGAGCGTCAACGCTTTTCCCTAACAGGTCGATTTCCATTAAAACCACAACTGAATCTCTTCGGGCCATAATTTAAGCCTATTTCACAGTAATTATTTTGGGTGCGCTGATGCCGAGAAAAATGTTGCATTTGCGGGTAGATGATGTGTTAAAAAAGCTGCTCGCGGGCGAAATTACTTTGGACGAGACGAGGCGCAAGTTGTCCGCGATAAACGTGAGGCGCGTGGGGGAGCTGGCGAGGTTGGACATAGGACGAGCTTACCGCGTCGGCGTGCCGGAGATGATTTTGGGCGAGGGGAAGCACCCATCCGAAGTGGCGAGGCTTGCAATCACGTTGGCCGGGGAAAACGGCTACGCGCTGGTCACGCGGGCGGACAAAAAATGCGTCGGAGAAATAAAAAAGAAGCTGCCTCGCGGATTTGTTTCGAGCTACAATGAGAGAGCTAGGGCGATCTTGATCAAACGCAGAAATTATGTTTTCCCGAAGGTGGGTAGGATCGGTGTGCTCGCCGCTGGTACCGCCGACGTGGCCGTCGCCGAGGAGGCTTCTGTCGCCGCCGAGATGATGGGCTGTCAAGTCATGAAGGCGTACGATGTCGGCATAGCTGGCATCCACCGCCTGTTCAAGCCGCTCGAGCACATGCTCAGGAAAGGCGTCTCCGCGCTCGTCGTAGTGGCCGGCATGGAGGGAGCGCTGCCATCGGTCGTGGCAAGCCTCGTGGATGTCCCGGTGATAGGCGTTCCGACTTCTGTGGGTTACGGAGTTGGGACGAAGGGTGTGGCTGCCCTCATGACTATGCTCCAGACTTGCTCGCCGAAGGTCGTCGTCGTGAACATCGACAACGGGTTGGGGGCGGGCATCTTCGCTGGGATGATAGCTAGGTCAAAAGCTTCTTGATTTTTTCTTCGGGAATCGGGCCCTTCCTCAATATCTTCAGCTTTCGCGTTGTAGCGTCCACGACGGTAGATGGCACGCCGAGCTTGCATTTGCCGGCGTCCAATGCTATGTCAACTTTTCCTCCAAGCTGCTCAAGAGCTTCCCTGACGGTGAGAGGCGCGGGTTTGCTGGAGAGGTTGGCGGAGGTTGAGGTTATTGGTCCACCAACGAAATCGATAAGTTTCAGCGCAACGAGATGATTTGGAACTCTTATCCCCACACTTCCCGTTCCGGCTGTTATGAGCTTCGAAACATTCGGCTTTGCTAGCGCGACTATCATGAGGGGGCCGGGCAAGAGTTTGAAGAGCGCCTCGGCCGCAGGAGTTAGCTCGGCAATCTGGCGGGCCATGTCGATCGAGTTCACGGCGATGGGGATAGGTTTTTCAGTTTTTCTGCCTTTAAGCGTAAAAATTTTGTTTATAGCTTTGCTTGAGCGAATATCGGCTCCAAGCCCATAGACGGTCTCCGTGGGATAGACGACGAGGCCACCGGCTCGTATCGCTGAAGCTGCCTCCGTTATCGCGTCGACCATCGGCGCATTTTGCCTGACTTCGAATATCTTCACCATCTCATCATCTGGTGCGGGGGGAGAGATTCGAACTCTCGAAGACCCTACGGTCACGGGATTTCTCAGCGTTGCTCTTAAGTCCCGCCCTTTAGACCAGGCTCAGGCACCCCCGCAAGAAAAACTTCTCCAAGCAGAGCAATAAAACTAGCGCCCTCTCTTATAGGATTTCCTGTAGACCGAGCGGTACTTCTTGGGCTTCTTCCGCATCTTCTTTTCGAGTTCTTCCTCAGATGGTTTCTCGGCCATATTATCACATGGTGCCCCGGGCGGGATTTGAACCCGCGTCGCAGCCTCGAGAGGGCTGTATGATTGACCGGTCTACACTACCGGGGCACCGTTTAATTGTTTGCTCATACACGTAAAAAGTTTCGAGTTTATGGCGGGCCCGGTGGGATTAGAGTGCTATTAGGTGTGAGTCCCGCATGAAAGATCTTTTCATCCCCATTTTTAAAGCTCCACGGCGAACGAAAAATGAGAACCATGTCAGCCGTGGAAAGTATGGAGCGAAGATCGAGGGCGATGAGCGACCCGAACGGCAGGACCACGATAGAGATCTCCCGTTCGACGCGGATCTCGCTCAAACGCATGGCGGCGACCGAAGACTGCTCGTACGACGAGCTCCTTCTCAAACTCGTCCGCGAGCGCGAGGTGATCGGGGGGGACTTTGTACGGGTCATTAAGGAAATCTTGCAGCGCAGAAACGCGGAGGAGATGCGGGGCAGGCTCCGGAAGCTCCTCGCCCGGGTGGAGGCCGTGAAATCATGAAGTGCCGCTCTTCGCTCGAAATCACCCGCGACATGCTGCACACCGTCGTGGACAGCAGGTGCACGCTCACCCAGCTCGTGTGCCGGGCAAACCTCAACCACACGTTTGCCTTTAGATATCTGATCGAGCTCGAACGCGCCGGCTACGTGCGTGTTATCAACGGCAACAACGGCGCGCGCGTGTACGAACTCACCCCGAAGGGCGCCAGGTATCTCGCCAAGATCGGCTCGCTCATCTTTTAGCATAATTTTTACCCCTGGGGAGTATCCCGCGGCCTGCCGCCCCGTGGGGCACCAACTCTGATGCCGTTAAACTACCCCTCTATCTTTTGGTTTTAAGAACAAAAGCGAGGATCGGCAAGCTGGCTAGGTTGGTTGAACTTAATGAATAGCTCCAAGGCTTCTTTTGAGGGGTTGCTTTTGAGATATCTCGCTAAGATTTTCTCCCATTTCTCAGGCGGGACATGACTCAACTCAACGCTGCATGAAGCAGGTTGTTCGAGAAAACGTTCCTCCAAAAACTATCGATGCCAATCTAAAAGCTTTTGAGCTTGGATTGCGGGCAGTTCAGAAATAGCGAGTCATTTCTTTAACTTCTTCTTTATCGTCGCTCGCAACTTTTGCTCGGTGGGTAACTCTCGCTCAGCAAGGAGTTCACCGTCTACCAAAATCGCTGGTAGCCTTATCAGCTTCCTGAGCTTCATGAAACCCTCGGTCGGCTGATTTGGATACGGCTGCCCCCGCTGGTAGATGTTGATTTCGACCTGCTCGCCGAATTCCGCCGCGACCCGCCTCGTCATCTCCGTGAGCTGCGTGCACAACGAGGTAGGCGGCCAAGCTATGAAGAGCTCCACTTTGATTTTAGGCATGCTAACACCCGTTCCACTCGTGTGAAAGATACTTCTCCTCCAACAGTTTTTGGGCCACGTATTTTTCTTTCTCGGTGAGTCTGCCGCGATATGTCGTTGTGTTGAAGGTGGCGGTCAACCTAGCACCGATGAGAGTAGCCAGCTTCCTAACGTCAATTCTCCTCCCAAGCTCGCGTTCAAGCGTGGTTACGGGAATCTTGTTTGTAAGTATCAGCTTACTGAGTGCGTTCAAATTTGTGTTGACTGCGACAACGCCGTGGTGCAGCAAATAACCCCAAAGCACGAACTGCGCGCTTCCCGATACCTTACCACCATCAACACTCACCCCGCCTCGATCCATCGCGTGCGCTTTTAGACCCAAATCGGAAATCGCTTCCGCCACGATGGAATCAACGATGCGGCGGGCATACTGTACCTCGGTTGGCAGGGCAATCCCATCTTGGGCTGCAACCAGTGAGTAGTTGAGATTGCCTTTATCTTGATATATCGCTCCTCCTCCGGAATGGCGGCGATAGATCGGTACTCGCAACTCTTCACATAACCGGAAGTTCACCTTGTCTCGATTTCGATCGTAACCCACCACCACGCACTTTTTTCCCTGCCAGAAGCAGAGAGTATCCGGCGAGCCATTCTCAAGCCTGCATCTCAAGATTGCTTCTTCGGTAGCCAAGGCTTCCACAGCTCTCCTTGGACGTAACCAGAGCACCCTCAAGCTCATTCACCCGGGAAGAAGCGGCAGCGCAGACGCCTGCAGTCCTCGGCTTTTGTCACGAATCTGCAGCGCTTCAGAGGCAGGTGCGGTTTCAAATCGATATGAAAAATTTCCTTTGCGACTTTCGAACCTTCTCCCAGCGCGGTGTATACACTCGCCACACAGCATCTCGGGCCACCCTCCCTCGCTATCGCCAAGTTTGCTCGAGAGGTGGCTTCCATTGCGATGCTCCGCTCGCGGTCGCTTGTGTAGCTTGCCCCCAAAAGAGCTGAAAATGCAGTCCCAACACCGGCGGCAGCGCCGCAGACGCCTAGAAAACCGCATGACCCGTAAGGGAGCTTTTGGATGAGCGTCGTGAGCTTTTTGATATCTTTCTTATCGACTTTTTCTCCCTTGGCATTTTTGATGGCTTTGTACATTGCGACTGCCGCAATGCAATGGTGTTCGATGCCGTAGACAGGGAACGCAGGGTGCGCCATCAGCTTGTCCGCAATTTTTATCGGGTCTGTTTCAGCAGCAATGAGGCCGACTTTCTCGATCATTTC
>Ga0315296_10001281_pt1 | contig 21954 bp, 21 predicted proteins | sample YL17G14_18_MG_FD_203921 | JGI IMG/M metagenome (GOLD analysis project Ga0315296, IMG submission 203921) | Sediment microbial communities from Yellowstone Lake, YNP, Wyoming, USA - YL17G14_18 | ecosystem: Environmental > Aquatic > Freshwater > Lake > Sediment | place: USA: Wyoming | collected...
TTGTATTCCTAACACGCCCTTGTATACAAATATCTGTTGCATTTTGATGAGTAGGTTAAACATTTGTCCTAATTTTACCAGATTTTGGTAAAACAGGGGTGTTACCTATGTATCTCATCTTGTGCAGTACTAAAGATGATTTATCAATCAATGGTGAATTCCAATAATCTCTATTTCTGTTTTTGCAACGGCTATTTTTTTTGATAAAGTCATCAGTTATTAGCAAGCTGTCGATTAAGCTCTAACTCAAGCGGGAATGCAACACCCTGTGTTCCATGGGTGTCTATCCCAAAAAGGTTAGAATTTTTTGCTCAAGGAGTCTCCTAAAATCTTTGAGGTGCATTGCATGACTGTGCGGCAAAAATTCTCTAAGCTCTCCGCGGAAATCAATTTTTGTTTCCTTAATAAGCTTAAGCACTTCTTTTAAATTTTCTTTATCTTTGACTAATGGATAATTGCCAGACAGCAAAAAGAAATAATCATAAAAATCTCTCGGTTTGCGCCGGTTAAAAAGCGCCTCTATCTTTCCTTTTATAATTTCCTCGTTCGGCAAATGAATAAGGGTGTATGCAGGAATATATTCATTTTCAATTAAAGTCCTGGTTATTTCTGTTTTGGGGTACCCTTTGGGTCGTTTTCTTAACGACACTTCTATTTGAATGGGGATTTTTCTTTCATAGGCATCAAACTTGGCAATTCCCAAATAGCCGCCAGTAGTCTGTTTGCCTTCCTCCAACTCAACTTTAATACCAGTATTTTCCAAATCCGACAACACATTAATAAAGATATCTTCAACCTCTTGTTGTCTGATATTAACGCCCGTAAAATCTAAATCCTCGGAGTATCGAGGACTATTAAAAATAATTTTCAATGCCGTACCTCCCTTGAATAATATTCGTTCCGATCCCGGCTGTTTATATAAATATGACAAAAAGAGATGCTGGCAGTATTCCCTTACAACATTTTCAATGGAGGTCTGAGCTTGGTTAGTAAATTTCTCGAGGTTTTTTATATTCAGCATATATATGGTCAATTAATTTTAACATAGATTCGCGCTTAAATAACTTAACAAAAATTATAAGCTCATCTTTCTTGATATCCTTCAATTCAAGCCGGTCATTTAAAGATACTCTTTTCAAATCCACGAAGTATAAATAGTCAGCGAGCGCCTTTTCCGGCTCGGCAAAGAAAACTTTTTCTTTGTCTATTTGTTTTAAACTATATCCGGTAAACGCCTCTTTCTTAATTCGCTGGTAAATAAAATTTCCTTTGGGAGTGTTAAACTCACGAAATGCTTTAGTTGTGATTGAAGTAATTGCGTAAACCACTTCGGGAATAATACCATAATATGACAAGGCCGTATTCAGGGAGATATATGATGGTTCATAAAGCTTATTGCCAACAAAATAAATGGATGGGTTTGAATCCGCAATCATATAAAAGCCGTTTCGCAACTTCAAAAATAAGCCGCTCTTAATGTTTCTTGCGATGAATGCCGAAGCGGTATTCGTAGATACGCCAAAAATATCCCGAAATTCACGCGGGGTAAAAACAAATATTCCCAATGACTTCAATTTTTCTTCAACTTTTAATCGATTTAATTTTTGTATCATATTGTACTAAATTTGAATCGTATTACTAAAGTTTACCGAAGTAAAAAACCTATGTCAAACCCCGCTTTTAGAATAAAATCTGTGGATAACTAAAACTATTATAAATCCAACTAAAAAGCCCGCGAGCGGGCTTCTTCAACTTTAGTTTTTGATTCCAGTAATTTCTATTTCTGTGTAGGGCTGTCGGTGGCCGATTTTTCTGCTGTACCTTTTTTTTGGTTTGTATTTAAATACAATTATTTTATCTCTTTTACCGTGGCTTAAAACTTTTGCTTGAACCTTGGCTTCTTTCACAATTGGGTTACCGATTTCCACTTTTTTATTTTTCTCTACCAATAAAACATCGGAAAAGGAAAACTCTTCCCCCTCTTTTTTTTCTAGTTTCTCCACTTTTATTTTGTCTCCGGGCTGGACTAAATATTGTTTTCCCCCGGTTTTTATAACTGCAAGCATAATTTATAAGCATAGCATTTTATTATTCACCGGTCAATGCCGGACGCTCCACATCATCAATTTCTATTTTGCTTTCTCCTGCTGTAAGTTTTACCACGTCTTTGTCTATTTTCTCTAATTCCTTGCCTGCTTTGTTATAGCTAGACACCGTTGTATCTAAATGCTGTCCTAAACGCTTCATATGTTCTGAATACGTAAACAAATGTTTTCCCAATCTTTCTACTTCTTTGATTATTTGATTTGCCTGCTCTGATATCTTTTGATTTCGCAGCCCCTGCAGAACTGTTTGCAGATAAGCTAAAAATGATGTAGGAGAGACAACAACAACCTTTTTCTTCCCTGCGTAATAAATCAGGTTGTTTGTGTCTTCTGTAATAGCTCCCACTTTGTTTATAAGCAAATCATAATATACGGCTTCAGAGGGTATGAACATAAAAGCAAAATCCATTGTTTTTTCCTCCGGCCTTACATATTTTGAGGTTTCATCAATCCTTAGCTTTAAATCATTGATAAACGCAACTTCCAATCTTTTTTTCTCAGCAGTGTCATTGGTCTGCAGCATTCTGTTGTAGTTTTCTAAAGAAAACTTTGAATCAATGGGAATTATCCTCTTGCCTGCCTGCGCAGCCTGGTCTACAAAGACAACGGCATCAACAATTTCTCCGTTTGAAAAGGAATACTGCATCTGATAAGAACCTGGCGGCAGAACGTTTTTTAGCACGGTTTCCAAATAATACTCGCCCAGCACTCCTCTTTGTTTTGGGTTTTTCAAAATATCCTGCAATGACTTTAACTGGTCGGCAAACCCGACAACTTGTTTATTTGTTTCATCAAGCCGCGTCAGCTTCTCTGTAACGTTTCGTATAATATCTGCGGAATGCTTAAATTGCTCTTGCGCATTTTTATTTGATTCAGAAAGTTTTGAATCTACTGCTTGGGCAATCTGGCCGAGTTGCTGCTGCAACATAAGCAAGGAGCCATTCTCTTGGCTTTCTGCTTTTCTTCTCAACAGCAAAAAAACAGTTGATGCCAAAACCGCCACTATTAAAATTAAAAATATCGTTGTTAAATCCATGTTTTTATTTTATCAAAAAATCAATCTTTGCGCAAAACAAGCGCTCAATTAACCGGAAATCTTTGCAAGCAACAGTTGCAGCAAATTTTTAACCTCTTCCTGGGCATCTTCCTTGATTTTGCTTTCGGTGAATTTTCGCCATTGAGATAAAATTTCTTCGTCATTTAAATCCCTCAAGAGCGTGACTTCCTTTTTTGCTAGAGCGCCGCAAAATTGTTTTACAGCAAAAATCATTGGACTGGGGCCAATAATCCTTTTGGCTTTCCGACAGCTGGCAGATTTTAAAATATCCTTAAAATACTCCTGCTGTTTCATTAAATAGGATATTTATATATTATAGCATTACACTAAATTCAAGGAAGTGTTGGAAGTGTGGATAAGTTTTACAGACGTTTTACAGACGTCATACGTCTGTATACTTACTTTTTGTATTTTATCCAATTTTCTACTGCCTCCCTGCATCCCTCTGGTCCGCCCATTACTTCTAACAAAAATTTTCTTTCTGTAACAGAGGAAAAATTCTTTTTTCCGAGGTAATCGGGATAACTGTGCCGTTTATTATTTTCTAAAAATTCTTTTACTTTTTTGGGATTTTTAATTCCCTTTTCTTTCCAGCCGGGCTCGATTAAAGATATTAAATTGGTGTGTACATATGCGAATGTGTTTTTTAGCTGGTCATCATCTTTAATATGCACCACACGAAAACGGCTAAAAAGATGTCCCATACGGCTGTATTTTTCGTTGAAGTATTTAGCATAGCCGCCGTTAACTTTTTTCATAAATTCAGTTATCCCATTATTTTTTAATTGTCTTAATATCAAATGTAAGTGATTAGGCATAAATGAAAAAGATAAAACTTCTACCAACTTTTTTCTATTATCCGGCCATAAATCAGAAATTACAGACGTCATACGTCTGTAATTTTGTTTACGTCTGTTATTTTGTTTTTTGAACTGACTGCGAAGGCGGCGTCTTTCTCTAATAATAATTGGTTCTGTTGTATTGAATTCATAAATTGAAAAAATTCCGCGATAAAAATCGTCTTCTTCATTAAAAACCGCGCTGTCGCCAACTGCCCGGCTTGCAATATGATAAATTTCATTATTCACTAATTGCGGTCGTTGAATTGGCATATTGAATTTTTAAAAAAAATACGGCCTGAAAATTTCCGCTAAAAGAAAGGCAATATAAATGGAAAGAAAAAGCAACCCCTCCGTTCTGGTGATTTTTTTGCCTGTTCTTATAAAAACAAGGAAAATCAAAGAAGCTATTATGGTAAATATCCTGGCTATTAAAAAGGGCGACAAATCATTGATTTGGAATGGCGCTATCAGCGCAATAATGCCCAAAACCAAAGTGGCGCAAACGATAACCGAACCCATCAGGTCCCCCAAAATGAGCCAGTTTTCTCCTTTTCTGGCAGATATTATTGAAAAATATATCTCTGGAAAACAATTTCCCAAACCGACAATTAAAATAGCAACTAAAGAAAGAGAAATGCCTAATTGAACAGAGAAGAATTTCGCAGAATTGATAACAAAATAAGAAGCTACCAAAAGTAAAGCCAAAAAAACAACTATTTTTACCAAATCAATAAGGAAACTAAAATATCCTTTTGCTGTGTTCTTGGGCCGGCCTCTGTAAACTTTTTTAAATCTGTCTTCTTTTGAAAAAAGCCACCATGAATATAAGGCAAAGGCGCCGAGAAGTATAATACCATCAATCCTGTCTAATTTTCCGTCCCAAACTAAAAGTATGGGCAAAACGGCAATAGTTGCTGTAAAAACAGCGGATTTTTGCACCATTTCGCTTTCTGCCGGCAAAAAACTTTTTCCGAATAATACCGCAACAGCCATAACCAGCGTCAAATCAACTAAATTTCCGCCGACAATATCGCCGAAAGAAACCTCGGGCATGTTATGCAAGGCAGCGTTAATATCAACAAACAAATTGGGCAAAGAAGCAGCGAAAGCCATTACAAAAAAAGCAGTTACAAATTCCCTCCAATGCATATATTTTGCTATATCAACCAAAGTGTTCACCAACCTTGAGCTGAGCCAGGCCAAAACAAATACTGCTCCTAAAAATATAATAATTTGTAAAATCATTTAATAAAATATACGAGCTCGTAAATAATTCCTAATAAAAAAACCGCTGATAAGGGGTAAATTATAATTTTCTTCCCGCCAATTTTTCTATACATTAACAATATTAAAATGCCGTCTATCCCTAAAAATATTCCTCCAATAAAAGATATTATTGGTATAAAAGACCTCACGCCCAATAAATATAGAATCAAAGGCAGGGCGCAGACAATAATAACGGCGTGCGTCTTTTTAATGCCGAGGTCATACATAAAAACCTTTTTTAAAATAAGGCCCAAGGATATGAAGGCGTTAAAAATGACAACAGCTCCGACAAAAAATCCCGCAAACAAAATCCACCCTCCAAAAACTTCTTTAAGCCCGGCTAAAGTAGATTCTGTTGTTTTGGCTCCCGTAATTCCCAATATTAAAACGATAAATAAAAAATAAATTACGGCCGTAATCAAAACCGAGGCAGTGATTATTTTTTTGATGTTTTTTTTATCGCCTTTCAGAAATTCCTCCACTTCGGGAATAAGCCCCACGCCCCATAATGAAAAAATAATCGGGCCGTAGGGCAGAAACAAATTTTTAACCGACGGATTCCAGCTGCCGATAAAAATGTTGCCTAATTTTATATTGGCAAACCCTTTTATAAAAATTACGAGCAAAGTCAAAAGCAGCAACATTATTGTCCCCAATTCAACCTTGGCAATTGCTTTTACATCAGAATAAATAAAGATGCTGGCCAAAATAAAATAAATAACAACATAAAGCAGATAGCTTCCTCCAAAAATCGGCGAGAATGCATTTGCCAAAAAATCCCCGCCGACAATTAAATAAACCAATAAAATACCGAATCCTCCCAAAGTTGCAGTAGTCAAAGAAAGCGTTTCAGCCCATTTTCCAAGATGAAAACCCACAAAGCCCGGAATTCTTTTGAAATCCGGGGTTTTAAGCGCAATTTCGCCGACTATAGTGTTAATTAAAATAATAACAAGGGTTAAAACCGCTAAGTACCCGGCTACCAACCAGATATTGGTTTTCAAAGCAATATACGGCAAAGAAAAAAAACCAACACCGATAACGCTTCCTGCCAAGATGGCTATAGGATAAACGTATTTTTTTAGTAAATCATAAAACATTCATTAATTTTACCATAAAAAACGCTGAATAGACAAAATGGCAATTTTATGATAAAAATAAAAATGAGCTCTCATCGTCTAGTGGTTAGGACGCATGGTTCTCAACCATGTAACAGGAGTTCGACTCTCCTTGAGAGCACATGTATTATGTTTATATCTTACAAAGTGTAAAAGATAGTAAATTATACATTGGATACAGCGCAAATCTAAAAGAAAGGTTTAAAGAACACTCAAGGGGAAAGGTAACTTCAACAAAAAACCGTAGACCAATGGTTTTAATTTATTACGAAGGATATAGGTCAGAAAAAGATGCCAGAGTTAGAGAAAATTTTTTGAAAACTGGACAGGGCAGAGAATTTATAAAGAAAAATATAATTTATTCTAAGGTTTCCGCCCAAGGCGGACCAGCCTAGGGCTGGCAAATCCGGTTGGGGCCACATTAGAAATAAGAATTTAATAAAGGTCGAAAAATTAAAATTTGAGTAAAAATAAAAAATGAAAAAATTTGCTTTAGTAAGTTTAATTGGCCTGCTCTCGGTTTTTATTGGAATAGCGGTTGCTCAAGCATTAGTATTTGTTCCTGCCCAAGTCGCGCCTTCTGGCATTGCTATTTCAGTCCCAGACGTTGCAGTAAACAAATCCCCGGCTTTAGAGCCCCTGGAACCCGGGACATTAGAGAGAATTGTCTTTATTCACTACGCCAACGGCAAAGTAGTTGCCAGTGCCAAGGCGCCGAGCTGTTATAAGCTATTGAGTGTTAAATGGAAGTCATTACCAATAAGTTATGTAGTTAATCCGGAGGTTGAAGCAATTGTTCCGGGAGCGATTTTTACCGGTAATGAAACCTGGGATGCAGCTACATCTAAAGAACTCTTTAATGATAATTATTCTTTAGATAACACCGCTAACTGGGATGGCGATTATCCTGATGGCCGCAACGAATACTCAATGGGAAATTATCCCCAAGATGGAGTGATAGCTGTTACTGTTGTCTGGAGCGGAGTACCGATTGGAAGCAAAGGGAGACAAATTATAGATTTTGATGTGCTCTTTGATACTGATTTTGCTTGGGGAGACGCTACTTTAAATCCAGCGTTGATGGATTTGCAAAATATCGCTGTCCATGAGTCAGGCCACGGAATTGGTTTAGGTGATATTTACAACTCAAATTGTTCAGAGGTTACGATGTATGGCTATTCTGGTTACGGCGAGACTAAAAAGAGAACCCTTGAACAGCCAGATATTACCGGCCTTCAAAAGATGTACGGACTCTAAAACCTATAGAATAACAGGTAAAAATCTCCTTGGCTAAGCCAAGGAGATTTTTACTTTTTTGAGGCATCGTAGTCTGGCGGAATCTGCCAATAATTAATTATGTATTGAGCCAGTTTTTTAAAAACAGGCACTGCTGAAAGGCTGGATTTGGAAACCTTAGGATTATCTAATTTCACTAATATCAAAAACTGCGGATTAAAAGCTGGCCCAAAGCCAATAAAACTTTGAATTGTTTTATCGGGCTCGTATCCTTTATTGTTTTTCAATGGAACTTCAGCGGTGCCGGTTTTGCCAGCTATATAGTAACCGGGCACTTTGGCTCCGGAGCCAAAACCCTTTTCAACAACGCTAACCAACATCGGCGTTAATTGAGAAATAGTTTGCTGAGAGATTATTTGCTCGTACGACTGGGGTTTTGTGTAGCTTTTATCTTTGCCGTTTACAATTTTTTCAACTATATACGGTTTTACTAATTTCCCGCCGTTAGCTAGCGCGCAAAAAGCCCTGGTAAATTGTATTGGGGTTACTTCAATACCCTGGCCAAAACTAGCTGTCGCATACTCTATATCAAAACCTTGCTTCAAGTTTTCATTGCGCGAAAAAACCTCTCCCTGCAAATCAACTCCTGTTTTTTCAGTAAAGCCGAACTTGTCAATATAATCAAAATACGTTTTATGAGGTATTAACTGTGAAACAAACACTGCCCCGGTATTTACTGAGTTTTCCAGAACCTGGGTCATTGTCTGCTCGCCATATTTTTTATTATCAAAATTATGTATTGTTTCTGAACCGATTTTCACGAAACCCGAATCAACAAAAGTCGTATCTGGTGTTATTTTTCCATCGTTTAGAGCGATTGCCATGGTAAAGGGCTTCATTACGGAACCCGGTTCAAAAAGCTTTTGCACGGCTGAATTTTGAAAAATATCTAAGTCTTTTTCTTTAGAATACAAATTGGGATTAAAAGAAGGAAAATTTGCTAAAGCTATTATCCTGCCAGAATCGGGTTTCATAACTATTATCTGGCCAGAGTCTATGCCTAAATCATTTCCTACGTTTTCTAACAGAGATTCTGCTTGAAATTGTATATTGTAATCAAGGGTTAAATAAAGGTCTGAACCATCAAGAGATACCTGGCTATCGTTTGAAAAAATTGAGTCTAACCCTTTTTTCTCTTCTTTAATGCCTGATTTACCTTTTAGAAGAGCCTCGTAATAGCCCTCAACGCCGTATTGCCCCGAACCTTCTCCGCCAAAAAAGCCCACTACTTGAGAAGCTAACCTCTCTTGAGGATAAAATCTTGCGGGCTCGTTTTGCCAAGACAGGCCCTTTAAATTCAACGCCTTTATTTTATCCAGCTCATCAGACGATAAACCCTTTTTTAAAACTTGATAAGAATCCTGGCTATCTAATTTTAAAAGGAGCTGCTCTTTGGTTTCTCCGATGTTTTTTGCAAGAGTTTCAGCAAAAAGAGGCTTGTCTTGAATATCTTGCGCCATTACGGAAATAGTCCACTCATCTTTATTAATAGCCAGGCTTTTTATTTCTCCCGAGCTGTTTTCAAAAAATATCTCTCCCCTGGCTCCTTGAACGCTGTTAAAAGCAATCTGCTGACCCAAAGCCTGTGCCTGAAAAAGCTTGTGGTTTAAAATTTGCAGAAAAAACAGGCGGCTAATAATAGCTGCCCCAAAGATAAAGATTAAAATTAAGATTACATTTATCCGCCAGTTTTTCACCCTTCACCCAAACGAGTTTATCTTTTTTAAAAATCAAAAAAAATTTAACTTGTTGGCACTAATTATTATTTTTACCCCCACACCTCATTTGGGTGAAAGGTTCATCTCATGTTATCAAGATTAACTGAGGCGAAAGAAGCATCTAAAATTTGTATGTATTTTACCGAGGTAGTCTTTAAAAAGTTCATCTCCTGCGTTTTAGCCAGAACCTGTCCCAGAAAGCCGCTTTCTGCAAAACTAACTTCCAAATTGCCATTTTCGCGAGAAAGACCGTTGATCTCCTTTTCGTAGCTGTTTATCAAATATGTTCCTTTTGTTAGAGCATTTATCTGCAAAGCATAAAAAATCAAAAGAAACGAGCACATAAGAAGCGATGCAAAGAAAACAATCTTCCAGTTTATTGAAGGCAAACTTATGCGAGAATAACTTAAGGCTGCTGTTGTCATAAAATTTTTATAGCTGCTCTCAGCTTTGCAGAGCGCGAGCGGGGATTTTTTCCAAGCTCTTCGGTCCCTGCAGTTATTGGTTTGTTCGTTAATATTTTTATTATTCCCTCCTTTGTTTTTTTGTTGAAAAAATCTTTAACAATTCTGTCCTCTAAAGAATGAAAGGATATGACAGCCAATCTGCCTGAGGCAGACAAAACTGAAAGCGCTTCGGGTAAAACTTTTTTTAAGTTTTCTAACTCGTCGTTTACTGCAATTCTTAATGCTTGAAAAGTTCTTGTCGCATAATGAATTTTTCCTCTCCAATATGCTGATGGCGTTGCGGCTTTTATAATTTCTATAAGCCCGAATGTAGTTTTTATCCTACTCTGCTTCCTTATCTCTATAATCTCTTTTGCAATTTTTTTTGAAAATTTTTCTTCTCCGTATTCTTTTAAGATATTTTCTATTTTATCTTCCGGCCATTCGTTTATAATTTTTTCTGCCGTAAGGCCGTTGTTTACCGCATCATAGCGCATATCCAACGGCTCGTTTTTTAAAAATGTGAATCCTCTGCCCGAACTTTCCAATTGTTCTGACGATATTCCCAGGTCAATTAAAATTCCGTTAACCTGAGGAAAATTTATTTTCTCAACAATCTCTTGCAAATTAGCATAAGAATCATTTATCAAAATCAATCTGCCCCTGGAGCCCGCCATCAGAAATTCGCTGTTTTTAATCTGCTGCAAGTCCAAATCAATTCCCAAAACTTTTCCTTTAGGTTCTGTCTTTTCTAAAATTAGCTTCGCATGACCGCCCTGCCCTACTGTGCAGTCAACAAAATTTTCATTCTGGCCAGGGTTTAAATATTGCAATACTTCTTTTGTAAGAACTGGGATATGTAACATTGTATTGTTATGAGGCAGAAATGAGAAAATTTTTTCATTCGGGTAGGCCGTGGGTTTGGCGTTATGAAAAAATTTTCTCATTTCTGCCTAAATGCCTAATCCGCCTAATTTTGAAACAATTTCATCTACTCCTTTTTCTGCTTTCTTTTTATATGTTTCCCATTTTGCAGAATCCCAGATTTCCAACCTGTTAGACAAACCGCAAATTACGACATTCTTTTTCAAGCTGGCATATTCTTTTAAGTAGTCCGGGATAAGTATTCTGCCTAGTTTATCCAAGGAAACCTCCATAGCTCCAGCCAATATCATTCTAGTAAAACTTCTTGCTTCTGCTTGGCTAATTGTTAAGCTTCCTAATTTATCTGACATTATCTTCCACTCTTTCTCTGTGTACACAGCAAGGCAACCCTCAATGCCGCGAGTAATTATTATCTGAGCTCCAAGCTCGCCCCTGAATTTTGCTGGCAGGGCTAGACGCTTTTTATTATCAATTGTGTGTTCGTATTGGCCAATAAGCATGTTTTTGGGCTTAAAAGATATTCACAGATTTTGGCAGTTTTCCCACACTTATCCACAGCTGCCCACTTCACCTTATTTATAGCCCACTTTATAGGCATCAGTCAACACCTTGCCCCAAACACCTAATTTGTTCGTAAATAAACATATTTCTCCACTCTTTATCCACAGATGATTTTATTCTCATTGTCGCACAATAACAATTTATACATAAAAACAACTTTTTACAACCTTTACAAAAGTAAAGGGCTTTGACAAAAATAATTGGTTGCTTTAGTGTTAGATATTAGTGTGCCCTTTGACAAATCAACATGCCAATAACCCGAAAGGAGATAGAGCATGTTACGCTTCTTCAGAAGACCTGCGTTGAGCGATTCCGCAGTTTTGCGGATCCAAAAAGATGCAGAATCCCGTTTGGGAATTAAGGTCGGTGATTTGCTGACCGAGTGGTGTTTTTACATTCAAACAATAGCCGACCTGAGCGGGCAAGAGATTTCCATTTTACAGTGGCTCTTAGCTGAAACATTTGAGAAGTGCAATTTCTCGGCGAATTCATTCTTGCCAGCTGGCTGTGCGCAGCTTGAAGTCGGGCCTCGGCTTAACTTTGAAACCGCCTGGTCTTCGACCGCAGTTTCAATTTGCCGTGCCTGCGGAGTAGAAAAAGTCATCCGGCTTGAAAGGTCTTTGCGAATTGGTCTCTCCGAGAAATTGGATGAGCTCCAAGCAGAAGCTTTTCTTGCTGGAATCCATGACAGGATGACCCAGATGCAGTACCCTAAGCCCTTGCAAAGCTTTGACTCTGGCTTGGTTCCTGAATCTGTGAAAATCATTCCTGTAATGGAAAACGGCATTGACGCACTGAGGGAAATAAACAAAAGGATTGGCCTGTCGATGGACGAGCAAGACTTGCAAATTTGGTTCAATCTTTTTGCGAACGACCTCAGGCGCAATCCTACTGATGCTGAAGTCTTCCAGTGTGGTGCGCCAAACTCCGAACATTGCCGTCACGGATTTTTCAAGGGCGGGCTCGGGATTGACGGCGTCCAAATGCCCGAGAGTTTGATGCAGATTGTCAAAACTCCCTGGCTGGAAAATCCGGGGAATTCTCTGATCGCTTTCTGCGATGACAGTTCTGCGATTCAAGGCACAGAAATCAGAACGCTTCTGCCTTTGAATCCCGGGCAGTGTGGAAACTTTGTGATAAAGGCAGTTACTTACCACCCGACTCTCACGGCGGAAACTCACAACTTCCCGTCTGGCGTGGCTCCCTTCCCGGGAGCTGAAACCGGAACAGGAGGAAGAATCCGCGACAACCAGTGCGTTGGCCGCGGAGGTTTGGTGATAGCAGGCGGAGCTGCATACTGTGTGGATAATCTTCATATCCCTGACTACGTTTTGCCCTGGGAAGATGATTGGAAACATCCTGCAGAACTTGCCTCGCCTTTGGATATATTGATTGGTGCCAGCAACGGCGCAAGCGATTACGGCAACAAGTTCGGAGAGCCGCCTATCTGCGGATTTACCCGCTCTTTCGGACAAGAGTTGCCAGATGGACGCCGCGGCTGGTTCAAACCGATTATGTATACAGTCGGCGCAGGCCAGATTGATGACCGTCATGTCAGCAAGGGCAAACCAGAAAAAGGAATGCTCTTGGTCAGACTTGGGGGTCCCGATTACCGAATCGGCATGGCCGGCGGGCCGGCAAGCTCCATGATTCAGGGCGAAAATGTTGCCAAGTTGGATCTTGACGCTGTGCAGCGCGGCGATGCTCAGATGGAACAGAGAATGAACCGCATTGTCAGAGCAGCGATTGAAATGGGAGATAAAAATCCATTCGTTTCTGCTCACGACCTCGGAGCCGTAGGAAACTGCAATGCTTTTTCCGAACTGGTGGATCCAGCCGGAGCGAAAATCAAAATCCGCTCTTTCCCTCTTGGAGATAGAAGCCTTTCCGTTTTGGAAATCTGGGGCAATGAATCGCAGGAAAGAAACGCCTTCTTAATCTGGCCCGAAAGATTTGACGAAATCAAGGCAATGGCAGATCGAGAAGGAGTTCCCTGTGTTATCGTTGGCCAGATAACTGGCGATGGCTGGCTGATTCTGCACGACGACAACGATGGTTCAGAACCAGTCAAGCTTCCACTAGATAAAGTCCTGGGCGCTATTCCGATCAAAACATGGCAGCTCAAGAGGATTCCTCCTCAAAGGAAACCGCTTGAGATTCCAAAAGATTTGACGGTGAGAAGCGCTTTGGATCTGGTGCTTCGGTTAATTTCCGTAGGATCAAAAAGATTCCTGACAACCAAGGTTGACCGCAGTGTTACTGGTTTAATAGCCCAGCAGCAATGCGTAGGACCAAACCAGCTTACGCTGTCAGACTATGCGGCGATTGCTCAAAGCCATTTCGGACTTACTGGTGTGGCATTGAGTTTGGGTGAACAGCCCGTAATCGGTTTGCTTTCGCCTCAGGCGATGTCCAGAATGGCAGTTGCCGAAGCCCTGCTCAACATGGCAGGAGCCAAAATAACTGGCATTCAAGACATTAAGTGCGAAGCCAACTGGATGGTTGCTGCAAAATTGCCTGGTGAAGGCGCGTGGCTGTATGACGCGGCCTGTGCTTTGCGCGATATCTTGGTTGAACTCGGCCCAGCAATTGATGGCGGGAAAGACAGTTTGTCTATGGCTGCTAAAACTATTGCGCCAGACGGAAGCGCACAAATAGTTAAAGCGCCTGGCCAGTTAGTCATCGCCAATTATGCGCTGATGCCTGACATCACCTGCAAGGTGACGCCTGACCTGAAGCACAACGCTAGCTCGCTTGTTTTCATTGACTTGGCAAACGGTAAAAACCGCTTAGGCGGTTCTGCTCTTGCCCAGGTTTTGGGGCAAGTGGGCAACGAATGCCCGGACATTGAAGACACAGAGTTACTGGCTCGCGCTTTCAAAACAGTCCAGGATTTTGTCAAGACAGGATTAGTCTCGGCAGTCCACGACCGCTGCCATCACGGAGGCCTAATAACAACCATTTTGGAAATGGCTTTCGCCGGCAATAAGGGAGTGGAGATACATCTGCCTCTCACGGGCAATGTTTTCAACGTCCTTTTTGGCGAAGAGGCCGGATTGGTTGTTGAATGCCGAGACGCTGAAACTGTTTTGAGAATTCTTAAAGGAAAGGAAATACCAGCCTATCTTATTGGCTGGACTTCTGCTTTTCATCAAGACGATCTGGATGTCGTTATCTCTTGCAGAGGAACGCTGGTCCTTCAAGAAAAACTGCTTACTCTTCGCCAAATTTGGGAAGAGACGAGCAGCAAGATTGATGCTTTACAGGCAAATCCTCAATGTGTTGAGGAGGAGCGCAGGGTTAACGCAACTTTGGTGAAAGAACCTCCTTATCGCCTGAGCTTTGTCCCGCATGCGAACTTCAGCATTGACCAACTTGGAGCTTTGAAATATAAGCCAAAGGTTGCTATTGTCCGTGCCGAAGGGAGCAATGGAGACAGAGAAATGACCTCAGCTTTCTACTCTGCCGGATTTGATCCGTGGGACGTTACCATGAGTGATCTGGCAACTGGAAAGATAGGTCTTGATGTTTTCAGAGGAGTTGCTGACGTTGGCGGATTCGCGTCCGCTGATGTATTTGACGCTGGCAAAGCATGGGCTGGCATAATCCGTTTCAACGAACGGGTTGCAAGCCAGTTTCGCAATTTCTACGCAAGGTCGGATACTTTCTCGCTCGGAGTGTGCAACGGCTGCCAATTGATGGCGCTTTTGGGCCAAATCCCTTGGCCCAATTTGCCTGATGAACAGCAGCCGAGGTTCATTCGCAACCTTTCGGAAAGGTTTGAGCAGAGGTATCCAGCAGTTAGGATTTTTCCCAGTCCGGCAATTATGCTTAGAGGAATGGAGGGTTCAATCCTTCCAATTCTCACTGCGCACGGAGAAGGCAGATGCTTTTTCCCGGACGAGAAAATCCTTCGCAAGGTCCTGGATACAGGGTTAGCTCCAATTCGTTTTGTCGACAATAAAGGCATTCCGACAGAGCAATACCCCTTGAACCCGAACGGTTCGGTAGTTGGCATAACTGCTTTGTGTTCTCCTGATGGGAGGCACTTGGCTATGATGCCGCACCCCGAAAGATGCTTCCTTCGCTGGCAAATGGAGGCCTTTTATTGGCCGCAGGGATGGAATGTCAAGGTTTCTCCTTGGCTCCAGCTCTTCCAAAACGCCTACGAGTGGTGCATGCAGTAACGCACTGTAAAGCCCTACGGACGCAAGTCCGCCGGGCTATTTTTTTTAACAAAAAAGCTCCACGAAGTGGAGCCCATGCAATGTAATCTATAAAATCAGCTAACTTCTGGATTAACTATCAATTCAAAGGTTTCCGGGTCAATTTCAAATCTGTCTGTTTTTTTAATTTTATCGCTTAACAAAGCTTGGGCTACAGCGTTTTCTACTTTGTCTTGCACCACCCTCCTCATTTCTCTGGCGCCGTAAGCTGGCTTGTAAGACAGCTCAACTATTTTTTCTTTCAAGGGTTCTGTAATTTCAAAATCAATTTCTTTTTCCTTTAAATTTTTCTTCAAACTATCCAGCATCAACTGGGCTATATCTAAAAGATTGTCTTTGGTCAGAGGACGGAAAACTACTGTGGCGTCAAAACGATTAACAAATTCCGGCTTGAAGGTGCCTCTTTCAAAAAGAGTGTCTAAAAGTTTGTCTTTTACAATTGCCTGACCGGATTTAACTTCTTTAAAAATTATATCGGCTCCCGCGTTTGAGGTGCAGATAATTATGGTGTTTGTAAAAACAACTTTCCTGCCCTGGCCGTCTGTAATGTGGCCTTCGTCTAAAACCTGCAAAAACAAATTCAAAATATCCGGGTGCGATTTTTCAATTTCATCAAACAAAACCAGAGAAAAGGGGGTTTCTCTGACAGGAGTTGTCAAAAGCCCCTGCATTTCTACAGGACTTACAGCTCCAATTAAGCGCGGGATATCTGAAATTGCCTGAAACTCTGACATATCAAGCCGTATCATTTTTTCCTCCGCTCCAAAATATATTTGCGCTAAAGCCTTTGATGTTTCTGTTTTTCCAACTCCGGTGGGCCCTAAAAACAAAAATGTTCCCATAGGCCTTGTTTTAGAAGCAATACCTGCCCTGGCCCTTCTCATGGCAATGGATATTTCTTTTACCGCCTCTTCTTGATTAACAATCCTGTTGTGAATTAATTTTTCTAAATTAAGCAGAGTTTCCTTTTCTTTGGCTTCCATCTTGCCTACCGGTATTTCTGTTTTTTTAGAAATGAGCTCGGCTATATGGTGAGGCATCACTATTTTTTCTTTTAAAGTTTGCACGTAAACTACTGCCTCGTCTAAAATATCAAGCGCTTTTTTAGGAAAAGGCAAACTGGGCATATATCTGCCTGTTAAGTTTACTATCTCTCGAATACTTGGATACAATATCAGCATTTTATACTTATACTCTAACTCCAAGGCAGAGTCCTGCAGCACCCTTATTGTTTCGGTTTCTGAAATCTCCTGCACTTCAATCTTCCTGAAAAAATCCACAAAAGAAGGGTTGCGCTCTATATTTCTGTGAAGGCCGTCATAAGATGTTATGCCAATAAATTGGAAACTGGGTATGGCTAAATACTTTGAAAGTATGCCGGAAATATCAACAGCTCCCGGCTTTTGCACGGCCTGGCCAACAAAATTCTGCAATTCATCAATCACTAATATAACGTTGCCCGAGGCCAAAACTTCTGCAAATATCTGGTCTAAAAGAGCTTCTAGTTTTTCGAAATCCTGCACTCTGGCTGACAACGAAACAACATCTAACTCTACTACCCTTTTGTTATTTAGCTCAGGCAAGCTTGTGCCTAAATAGCACTTTTGAGCAAGAGCTTGGACTATGCTCTTTCTCCCTGTGCCGCTATCTCCAATAATAAGAGCGTTGCTCATCTTTGACCTTGCCAAAACCATCTCAGTTTCCTCTATTTCTTTTTTGTGGCCTATGATTTCTCTAAACGTCCACCTAGAAACAACTTTTCTCCAATCAATAGAAAACTGGTCTAAATTTATGGTGTACCCCGAAGCCCAGTCTTTTCCTAAAGACCCCTGCTTGGCTAAATTCTCATATGTCCAGAATTTTTTATTTCTTTCCAAAAAGTCTTCGGCTGAATCCAACCACAAAGTTATATTCTCAACATCTAGTTTTTTTAAATCAGAATCAATTAAAACCTTTTTAAAGAAATCGTCACAATTTGCCAAAGCAACCAAAATCTCTTTTTCTCCAATAGTATTGTGGCCTCTGTCTTTTGAGAGCTTTAGAGCTTCTGTTATAGTGTCTTGAAAGTCTTCAGAAAAAAGTCCTGCAGACTGGTCCCCGCCTGCGCGGGCAGGCTGGCGCTGTGACTTTTCTAAATAGTTTTTCAAATCATCCTGAAGTTTTTTTATGTCTAGCCCGAGCCTAAGAGAAATTAAAGCAATATCCTTGCTTGATTTTAAAGCAAAATAAAAAAGAGAGGAGGAATTGACAACAATCTTTCTTTTTTTGCAAAAGGTTATTGCGTCAACTACAATCTTTGTGGCTGGAAAGCTTAAAAATTCAGCCAGATTATCGCTTTCCGGATTAATCTCCGGCCTTTTAATTTTTAACTCTGAAAAAAGATAGAGGTTATTGAAAACTAAATAAAAAGATAAAAACAAAGCAACCATTCTTGCTGCAGCGGTTCCCGAAGTTAAATTAGCAAAAGAAAAAACCAGAAGGCACAAAGACAATGCTAACATTACTAAGGAAAAGTTTTTGAAAAATTTTGCAAACTTAAAAAGCGGAAACTTTTGTCTCCTTACTGCCTGTAAAATCGCTGTTTTTTGAAAATCAAAATTAAACATATTAAAACGTCAAAGCAAATAGAAGCCCCGCTAATATAATAAAGGGAATTAAAAGCCAGCCTGTAAAAATTATTAGGCCGACTATGGCAACAAAAACCTGCAGAATAATTCCCACTATGATTAAAACAATCCTCATTAAGGCTCCCAGAACGCGGGAAAACGCATTGGAAATGAATGTATTGAAAAACTCTACTAAATCAAACCCTTTAGGATACCTCCAATTGTACCTTCTCCACGGAGCAAAAAACGTTTTAAAAAGCATCTTTACTGAAAAGAAGTTAGATGCAAACATAAAATAGTTATTCCAGACCTGCAACAAAAATTTTGGCACTTCGTAAAACTGCCACAAAACCCACGCAGATATTATATTGTCTCTTTCTAAAACTTCCATATCGCAGACATATTAATCTATTATACCACTAATTATTTCTCTTTTGATGTCCTCCGGAATCGGGATTTCCTCGCCGGGCTTGGAAACTCCCGGATACCGCCACGCGCTTATTATCTTTCTTAAATCCTTAACATCTTTGTACATTATCCATACTTCACCCGGTACTTTTTTTTGTCTCGTTTTTGAATAAGTTTTATTTGTCTGCATTACAGCTGTAGTTCCTGGCACAATCCCCTGCTCTTTTCTTTCGGGCCTATAAAGTATACCCAACAACTTTTGTTTTGAAAGCCTATACTGCTTCATCTTTATTTTTGAATGCTCAGTCCAAAAAAGTTTTCTAAAAACTTGTGGCATGATATGGGCGCATGTGGACTCGAACCACAGACCTCACCGATGTGAACGGTGCGCTCTACCACTGAGCTATACACCCAAAAAATAACTCTTTTATCTTATTGAGTTGAATTGAGTTGAAGTTGAGGTTGAAGTAGCAGAAATAATATTAAAAATGCCGCTCACCCCATAAGTTTTGGAATTGGCTGTAGGACTCAACATTAACGAACTCAACGAGTTAACTGCACTTTGGTCCCAAAACCCGGATTGGGCTGTCGGTTTATATTCTCCAACCCAAATATAATAAGTTGCATTAGGAATAATAACTCCTGCTGTTGTTGGCACTGTCCAGGAATATGTTCCTGTTTTCCAGCCAGAAATTTCTATGGCATTATTAGGCACATCTGTGGCAACAGTTTTATAGTAAGTAACATAATCATAAATACCAAGCTTTGTTTTCTGCAATAAAAGGATATTAACTTTATCAAGACCTTTAGATTCCCATTTAATCACAACTGTTTTACCCATTTGCGCTTGAGAAGACCCGAGAAAAGAAACATTATTAATAGCAGATGTTAAAACAGCAGATGACGAAGAAGATGATGAAGAAGAGGGGGTTTCAACAGAACCAATACTAAAGAAATTGCTCATCCCATAGGTCTCTAAATTAGCCGTGGCGCTCAACGAGTCCCAGCTTCCGCTTTGGGCTTGCGGTTTATATTTTCCAATCCAAATATAATAATTTGTTCCTGCAACAATCCCTCCTGTTGTGGGAATTGTCCAAGAATATGTTCCCTGAGAAGCAGGAATGTCTGTGGCAATCGTAATATAGTTAAAACCCAAACCTGATAAACTATATAAGAAAAGAATGCTCACTTTATCAAGACCGCTAGACGACCAAGTAATATTATATGTTTTCCCTAAAACCCAAGTTCCTCCGCTGGGAGAAAGAACTGAGATAGTCGGTGTCGGAGTCGGAGTTGGAGTCGGTGTCGGAGTCGGAGTTGGAGTCGGTGTTACCGCATTGCACGCTCCGTTTTCACAGCCGTTGGGACAGGAGTACCATTCTCCGTCAGAAGTTCCGTTTTCTTTGCAGTAATACTCAAAAATCTTGCCTGTATCCGCGTAGCATAAATCTGTATATGTTATATTCCCTGTTCGGGTGACTGTACCTTTTGTGTAATAATCTTTGCCTCCGTCAGTGTCCGCGCAAGTCTGAACAGGTTGAGTTGTCGTACATCCATACAGCGCGTTTAATTTTGCTCTTGTCTTGGTGCCGACATAACCTGTGCCGTGTTGTAAATTTAACGGAGTTAAAATTTCTGAAGCGTACTTTTCCTGAAAAGCAGTTACAGCTGAAGCAAGGGTTTCATCATAACCCTCGGGAAAAGTTGCTCCCTGCTCTAATAGTCCTTCTTTTTGCAGGGCTATTACCAAGGCGTCAAGTTCCGGATTGCCTTTTTTTACTCCCACTCCTATATTGGCGTTAAAAGTGTGGCACCAAGTTGTTCCGCCTCCTTGCTGGGATTGCAATTGAGTTAATTGCGCCTGCAGTTGAGCAATTTGCGAAATTAAGGCGTTTATACGGTCCTGAAGCGTATCTGCGTTTATTGTTTTAGAACCAATTCCTAAAAATAAAATCGCGGCGAGCAAAAAACCGCCTGCAATTAAAATCTTTTTGAAATTTTTCATATTGTTTTCTTGTTAAATTAATTATTTTGTATTATGTATTATTTTATAATACTTCTCTGCGCAGGAGCTGTCAACAAAAAAAACAGCCCCGCCATGGCGGGGCTGTTTTTACTTTTTTATTTAATCTCTACTTTGGCTCCCGCTCCTGCGAATTTCTTTGCAATTTCATCTGCTTCCTCTTTCTTTACTCCCTCTTTAATCATTTGAGCTGTTCCAGCTGCTGCAGCATCCACTAAATCCTTTGACTCTTTCAGACCCTTTCCAGTAACATCGCGGACAACTTTAATTACTTCTATTTTCTGGCCTCCGACTTCTTTTAATTCAACGTTAAAAGATGTTTTTTCCTCTACGGGGCTCGCAGCTTCAGCAGCCATTGGCGCCGCCACTGCCACTGGAGCTACGGCTGAAACGCCAAACTTCTTTTCTAAAACTTTGACTAATTCAGCTAAGTCTAAAACTGACATTTTTTCGATTTCTCCAACCAATTTTTCAAACTTGGCTGGCACTTCTACTTTTTGTTCTTCTGCCATATTATTTTTTAATTTTACTTAATATTATTACCAGACCTTTAATATTGCCTTGTAAAACTGTTACAAAACCTGAAAGCGGGCTGGCAATTGCTCCCACCATTTTTCCCAATAACTCTTCTCTTGAAGGTAAATTAGCTAATGCTAAAACTTTGTCTTTTTCAATAAATTCCCAGCCCGAGGCTGGCCCGCCTTGGGCGGGAAATATTCCGCCTAAAATCTTGAAATTTTCGTGCTCCTTTGCAAACTTATTTGAAATTCTTGCCGGAGCTATTTCGTCTTCTATGCCGAAAACCAATGCTAATTGGCCTGGAATGATAGATTTTATTTTGTTCCAGAAAGAAATGTTTGACTGGCCGAAAGCAATTCTTATTAATGTCTTTTTAGCTATTTTGAGATTGCATCCAGCTTCTTTTAAAGATTTTCTCAAGCCGAACATGTCCTTTGAAGGAACCTTGCTAAAATCAACAAAAATCACTGATTTTTGCTTTGAAATCTTTTCTTTTAGAGCTTTTATCTGTTTTGTTTTTTGTTCTTTTGTTAATGCCATAAAAATAAAAAACTGCGTTTTACCGCAGACAAATATGCAAAGCATATTTTCTTAGCTCGTTCGGAAAAGAAAAATAAATTTTTCTTTTCCTCTCTCGCTTGAAAATAAACACTAAAATAATGTTTATCCTCGGCAGGAATTATTCCCGAAGGATACCTGCTGTCTACGGATTATTAATTGTATTTTGTATCTTAATCTATATTCTGATTGCTGTCAAGAGTTTGTACTAGACGGGTACATAGGTAACACTTTTAAATATTTAACCTGAAAATTAATTGGCGCGATGTAGCCGAGTGATTGGTGGGGTCTCCTGAAGTTGTACTCCACCAGCCATTCGG
>Ga0315296_10001282_pt1 | contig 21954 bp, 18 predicted proteins | sample YL17G14_18_MG_FD_203921 | JGI IMG/M metagenome (GOLD analysis project Ga0315296, IMG submission 203921) | Sediment microbial communities from Yellowstone Lake, YNP, Wyoming, USA - YL17G14_18 | ecosystem: Environmental > Aquatic > Freshwater > Lake > Sediment | place: USA: Wyoming | collected...
AGACAATTTTAGCATCCCTATAGCCGTCAACTTCCAGCATCATTTTGAGAATTTCCTTAATGCTATAACCTTTACCCAGACCAATATTAAAAGTACAATAGCGGTCAATCTTTTCCATTCCCAGAAGCATAGCATCAATAAAATCGCCGACATAAATCAAATCTCTTACATCATCTCCGGTTCCCCACACCTCAATGGGGCTTTGCCTTTCCACAACCCTCCTGATTAGTGCGGCAAAAACATGAGAGGTTTCAAACTCAAAATCATCATATTCGCCATAAATATTCGTAGGCCGTAAAACGATCGTTGTCATAGGATTCTTGAGTTTCTCCGAATACATCCGGCAAAGAACCTCGGTATACCTTTTCATCCATCCCACAAAGAAATACTTCTCGTAAGGCTCGCCGTTCATCATCTCTTCCTCCTTAACTGCTTTGCCACCGGTAGGTGGATATCCTGTAGAACTGCTGATCCACAAAAACTTCTTAGTCTTTGCAAAATATGCAGCCTCTAAAAGCTGAGAATTCATTACTATATTGGGAGTTACGTGCACAAGAGGAGTATTCTCTATAATCGCCGCCCCGGAACTGCTCGCCGCACAATGGAAAACATAATCTATCCCCTCAACGACCCTACAGCAATCTTCCATCCGCGTTAAATCACACTTAACATAGTCAATCCCGCCATCCCAGATAATAGGTTCTTTTCTGTAAATGGTAGCTCTAATCAATGCCCCCAACGATAAAAGCCTATTAATCAAATTTACGCCCACAAAACCTGTTGCACCTGTAACCAGAACCTTTTTATTATCAAAGAATGACACGTCAACATCTCCAGGTAAGAAACTCCCATGTAATCCTCCCCAACTCAGTTATTCCATTCTTTAAAGGGTGCATTTTTCTGACACCACCTATTCTGGCTGGCTCATCACCAGGAATTTCCCCAATTTTCAGTTTTTTCCTGATTGCCCTGACCAGAAGTTGTGTACCCCAAGCCGTAGTTTTTGTATTTATCTTGAGATCTTTCACTATGTTTCTTTTAAAAGCCCGATACATAACCAGTGAATCTGTAATCCTTGAACCAAATAAAAGATTTATCAAAGATGTAAACATCCAGTTACCAAAAGCTGTAACAATATCATCATCATAACTTCTTGCACCTTTATAATATCTCGATGCGATTACCATATCATAACCTTCCTTTATCTTCGCTGTCAGCTCTGGTATCTTCTCCGGCATGGAATTGCCATCCGGGCTGAATATCACTATCACATCCCCCGTTACCTTTTCTATGGACTCAAGAAATGCCGCCCCGGCGCCCTCTCCCTTCTGCACAAAAATATTATACCCCTGCTCTTGTGCGTACTCGATAGTTCCGTCCGTAGAGCCGCCATCGACGATTATCAGGTCATCATACCACTGTTTTTTTATTTGCGGCATAATGACCTTCATACCATCTATCTCATTCCACGAAAATATAACCAGTGAAACTTTCATAAATACTTTTTCTTAAGAATATTCAATATGATAATTCAACATCAAAATACTTTGCCACATCATTAATTATCTGCTTTAATTCGCTTCCGTCGGATTCTTTGAGACGCGAAAAGTTTACTTTGATATCCAATACGTTCTCATCAACGCATTCATTCAAATTTAATACAAGATCATCCAGGAAAGCTTTCATGATTGTGGTGTCCTTTTTCGTGTACACTCCTTCAACCTTAATCTCTGCTACATTATCATTTATCACCAAAGTATTTATGAAGCCTTTAGGCCGCCTTTCTAAAAAACTGTTGAAAACCATAAAAATGGACAAGCCTATCCCTAAATACAGAAAACCCATATTATTTGAAGCAAACAAAAATAAAAAACCTGGGCTTAACGAGAAAGATAATTTGTTCATAACCTCTTTCGTGTTATCACCATAGTATTTATACAATATCTTCTCCAATATTAGAAAAACCCCTGCGGACAAACTAACCCCCAAAACAATTGCCATAAAAATACGAAACTCAAGGCTGTCATATGAGTTCTTACTTTTCAACCAATTTGTCTGGCTAAACAGAGCAAGGGATGTGAAAAAAATATAAATACCCATTTTCCCTAATTTCTCTCTAATAAAAGACATAATACTTCTCCTTTACATCAGATAATAAAATATTTTTAAATTAAATTTACAATATTTTGCTTAACGACTCTCTTCTATCTAATACAAAAATAAAACCAGCACTGCGGACCAATCAATCGCTGCCAAAAGCTGCAAAATTCATCGCCTTAATTTGAACTTTGTTTTTGGGAACTTGCTCGTATATATGAGTATAATCTCGGTTATGCACTTTGTATTTTCCAGCCCTCAACGCTTTTTCGATGTTTAGGTAATAACAGCGTATTACCTCATCTATTTTGCATACGTTTTCATCAAATGGTTTGTTGTTATGTTTGATATCGTACCAAGCTTTCCTACTTTCTCTATACGCCTCGTCGCCTGTAGACAGTTTGCGGGACCAGTTTTGTTTCAGTTTCCTATTTATTTCTTTCGACCCTTCATATGTAAAACCAGCGGATATGAGTATTGTTACTACAAGAATTAAGTAGGTCTTTTTGTGCTCTCTGAATGTATAAAGTACTGCTCCCAAAAATAAAGCAAAAATAATTGAAAATGGCGAACCATAAAAATAAGTAGAATAAGGTACAAGATATGCAGAAGCCATACCATGTACAAACGTAATCCACGCTGTTACTACATAAAGGGCAACTATTTTTCCAAAAACTTTTCTAAATAAGCCAAACTTATATCTAAGAATCAAATAAAATCCCCAACAAATCACGTGGGGCAAAAGGTAAATAATTACATTGGCGGGAGTAAATACCCCAAGCCACGCATCAACATCTAAATTACCAAGATCTGCCGCACCAATGGGCAAATAGTTTCTAAGTCCAACGTTTGCTACAACAAACCAATACATATTAATAAATATCCCCTTGTAGAAGTTGGGGTCAACTACATGATAAGACGGGAGAGTTGCTCCACCAGCAACCTGGTCTCTAACGGTTCCAATAAACCGATATGAAAAACCAGCCAGACTCGCAAGCCATGGAAGCACAAAAAAAACGGATAGAATAAAAGCAATTGTTACGAGCCCATAAATCACATATATTCCACGGTGTCTTAAACTTAAACAGTTGATGAATTGCCCAATAATTCTTCTAAGACCTACTATCCTTATCTTTGCAAAGAAATTAGTACTAAAATAACCAATAAAATATTTAATCTTGGGAAGGTCTACAAATATCCTTGGAAAAAACACCGGAATCAAAAGGAATATCGCATATATGTACGGGTCAGTAAAAAGAGAAATGAATAAAATGATAATTGCCAATGTAAAAAAACCTATTCGTTTTATTTTATTCTTCCTATTTGACAAAACCGGATTGTTTAACACCATAAATATGTTTAGCAGCAATATATAAAAGAAAACCACCAGGAGTCTGGCTGGATGATATAGCATAAAAGTATTTCCAACCGTTGATGGTGATGCAATAAATAAAACAGTTACTGCAGAGGAACCGACAATACCTAATTTAATATGGCGTTTAAGAAAATTGAATAACAGCAATGGGGTCAACAAAAGGCCGATTAACCAGGAAAAAGCTACAGCAGGACTGGGTGGAATATATTGAAACAACCATGCTCGAAACTTTGCATCAATGAGACAGAAAACGCCCGATAATATACGATTTAGACCCCCATCATACACCTGCTCCCACCAGAGAACATCTTCTATTGCTTTTTTTAATCTAAAAGACAATTCAAGTTTTTCAAAAGCACTATTACTAAGGAACTTCAGGTGGTAGATGTAAGTTTCAGGCATAGTCCAGCCATTTTCTATCTTATATCCATCATTAACTACTATTAAAATGGCAATACTTATTAACAAAAAAGCAAACAGTCCCTTAACGGAAGGTAACAAGAGAAACCACCGCAAAAATATGAAGGTAAACAGTTTCTTCATGGTAACCACAAACCTAATATATATTCCAAAATTGAAACCGGCACGGCAAACCAATCAGTCGTTGCCGAATGCCGCAAAATGCATTGCCTTAAGATAGTTTTCGTTTTTTGAGAGCTCCTTCCACATTTCTGTATAGTATTTGTCGTGCGGATATTTAGTTTTTAGATAATTATTACGTACTTCTTCGTCAATTTTCAATAACTTTGGGTCAAAAACTTTATCATTACGTTTGATATCATTCCAAAATTGCCTGCTCTCTTTATAAACCATGTCGATATGATCTTTTTCATACCATTTACCTTTTAGCACTTTATTTATTTCTTTTGCCTCTCGGTATGTAAAAATAGCAGATGTGAAAACCGCTATCACCAGAATTAAATATACTTTCCGATTTTTTCTGAATGAATAAAGCACTGTCGCAAGAAAGAGAGCAAAAACAACTGTGAATGGTGAACCATAGATAAAAGTAGAATATGGCACAAGAAAAGCATGGTGACCATGGACAAGAGTAATCCACGCCGTTACTAAATAGAGAGCAATTATCATTACAAAAAGATTTTTTAATAAACCATACCTATTTTTTAAAAATAAATAAAATGCCCAACAGATAACATTAAGCAAAGAACAAAAAATAGCATTCTTAAAATTTAACAAGGCCCACCACTGTCCAGGGTCTAACTCGCTAAGATTAGCTATGGAAATAGGTAAACAGTCTCTAAGTCCAATATTTGCCACAATGAACCAATAAACATTAATAAGTATAGCTATATAATAATGCCAATTTAAAAAATGCAAGTATGGAGCAGGTGCACCTGAATCAATTTGATGTCTAAAGACCTGCATAAATTCATACTTAAAACCTGCAAAATTTGCAAGATGAGGAAGCACCAAAAATACAGATAGAAAAAAACTAAGCATCGCAGATCCATAAATCGCATATGTCTTCAAGCGGCTTGAACCGAAGCAGTTAATTAAATCTCCGAAGATTCTCCTGAAACCGGTTATTCTTGCCTTTACAAAGAAATTATTTCTATAGTAACTAACAAGATATCTCACCCGAGTAGGAACAATGAAAATCTTTGGGAAAAAGAGAGGAATTAAAACAAAAATAGCATATATATATGGGTCTGTAAAAAGCGAGAGGAATAAGACCATAGCTGTCACTACGAAAAAGCTTATTTGTTTTGCGCTGTTCTTGTCGCTTGACAAAACCATATTATTTACAACCATAAACATATTAAGCAGCAATACATAAAAGAAGACGACCAGTATTTTACTTGGATGGAACAACTCGAATGTATTGCCTACTGTCGTTGGCGAGCCAATAAACAACACAGTTATCGCGGTGGAGCCAAAGATGCCTAATTTGATATGACGTCGGATGAAGTTATATAATAACAAGGGGGTTAAAAAAAGTGTGAATAGCCAGGAAGCTGATACAGCCGGATTGGGAGCAATATATTGGAACAGCCAGGGCCTGAATTTTACATCAAACAATGCAAATAAGCCTGTTAATAAACGGTTTTGCCCTCCATCAAAAACTTCTTCCCACCAGAATACTTTCTTTAATTCCTGCATGTTAAAAGACAACTCGATTTTCTCAAAAGTACTATTAGTGAGGAACTTTATGTGATAGAAAATCATCTCAGGATGAACCCATCCGTTTTCTATGTCGTATGCATCACGAAATACTATAAAAATAGCAATGCTTACCAAAAGATAAGCAAATATTTTTTTGATTATATTTTGGTTATTTATAATTATGGCCTTCTTAAACTCTTCACCGTTACAGCAGGCTATTGCTTTGCCCACCGTCTACGGAGATTGACGCTCCATTTAACAGACTTGCCTGTTCAGAGCAAATGAACACAACTACACTGGCTATCTCTTCGGGCGTTCCTAATCGCCCAAGCGGCAGTTCCTTCCCTATAAATTCTTCAAGTTCTCTCGGGTTTTCCCTGGCCATCTTTCCCCATCCTGTATCAGGTATCATTATCGCCCCTGGTGCCACGCTGTTGAAAGTGATATTATCTTTGGATAAATAATGCTTTTTTGCCATTGCCTTCATAAAACTTGTCTGAGCTGTTTTTGCCATGCTAAACCACGGCCTGCCTCCTCCTTCTCTGCCATAAATCGATGTTATCGTAACGACCCTTCCCCATTTTTGTTTTCTCATATATGGCATCGCCATCACTGTCAGCCGTATTGCTGTCAGCACATTTTTATCATATACCTCCTGCCAAACATCCTCTTTGGTTTCTTCAACTATCTCGTTTCCCCACCTGCCCCCACCGCCTACATTGTTCACCAAAATATGAATAGTCCCCCATTTGCTGATAATAGCATTCATCACACGTTCTATATCTGATTTCAACATAGCATCTGCCTGGATGCTGAAGTAATCAGCTTTTTTCGCTTTCAACTCCTTACCCATTTTCTCCACGCGTTCAGCATCTCTGGAAAAAACCGCAACATTACACCCCTCATCAGCTAAAGCAAGGGCTATACTGCGTCCAATACCATGTGTACCCCCGGAAACAAGCGCGTTTTTGGCTTTTATCTTTAAATCCATTTCTTCTCCACTTCACAGGTTTAACTATAAATAAGGCACACACAGCATAGAGACTCATGAAATCCTGGCACGCCAGTTTATAATGGATTTAACAACACTATCCGTATCTAAACTGTATAACGTATGTAAAGATTCTCTGGTGCCCGATTCAAAACAATGCTGATCTGGGATCGCTATGCGCTTTAACGGATAAGTCCTTAAATTATCACTCAGAGCTTCACTTACCGCACTACCTATTCCACCAGTAACAGCATTTTCCTCAAGAGTCACAATACACTTCGATTTATCAATAAATTTTAACAGCAGCTCTACATTTAAAGGTTTGATTCTATACAGGTCCACAACACCAGCGGATATAGAATGCCTAGCGAGAATTTGTGCAGCTCTGTGAGCCTGATGGACCATAATCCCGGTAGAAATAATAGTCAAATCACTACCGAATTTAATTTCAGCTATCCCATCTGAAAAATCTCTGCTCTCTTTATCATAAATTAATGGAAGTTTGCCTTTCTCAATTCTTACATAAACTGGAGAGGTACTTTCATAAGCCATCCTTGCACAGGCTTGCGTCATAACAGAATCGGAAGAATTTAAGATGGTAATTTCAGGAAGCGCACGCATAACGGCAATATCCTGTGTGGCATGATGGGTGGGTCCGTCACTGCCATAAGTAAGCCCCGCCCCCATCCCTATAATGGTTACCGGTAAATTCATACAGCACAAATCAATTTTAATCTGCTCGTAACAACGCAGGGTTACAAATGGAACAATGGTGTATATAAAAACAGTCTTCCCACCTAAAGCCAGACCTGCTGCTACACTGACCATATTCTGCTCAGCCACACCTACATTAATGTATTGCCTGGTGAGGTCCTTCTTGAATCTAACTAAACTATAGGCCCCCATATCAGCGGTAAGAAAAACCACCTGTGGATCGTCCTTAGCAATATTATACAACTCATCAAAAAAAGCATCTCTCATGTCAACATCTGAGATTTTCATTTTACAATCCCTTACAATCGAAACATAACACTCAAGATTATTGATAATAGACTAGAGAGCCGCTAAATTTGCCTTTTGTCTAAAACCCGTAAGGGCCATTTAAGCTCTTGCCTGGCAATTTTTAACTGCTCCCCTTTTGGAACGCTATGATGCCAAGACAGATTTCCTTCCATAAAAGATACACCTTTACCTTTAACGGTATTGGCTATAACCATCAAAGGTTTACCGGTTTCCCGACAGCGAAAATTACCAAAAGCAGAAAGCAGTGCTTCAAAACAATGCCCATCAACAACAATAACATCCCACCCATACGCCTTCCATTTTTCATCCAAAGGATTCATAGCAACACAATCTTCAATGCGGTCTGTAACACAGAGCCCATTTTTATCCACGATACCAACCAAATTATCTAATTTATGATGTGCAGCAAACATCGCCGCTTCCCACACGGAACCTTCACAGCATTCACCATCACCCAGCAAAACAACGGTCATAAAATCTTTTCTATCCATCTTTGCGCTTAAAGCTAATCCTGCTCCTATTCCCAGGCCATGGCCTAACGACCCCGTATCTGCTTCTATGCCTGGGATTTTCCTCGAAGGATGTCCTCCTAAAATACAACCTTCTTTCTGATAACTGCGCAACTGTGACAGAGAAAAGTAACCGATATCCGATAGTATTGCATATAACGCCGCGCCTGAATGGCCTTTGCTTAAAATAAATCTATCTCGCTGGTCCCAATTCTCATCATCGCAATCAAAGCGGAGTATACCTCCATAGTAAAGAGCAACCAAGATGTCTGTACATGATAAAGCCCCTCCAATATGCCCCCTGCCGGCAGAGACAATCATCTCTAAAACCTGTTTGCGAACCCAGTTAGCCTTCTTTTCCAACTTGCGTATCTTATTTTGCATATCTTATTTCTGGAAAATGTAAGCCTTGATATTTTTAAAAACTCTTTTTAGCACACCTTCTAACTTTGTGGTGGTCCTGCCTCGTACAGCGTTAATAATCAATTGCACAATGCGACTTGGATGCGAAATTAACATTAAACCATAAAAATTGATAAATAAAATCAACCTCATAAAACCCAAAGTTCTTGGGCCAAAATGCTGCGACCATGATATTGACTTGCTGAGATCGGCGTAACCAAAAAGATTAAGAAAATAACCATCGCACAACTTGATTCTTTTATCTGCAACAAAATTGCTAAACAACTTTGAACCTGGGTAAGGAATAAAAGGAAACACGTTAAGTTCCTGCAATCCTCTCAGCGCTAACCGTATAATCAAACCATAGGTTTTCAAAAACTCACGAAATCCTTCCTGAGGCAAACCTATAATAATATTTGAACTCAGATTCATACCCACGTTCAATGCGTCTTTAATTAAGGAGAATATCTTATCGGGATTACTTCTTTTATTTACGCTAATCAATACCTCTTTCGAGCCGGATTCTATAGCAAAATCAAGCTCCCGACAACCTGCCCTGTACATAAGTTCTAAAATGTTATAATCTACAGACTCCGTCCTCAAAGTAGGAAGTTGCCAAGTAATATTGATCCTGCGGTTTATAATTTCATTACACATGTCAACAATACTCTTGCTAGTGACTACCGCCGTAAGATCAGAAAACACAAAATTGTTTGCCTTATAATAGCTAATATAATATTCTATCTCATCCACAACCAACTTAGGATTTCGAGCGACCCAGGGATTCCCCCACATATTCGAATTGGAACAAAAGGTGCATTTATAAGGACAGCCTCGAGTTGCAAGCATGGGAATAGTACGACCGCGTCTTATATGATAATTTAGTTCTCTTGAAAGGTAATTCTCCATAGGGGTTAGGTCCCAGGCGGGCAAGGAAATTTTATCAATCTCTTTGATTCGGCCTGCCCTGGGCGTACGGTGATAAACTCGCTTATCGGATGAGCGATATAAAAGGCTGGGAACCTCAGAAAGGTCGCCTCCCTTCTCCAAAATATCAAGCAGCCTAACAAAGACTTCTTCACCTTCACCGGTTACACATATATCCAGTGCAGGACAATCATCCAGACAATATTCCGGCAAAGCTGATATATGCTCACCACCAGCAACAAGTACACTTTCAGGATAAAGCTTACGAACATATTGGATCAATTCTCTGTGAAATACCCAATCCTGAGAAAACATGCAGGTAAAACCAATTACTTCTGAATGGTTAAGCCGGCTCTGAAGCGCAGAGAAAGGCATCCCGTACGCTACATATTTACCCCGCACAACCTCTGTCCGGACAATATCCTCACCACACATATCCACAATATCAACTTTATGTCCCGCCTCTCGTGCAACAGCGCCAATATAGGCAATTCCAAGAAACGGTACCAGTTGAGCACCCATTAATCCTACGCTATATGCAGGAGGACGAATCAATGTAACATTCATTGGTCTTTGTCCTATCGCTTCAACTCACGCGTGCTGCAGCAATCCCCATTCTTGTTCTTAAGATAAATAGGATGGTTCCACATGCTTCTTATCGAATCTTCCAGAGATGTTTCCACAACATTTCCAAAGGTGTCAGGGAAAGCAATACAAAGTTGCATATCGCCATACGGTGATATATTTATAATCTTCCCGCTTAAAGCCTGACAAATTTTCTTTTTGTTTTTTACACAATACGCACCTTCAATAAAAGCAAAAGACGGATCAATAGCGTCTATAACTTCTCGTTTTTCCTCTTCAGAAAGCGCTACATCCTTTGTATCAACCCATTCACCGGAGATTATAGGAAACAATACCCTCAGCCCGGATACTTTTATCTCTTTTGCAAAATCGATCATTCTTCTTAATTGGCTATCGTCTGACTTCTCTGACCCGAAATTTCTTGTCCCGTCGCGAGTTACATATGTAGAAGCTATGCACGTGACACCTTCTTCATGACAGTATCCAATTCCGTTTACTGCCTTTTCGAAAATACCGGGCACCCCTCTACCCTCGTCGTGCTCTTTTCCATTGATGCTATCCAAACTTATATTTATACAGCTTATACCCGCTTCCTTTAATCTTCTTGTCATGTCTCTGGTCAACAACCATGCATTGGTCGTTAGTGAGATATATAATCCCTTACGTGCACCATACCTAACCAAATCAACAACGTCTTTTCTCAACAGAGGCTCGCCGCCAAACAAATCTACTTTGGGTATTCCCATTTTAACAGCTTGGTCTAAAACATCGTTTATTTGCTCAGTTGTAAGCTCATCCCTTTTGCCAGCCTTAGCTTCAGCAAAATAGTTTGATACCGAACAGTGTTTACATCTGCATTGACATCTGTAAGTTACCGAAAACTCAATAAGCCACGGTATTTCCTTTTTCAATATCGCCGTCAGAAACCAGTATCGTATCATTGCATACGCCCGTAAAGGCGTAGCGCCTTTTAATCCGATTCTGGCGTAGAGCCTGAATTTGTTTATATATCTGATTAAATCATTCAATTTTTTAGTAATCACTATTTTCCTCTCTTACTTTTTTAACAACCACGTATCGGCTGCTTATCTGCAAGAACCTGCTATTACACCTGAATTCGTCAATAGACCATATATTCCCCAAATTACCCACATAAACTATTCCACATCTTCCTTCATCATAGGTATAAAAGGCAGCCCTTCTACATCAATAGGGGTAGGAAAGTATTCGGTATTAGTACCATCATGGATAATCTTATAAAACATCCTGCCGTTATAACTAAAAAGCAGCTTAAAGTATTTATAGAAAACATCATCCTTAAAAATGGGCGTATAATAGCGACCATAAGTTACACGAGGGTCCACGGTAAGAACTGAAAGGTAATTTATATTAAGTTTCTTAAAATCTGAAATTATCGCACTTATATCCTTCTGGAAAATCACCGAGCCCGTACCACTTATTGCTGTCGTTGTTCTGTTGGAATGACCGTGAAATATCTCAGGCGTAATCAATATTGTATCTGCCGGGCACGTATAAGCCATAATTAACATACCATAGTCATAGTTCTTCGCTTCCAGCCCCTCATTTTCATAAAGATAGCCCAGATAGTACGGCACATTTTTTAGCTCAGATTTACTTGTGCCCCCGTTATACAAGTATGCATATTGGGAACTGAGACCACAAAAAACAGGCAAAACATACCGGCCCCAAGCTGCGTAACGAATTCCCTCCACGTTGCTTTTCAAGTTAGTATACCAATGTTTTTCGCTTCTTATTGCCATAGTTCTTATATCAACTAGCGACAGAAATAGCATTGCAACTATGATCGATATGTAAAAACCGGGCCTAAGGCGAGATTCTATATGAAAAAACACCTTGTCAACCATGGCTACTTGAAGCGGCAAAGCCACAAAAAGGTAGTAAATAAATGTCCTCGGGTTGTTGATTACAATTAAAAAGTAAGCTATGGTAAAAAAACTCATAAAAAGATAAACTCTCTTATTCCTGTCCCTGCAGCCCCGCAACAAAAAGGGGGTTAATACCAAGGTCCAGCTGAAAATCATTTTAGTTGGAATGGCAGTTGCTATTTCCACGATCCACTTCTTCATCATGGGGTATGATATAAAATTAATAACCCCGCTCTGCGGCTTTTGGAAAAATCTTATGTAATTATTATCTATGTATCTATAAAATGCGTTATTTTGATTAAGCTTCAAAAATATATCTGCCAACCATTCTGGTATCATTCCTGGTGGAAAACAAACCCCGTTTTCAATAATTAGTTTTATATAAAAAACGCAGCTTAATCCTAAAAATAACACTAACCCTTTCTTGTATAATTGATTATACTCCCTGGTCTTTATTGCAAAAAAGTAGAATACCAGCGCGGGTGCCGCAAGAAAAGCATACTGAGCAGTAGTGAAAGCAAAAAACAGAGAAGCCAGAACGTAGTTTTTTTCGTGCTCTGAATAACGCAAACAATATACAGCCATTAAATAGAAAGACAGGATAATTGTACTAACTTTCCCGAGATGAATGACTTCCGTAAATATGTTTGAAGATAAAAAAAGTATAAGCGATATGTATATCAGCATGTTTTTAACTTTAAATACTTTTTTACAAATCAGGTATATCGAAACCAGGATACCCAGCAAAAATATAAACGATAACAGCAATAAACCTGTCTCGCCCGCAAATATCATTGCAACTGTCCTTAGTACGTCTCCTGATTGGGACAATAATCCAATGTATGAATTCTGAACAGGAGCTGCAAAGCTGTGTTCCTGGATATAGTAATTAAGAAGTGGTCGGTAATTACTCATGATATCAGTCGAACCATCTAAAACTGTAGAAGGTACAAAACAGAATGAAAAATTATAAAAAAGCATAACGCCTAATAATAACCAAAAGGCCAATCTCCAAGGAGCCCTCCTGATTTTATGGAACTGATTAGCCAAAGCTCGTTTAAACTCAGAAATATTACCCTCGGGTTCAATCGTTACGAGTAATATCACCAAAAAAATCACAAACAGAACCGGAAAATAAAGCAGCTTAAAGATTCCAACTATAAAAAACAGATAAGTCAAAAAGACAAAACCAAGAAAAAAGGGTATGGCCAGTTTCTCCAAATAGCTGCCCCAAATACCCCCCCACAACTTTATGAATTTCAAACCCACACACCTGCAAATCCATGCGAAATACAACATAAAAATAACCGCTGCAATATGCCTGGATAATTCACTGAAATCAATCCTATCCAAGCTCCAAACAAGCTCATCTGTTTTATACTTTATTCTGCTGAATACCTGAAAGGCCTTATCCTTGTCCCATCTTACATGCCCATTGAGCGAATCCACAGTGATACCATTTTTATCTTTAACATAAATTGTATATTCATCGATAGTCACCTCTCCGAGATCAATAAATTCTTTATAAATAGCAGTCAAGCCCGGTGCAAAAATCCAATTGTCGTTTGTTAAAAGCATCTGCATTAGAGAAACCACTTGTTGAACATTAGGGTCGTCGTTATTACCTTTCTCCTGCAGATACTCGGAACCATCACCATCCGCTACCAAATTGTTACAGATGATTTTGAAATTCTTTTTATCTGTAGAATATTCGGCCTTCTTCACGGGGTAAAGCAATTTTACTTCAAAAACAGGCCCCCTATCCGTCAATTTACTAATCGTTGAAAAAACCTTTACTCCCGGCACGAATTTGCCGTAATAAACATTATCCGTACCCATATTACGGTACTTTACTCGCAAATTCTTTTCATCCGGCATTGGGCTGCCGTCTTTGGCATTCCACTCATAAAGAAATGTATACCAGCCTGTCGTATACAACCTGCTGAAGTCATCATTATAAGGAAGGTAGGGATTAAGCACGTCTTGAAATTCGGAAAGGCCGGCACAATTCTTTTCCCCTTTGTACCAGTCAGGGTAATTAATCAGCATCCACGAATCTGTTACTTTTTTCCTGCCCCAATAAATATCATCGATTTTTATTCCAGATGGTGCATACACATCTAATGCCAAATAAACCTTCCCCTCATCGTTCTCAAGGTATTGCCACTGTACCTGTGCGTTGTTTATCAATTCGCCGTGATAGCTATGTATATACAAAACTATCGCGATGAAGGGCAGACAAAAAAGGAGGCGAATTAAGAGATTTTTCAATTTCATTTTCTGCTCTAAGCAAACCTATTCATAACAATCTTAATCGCGTTCCAGGTCGAGCGTGGTTTAAGCCCAAAAGTCAAATTAAGGTCATTGCAGCAAATATTGTAACAGGCCTTACAATCATTATCAGACAAACTTTCCCAAGCCTTTTTAAACCCAACTTCCAGAAAATTAAGGGCCTTAAACTTATTAACCAGCACTATACAGGGATATACGAAACCATTTGCTTCAATATGACATGCAAATCTTTTAATATAACACTCTATAGGTTTGTAGTTCTCAGGCAATTTGCCTTTGATTGTTTGCCTATCGTAAGAAAAAGGCCAATCCAGAAAATACTTATATGCACCGGATGAAAAAAAAACAGGAAAACCAGCTTTCTTATAATCAAGTATTTTTGTAACAATCGCCCTCATCTCATCATTATCCAGTCCTATTGTCTTATCTGGAGAATCTTCCATACGTAATGTACTAAATTGAGTTTTAAAACCATATCTGCGAGCGAGAACCATCATTTCATCGACCGCATTCTTGTTGTTTTTTGTAAGGACTGTATGGGTATGAAATTTAATGTTGTTCTCATTTAGACACTCGATTGCCTCAATAATTCTGTTATATGTGTTTGCTCCCCTGTTTGAATCGTTACTCTCTCTATCCCCATCAATACTTATCGCTAATGAATCGATTTTCTTCAGAACAGGTATTTTATTTTTTACAAGCAGACCATTTGTGCTGAGATGACACAACATATTCCTTTCTTTAATCTTATCAACCACAACTTCAATATCATCTCTTAAAAGCGCCTCCCCTCCGTTCACGGAGATGTATTTGGTTCCCATCTCCGCAAGCTCATCTATAAGCCCAAGCAGTTCGTCTGTGGTAAATTCCCTGTGATTTCTTTCATAATATTCCTCATAGCAATAACGGCACCTGAGATTGCACCGGTTGGTGACACATATCGTAACGAGTATGGGAATTTTTTTGTTCGCTAAACGCCCCTTTACAATCTCCTTCATATACGCCATATAGTTCATTACGTCATACATGCTTAATTACCTTCTCGAATATAACATCTGGTAGAACTTTTCTTAAATAAAGAATATAGCCATCTCCTGCTGAATAACGCATTTTGGGATTCCTGCTTTCCAAAGCTCTCTTTACTTTTCTGTACACGATTTCAGGGCTTCTGCCGGTTTTGCTTTCCAGCTTAATATTCCTGCATATCGCATTTCTTCTAAAATTACTTTCAATATTCCCCGGTTCTATCAGTGAAACTTTTATACCACTGCCTTTCAGCTCCAGCCTCAAAGCATCAGTCAGCGCCTCGAGGGCAAACTTTGATGCTGAATATGCTCCCATTTCAGGAAAGCTCACTCTCCCATTTATGGAACTGATATTTATTATCCTCCCCTCACCGTTCTTTCTGAAAATCGACATCACTCTGTTGGTTAATTCATGCACGCCGAATACATTGGTTTCAAATTGATGCCGCAGATCGTCTCTTGTTATATTTTCCAGCTTACCGGCATAAGCTACTCCTGCATTGTTTATAAGGGCATAAAGTCTGCCTTCCGTTATATCATCAACCTTCCTGACTGCTTGTTCAATCGACTCCGAGTCGGTCAAGTCCAGTCGGAGTATCCCTTCGCTTTCCTCTTTATCCGTTGCGATTACATCCCATCCATCTTTCCGCAAAGCACACATCAGGTATTGCCCTATCCCGGTCCCGCAACCTGTAATAAGAATCGACTTATTATCCTTCATCACATATGTTCTCCTATCACCCCTGATTGCGAAATGCCTTTTTTCCTGATACTTATAGCGCCATTCAGACACGTCTCATGGCAGCACAAACACAGAATACAACTCTCGCTGTCAACAACAGGTGCTTCCTCAGCCATCGTAAGTGCCCGAACCGGACACACTTTTACACAGAGATTGCACTTAACGCACTTGTCCTTGTCTATCAAAATACCGTTATTTCTTTCAAAACATCTTATAATAGGCCCTTCTGCCACCTGCATAGCCAATCGCGTAAATATATTTTTATACATCCACGGCAGTTCAAATCTCGATATATATTTCCGCTCAAAACCCACCAGCTCAATATCGCGAATAGAGCCCACATTCTCCTGATCAGCCAATTTCAAATGTGGAATACTGCGAGGATTTATGCCAATGATCTTACAGCACAACGCATCGACCGCTACCTGATTATCACCAGCAATTACCAGACCCAGTTCTTTAGCCGTTCCATTGGTAGGCCCATCTTTCTCCTGGCATGTAGTAGCATCAACAATATTCAAATCAGGCTTTATAGTTTTAGCAAGCTCAACAATCCTTCGGTCAAGCCCCTGTTTATGCATTTCGTGTTTTAAGCGAAGCGGGACAACGCCCATCATATTCTTAAGCGAGCACGTAAGCCCTGTGCGTACATGTGTCTTTAAGACCGGCATATTTATAACAACATCCGCTTCCAGAACAGTTTTAGACAATACAAATGACCCTGAAACCTCTAAGTCGCCATGATTTAAATCAATAATCTCAATACCATGTTTTTTCGCAATACTATAAAGCAGTGGATGACCGTCTGCAGACAGTTTACCAAACACCGGAATAGGGCCGTCTCCTATAGTAATATTGCACGTAATAGGTTTTAGTAGTTTTATTAATTCTTCGATAAGATATGGATTCGTTGTAGTCCCTGTTTCATGGGACTTAGGCGCGCAAAGATTCGGCTTTATAAAAACGTGATCACCGCTTCGTATGAATTTCTCAAGAGACCCAATCTTATTCAATACATCCTCAAGCTGCTGATAAGCACCGATAGCAACCTTGTGTCTCACAACTTCTCCTTCGCTAACACCGTAAAGTCTAATCCTGCTTTTCTTCCTTCATCCGATTAAACATACACTCTATGCAAATATAATGGCCATTGCAGCACGCAATACGTGACATTTCTATCTTTCCGCAGTCGAGACATTTAAATTTTTCCTTGAATAACCGGACAGTCATCGATTTGTTACATATAAAACACGGTATCGCGTGAGTTGAACATGGCTCCAAATCCCGATACTTAAGAATATTCTTGGCAATAAATCTAAATGGAATTGGTATCGCCTTTTTAAATAGTCTGACCTTCCCTGAACGAATAGTTTCAAGTATCGAATTGCTGTTACTGCAAACCACCTCAGTATAGCTGCGCCCAATAGAGCTTGCATCGGTCGTGTCCGTAGAGGCAAGCTGCACAACCTTCATTTTCTGAGCCATTCTTTTTGCCAGATAATTATAAACAAAAAAACCCCCTATAAGCGCATTATAAACTTCTACACCATCAACAGGCAAACACAGCGTTTTTTCCCCCAGTCCCAGACGCAAATAGGGATGAACAGCTATAGCAATCCCCCCTTGTTCATGTATAAGAGCAATCGTCTCTTCTGCGCTTCGACAGTCAGGTATCTTCTTTCTAAGCTCAAGGCCCACGATATGCCCATCCTTTGTCCAAATCTCCTGGCCCACTATGATGACATATTCTTTAATCTTTTCTTTAAGCCATAACGCATGAGAAATATTAAAAAAATTAGTTATTGCAACGCCATCCAACCGATTCTGCTTCAAAGACTCTCTCAACTGATCAGCGTCGATGAGCGTTTTCCCAAAGGATTCGGAGTGAACATGTAAGTCTAATTTTATAGGCATATTTTATCCCCAAAGGCTACCATGCCGGACGGATACGCTTCGGCCAATAATTCTAAGCATTTCAATCAATATTTTGGGGTAATACTTTGGATTATAAAGCAGCGAATTTGACATAGGCAGCCCCCAGTGACATGTGCATCTTTCCTCCTCAATTCTCTTTTTGAATTCCTTCATTTCATCGGAATCAAGTACCTGCCCAATATCATAACCATTATTCCTGAGATCACCCACAGGCAACCAGAGAGGTTCGCAGGGAAAAACCCTTCCGGTTTCATTAATAACAACTACCTTCTTTCCTGCTCCGCATTTTTTATACATATCTTTAGTTCTCAATACCTCCTTCAAGAAATCATTTTTAGCTATCCTTAAAGCAACGGTGAATATGGAGTGAAAATCCCTGATACTCTTAACGCTGGAAGTGGCCCGTATTTTATCACAAATCTTAAAATACCGCTCCCAATCAAACTGTAAAGCTTCAGCATTACTGACGCTGCCGTGCACCACAGAGAATACTACTCTATCCAGCTCTTTGAAGTCCCTATCCAGTACACTGAACAGTTCTTCAATATGTTCTTGATTATAATGAGAATAAACCACACAGGCCTTAACCCTTAAATTCTTGTATTTACTTTTCAATCTAACTAAACCCTTATATGTCTCTCTAACTTTACTGAACCCATCTTTAAGACCACGTATTTCATTGTGTATTTCTTCCGGGCCATCAATAGAAAGCTGCATATCAACAACCATATTCTTGCAGTATTTAGCTATGCTTTCTGCCTGCTTCACAACACTTTCTACAAAAAAACCATTTGTAGGCAGGTCCACCACTAAAGGAGAACAGTTCCTGTACATAACCTTTACAATTTCACTAAGATCATTTCTTAGAAATGGCTCTCCTCCGGAAATACCCAATATGTTGATTAATTTTATATTTCTGCTGATCTTTTCATATTCATCTATGGTTAACTCATCTTTTGCCTTATTACTGTCCATGTTTACTTTGTAAAAACACATTTTACAATTAGCATTGCACCTTGATGTTACAAAGAATATTACATAGGACGGATAATTAAGCGTTTTAACCCACCTTGAAACCTTACTTGGCATATTAATCTTACTCCTTGTTTGGATTATTCGTATAAGTTTTTTTCAATAGCAGTGAGATGGGTATAATAGATGCAGTAAAAACTTTAATTCTGTTACTAAAACCAGGAATAACTCTTACCCTGTTTTCACTTAAACCTTTAAGCGCCGATTTAGCAACTAATCTTGGGCTCATAGCTTCTTCCCAATCTTTCACTTTCCCTCCCGTTGCCCGTTCTAAAAAACGGGACCTTGTTTTACCTGGATACACACCGGTTACATGCACCCCAAAAGACAACATCTCCTCATGAAGGGCATCAGTAAACCCTAATATGAAATGTTTTGTTGCTCCGTATAATGCCGAACCCGGAGTAGGAAAAAAAGAAGCAACTGAACCCACATTAAGAATACCACTGCCCGATCTATGCTTCATCATGGGAAGAAACTGCCGACATAACTTAACAACTGCCGACATATTAACTTCCTGCATTGAATTAACTTTATCGTCGCTCATCAGGCAAAAATCATTCATATCACCGAAACCGGCATTGTTTACTAAAACATCAACCTCATAGTCTTTATAGACTTTTGCTATTAATTCCTGCAGCGATTCTTTCTTGGAAAAATCTGCAAAGAACTTGTCCGCAGGAAAAGATGAATTTGCGTTCAACTCTTCCAGCAACAAATTCATCGCCACTTTGTTTCTACCACAGAGCAAAACTCTGGAGCCATAGTAACTCAATTGCTTTGCAATTTCGCGTCCAATACCAGAGGTAGCACCTGTAATCAGAGCAGTCTTGCCTGAGAACCACCTGGCAAAGTATGGGAAAATTTGTTTATCCTTACTCATTAACAGTATTCTTTCAAATCCTGTTTAGTAAATCGCAGAGAGATAAAATCTTCTGTTCCTCCATATCCGGATAGTTGCCTATGTAATACCCGTAAAAATGAACATGCTCTACCTGCGGATACTTTTCCCATTCCTTGTCTGGCACAATCGTTTTGAGATAAGGCTGCCTGAGCTGGTTGCCACCTCCAGAACTTCCACGGCGAAACTCTACGCCGGCGTCGCGCAACGTCTTTTCAACTCTGTCACGGAATCTCGCGTCCGGCTGATTGATTACCAAATTAAAGGCGTAATTACAGCTTCCTTCCACATCAAAATCAGTTCTGTACTTATCGGAATCGAGATTTTTAAGAAAAACCTCAAAATTCCTCCTACGCTTAATGTTATTGGCGTCAAGACGCTTGAGTTGGTTGCGACCTATAACGGCTCCAATTTCTGTGTTACGCACGTTATAAGCGGGGAAAGCAAAGATAAAATCAGGGCTGAGAGCGGGATTTTCCTGGGCATACCTTTGTTTGACCACCTCGTCTGATGCTTCACGCACCAAGCCGTGAGAACGCAGCATACGAACTGTTTCATAAATGCTCTGGTCGTTCGTACAAACCATTCCTCCCTCAATGGTGCTCATGTGGTGTGCAAAATAAAAGGAAAAATTGGACATCAGGCCAAATGTCCCCAGCTTCTTTGCCTTGAATGTTGCACCATGAGACTCACATACATCTTCAATCAAAGGAATGTTTCGTTCTTCAAGTGTCGAAATCAACCGATCCGTTAAGCCGTTAAAACCCTGGACGTGGGTGAGAAACACGGCTCTGGTTTTGTTGGAAAGATTCGCAATCACCTGCTCATCATCCATACACAAATTTTTGGGATTGATATCAACGAAAACGGGCGTGAAGCCGTTTTGTAGCACAGAAGCAATATCCGATACCCAGGTAAGTGTAGGGACAACGATTTCTCCGCCACCATAAAGATGTTTCAGTACAGTTATGGTTATAAGGTTTGCGGAAGAACCAGAGTTTACATAGACACTGTAGCGCACACCGAGCCACTTGGACCACTCAGTCTCAAAGTCCAGAACATTGCTCGACTGCGTGAGGCGATGCATGCCTTTTAAAAATTCGATGAGAATGCCTAAGTCTTCTTTGGTGATATTATCTCTCATTAAAGGCCAATTTAACTTCATACTACTTTCCCGCATCCTTGGTTTTTACAGAAGCCACTTTCCTCTATCACCCTAATAATATCCTTTTCACTAAAACAACTTAGTTTATGCAAGGAATCTCGACTTCTAGATTTCAAAATATATTTGTCCTCAAATCCCAAACTCTTTAATTTGATGTCGGCGTTTCTGTGACTTAGAACACTTGATACAAAGCAGTCTAAACCTCCTTTGTTTATAAAGGCCTCCTCAAGCGTGATAATACATTTGTATTTCTTCAGAAGATTAAAGAACGAGTCTTCGTTGACGGGTTTTAACAAAAAAACATCTACTACCCCGACATTGCTGTTTCCTTGGAGTTCTTTCGCTACACTTAAAGCCTTGTGCGTCATGTATCCGGTCGACACAATGCAAATATCATCCCCTTTTACCAGTTCACAACCGCCTTTTTCCCACTCAAAATCTGCGTTTTCATCATAAATTCGAGGCAAAGGTTTCCCATCCAGCCTGATGTATTTAGGCATTTTCACGTTAATGGAAAAATCCACAAACTTTTCCGCAACCAACCAATCACAGGGTGAGCATAAAACAATGTTGGGAAGTGTCCTCATTATTGCAAGGTCTTCCAGACAATAATGGCTTGGCCCTGACATGTCATAGCTTACCCCGGCACCAACGCCGACGAGATTTACATTGATTTCTTTGTGCTGTGATGATAAAGCCAGGTTTGTCCTTATTTGCTCATAAGCTCGCATCGTCAAAAATCCGGCTATCGCATAGGCGTATACGGTGAACCCCTCGAGGGCCAGCCCGGTAGATACGTTTATGAGGTTTTGCTCGGCAATCCCCACATTTATAAATCTGTCTCCGAAGTCCTCTCTTAATTTGTCAAGGGCCGGAGCTCCGAAATCGGCGGACACGAAAAAAATCCTATCATTATCGTGCA
>Ga0315296_10001283_pt1 | contig 21947 bp, 16 predicted proteins | sample YL17G14_18_MG_FD_203921 | JGI IMG/M metagenome (GOLD analysis project Ga0315296, IMG submission 203921) | Sediment microbial communities from Yellowstone Lake, YNP, Wyoming, USA - YL17G14_18 | ecosystem: Environmental > Aquatic > Freshwater > Lake > Sediment | place: USA: Wyoming | collected...
TTTGCATTAGCTCGCTATGACAGTTGGTGCAATCCATGGCCGCCTGCCCGTGTGGGCTCGCGAAGAAGAGGGCCCGCGTGGAGCTGTGGCACTCCAAGCATTTCTCCGCTTTGGCCTGAGCTTCATCAGTACTCCTAAAGGCAAAAATCGTCCCCACGCCGCCGCCTGCCTCTAGGTGTTTGGCCGGGTCGCCATGACAGTTGACACAGACGGTCTCCACCTGGAGGGCTGTTTTTGTCCACCGGTCTGACTTAATTTCTGAGTGGCGGACTAGCTTGAAATCGGTGCAGACGTCTTCATGGCATTCGGCGCAGATGCCGAATTCCTTTACTTTCTCTTGGGGCGCCGGTTGGGCCGCCGCGAGCAGACCGACGACGGCGACGGGGACGACGGCAAGGGCGAGCCAATGAAGCGAGAACTGGAGCAACGGTCTTCTGGTTGTCGCTGACAACATCTTACCTCCTCGAGATCTATCTGCTGTTCCCGCAGGACGGGATAACATTCCCCAAGGGATAAAACCTACTAATTACAGAGATCCTATAAAAAAGATAAAATTTATATACTAAGTAGTATTCTTTGTCAAGAGGAAGAGTCCAAAAAAAATGCGTTTTTTTGGGCGGAAGGAGTGATGCCAAAAACGCCCCTCTCCATCGAGCGGAGAGCCGGGGCGGAGCGGAGCGGACGGAGACCGCCGGACTAGCGCCGGGCCTTAGGCTTGGCCTTCTGCTTCTTCTCGCAGATCTCGAGCAGGTACTGGAGCGTCACCCGCTCGAAATAGCCCTTCAGAATCTGGCTGGCCTCTTTCCAGATCTCATGGGCGGCGCAGGAGGGAAGGCGGCTGCAGTAGTCCTTGTCCTCGACACAGTCGACTAGGCCGCAAGAGCCCTCCAGGGCCTCCAGGATCTGGCAGATGGTGATCTCGGAGGGCTTCCGGGCGAGCGTGTAGCCGCCCCCGGCGCCGCGGATGCTCTTCACCAGCTTGTAGATTTTCAACGAAATGATGATCTGTTCGAGGTAGCGGATGGAAATCTGCTCCTCTTCGGCCACGTTCCTGAGGATGACGGCCTTGCTGCCGCTGTTATAATGCCGGGCCAGGTTGAGCATGAGGCGGGTCCCGTATCGTCCCTTGGTAGAAACTCTAATCACTGCAACCTCCTTATGGATGGGCAGACGTTCATGCTTCTATTCGGTATTGTAGGTAAGACCCGGCCGGAAATCAACATATTTTTATAGGAATGATAAGAATTATAGGTTTTCCGTGTTTTGGCCTGGCGCGTAACCTTTTCCGGCCCGCCGTCGTATTAATCACTTGAGACATCAGAGGTCCCGTTTTGTTGTATAATGGCTAGCCCAGGACCTGGCTAGGAGTCCGCAATGGATCGGTATATGTCGGAAATGCGCTGTTTTGTCGTCCTCGCTTTGGCCTTCCTCTTCTCCGTTCTCTCTGCTTCGGCCCAGGAGGCCCCGGGCGATATCGAAGCGCTGAAAAAAACGGCCCCCAAGGTTTACATCGACTGCATGTGGTGCGATATCGATTACATCCGGACGGAGATCACTTTCGTCAATTACGTCCGCGACCGCAAGGAGGCCGACGTCCACGTCCTGATCACCACTCTCAGGACGGGGAGCGGAGGCCGGGAATATACGCTCTCTTTCCTCGGGCAGAATGGTTTCAAGGGCGTCGACGACGTCCAGAGATATTTCTCCAACAAGACGGACACCGAGGACGAGATCCGGCAGGGATTGGTCAGGGCCCTGAAAGTCGGCCTGATGAGCTATGTCGGGAAGACGCCCATCGCCGAACGGATCGCCGTCACCTTTTCCGAGGAGACGAAGCCGGCCGCGGGCAAGGACCGCTGGAACTTCTGGGTGTTCGACATCAGCAGCAGCGGCTTCTTCAGCGGCGAGACGTATTACAATTCTCGGTCTCTCCGGGCGAATGTATCGGCCAATCGCATCACCCCCGACCTCAAGGTCCGGATGTCGGTTTCCGGCCGCGACTCCCGGGACCATTTCGAGTACGACGGCGAGGTTATCGATAGCCAGATGGAGAGCTACAATTTCAACGGCCTGGTCGTTAAGAGCCTGGGCGACCACTGGTCTGCCGGGGCCTCTCTCAAGGCGACGTCCTCGACCTACGATAACATCCGGTTCGCCCTCAGCCCCGCCCCGGCCGTCGAGTACAATGTCTTTCCCTACTCGGAGTCAACGCGACGGCAGCTGCGCTTCCTCTACACGCTGGGCTTCAACGCGGTCAAGTACCGCGAGGAAACCGTCTACGACAAGACGGCCCAGAACCTGTGGCAACAATCCTTGTCTATGACGATCGACGTCAAGGAGAAGTGGGGGAGCATCTCGGCCGCGCTGGCCGGCGCGCATTACTTTCATGATGTCAACAAATACCGCCTCAACCTTTTCACCAACCTCAACCTGCAGCTCTTAAAGGGGGTCAGCGTCTTCGCCTTCGGCGGCGGCTCGAGAATCCGCGACCAGATCTTCCTGCCCAAGGGGACGGCCACCCTGGATGAGGTCCTCCTTCAGCGGCGCCAGCTGGAGACGGGTTACAGATACTTCTTCGGCGTCGGCCTGAGCTTCACCTTCGGGTCGATCTTCACCAATGTCGTCAACCCCCGCTTCGGCTCGGGCGAGTTCGGCGGGATGAACATCATGATTGACTGAGCAGCGATGGAAAAGGACAGACCGATGCCCGGACCGATCACAAAGAGAAGTAAAAAGGGGAGAGGGAAGCGAATCGTCCAGGTGGGCCTGGCGCTCGTTTTGGCAGGCGCCTCATCTTTCCGGTCCTTGGCGCTGACGACAAAGCCCCTTGTCCTCGGACAGCTCAGGGAGTCCGCTCCCCGGGTGTTCATCGATTGTCCGGGTATTGATCTTGCCTTCCTAGAAGGCGAAGTCCGGTTCGTCGACTGCGTGAACGACCGGAACGAGGCGGATGTCGAAGTCATCATCACCTCGGAAAGAACCGATGCCGGGGAAGATTTCACCTTGACCTTCCGCGGCCAGGGGGACTTCGCTGGTGACAACGACATGCTCCACTATCGGGCTGCAGCGGGGGCCGCTCCTGAGGAAGTTAAGAAAGGGCTGGCCCGGACACTCAAGATGGGCCTGCTGCGATACGTGGGGAAAACAGAGGTCTCCAAGCGCATTGATGTCAGTTTCCTGGACGTCGTCAAGCCGACTGCCGTCGTCGACAAATGGAAGTTCTGGGTGTTCAGCCTCAGCGCCGACAGCTTCCTCAACGGGGAGAAGTCCTTCCGGAACGGGATGTATTTCGCTTCCTTTTCGGCCAACCGGGTCACTCCGGATATCAAGATCCGTCTCTCCCTGGGCGCGATGTCCATGAAGGACCACTTCGAGTACGAGGGCGAGGTCTACGACAGTTCCAGCGACGGACAGGAGTTCCGCGGGCTGGTGGTTAAGAGCCTCGACGACCACTGGTCGGTCGGCGGCTACTTCAGCGCCTTCGCGTCGAGTTACGATAATATCAAGTTCGGGCTGAGCCCCGCTCCGGCCGTCGAGTATGACCTCTTCCCCTATTCGGAGTCCACCCGCCGTCAGCTCCGCTTCCTGTACCGCTTGAATTTCAAGACCGTCTCCTACATCGATGAGACGATGTACGAGAAAACCTCGGAAAGCCTGTGGCAGCAGGCGCTCTCCGTTTCCCTCGAGCTCAAGCGGAAGTGGGGAGAGGTCAGCACCTCGCTCGAAGGGTCGAACTACTTCCACGATTTTCGCAAGAACAGGATTGAGCTCTGGAGCGAGCTCTCGATCCGTCTGTTCTCGGGGCTCAACTTCAACCTCCACGGTGGCTACTCGGCCATCCACGACCAGCTCTCCCTGCCGGCCGGTGGTGCCTCGATCGAGGACATCCTGCTCCGCCGGAAGCAGCTCGAGAAGAGCTACGACTATCATTTTTCGGTCGGGCTGAGCTACACCTTCGGGTCCACCGAGAGCAAGGTCGTCAACCCGCGGTTCGGCGACGGCGCCGGCGGCATCTCGGTGAACATCCGGATGTGAGCGCCGGCTCGGCTTGACACTCTCCGGCGGGGATTGTATCCTCATCTCTCTTTTCCCATTGCGAGGAACGACCATGAAACCTGAGATCCTGCTCGGCGATGAAGCCGTCGCCCTCGGCGCCATCCATGCCGGTCTGAGCGCCGGCTACTCCTACCCCGGGACTCCCGCTTCCGAGATCATGGAATACCTGATTAAGGCCGTGGCCAAAACCCACTCGTTCGTCGCCTCCTGGTCGGTCAACGAGAAGGTGGCCTATGAGGAAGCCCTGGGTGTCTCATTCGCCGGCAAGCGCGCTCTGGTCTCGATGAAACACGTCGGCCTCAACGTCGCCGCCGACCCATTTATGAGCTCGGCCCTGACCGGCGCCAATGGCGGCCTGGTCATCGTCCCGGCCGATGACCCCGGCATGCACAGCTCCCAGAACGAGCAGGACAGCCGTTTTTACGCCGACTTCGCTAAGATCGTCTGCTTCGAGCCTTCGAACCATCAGGAAGCCTATGAGATGACGCGGCAGGCGTTTGATGTCTCCGAGACGCTCGGCCTGCCGGTCATGATCCGCTTGGTGACCCGCCTGTCCCACAGCCGGTCGAGCGTCCGGCCGCGGGAGCCGCGGGGGCAGAATGAGCTCAGATTCGGCGCCAGCCAGGACTGGACGCTCCTGCCGGTCAACGCCCGGAGGCGGTTCCAGACCCTGCTCGACAGTCAAGCGGCCATGGTCCGGCTCTCGGACGAATCCGAGTTCAATTCGCTTCGCCTCAACGCCGACAATAGATCCCTGGGAGTGCTCGCCTCGGGCATCGCCTTCAACTATGTCCAGGAGAATTTGTCCGACCTGGAGAAACCCCCATCGCTTCTCAAGGTCGGCACGTATCCTCTCCCCGAAAAGCTCATCAGAGGCCTCTTCGAACACGTCGAGACCGTGCTGGTCGTCGAAGAGGGCTATCCGTTGATCGAGAGGTCCCTGCGGGGATTTTTCGGAGTCGCCGGCAAAACGATCATGGGAAAGCTCAGCGGTGACCTCCCGCTGACGGGCGAGCTGTCGCCGGAGGCGGTCCGCCCCTCTTTGGGGCTGAAGCCTCTGGAGCGGCTCGACCTCGGCGGGTTCAAGCTCGCCGCCCGTCCGCCCCAGCTCTGTGCCGGATGCCCCCACGCGGATACCTTTCACGCCCTCAACAGGGCCTTGAGAGAATATGATAAGAGCAATATTTTCAGCGACATCGGCTGCTACACGCTGGGCTACTATCCTCCCTACCAGGCCGTCCAGACCTGCGTCTGCATGGGCGCATCGGTCAGCATGGCCAAGGGTGGAGCTGAGGCCGGGATCCATCCTTCCATCGCCGTGATCGGCGATTCAACTTTCGGCCATTCGGGCCTGACGCCGCTCTTGGAGGCGGCGGCGGTCGACACCAACATGACGGTGTTCATCCTGGACAACTGCACCGTGGCCATGACGGGCGGCCAGCCGAGCTACGCCTCGGGAGAGCGCCTCCTGCGGATGATCGAGGGGCTCGGAGTGGCCAAAGAGCACATCCGGGTCATCGAGCCGCTGCCCAAGAACCTGGACAAGAATGCCCTGGTTATTAAGGAAGAAATCGATCACCACGGACTCTCGGTGATCGTCGCCGCCCGCGAGTGCCTCGAAGAAGCCAAGAAAAAGCGAAGGAGCGGGTAGATGAAGCAGGACATTATCCTGGCGGGAGTCGGCGGGCAGGGGATCATCTCCATCGCCTATGTCATCGCCAGTGCCGCTTTGGAGGAAGGACTCGAACTCAAACAGGCCGAGGTCCACGGCATGTCCCAGCGCGGCGGGGCGGTCCAATCCCATCTCAGGCTCTCGCGGGAGCGCATCTGGAGCGACCTCATCCCGCGGGGCGAAGCCGACCTCGTCCTGAGCGTCGAGCCGCTGGAAACCCTGCGTTATGTCGATTACTTGCGGCCCGACGGGATGGTCATCGTCAGCCGGACGCCTTTCGTCAATATCCGGGACTACCCCGAAGTCGAGACACTCCTGAGCAAGATCCGGGAGATCCCTCGCCATCTCATCATCGACTCGGAGAAGCTGGCCAGGGAGGCGGGGTCCTCCCGGACCCAGAACATGGTCATGCTGGGCGCTACGGCCCGGTATCTCATGGTCAAAGAAGAGAACCTCACCAAGTTCATCAAGGTCCTGTTCGAGCGGCACGGAGAGACGATCGTTGCCGCCAACCTCAAGGCGTTCGCGCTGGGCCAGGCCGTCGCAGCCGCGGCCGACTTTGTCCCCGCATCCGGCGGGAGAGCAGGAAGGGGAGGGGGATGATTTTTTCGCCGCAATCCTGCTCCTAATATTTGGAAGTGTTCAGCATGAAGCAAAGAGAGAAACCCATAGCGGGAAACGGACAGATCGAAAAAATCTTTCAGCGGGCAGAAAAAGACTCCAGAAACTTTCTCCTTGAGCATGAGGTCTATGCCCTGCTCCGGGCCGTGGGTATCGCCGCGCCCCGTTTTTTCTTCGTCAAGAAAGGGGAGCGGGCGACCCGGGAGAAGCTTTCTTCCCTGAGGAGCGACCGGGTCGTCCTCAAAATCGTATCGCCCCAGATCATCCACAAGAGCGATGTCGGCGGAGTGGCCTTTGTCGAGAACTCCGCCTCGGCGGTCAACCGGGCGATCACCCGGGTGCTCGCCGAGGTGCCGGCGAAGTTCGCCGGAACGGAAGCGGCCGGGCCGGATATCCGAGGCGTCCTGGTCCTTGAGAAAGTGGCCTTCTCCGACCTCGGGTTCGGGTCCGAGCTCCTGCTCGGGATCCGGAATTCGCGGGAATTCGGACCGGTGGTGACCATGGGCCTGGGCGGGCTCGATGTCGAATACGTGAACGAGAGGCTGAAGGAAAGAACGACCGCGGCCATCGGCTCGGCCCATCTCCTGCGCCGGGACCAGATTGAAGGGCTGCTCGAGCCTTTGGCCTTTTTCGACAAGCTCGTCAAGGGCTTTCGGGGGAAGCCGGCGCCGCTCTCTCGAGACATTCTCATCGAGGCCTTCGACCGCTTCAGGCGGCTGGCCGCCCATTTTTCACCCTATTCGCGGAAATCGGCCTTCGTCATCGAGGAGGCCGAAGTCAATCCGTTTGTGATCCGGGATGGCGCTCTTATCCCCCTCGACGGGATGTGCCGGTTCTCACGGCAGCACGAGACAGCCCGGCCGCGCCTCTCCGAGAGCCTGGCATTCCTCCTCCACCCGCACACGATCGGCATCATCGGTGTCTCCGAGCGGATGAACCTGGGGCATCTTATCCTCAACAACATCCTCAGGGAGGGATTCCCCAAAGAGAGAATCTTTGTGGTCAAACCCGGGCTCGCGGAGATCGAAGCCTGCCGCTGTGTTCCGGCGGTCGCGGACCTTCCAGAGACCGTTGACCTTTTCGTCCTGACTCTGGCCGCCGACCAGAACGCCGGCGTCATGACCGAGCTCGTGGCGGCGCAGAAGGCCCGTTCGGTTATCATGATCGCCGGCGGCCTGGGCGAAAAGAAGGGAACCGAAGGCATCGAAGATGAAATCAAGAGACTGTTGAAGAAGAGCCGGCGCGAGAAAAAACTCACTCCGGTCGTCAACGGCGGGAACTGCATGGGCGTCTATTCCAGGCCGGGGCATTACGATACCACCTTTGTCCCCGGGTATAAGCTGCCGAGCCCGGTGAAGAGGAACACACAGCTCGTCTACATCTGCCAGAGCGGGGCCTTCATGGCCTCTCGGTTTAGCAAGATTCCGGAGGCTGAGTCGCTCTATGCCGTCTCCCTCGGCAACCAGATCGACCTTACGGCCTCCGACTACCTGGACTATCTTGGAGCCCACGCTTCTGCCCCACTTTACGCGCTCTACATTGAAGGCTTCCAGCCCGGGGACGGACTGGCCCTGGCCAAGGCGGCCGCGGAGATTGTCCGCAACGGCAAGAGTGTCCTCGTCTACAAGAGCGGGCGGTCGGCCGAAGGCCGGCGGGCGACCTCGAGCCATACGGCTTCGGTGGCCGGGGACTATGCGGTCTGCCGGGCCATCATGGAAAGCGCCGGTGTGTTCGTCGCCGAGACCCTGGCCGAGTTCGAGAACGCCATCAGGGCGCTCCCGGCGCTCGCCGGAAAGACCGTCCGCGGAAAGCGAGTGGGTTTGATCAGCAACGCCGGGTTTGAATGCGTCATCCTGGCCGACGGTCTGAGGAATGGGTTTGAGCTGGAGCTCGCGGCGATCGCGGAGCCGACCAAAGCCCGGATCGCTAAAATCCTCAAGCCGCTCGGCATCGACCGGCTCCAGGACATCCGCAACCCACTCGACCTGACGCCGGTGGCGGACGATGCTGCGTTCGCCGGCTGCGTCGAGGCCCTGTTATCGGATCCGAACGTCGATGGCGCGGTCGTTTCTCCCGTCCCCATGACCGCGGCGATGCAGACGCTGGCTCCTGCGGAGACGCACACAGAAAACATGTCCAGCCCGCAGAGCATCGGACCCCGCTTGGTCGAGATCATCCGCCGGACGGCCAAGCCGGTGGTCGTCAACCTCGATGCGGGCTCACTCTATGATCCGCTGGCTGAAATGCTGGAGGGTGAGGGCGTCCCCGTCTTCCGTCGCTCCGACGAGGCGCTCCGCTTCCTGGGGAAATATATACACGGCCGCCTCCGGGCGCGTCGATTGCAGACAGTGCGTTAAAGGAGCAGCCAGAATGAGACCTTCATCGTTGAAAGTCCTCTGTGTATCCATCATCATGGGCAGCGCACTCCTCGCGAATCAGGGCCGGATGTTCGCTGCCGATATCCCGCGCCCCGAATACCCGCGGCCGGAGATGGTGCGGGCGGACTGGTTGAACCTCAACGGCTGGTGGGATTTCGCCCTCGACCTCACGGACACCGGAGAGGAACGGGAGTTCGTCCAGGGGAAGGGGTTCGACAAAAAGATACTGGTGCCTTTCGCACCGGAGAGCCTGCTCTCCGGGATTGGCAACCTGGATTTCATGGCCGCGGTCTGGTACAAACGGACCTTTACGCTTCCGGAAAGCTGGGCGGGCAGGCAGGCCCTCATCCACTTCGAGGCCTGCGACTACAGGACGACGGTCTGGCTCAACGGCCGCAAGGTCGGCGAGCACGTCGGCGGTTATACTCCGTTCAGCTTTGACCTGACCGCGTTCTTGGTGTCCGGGGAGAACCTCCTGGTCGTCAGAGCCCGCGACGATACGCGGAGCGGCCTCCAGCCGGTCGGCAAACAGTCCCAGCGGCTGAATTCCTACAGCTGCCTCTACCGGAGGACGACCGGCCTCTGGCAGACGGTCTGGCTCGAGCCCGTCGCTCGAGGCCATATCGAAAAATACACTGTCGTCCCCAACCTGGACAGCGGTGAGGCTGTGCTATGCGTTTATCTCAACCAGGCGCCGGAGGGCGGAGAGATCTTCCTCCAGGCCACCGACGATCAGGGCAAGCTGGAGTTCAAGGCGGCCAAACCAGCGGAAAAGCTGATCACTTTCACAGTCAAACTGAAGAACCCAAAGGCCTGGGGCGTGCGGGCGCCCTATCTTTACAACCTCGAGATCGCCTACTCCCGTCAGGGCCGGGTCGAAGATAAGGTTGGAGGCTATTTCGGGCTGCGGAAGGTCGAAGTCCGCGGCGATAAGATCTATTTCAATAATAAACCGCTTTTTCTGCGCACCGTCCTCGACCAGGGTTTCTATCCGGACGGTATCTACACGGCGCCATCGGATGAGGCTCTGAAGAAAGACATCGAGATCTCCCTGGGCCTGGGGTTCGACGGCGCGCGCCTCCATCAACGTGTCTTCGAGCGCCGCTTTCTTTACTGGGCCGACAAACTGGGATACATCGTCTGGGGCGAATTCGCCGACTGGGGCCTCGACCTCTCCCGGCCGGAAGCCTTCCTCATCTTCAGCCGGGAGTGGAGCGAGTCGGTGGAGCGGGACCTAATGCATCCGGCCCTCATCGGCTGGTGCCCGTTCAACGAGCGATGGGGGGAGAACTACCCCGGGACAATCGAGGGGATCTTCGACCTGACCAAGAAACTCGACCCCACCCGGTTGGTCATCGACGGCTCGGGGGGCTATCACTCGGCCTCGCCCGATGTCTACGATTCTCACAACTACGACCAGGATGTCCCCAAGTTCAAGGCGGCCTTCGATGGCCTCTCCCTCTCTCCGCCGGATGTTTTCGTGAACGGTGAAAAGGAAAAGCACACCCCCTATCGAGGCCAGCCCTATTTCGTCAGCGAGTACGGCGGCATCTGGTGGAACCCCGGACAGAAAGACGAAAAGGCCTGGGGGTACGGCGCCCGGCCGCGCACCGGAGAGGAGTTTCTCGACCGCTACAAGAAATTGACCGAAGTCCTTCTCTTCAACCCGAAGGTGGCCGGGTTCTGCTACACCCAGCTCTACGATATCGAGCAGGAAGTGAACGGATTGTATACTTTCGACCGCAAGCCGAAATTCGATCCCGCTTTCTTCAACCGCATCAACCAGCAGAAAGCCGCTCTGGAAAAATAGGAGGCGAGGGTTGCCGATTTATGAATACCGCTGCCGGGACTGCCGACGCAAGTCTGTGTTTATCACCCTATCGGTCAGGTCGGCGCTGGAACCGAAGTGCCAAAAATGCGGGAGCCTGAACTTGGAGAAGCTCGTCAGCCGGGTGGCTGTCTCCCGCTCCGAGGAGAGCCGCCTGGAAAGCTTGGCCGACCCTTCGAAGCTTTCGGGTCTTGATGAGAACGACCCCCAGAGCGTCGCCCGCTGGATGAAGAAGATGGGAAAGGAAATGGGGGAAGACGCCGGCGAGGACTTCGACAAGTCGATCGACGAGGCGATGGAGGATGCGGACTCGGGAGAAGACAACGGAGAAGGGTTATCGGGCGGAGGGGAAGGCCTCTGAGGGGTAAGCCCGAGTTTCAGAGGGTTTTGGCCAGCTCTTCCAGGAGCCTCCGGATCTGGGCAGCGGTGTGGGTGGAAAAGACGGTGACGCGAAGGACGCCGGCCGCCGGGGCCCCGATGTACTTGAGATAGGCGACCGCGATCCCCCGCCGCATCAGGTCTTTTTGGATCCCACGCATCTCTTTCTCTGTCCGCATGGACCAGGCGACGATCGGGACCGGAGTGTCGTCAGCGTCGATCCCGAGGCCTCTCAGGCCCTTTTTCAGGCCGGCCGTGTTCCGCCTCAGCCGGTTTCTCATCTCGGGATGCCGAAGCAGGATGTCGATGCCCTTGGCCGTGGCGGCGGCGATCGGTGTGGGAGTCGGTGTTGAACCGATGTATGCCCCGACGGCGGCCCGGATCCGGCCGATGAGCCTCCTTTTTCCGACGGCAAAACCGCCGTGGCCCCCGAACGCCTTGCTGAGCGTTCCGCTAAAATAGAAGTCCGGGGATTTCAGCCCGAAATGTTCGTAGGTCCCGCGCCCATTGGCTCCGAGAACACCCACTCCGTGGGCGTCGTCGAGGCCGATGAGGCCGTCGTATGCCGCCAAAACCTCTGCGTACTCCGGGACCGGGGCGATCCGGCCGAAGACGGGGAATACTCCGTCGGTTAGGAGGAAAGGTCTCTGGCGAGCGGTGAGCTGTCTCTTTAGCTTCTTCGCTAAGTCATCCGGGTCTCTGTGGCGGAACCGGAAGACGGGCTTTCCGGGAGAGGAGGCGGTGTCCCTGATGCAATAGTGGGCCTGCTCGTCCACGAAGACAGCGTCGTACCGGTCGGCCAGCGCCTGCGCCAGCACAAGGCTCCCGAGATACCCGGAGCCGAAGTACGCGGCATCGTCTTCCCCGAAGAATTCCCGGAGTCGGGCCTCTACTTCGAGCAGGGCCGGGTTACTCCCGAAACCGACGCGGGACGTGGCGCTGTGCGTCCCGTACTTATGGAACGCCCGGACCCCGGCCCGGATGACGGCGGGATGGCCGTGCAGTCCGAAATATCCCGTCCCCCCGAAGTAGAGGTAGCGCCGGCCGTCGAGGACGGTTTCGGCTCCGGGGGGGCTTTCCATTCCGCGCATGGCGTCTGCCGAGCTCCTTATTTTTCAGCTTCCGCTTTCTCGTACGGCGCGAACCGGCACGGCCTTGGCCCGAAGATGACTGTCCCCAGTCGGACCATGTTCGCCCCTTCCTCAACGGCCACGCGGAAGGAATGGGACATCCCCATGGACAGCGAGATCATCGCCGCACCCGGAATGGACAGGCTCTTGAGGCGATCAAAAACATCTTTGGTGAGCCGGAAGTAGGGACGGGAATCCTCCGGGTTCCCAGTCTCAGGTCCCATGGTCATCAATCCCTCAACCCGGAGGTTGGGAAGGAGGGCGAGTTCCCGGATCAGACTCTCGGCATCTTCGGGCCCGACCCCGAACTTTTTGGGCTCGCGACCGCTGTTGATCTCGATGAACACGGGCATGACCCGCCCGAGCTCGCGGCTGCGCCTGTCGATCTCCCGGCCGAGTTTCAGGGAATCGACCGTCTCGATGAGGTCGAAAATCTCCACGGCTCTCTTGACCTTGTTTGTCTGGAGATGGCCGATGAAGTGCCACCTCACTCCGCGTCCGACGACGGCCTGGGCCGCGGCTGTCTCCTGGACGTAGTTCTCGCCGATGACCTTGACCCCCGCTTCGACGGCTTCCCGGACCTCCTCCGGGGTCCTGGACTTGGCAGCGGCCACGAGCTGGACGTGAGGGGGGAGTCCTTGAAGGATGTCCCTGACGTTTTCCCGGATCACGAGGTAATGTTTACTAGAAACCGAGAAGCAATTCAAGGAAGTTTAGGTGAGGATAAACATGTGATATAATTACGGCAGCGATCTCGAAGGGATGGAAGGATTAAATGATCGGACCTGATGAGGTTGAAGTTCTCGTCGTCGGCACAGGCCTCATGGGCGCCAGCCTGGCCCAGGCTTTCGCCCAAAACGGCGTCGGCGTCGGGCTTATCGGCCGCCGCCAGGAGAGCCTTGACCGGGCTCTGGCCTTCATCCGTTTTGAGCTCGAGGAAGCGGTCGGAAAGGGGATCTTTTCCCGGCCCCAAGCCGAGGAGACCGGCCGGCGCATCCGCTCCGGCATGAATCTCGAGGAGGCCTGCCAGGGTAAAGGGCTCCGGCTGGTCATCGAGTCGGTCAGCGAAAACATCGCCCTGAAAAAAGAGCTGTTCAACTGGCTGGACGAATTCTGCAGCCCGGAAGTTCTCCTGGCCAGCAACACGTCCTGCCTGGATGCCGAGGTCCTGGCTGCAGAGACCCGGAGGCCGGACCGGGTCCTCTGGACTCATTTCTTTTTCCCCGCCCACAAGAACCGGGCCGCGGAATATTCGGGTTTGTCCCAGACCTCGGAGAACAGCCTGGCCGGAGCGGCCGGTTACCTGGCCAGGGTCAGGAAAACGGCCGTCCGTCTTCTTCGCTACCGAAAGGGCGGAGTGGCCAACATTATCTTTGTCGGACTTCTCCTCGAGGCTGTGAGGATGCTGGACGAAGGCTATGGAAGTGCCGGTGTCGAAGGGGCCGGAAGCGCTGCTTTTGGGATGCCGGTCGGGTTTGTCCGGCTGCTGCAGAGCGTCGGTTTCGACCTGGCCGCCTCCTGCCTCGAATCCTTCTCCGATCCCTCGGCCCCTGATCATCCTCTGGCCTGCGCCTATAATAATTTCTTCTCCCCGCCGGCGGGCCTTAAGCAGAAGTTCAACGACGCCAGGGAGTCGGGCAAGTTGATCTCGATCGAGCAGCTGCTGACTCCGGAGAGGACCGCCCGGCCCGACAACGCCCAGGTCATCGAGTTGCTGAGGCGGAGGTTCCTGGCCGTGGCTTTTATGACAGCCGCCGAAGTCGTCGAGGCGGGTTTGATCGCGCCTCCAGCTGTCGATACGCTCTGTCAGACCGCCTTCCTCTGGCCGGAGGGGCCGTTTGCGCTGATGAACCGGATCGGCATCAGAGCCGCGCTCGAGCTCGTGACCGAAAAAATGGAACTTTCGCACCGCCAGGAAATCAGCTTCCCCATCCCCCGCATCCTTATCCAGAAGGCTCAGAAGAACGAGCCCTGGTCCCTGTGACCATGACCATCCGAGAAAAACTGGAAGAGATCGAACGGGCGACGCTTTCCCCGAAGGCCACGCTGAGCGTCGATTCCAAGGGGAGAGTCCGGGCCGAGAGCCCGCACCCGTTCCGGACGTCCTTCCAGCGCGACCGGGACAGGATCATCCACTCCAAATCATTTCGCAGGCTCAAGCACAAAACCCAGGTTTTTCTGGCTCCATTCGGCGATCACTACCGGACTCGACTTACCCACACCCTGGAGGTCTCCCAGATCGCCCGGACCGTCGCTAAGGCCTTACGGCTCAACGAGGACCTGACCGAAGCCATCGCTCTCGGACACGACCTCGGCCATACTCCGTTCGGCCACGCCGGTGAAGACACGCTGGACGCGCTTCTCCCGGAAGGATTCAGTCATTACGAGCAGAGCTTGCGCGTCGTCGAGAAGCTGGAGTACGAGGGCAAAGGGTTGAACCTCACGGCCGAGGTCCGGGAAGGCATCGCCAGACATTCCAAGGGCAGGGGAGAGATCCTGGAATCCGACCCCGGCGAAATATCCAAGACCCTGGAGGGACAGATCGTCCGCGTCTCCGACGTCATCGCCTATGTCAACCATGACATCGATGACGCCATCCGCGCCGGAATCATCAGGGACGAGGACATCCCGCCTGCCCTCGTCAAGAGCCTGGGCAAATGGCATGCCTCCCGCATCGACCGACTGGTCGAGGACGTGATCAAGTCCAGTCTAGAGACCGACCTGGAGAAGATCGCCATGAGCGATGAGATCCTGAGGGCTCTCGTCGGCCTCAGGGAATTTCTGTACCAGAAGGTCTATAACAGTCCGTTTGCCAGAGAAGAGGTAAAGAAGGCCAAAAAGATACTGACCGACCTTTACCGTTATGTGCTGGCCAGCCCCAACGACTATATCAAGCCCTTCCCCAAGGGAGATTCAGCGGAGAGGCGGGCGGCCGATTTCATCGCCGGAATGACCGACCTCTACGCCCTAGCCCTTTTCGAGAAGCTCTTTTTCCCGCGCTCCTGGCGGTCCTGAGCAGAGGGAGAATAACATGAGAGACAGGGGTTTTTGTTGTCGGTCCAACCCGCTGCCCATCATCGTTTTTTTGGCGATTGTTTTGAGCCCTCCGAGTTCTTGGCCGGGCGATTCGGCAGTCAGGATCCGGCAGGAGACGATCGTCATCCCGACCTACCTGCCCGGCGCGCCCGAGCGCAACCCGATGTTTTATTTTGGCAGAGCCTATCAGGGCGCCAAGGGCCCGGTCTATCCCTATCCCTTCCTGGATGTGCTGACCGATGAGCGCGTGGACAAGCCGTATGCGGCCCTCATTCTGGAAAACGAATACGTCCGGTACTGCGTCCTGCCCGAGGTCGGAGGCCGGATCTTCGAGGCGGTAGACAAGACGAACGGCTACGATTTTTTTTATCGCCAGCACGTCATCAAGCCGGCGCTCATTGGAATGCTCGGAGCCTGGATCTCGGGGGGAGTGGAGTGGAACATTCCCCATCATCACCGGGCCACGACCTTTATGCCGGTGGACTGGGCGATCACTGAAGCGGACGACGGGAGCAAGACCGTCTGGGTGGGGGAATTAGAGCTCCGCCATCGGATGCGCTGGCTTGTCGGGCTGACCCTCCGCCCGGGGAGTTCCGCCCTCGAAGTTGCCTACAGGATCATCAACCGCACGCCTTTCGCCCATTCTATCCTCTGCTGGGCCAACGCCGCTGTCCACGCCAACGAAAACTACCAGATCATCTTCCCGCCGAGCACGACGCTGGCTACGTTTCATGGGAAGAACCAATTTTCTCATTGGCCCATCTCGCGTGAGTTCTACAACGGCGTCGATTATAGCAAAGGGGTGGATGTCTCCTGGTGGAAAAACCATCCTTCGCCGACCTCCTTTTTTGCCTTCGGGTCCGAAGAGGATTTCTTCGCTGGATACGACCACGGCAAAAACGCCGGCGTTATTTTTGTGGGCGACCACACGCTCGTCCCGGGAAAAAAGCTTTGGACTTGGGGCACGGGGAGCGAGGGGGCGCGCTGGGAGAAGATCCTGACCGACCGCGACGGCCCCTACCTCGAGTTGATGTTCGGGTCGTTCTCGAATAACCAGCCCGATTACAGTTGGGTCATGCCGGGCGAGGTCAAGACGGTCACCCAATATTGGTATCCTTTCCGCGCTATCGGAGCGGTCAAGAACGCCACTACCGATGCCGCCTGCAACCTGGAGGTGAGGGGAGGCGGCAAAGTTTTTCTGGGTTTCGTCACGACGGCTGTCCGGAAGAAGGCGAGGATTGTCCTGGAAGCGGGGGATAAGTTGGTTTTTGAAAAGACAACCGATATCGGTCCCGGCGAACCGTTCACGTCCGAGGTCCAGCTGCCGCAGCTGATGGAGCCGGAATCCCTGCGTCTTTCCCTGGCTGCCGAGGACGGCCGGGAACTCGTCGCCTACCAGCCGAAAAAGAAAGAAGTGCTTCCTCTGCCCGATCCGGTGACTCCGCCTCCGGCGCCGCCGGAAATCAAGACGAACGAAGAGCTGTATCTCATCGGCCTTCGCCTCGAGCAGTTTTACAACCCCGCCTTCGAGCCTTACCCCTATTATGAGGAAGCGCTGAAAAAAGACCCGGGAGATTACCGTGTCAACACGGCCCTTGGGAGGCTCGACCTGATGAGGGGGATGTTTAAGGAGGCCGAGGCGCATTTCCTCCCGGCGGTCGCCCGGGCGGGCAAGGATCACACCCGGCCGAAGGACGGAGAAGCGCTTTATTATTTGGGGGTGGCCTTGAGGTTCCTGGGAAAAGCTCCGGAAGCGAAGGAAGCCTTCGGCCGCGCTTCCTGGGACGCCGGCTGGACGGCCGCAGCCGCGGCTCAGATGGCCGAGCTCGCCGCCGGCCGGGGACGGTATCTTGAAGCCCTTGAGCAGGCCGAACGCTCAGTGGCGACAAACGTGTCGGACCGCCGGGCCAGAGACATCAAGGCGACTCTGCTCCGGAAACTCGGCAGACTCGAGGAAGCGGAGCAGACGGCCCGGCGGAGCCTGGCCGCCGACCCCCTTGATTTTTGGGCGGCCAACGAACTTTGTCTGATCGAGTCAGCTCGCGGATTTGAGAAGGACTCCGACGAGCTGGCGGCGGGGTTAGAGCTCAAAATGCGGGATGCCGCGGAGAACTACCTGGAGCTGGCCTCTGACTACGCGGCCTGCGGCCTTTACGCAGAAGCCGTCTCCGCCCTTTCCCGCCTGGCGAACGGCACGGCCGCGGCGGCTTCCTACCCGATGGTCCACTATGACCTCGCCTATTACTATCACAATTCGGGGGATGAGTCCGAGGCCCAGCGGCATCTTCAAAAGGCGATGACGATGCCTCCGGATTATAGCTTTCCCTTCCGCCTCGAGGATATCGCCGTCCTGAAGTGGGCGGAGAGCAAAAATCCCCAGGATGCCCGCGCTCCCTACTATCTTGGGAACCTTCTTTTTGACCGGCAGCCCGAAGCGGCGCTGGCAGAATGGGAGAAGGCCGTCGCGAGAGCTGGGACATTCGCCACTGCCCATCGAAACCTCGGCCTCGCCTTCTCCCGGGTGAAAAACGACTTGCCGCGGGCTGTAGCGTGTCTGGAAAAGGCGGTCGCCTGCGATCCCGCCGATCCCCGGCTTTTGTCTGAACTCGATGAGCTCTATGACCTCTCCGATGTCTCGCCCCAGAAACGGCTGGACGTCCTAACCAAAAATCATGGAGTCGTTGCCGGGCGCGATGACACCCTGTCTCGCGAGGTCGTCCTGCTCGTCGAGCTTGGCCGGCATGACCGGGCGATCGAGCTTCTGGGAAGTCATCACTTCCATGTCTGGGAAGGCGGCGGGGCAATCCACGGTGTTTATGTCGACGCCTACCTGGGCCGCGGGCAGCGCCGGCTGGCCGAAGGGAACGCGGCTCGAGCGCTCCAGGACTTCCAGGCCGCCCTCGAGTACCCTGATAACCTCGAGGTCGGGAAGCCGGCCGCCGGCGGGAGAGACCCGGAGGTCTATTATTTCATCGGGACGGCCTTTGAAGCCATGGGGAGGAGGGGGGAGTCAAGAAAAGCGTTCGAGCGTTCGGTGGAAAGGGCCTCCGGCCCGTCTGAGTTGACCTACTATCAAGGGTTGTCCTGGAGAATGCTCGGCGACGAGCCGCGCGCCCGGGGCTCTTTTGAGGGCCTGGTCCGGTTTGCCCGCGCCGGCCTGGAGAAGGTCCCGGCCGGGGATTACTTCGCCAAGTTCGGGGAAAAGGAGTCGGCCAAAAGGCAGGGGGCTCATCTCCATTATCTTTTGGGATTGGGACTGCGTGGCCTAGGACGAGAGGCTGAGGCCAAAGCCGAATTCCAAAACGCCTTGACGCTTTATCCTTATTTTTCCCGGGCCAGGAGAGAGCTTCGATAGCCGGGCTCAGAGTTGGGCGATCAGCCGCTCCAGTCGCTGGCGGTGTTCGGCGTCGGCCCGGGCGAGAGCTTCGAAAAGCTTCTTCAAGGAATAGTCTTTGAACTCCACGGCCGTGTTCATGTGGATCTGTTCGAATTTTCGCTCTAGCGCAGAGAGTTTCTGCAGTGCCTGCTGAACACTGAGCTTCTTGTTTTCCAGGTTTTTTCGAATGCGGGACGTGCTCTTGATTCCCTCGTGGATCTCGGCGCCGGACACCGTCTCTTTGCCAAACAGATCCGGCATCCCGAGGACGTAATTTTTCCCGGTCGCCAGGACGTTAACGTGGCTCTTCTCATCTCGGGCCAGCTTTTTTAATTCCCCCGCTGCTCCGTCCTGGGTGATCTTGCTCAGGAAGTCATAACAGGAAGATATCTCCTCCTCAAGCAAAATCGCCTCATCGATCGTGTCGGTCAGGGTCATCGTGGCCTCCTTCTTCCCTCATTTCGAAGTGAATGGAAAGAGAGTATTGATGTAGTTCTCTAGTTTTTGCAGGTGGAACTCGTTCTCTTTCAGTATCTTGTCCAAGATCGCCCGGTATTCTGGGTTCGCGCTCCGGATCGATTCGTAGAAGTTGTGCTCGATCAAAGTCTTCTCGAAGTCCCGAGCGATAAAGAGGGCGTTCTGACGTTCGAGCTCGCCCCTTTGAAGGCGGCTCAACTGGCTTTCTATGCCCTGACGGTGGGTGCCGAGGGCGAAGAGGTTGAGCTTCCCGACCTCGAACGGCGAGCCGTTCCTAAGGAGCGTGTTTTTGAGTTCCGTCACCATGACGGCATGGCTTTCCTCGTCTTGGCTCAGGTCTTCCCAGAAGACTCTGTCCTGGACGAAAAAGCGAGAGAAGCGTCTGTAGAGTTCCGCCATGATGAGCTCGATCTCGCGCAGCAAATCCAGGATTTGTCCGGCTTTCAAATACATGTCTTCCATTTATCGGGTCCTCTTCGTCCGGGGTGTCCTTCGCCCGAGTGCCTTATTATCGAGCGGGCGCCCAGGACGGTCAATAACCGCCGGAGAGGATTCCCGAGGTGATTTTTGGGGCGGGCCCTCACCCAAAAAGGTGAGATTAAAATTGAAAGAAGTGGGTCTGTCGCGGTGCGTCCCCGTAGGCCTGTTCGGAGATGCTTGCCTGTCCCGAGGCCCCTCTTATTTAGTTAAGAGGGGAAGGGGAGATAAATTACTATACGGACAGAGTCTTAAGAGCATCTCCGATGGCTGCGGGCGGGCGGGGACTGGCACCGCGCCACCCCTTCTTTCAACAATAGGACCAGAGACAAGCGAAAATAAAAAAGTAGAAAGACGGGGATTGGTTGCTGTACCATTCCTTTTATTGATAATATATTGAGCTTCCTTCAGGTCCTTGATTTAAGGAAAGGATGAACCCGATGACGAAAGCCGACATCCTCCAAAAGATCGCCGCGCGGCTGCGCATCCATTCTCTGCGCATGACCACCCGGGCCGGCTCCGGCCATCCGACGACCTGCCTTTCCATGGCCGACCTGGCGGCCTGCCTCTTTTTCAGCGAGATGAGGTTCAACGTCAGCGATGCCGAGGATTGGGGTAACGACGAATTCGTCCTGTCCAAGGGGCACGCCGCGCCCATTCTCTGGGCAGCCTATGCCGAGGCGGGGATCCTTCAGGAAGAGGAGCTCATGGATCTGCGCAAGGTCACTTCCCGCCTTGAAGGCCATCCCACGCCGCGGATGAACTGGGTCAAGGTGGCCACAGGTTCCTTGGGTCAGGGCCTCTCGGTCGGCGTCGGCATGGCCCTTGCTCAGAAGCTGGGTCGTTCTCCGGGCCGGACCTTCGTCCTGATGGGGGACGGAGAATGCGCCGAAGGCGCGGTCTGGGAAGCGGCCAACGCCGCAGTCCATTTTGGCCTCAAGAATTTGGTGGCCGTTGTCGATATCAATCGGCTTGGCCAGTCCGAAGCCACCATGCACGGCCATGACCTCGGCGCCTATGCGCGCAAGTTCAGGGCCTTCGGCTGGACGGTCCACAGGGTGAACGGGCATGATATCCCGGCCATCCTGGCGGTCCTTGAAAAGGTCCGTAAGTCCGGCCGCCCGGCGGTCGTGCTGGCCAAGACCATCAAAGGCAAGGGCGTCTCTTTTATCGAGGACCAGAACGGCTGGCACGGCAAGCCGCTCAAGGAGGAAGAGCTGCAGAGGGCTCTCCAGGAGATCGGCCCGATGCCGGCCGTCGATTCGAAGAAACGTGTCCGCCCGCCGAAAAAAGCGCTCCGGCCCGACTGGAAAAAGACGTTCGCTTTCGAGCGGACCGCTTACGCGGATAAAACGGCCACCCGCTTGGCTTACGGGATCGCCCTGGAGAAACTCGGACGGGTCAACGACTGGGTGGTTGCGCTCGACGGCGATGTCAAGAACTCGACCTATGCCGAGAAGTTCTTTGCCTCTTTTCCGGGGAGATCGTTCCAGTCGTACATCGCCGAGCAGAACATGGTCGGGATGGGCCTAGGGATGGCCGCCAAAGGGTTCATTCCTTTCATCGCCACTTTCGCCGCTTTTCTCAGTCGGGCCCACGATCAGATCCGCATGGCCGCCTATTCCTTCGCCAACCTCAAGCTCTGCGGGTCTCACGTGGGGGTAAGCATCGGCGAGGACGGGCCGTCCCAGATGGGGCTCGAAGACCTGGCCATCTTCCGGCCTATCCCCGGATGTGTCGTCCTCTATCCGAGCGATGCGTTTTCAGCCGAGGCCTGTGTCGAGGCCGCCGCCCTCCATCAAGGGCTTTCCTATATCCGGACCACGCGGCCGGCGACACCATTGCTCTATTCGAGGGAGGAGAAGTTCCCCATCGGAGGCTCCAAGGTCCTGCGCCGGAGGGACGGGGACGCCGCCACCGTCATCGCCGCCGGCATCACCGTGTTCGAAGCTCTGAAAGCGCATGACGAACTGAAGAGACAGAACATCAGCCTGCGGGTCATCGATGCCTATTCCGTCCAGCCTTTGGACAGAGAGACGATCGTCCGCGAGACGGCTCAGACAGGCAGCCGGGTCGTCGTCGCCGAAGACCATTTCCCGGGAGGCGGGCTGGGCGAGGCGGTCGCCGCCGCCCTGGCCGGGGGGGCCAAGATTATCCATCTCTGCGTCCGGGAGCTCCCCCGTTCGGGAAAACCCGACGAGCTTCTGGTAGCCTACGGAATCAGCGCCTCCCACATCGTCCGTGCCGTCAAAGACATGATCCGGCCGTAGTCGCGGGCTGCACTTGCAGGCCGTAATCTCGGGCTTCAGCCCGCGTTTAAAAAACTGGTTCATCCGGCTTTCCTGTGGGTGATCTGATATCTTTCCCCTCCTTTTGAAAGGAGGGGTAAGGGGAGAATAGAGTCTTTGGAATCGATTCCCCCTTGATCCCCCCTTTCGCAAAGGGGGGAGAGAATTTGCATCCGATTCCGATTTGATCCATGCTATTCCCGGAAGAACCAAAAAACTAGGGACTGGGG
>Ga0315296_10001284_pt1 | contig 21945 bp, 20 predicted proteins | sample YL17G14_18_MG_FD_203921 | JGI IMG/M metagenome (GOLD analysis project Ga0315296, IMG submission 203921) | Sediment microbial communities from Yellowstone Lake, YNP, Wyoming, USA - YL17G14_18 | ecosystem: Environmental > Aquatic > Freshwater > Lake > Sediment | place: USA: Wyoming | collected...
GCCACTCCGCTTAGTTTCCGAAGCTTTCCTGCCACGTCGTGTTCTGTTCCCTTCTTCACGATTGCCATAAAATACGCTTTAACAGGCTGGTTTGATGTCGGCATATTTTCCACGCTCCGCATTATTAATTCACATAGACTTTAAAACAATTGTCCTCGGATGCATGAAGTAGGTTAGGCTTCGGCGATTTCTTTGATTAGCCACCATGCTTTCTTCTTGCCCTGACGCTCAGCAGCATAGTATTCGATGATTGACTTGCCTAGCTGCGTTCTCGACCGTTTCTGAAGCTTACGAAGCCTACCGAGAACGTACCACCGGTTGGATTTCAAGTAGTCTGCCAGCTCAGGCGTGGTTGCGCCCTTGTAATGAAGCAGATAATCCATGATCCTGTGATCGGTTTCGTCTAAGCAAAAAGCGTGCGGATTTACTTTGTCTTTGTCGAATGTGAGAACTTCCAAGTCGGCAAGAGACTTCTTAATCTCGGCTAAGCCGGTCTCCAAGTTCCTGATTCTCTTTTCCAACTCGAAGATCCTGTCTGGCCGTGGCACGCTTTGCAGCTTTTCCGTTATAGCGTCTCTTATGAAGTTGCTTCTCTCGCCGTCAGGAATTCTCAACGCGAACTCCTTGTAAACTTCATCTGGAATTTTAGCCGAAATCACCGCGTGCTTGTCCAAATTCGATTCCCAACTCCTTTATGTACGCCTTAGACAGTAAAAACGTTTAAGGGAAATGTGATACCCAATCTACTGAGCAAGTCTTTTAAACGAGTAAATGTGTATCTTCAAACTCCAAAGTTGAGAAATGAGGTGTAGCTTATTGCCCAAGAAGACGACAGTATCGCTGATCAAGTGCGACGTCGGCTCCTTAACAGGACATCACATAGTCCCAAAACCTCTACTTGACTTGGCTGAAAAACAACTGAAAAAAGCACAGGACCAAGGAGTCATAAACAACCACTACGTTTTCCATGCCGGAGACGACCTTGAACTCCTAATGGTCCATCAAAAAGGCGAAGAGAACTCTCAAATTCACAAGCTGGCCTGGGACACATTCTCAGAAGCTAGCGAGAAAGCTAGGAAACTCAAACTGTACGGCGCCGGCCAAGACCTTTTGAAGACTGCCTTCAGCGGCAACATAAAAGGCATGGGACCAGGATGCGCCGAAATGGAGTTTGAAGAACGAAACTCAGATCCGGTCATCGTTCTCGCTGCTGACAAAGCTTCGAGCAGCGCCTTCAATTATCCGCTTTACCGTATATTCGCAGACCCTTCAAACACCGCTGGACTAGTAATCGACCCACAGATGGCTGGCGGCTTCAAATTCGAAGTTCTCGACGTCAAGAAAAACATGAAAGCAGTTTTGAAAACGCCGGAAGAACTTCACGAATTGGTCGCTTTGATTGGAAGCACCGAGCGCTACACAGTTTCACGCGTGTGGAGAGCCCGCGATGACTTGATCGCTGCAGCCACGAGCACAACCAGATTGTCACTGATTGCTGGAAAATACGTCGGCAAGGACGATCCGGTTTCAATGATGAGAGCACAGTATGGCTTACCCGCGGTTGGCGAACTATTGGTACCCTTCATGCACAGCTACTTTGTCGAAGGCTGGATGCGAGGCAGTCACTGGGGACCCCTCATGCCTGTCGGCCTAGAAGACAGCAAATGCACGGTATTCGACGGACCACCAAGACTGGTTGGAATAGGCTTTCAAATCTGCAACGGTGGCATAGCCTGCGACGACGACGGCGAACCTATGATAAGCGACTTATTCAACGACCCAGCGTTTGACATGGCAAGACGAGAAGCAATGGAGTATGCTGCTGCATTGCGTCGCATGGGCGAATTCGAACCCGCAAGACTGCCTGAAGAAGCGCTTGAATACACAACATTGCCGCAAGTATTAGAGAAGCTGAAGAGCAGATTCAAGAAGGCGTAGCCTAACTGACAATGTAGAAACACTCGATATAGTCAGTACAGAGACTGCCGCTGATCTATCCGTGGATACGTTTGAGTTCTTCTAGCCTATGTTTCACAGTTTCGTAAACTCTTGTTCTCAAGTCTTCTCCGTGCGCATGCATACCGCGAATCCAAGCCAGTCGTCTTGTCAGCTCCACATCACCTAGGCTTTGAAACCAGTGTTCAAAATCCTTGCGCGGAACGTGGAATTCAACGGATTTAACATCGATCTTCTGCAATTTGTCCGCGAATTCAGCCATACTGTGAGCAATAACGTGAGTATATTGATGCACGCCAGTATAGAAATGAAAAGCCTTGTCCGAAGAAACATGACCTAGGATTCTTGACGCCAGCGCCTTGTCGATCTTAGGCAACCCCAGAGCTTCTTTGCCCAATTCTGTGATTGCATAGTAGCCGTGCTTAGGAGTGATAACGTGACCAGTCCTTTTCAGTCCGAGCAGATGCATGTTTGTGGCAGCAACTTTTAGCCCTAGCTTCTGGGCAACGTCCTTCAGCATCATAGGTTGCCCCTGCGCCCACAACAACTCTAGAACGCGCATTTTCTCATCGCCCAAACTCATGCTTTTGACATCCCTCCGAATCGTGCCACAATTAGAGTAACCGAACAGCCTTTTCAGACTTGTGCATCAAAACGTAGCTATCGCATAGATGCTAGATACGTACACCTTATAAAATTCAACGTGTTATAGGAGAAGAACCACCCCATACCATTCAGGAGCTCATTGAACATTGAAGATGGCAGTGCTAGTCTACGAGTACCCACCAAAAATCGTAGGCGGCTTAGGCACATACGCAGCGGAAATAACGCGGAAATTCGTGCTACTGGATCACGACGTGACAGTTTTCACAATGAACGATGACACAGGAAGCCTGCCTACAAGAGAACTGTGGCGCGGCATAGAAATCCATAGACCATTGCACATAGACGTTTCAGACTCACTGCCAGACGTCATCGCCGAAGACGTAAGAAAATGGGAAAGAGGCATACAAGTATTCTCAAAGTTACTCGTGTACAATTATCTCACAGCCTCAAAAATGGTCAACGAACTCGTGCGCAACGAAGGCTTCCTCTTCGACATCACAATCGCACATGACTGGCTCTCAGCAATGGGAGGAATCGCCATCAAAAGAGAACTGGGCATGCCCTTCGCCTTCCACGTTCACTCAACTGAGAAAGGGCGAACAATGGGCAACGGCTCAGAAGTTGTAAGCAACATTGAACTGCGAGCGGCGCAGACCGCTGACATAGTGGTAACCGTCTCAAATGCCATGCAAGACGAACTTATCGGGCTTGGTTTCCCAGCTGAAAAGATCCGAGTGGTCTATAACGGTGTTGACCCACAGAAGTACAGCCCAAGCGAAGTCAGCAGAGAGAAGACGCAGGAAATACGCGCGAAATACGGCGTGAAAGACGACGATCTGATGATACTGTTCCTAGGTAGACTCGTGTGGATTAAAGGCGTCGACAAACTCATAGCCTCGATGCCTCACATACTGCAGAAAATCCCAAACGCAAAACTCGTAATCGTTGGCTTAGGCGACATGCAAGACTACCTGAGCCGATTGGCACAAAACCTGAAGATTCAAGACCATGTCAAATTCTGTTTCGAGTTCATCCCTGAAGAAGAACGCATAGCCCATTACGCAGCCTGCGACGTAGCCGTGTTTCCCAGCGTCTACGAGCCCTTTGGCATAGTAGCCATCGAAGCCATGAGCATGGAGAAACCAGTTGTGGTTGGCGCCAGCGGAGTCAGCGGCATGCGCGAAATAGTCATTCCAACAGGTCCGGAGCAATGTGGCTTTCACGTCAACCCCAACGATCCAACTGATATCGCCTGGGGCATAATCAATTCCATCGAGGATGGAGAGAAACGAAGGCAATTAGGTTTGAATGGCAGAAAGAGAGTTCTGAAAGAGTTCACATGGGACGAAATCGCTAAGAAGACTGTCAAAGTCTATAGCGACTTGTTAGAGTCCCAAAAGCCTAAAAAAGCCTAAACTCAGCATCAATGCCGAGGCGTTCTTCATTGACTACTGCTCCATCAGCCTCCAATGAAATGCGCAAAGACTACCTAATCGATCGCTGGACTGTGATCGCTGCAGCGAGAAAGAAACGCCCAACCGACTTCAAGAGAACGCCTCCAGAAAGCAAGCAGGCGGGAGTGTGCGCATTAGAGCCAGGCAATGAACATATGACACCCCCAGCTGTTTTAGTGTACCTTCCAACAGAGAGCGGAATAAGAAAGGAGAAGGATTTGGATGGTACACGACATAAAAACTGGCTCATTCGATGCGTGCCAAATCTTTTCCCAGCTTTCACTCCTCCCGAAAAAAGTGGCCAGCTCAAGCATGAAGGAGATTTATTTGCACGCGTCAGCGCTAGCGGACATCACGAGGTGCTAGTTGAATCTCCCAAGCACGATGACCACCTTGGCGTGGCAAGCGTTCCTCAAGTGACGCATGTGGTTAATGCTTACATCGACCGCTTGCGGGAACTCAGCTCAAAACCCTACGTTGCATATGTTTCCATTTTCAGAAACCACGGGCTTGAAGCAGGCGCCTCGCTGTCGCACGCGCATTCTCAGATTATGGCTACGCCCCTCATGCCAAAGATAGTAGAGGAAGAACTCAAAACCAGCCGGGAATTACTTGAGAAAAGGGAAACTTGTGCTTTCTGTGACATCTTGCAGAAGGAAGAGCAGGGTCCTCGCCTGATATGGAAGAATCAGCATTTCATAGTTCTCGCACCATGGGCAAGCATACATCCTTTTGAGTTCTGGGTCTTCCCGCAGAAGCATCAATGCTGCCTACTTGATCTGTCTCGGGAAGAGGTAGAGGCTTTGGCTCGGACTCTTCGCGTAAGTCTAGGAGGCTTGCGAACGTTGCTGGATGATCCTCCCTACAATTTTGGGTTTCACCAGATAACAGCCGGAGCCTGTGACTGTTATCATTGGCATTTGGAAGTCTACCCGCGCTTGAGCATTTGGGCAGGTTTTGAGAAAAGCACGGGAATGTACATAAACGTGGTTTCTCCCGAAGACGCGGCTCAGAGCCTTCAAGAAGCATTTGCTGCAGAAGATAAGAAGCTCTGAGCAACACAAGTCTGATATGGGAATTATGGACGACCTGCGAGCAGTTCTTTCTCTTGCTCTGTTGAATTAGCTGCCCCTTGGCAGTGTTCCTCGTCGACCTACTTCTAGAATGTGCTCTTAGCTGTAAAGCGTTAGAACCTTCATTATGCCATTTCTTGTAACGTGGTATTTTTCTATGCCACTTATCTGCACGAATTCCACGTAGCCGCCTTCACGCAGTTTTTGCAGGTGCGTCTTGACGGTTGAAGCATCTACTCCAGTCCACAGTGAAAGTTCATCTACGGTGAGTGAGCGTTCCGGCGTAATGGCACCTATGTTATGCATCATGGACAAAACACGAAATGCTTCAGGAACCTCAGGCGCAGATGGCAAACCCATAGAATCACTCACCCCACAACGTCCTTGTATACCTTCACTGTTCTCTTAGCAACCGCTTCCCAACTATAAGTTTTATGCACGACCTCGCGGGCGTTCTTTACCAACCATTCGGCGTGACCATAATTGGACAAAACACGGTCTATGCCCCACGCAATAGACTCTGGATTCCTCGGGTAAACGAAAACCCCCGTGCGGTCGTGCTCGATGAACTCTGTCAAACCACCGATCTGACTTGCCACCACAGGCACGCCCGCAGCCATGCCTTCGAGAGCGACTATGCCAAATGGTTCGTAAATGGATGGAACAACCATCACATCAGAGCTTTTAGTCAAGGCGATCAAATCCCAGTCTGAGATAAAGCCGGAAAAAGTGATTCTCCACCTTTGTCCAGTCGTGTTAGCGATGTATTCAAGGTGGTCTCGATACCAACCGTCGCCTACAATGACGAATTTTGTTTCCGGACGTCTCCTAGCCAGCACTGGAACGGCATGAAGCAAATATTCTATTCCTTTCTGAGGCACAAGCCTGCCAACACACAAAACCAGTTTCTCATGAGGCTGGATGCCCCAACGCGCACGCACAGCGCCCCTATCGACTTGACCTTCATATGGACCTGTGTCAATAGCGTTTGGAATAATCTCCACCTTACCATCAGACACATGGAAATGCCCACAGACTTCCCCCTTCATGGAGCCACTAGTCACGATTATTCTATCTGACTCGTAAGTGGACCACCACTCAAACCCGTCGATCGTGAATGAATCGGGCACATGCAATCCTGACCGACCATGTTCAGTGCTATGAGCAGTAAAAACTAAGGGCTTCTTGACAAAATGTTTGAACCCTACAGCAGCAGGTGCCGTAAGCCAATCGTGCACATGTACAACGTCGAAATCCACGAGCTTGCACGTATCAGCCATGCGTTTCTCGATAAAATGGTTGAACAACAAAACCCACGTCAAAAAATTCGGATGCCCCACATCGCTCCTCGTGCGGTAAATCCTAATGCCTCCTTGCTCCTCATAGTCCGGCGCCCCAGGAAAGTCCAGCGTGAATATGTGTACCTCATGCCCCTCTTTGGCTAATGCTTTAGCCAAGCCTTCGCAGTGTCGAGCAATGCCGCCGACTATGCGAGGCGGATACTCCCACGTTAGCATAGCCACACGCATACGATTACAGGCGTCCTCAAACTGAGATTCAACACTAACATCTTGTCAGACTTAAAAAACAAGTGGTGAAGCATTTGCAACTCGCAGGTAATGAGGCTTAGGTTTTGGTCAAAGCGCGGATTTTCTCTGCGTACTCCTGAATAACGCGGCTTGCTGCTTCCATGCTAGGCGCTTCAGCGTACAGGTTTATCACAGGCTCTTCGCTGCTCGGATGCATCAATATCCAAGTGTCATCGTAGAAGACTTTGATGCCGTCAATTGTGTCGATTTGGCGGTCGCGGAACTCTTCAATCAAGTTGCGCATTATGTGCCCTCGCAGCTCTAGCGGACTTGGAACAGAGTCTCTTGCCATGTACAGACTAGGCAAGTCGCTGTACAGTTTAGATAGCTTCACGTTATTCCTAGCCAGAATCTCAACCGTCTTCGCTGAGGAAAAAATGCCGTCGAAGCCTTTCTGAAACTCTGGGAAGACGAAGCCACCCGTCTCTTCGCCTCCAAAAACTGCTTGATGCTTGACCATGGAGTCCAAAAGCGATCTGGCTCCAATCTTACACCTTATTACTTCGCCGCCTTCAGGCTCAACAATGTGGTTTATTATCCTTGATGAGCTGACTGGAACCACAACTTTGCCACCTTTATGCTCTCTGATTTGTTCCCTCGAAAGCAGAGCAAGTGAAACATCCCCAGCAAGAGCGTTGCCGTCTTCATCGATGAACAAAACGCGGTCAGCATCGCTGTCTAGGGCCATGCCTACATCCGCGCCTACTGCTTCAACGACTCGAGCCAGATTAAGAATCGATGAAGGCACTTGTTCAAAGGTGCGTGGACCAACAATCTCGTCCAACCTTGAGTTGAGCGTAGTTACGTCGCAGCCGATTTCGCCCAAGACAGCTGGAGCCACCGATGAGCCCGCTCCATTAGCGCAGTCGATAACAATTCTGAAACCTGCCTTCCTGATAACGCCAAGGTCCAAATACTTCAACAAGTCTTTGCGGTAATAGTCCACTGTCCTCACTGGGTAAATTATGTCGCCAACCTCGTCAGGTAGAACTCTTTGAAATGCTTCACGAAAGAATGTGCTTTCCACTTTCTTCTCAGAACTGCGATCAAGTTCCATGCCATTCGAATCGAAGAACCGAACGCTCACCATGCGTGGATCAATCTCTAACATACTCACCATGACGCCTGCGGTTGCGCCAAGACTGCGAACCATATATCGAGTAACAGGCGCAGGGCAAATGCGCAGATTGTTAACGTCCACTCCTGAAGCAGTCAAACCAGCCATAATAGCCCGCTTCACCATACGCGAGACTCGGTGCGTGTCACGCCCCACCACAACGCTGGCGCCTCTGCCCAAATAGGAGCCGAACGCCACGCCAAGCTTGGTCGCGAATTCAGGTGTAATCTCAATGTTGGCTAAACCGGTTATGCCGTGGCTGCCAAAGAGTGAGGTCATCCAGCGCATGCCCCACTTAAGGTCCATGGTAACAGTTGCGCCTGCTTCAATCATCTTGCCAGGCCAGATTCGAATACCTGACTTGACTGTAGCGCCTCTTCCAACCATGCATTCGTCGCCGACAACTGCGCCTTCAAGTATGATAGCCGAGTCTCTTATAGCGCATTTTTCTCCAACAAGGCAGCCGACCAAATCTGCTCGAGGTCCAACAACTGTGTTGTTCCAGACTACTGAGCGTTTTATCGACGCTTTTTCATCCACAGTTGATCCATTGCCGATTATGGAGAAGCTGCCTATCGACGTTTTTTCGCGTATGCGAGCCTTGTTCCCGACTAGAGCGGGCTCTTTTATCTCTACGTAGTCCTCGATTTCGGCGCCTTCGCCGATCCAGACTCCATTTGTTTCGCGTCCGGGAATTTTGACTCGTAGACGCCCCTGCAATGCGTCGTGGTTGGCTTGAAGATACTGCAGTGGGTTGCCTATGTCGCACCAGTAGCCTTCGGCAGCGTAGCCGTAGAGAGGCTCGCCTAGCTCAAGCAGAGCAGGAAAAAGATGCTTGCTGAAGTCGAATTCCATGTCGGTTCTTACGTGCTTCAGGACTTCAGGTTCCAGTATGTAGATTCCCGAGTTGATAGTGTCACTGAAAACTTCCCCCCAACCGGGCTTCTCCAGAAACGTCTTAATGCGCCCATTCTCTTTGGTTATGACAATCCCATAGTCGGTTGGGTCCGAAACTCCTGTCAAAACAATCGTGGCTACCGAGCCCTTTTGCTTGTGGAAGCTCAGGGCTTTGGACAGATTGATGTCGGTGAGCACATCGCCGCTGAAGACAACGAAGGTACCGTCCAAATGGCGCTCAGCGTTTTTCACGCCTCCTGCGGTGCCCAGAGGCTTCTCTTCGATGAGATAGGTGAGTTTGACGCCGAACTCTTCGCCGTCTTGAAAATAATCTCGGATGACATTGGGCAGGTAATGCAACGTGAGTATGACGTCTTGAATCCCATGCTGCTTTAGAAGGTCAAGTGTGTGCTCCAGCATGGGCTTGTTAACAACCGGGACCATTGGTTTGGGACGATTCGTGGTTAAAGGTCTGAGACGTGTGCCTTCACCGCCAGCCATCACAACCGCTTGCATACCTGAGCCGTTCACCGCCTGAGTTGTTTTTGTGCACTATTACCTAGTGACGTTTTTAGATGATTGGTTGAGGGCTGCCTCTTTTTCTTTTCTGATGAACCTCAGCTCGTTGTGTCTCATCCTCTGATTGTATTCCTCTTCCAAGTTCATCTTCAAAGCCATAGAACCCTGCATGACGAAAATGAACAAGTCAACGAATTCCTTCCTCAAAGTCGCAGTATCAAGGTTCAGTCCGTCTCTCAGGAACTTCTTCCTAACTCGAGAGATCTCGCCTAGCTCATCCACAATCGCCAGCGTTAGGTGCTCCATAAAAGCGACTATTTCCTCCGGGGTATCGCACCGTTCATATCTATTCCAGCCAACCTGCCTGTCGAAGTTCTTCTGAACCTCCAAAACCTCGGAAAGCTCCAATCCCTGTGCCTCCATAACCCATGCAGTTTTCTCATCACATTTATGCTAGCATTGATTAAATGGTTTGCCAAATCGAACTCCATTCAGAACGATTATCACGACGAATCTGCAGTTGCTGTCAAGTATCGACGAACGACGTCAACACCATCGCCCGATTATGGAGAAGAAGGGCGTTAGCGCTTAACAATAGAGCGGAGAATGCGATTTTCATCCAATAGCTTTGGCTGTAGTTTTCAGTTCTTTGATTCGCTGGTCAACTGCGCTAGCTGTCTTCTTTCGGAGAGCCTCGCCTCTGCTCCTCTGATTAGCTATTTCTCGCAGCTTGTCGGCAAGCGTCGTGTCTCCCATAACATGTCTTGCCCATCGTTCAAAGTCGCCCCGTTCGGTGTGGAACTCAATTGATTTGATATCCACAGCATTCAACGCTGCGCTGAGCTCCTCGATGCCGTACACGGTCATCTGTGTTGGGCGGGCAAACTCGTAGAAGAAAGTGAAGCCTCGTTCAGCAGGGAAGGGGCGTAGCATACGCCGAGCTACCCATTCGGGTTTTTGCAGCTCCTGCATTACTCGGGCTTCGAGGTCAGAGAGAATGCTAGAGTATATCGTGAATGCTTCGATCGGGCTGCCTAGTGGGCTGAAGTAACTGTGGACGTCGCCTGGTCCGCCGCCTTTGATGCTGAGATAGTACAAGTGGTCACTTGCTTGGAGATAGCGCCACATTCGAATCAGATCAGGGTCGCCGATCTCCTTGACTAACGGTTCCAACTGCTTGACGTGGTTGTAGCAGACCCACTGCATAGGGTTGGCAAGCCAAGCTGTGATGTCGCGTTCCAAATCAGCCCAAGACACAGAGTTGAACTCGTGAACGTCGATTTCTCCGACAGGCTGATGCCAACGCGCAACCTCAATTGGCATCGCCCAGTTCAGGTTCTGCCATTTCGTGACTTCGCCGGGTAGCCATCGCAGAAACTCGTGGATGCCGCTTTCAGGCCAGTGATGTTCGCCTAATGTTTCATAGTCCATGAACAACGTGACAACTTGGCCTTGCGAAGCAGCAAGCCAGCTTGCGTATTTCTGGGCTGACAATGGCCATTCACTCCACCATTGCGCCGTGAAGCGGAATCCAACATCGTCTGAGAGGCGGTAATTGCGCAAAAGCACACGAAGGTTTGAGTCTTTAGCCTTATAGACATAATTAGGGCTGCGCCACTGTAGCAATCGTTCCACGCCTTCTGTGACCGTGACTTCGTAGCCTAAGCTTTCAAACGTCTTGGCTACAGCATTGCTGTACAAGCACTCGGTGTTGATGCACGTCTTGGGTTCGTAGTCGAACAAGTCTTTCATAAGCTGCCTGTGCATCCGCACCTGCTCAACAAACTCAGACCTGTCAGGCCCGAATAGGCTAGCTAATGAGTGATGGTAGGTTTCATCAAAGAACTCGACGCAACCGGTTTGAGCCAGCTGCCTGAAGGATTCGATTAGGTCAGGGTTCCACCGCTCACATTGCTCAATGAAGATGCCCGTAACGCTATAGGAGACTTTGAACTGCTTCTGCTCACGCTTGAAACGGTCAATCTGCTCAAGTATAATGCCATTAGCTGGAAAGTAGCATTTGCGCGCCGCACGCTCAAACACTTCACGATTCAACGTGTGGTCGAAATACATGTCAAAAAGGTCGCCTTTCCTCACCTGAGGCTTCGCCAACAAGTCTGAATGAAAACGCCTACTCAAACGGAAGGGCTGATGCACCTCAAATATGAGGCAAACGTCTGGCAAAGAGAAAACTCCAGCTACGTGTGTTCAATGGCAGACTCAAACTAACGTGAAGAGTCAGTATTTATTGTTTGTTAACTTAGCATCAATAATGACAGTTGCTCAATATTTCTATACCGTGTTGTACTTCAATATTTCCTGTTCATATGGTGGTCTCTTCAGCAAAACGTCTTCAAAGTAGGCTCTCAAAGGTTCAGCCACACTCCAAGCCTGCGCAATGCAGCCTTCGGACTCATGCGGCGCGTCACCATCCATAATCTCACTTATCGAGCCCAAGCCTGCACGGTAAAGCTCCTTGGTAAACAAAGGCTTGAGGAAGGTTTCGAAGGCAATGTCACGCCAATGATCATCATAGTTTCTCAATCTTAAGAATGCCGTGACAAACGGTCCAAGCAACCAAGGCCAAACCGTGCCATTATGATATGCGCTGTCACGCCGCCCCCTGTCTCCGCTATACCTTCCTACGTATCTAGAGTCTCCTGGAGGGAGAGTCCTGAGCCCAAAAGGCGCCAAGAGCTGTCTCCAGACTCTCTCAATGACCAACTCGGACTTTACTTTGTCCAGCATTGTGAAATCAAACGAGGCAGCGATCACTTGATTTGGTCGCACTGAATCATCTCTGTGACTATCACTAATGACGTCAAACAAGCAGCTCTTCTGAGGGTTCCAGAATTTCTCCAAAAAGCTGCTCTTTGCTTTCTCAGCCATCTTCTCGTACAGTTCAGCCTTGTTTTTCTGCTCAAAGCTGGTTGCCAGCAACTGCATGGTCTTCAAGGCGTTGAACCATAACGCTTGAACCTCCACGGCTTTGCCTTCTCGCGGCGTGACGGGTTTGCCTTCAGGAGCAGCGTCCATCCATGTCAACTGAGCTCCATGAGCCAACAAACCGTCTGCATCGACGTGAATGCCAAACAGTGTGCCGTGTATATGATGATCGATAATTGACTGCAATGTAGGCCATAAAGCCCGTTGGACAAACTGTAAGTCGCCAGTGTATTTCAGATACTGCAGAATTGCGTTGAAATACCATAAAGTAGCGTCCACAGTGTTGTACACGGGAGTCTGCTGAGGATTATCAGGGAAGTTGTTCGGGATTAACCCGTTGCGGCAGTATTGGCTGAAGGTCAGCAGTACTTGTTTGGCATCCTCGAATCTTCCCAGAACAAGCGTCAAGCCAGGTAATGAAATGAGCGAGTCGCGTCCCCAGTCTGCAAACCAGTGATAACCTGCAATCACAGATTTGGCTCTCGTGGACTCTCTGTTGACTATGAAAGTGTCAGCTGCCAGAATAATCCACTGAAGCCAATCTTGATAAGAAACGTCAGGGCAACGCTTCTGGGCATCGTCCAATAAGTCTGCTCTCCTTTCGAGCTCTGATTCATACAGTGCATCTACTCTGCCAGACTCTATGCGGATTTCTTGCAGTGTCGTCTCAGCTTCGACTTCGTCTCTGCCTGCAACCGCGATTATGGCAAACTTTTTGGTTTCGCTTGGTTCCACTTCGAATAGGAAGAAACCTATCTTGAAATTGTGGTCAACGCTACTTTCGCCGCGCTCCGCTTCATCTCTGTAGTAGGCTTCAACCCATTCACCGTGTCGAGCCACGAAGCGACCATCAGTTGACGACAACACCAAAGTTGAGGAAACTGCAGAAGGTTGAGCAATCACGAGTCGGCCAGAATTGCTTTGCTTGATGTCCCATTGAACCTGATCTCGGTTGATAACAGAATGGAAATCTCTGCAGTTTATCAATGGTGAGACTGAGATTTTCGCTTTCTCTCGTGAGCTATTCATGGCTTCATAGAAGATTATTGAAGCATTCTTTTGATGAGGCATAAATATGGTCTTTTTAAGTTGAAGCCCTCGCGCAAGCCTGTAAGCATATGTTGGTAATGGAGCCAAGGAAAAGGCATCAGGAGAAACGGCACCAAGGTCGAGATTTAGGTTGCCCAACAGGATTACTTCGTCAAGCTTGGCTAGAAGCACACGTCGATCAACAGGCGGGTTAAGAGCCGCCACCAGCAGACCGTGATACTTGCGGGTGTTCACGCCTAAAACAGTGGACGAAGCATATCCACCCAAACCGTTCGTTACAAGCCACTCGGTCTTCAATCCGCTCTCAACATTCGAAAGAATTTTTGGGTTAACAGTCATTGTGGACAGAGAGGTTTCCATAGCAATCATTCAGTCTTCTTAATCACGCAGTTAGCCTTTAAAGGCTTGATGCAGCATAGCAAAAAGCGAAGGATAGACCGGGCCTAGATTTCGAACTTCTCCAGAATTCTAGATTCTTTTTCAGCAACGACTTCAGCTGTTACATGAATGTAGGCTTTGAGTCCTGAGTTCTCGATTCTGGGTTTAAGGAGTTCGTCGATCTGAAACACGCCTGCGGGATTGGTCATTGTTATTCTCACGTTTATGGGCTTCTCTTTGCCCTCCTGAATCTCAACGCGTTTGATTGACAACGCTGAGACGGAATGAATGTCAACTTTCCCAGCTTCAAACGGTATCCTCGCCCTGCCCTCCTCCATGTCCAAGGCGTCAGCTATGCCTACCACACCGGCTTCAACAGTCAAAGGTTTCCTCGGAACCTCATGCGAAACAACAGCATGCAAGATCTCTGAAGTCATTATCGCCCGCTCCTCCTCACTGTATATCTGCCGCAAGTGTTTCTCAATGAATTCCTCAGCGAATACCGCGCTAATCTGTTCGTGGTCGTGTCGCGTGACTATCATGCCCAAATCGTGGAAAATCGAGCCTAGCACCACGACGACTTCAGCGTCTTCATTCTTCATACCATAATTCTTAACGATGCTAGGCACAACCTTGTTGTTCACTAGGATTCGAAGAATCTTAAGAGCCGAGTTAGCCACAATTCTCACATGGGTCGGACCGTGATCCGTGTAACCCAAACGGTCAATCGCCATCACATTAGCGCATTTCCAAAACGTCCACAACCGAGCATCTTTCCGCACAGTTTCTATGACAAACTTCAACTTCGCATTGTCTCGGAAAGGAATGTTAAAAACACGGGACAAACGCCAAGTCTCCTTTGACACGCCTTAGAGATAGACGATTAAGGCTTAAAGCGTTTAGACCACCATTGATAGACTTCTGGAGAAGCTACCTTTCTGCAGAACTTCCTTGACTGTGTTTCTCAGCATGGTTCCGTTCCCAACTGTTTTGCTGAGTGAATGGTCCTGCGAATCTCACCATTGTTACTCTTCGGAGTCGCTTCAGATACGACATGCCCAAGTCTATGCTTTCTGAACCCTTTTTTGGTAGTGAGCAATGTTGCAGAGATTCCTCGTCTGCAGTTTTCGTAGGCTCCTTTCATTACTTGTTATCTAGGCGAGGAGGCATTACGTCTAGTCTTAGAACGTCTTCAACTGTCTCAGGTCTTCGAATCATCGCGTATTTTCCATCGTTAAGAAGGCAAACCCCACCTCTCAGCTTGATGAATTGCCAAGACAACGATACACTATAGGCGCCAACATCAAGAATCACAAGTACATCTCCTTCCTTGATCGGGGGCATTTCGATTCCGTATCTTATAACATCCTCGTACACGCACAAAGGTCCGGCAACACTGACTCTCTCTGGTGTTCCCTCTCTCAAAACTGCCGGAGCAATCCTGTGTCGATTGAGTTCAGCCTCAGGAATCAGATTGAGCCCAGCATCGGTCACGACCCATTTAATGCCTGAGACTCGCTTCGTGGCAATCACCTTCGTTGCCAGCAAAGCTGTCGGACCAACCAATGCTCTTCCAGGTTCCAGAACCAGCGTAGGAGACTCGGGCAACCTTTCAGTTGAAGCAAGAGCCATTCTTGAGCATATTCCGGAAGCATATTCAGAAAACGATGGGGGTGACCAACGACCCTTGTGCGCGTATGGGGCTACTTCTTTGAATGCAAACCCACCGCCTAGATCAATAATTTCTGTTCGAAATCCGAATCTTCTGTGAATTGATGACGCCAAATCTGTCAGGAAACCTATCGCCTTTTCATACTTGTCCATCTGCGTGATCTCTGTCCCGATGTGGGTGTGCAACCCTGTGTAACGTATTCCCTTTTCTTTAGAAATGATGCTGCAAGCATCGAGTATCTGCTCAGCTGTAATACCGAACTTGTTCCTTGAGGGATTCCTTCCCGGGAAAGAAAGTCTGAAGCCAACGTTTACCGTGAGATCATTGTCACGCACTATGCTGATTATTCTCTGAAGTTCACTGATGGAATCGACGTTTAGAACCCGTATGCCCAGTTTCGCAGCTTTAAGAAGCTCGTCGTCGGTTTTAGATGGGCCGTTGAAGACAATCTTTTGGGGATCTACACCAATCATCTCTGCAATGGTCAGTTCAAGCGAAGATACGACTTCGGCCCATGCCCCTTCTTGATGCAATATGGAGCACACGCTAGGCAGGTAATTTGTCTTGTATGAGTATGCTACAGCAATTTTCGAATAGCGCTTTTGAAATTCGTCTCTGAATCGTCTAAACCTGTCTCTCAAAAGGCCTTCGGAAAAGAGAAAGAGAGGACTCCCTAGTCTTTCGCACAGTTCCAGTACGTCGACCCCTTCAAGCTGGAGACGGGCCCCAGATCGTCCGATAATCGGCGTCATTCGCTGATCCCAATTCAATCTTGCAGTTCTGCTATCTATGCATGACTAACCTAATTAATAGCAAGTCATTTTCGACACGCGACTCTGCGGAAAATCTCTCCAATTGGGCTAGGTGCAAATCCTAGCGACTCCACCAAGATCAAGGAAAAGGGTCCAGTTCAAACCATCAGTTTAGCTACGTTTTTGCCTTTTACGGTTCCGAAAAATCTAGCCACCGGCGAGCATTTAGTTCGCAGCAACAAGGCGTGAGGCGTGGAGAGCTTGGTCTCAGTCAAAGTCTCAGCATATCCCATGCCCTTCGCCACTACCAAGTCGGCGGATCTGTACAAGGCTGCAAAACGTTTTGTGCACTCTTTCAAAATCAGCCCCACTGTGTCTGTTCCGTTGGAGACCAGGTCGTCAGCGATCTCTTGCATGCCCACTGCCTTTGCGTCTTGTAGCGTGGCGTCGTTGATTATCGGTTTGCCCTTCACAGCCACACTGACGTGAGCACCGAGTGTCTTCAGTTGCGCTACCAGTAAAGTGTCAAACGCGATTTCACCAGCATTGTCAGTTAGGTATAGTATGTCTTTCGCATTTCGGGCGGCGTCAAGAATCTTGGGGATCTCATCAACTGCCAAGTCTTCTTGAGCCTGCGACACACACTTCGCCATGTCCTCAAAATTGAACTCGTGTTCGGGAATGTCGAATTCAATGATATTCCCAACTATGGCGAATAAGCAAGCCTTCCTAAATCTATCCTCAGTTGACTTCTCTTGTGCTACCAGTCTCTTCATTTGGGGCAGGATTTCTAAAGCGTGTTGATTACTGGCCCACTTCTTCTTAGCATATGGATCAGCGTTCCCAGTTATTGTCTTCACCAGACGATCTCGCTTAGTCCCAAGATAAGCTGGAACCGCGGTGGATTTGAACTCCTTGTTCAACAATCGTGTAAGCGTTGCCATAGCTCTAAACTGCAAAGTCTTGTCGCTGGTGGCCTCGAGGATTTCTCTGTAACCTCTATGTAGAAGACAAGGCGCGCATTCGACGTCAACCTTCAAAAGGAGCCCTTCACTCATCTATGTTTTCGGCAAGCCTCAGCGAACTCCATCAATGCGCCATATTGGTCTTTAGCCTTGACGATGCCGCTTGCCACGAGGACTCCTTCCGTGCCCAACTTCAATGCAGCCTCTACGTCTTCGCCTCGAGTTATGCCAGCACCACACAGAACCACAACATCACGGTTCACTCGTCTAACCAAGTCAATTGTGCCCGAAACAACTTCAGGCTTGGCCTTAGACACAGGAATACCCGTTCCGATCAGTTCCGGAGGCTCAATGGCAATCATATCGGGTTTCAGCGCAGCAGCGGCTGCACTCACGGCAGCATTGTTCGAACACACCACTTGAATAAGCTTGTTCTCCCTCGCGCGTGTTACTATCGCATCAATATCTGCGAGTTTCAGCCGCCTTTCAGAGTGATTCACCAGAGTGCCAACTGCTCCAGCTTCTCTGACAGACTCGGGCAAAACGTGTCCCGTAAAGCTTCCAGCAGCAAACGGATCGATGTGCTGAGAGAAAACCGGGATAGAAACCGCTTTCGCGATGGGAAAAATGTCTACACACTGAGGAGCTACGCCTACACAGACGTCTGTTTCCAAACTTACCTTTTCGCAGGCTTGGGCGAGTTTGAGCGCGTTTTTTCCTGTGCCTTCCATGTAGGTTTTGAAATTGACTAGGACTATAGGGGTTCGGACCATGCTGCTCTTGGACACAGGCATCTCACATCACAAGCCTATAGCATAAAGAGACCCAAGTTAAAACAATTTGGATAATGCTAGAGGATCACTCAAGCGTTCTAATCGAGTTTCTGAAGAGCTTTCAACCGCTTGACAATATTGGGGTGAGTTGAGAACAGCTCAGCAAACCGATCCAGCGCAGTCACATCTCTCCGGAGGACATCCTCAACCAGTCTCTGATCGCTTCGGAAGCCCACTGCTCTGGATATTGCGACAGAATCTAGTTCGGCTCTATCCGGGTCAGAGATGAAGAGAGCTTTGAATGAGCCTGCTGTGCCCACATTTCGCCTCGTCTGCTTCACCTTGCGTGTGTAGTCCACAATTTTGACCAAGCCTTCAGACAGTTTACGCGGACCTTCGTCAACTATGCTAGCGCTGTGGCGGTCTGCAAAATACTCTCTGAGTCTACTCAAATATAACGTGAACAGTGTCAGGACGAAGTACATCAACATGCTGAGGGCGGCGATCGCCGCGGCTCCGCCTGAACCTCTGTTATCTCTGCCTCGGTACGAAGACCAAAGCATTGAATATCCGATGTAATAGAAGACAGCTGGCAAAATGGAGATAAACATCATGACCTGAACGTCACGATGCTTCAAATGCCCAAGCTCATGACCAACCACAGCTTCAACCTCTTCCTCATCCAAGTTGTTGAGCAGTTCAGATGTCACAGCGACTCTTGACCCAGCTAAGGGCGATCCATAAGCAAACGCGTTTGGGATGGGCATGTTTGCAACCATGACCCGAGGCTTCTTCATCCCGCTTTTTCGACTAAGCCTTTCAACCATTTCGTGCAACTTGGGCTTCTCTGACTGCGATACCTCGCGAACTCGGTACATTGCATCTATCAGATAAGGAGCAATCAACCACTGGATAATGTTGAAGACAATGACGAAGATGGGCATCAAGACAAGGTCAACGCCGATCCACCACAAAACAGCCGTGAAGAACAACGTGGACAGACCTATGATTATGGCTAATGTTCCCAGCATGGACAAACGGAGTTGCCACAAACCCATGACTTTTCACACCATTCGGAATCAACCAGCGCAACCGAGACTTAAATCCTTTACTTCGATGGGTCCACGTGAACAAAGAACACTCGGCAACTACTTCGCAGTTTCGACTCTGTAGAGGTTCTCAACCTTAGCCACACGGAACTTCGTGCCCAGAATTTTCTCAGCTAACCACATGTTTGTGTCTAGATGCTCAGTGACAAGCCTACTGCTATACAGTGAGTTGCCTTGCGCAAGGGCGACATATGGCACCAGCATATCAGCGAGATGCGAATCCACGGTAGCTTCCACAGCCAGTTCCTTGATAAGGTTGTCAGCTGCCTCTTGCCCCACGTTTTCGCTAGGCTTGCCCAGCTCGCCAATAGCATCGCCTCCAACTAGCGCGCCGGTGTCAGTCTCAGCCCACAATACCAGAGAACTGCCCTTCTGCATAGGATTTGACATATCATTGATGATTTCGATGTCCGGCTTCAAACCCAATGATCCCAGACGCTCCATTGCAGCCACTGCTTGACGCTCTGCAACCTTGCGATCAGCAAGAAAAGTGCACACCGAGACACCTTTCAACCGTTGTAGTTTTCCAAAACGATCTAGACGTACAGGACCGAGATTAGGGCACGGGTCAACTTCAAGCAGGATTTCGCCCATTCCCTTCGGATAGTAACCATATTTCTTCACCGTGAGCATCGCCTTCAAACCCATGTGGGACAACACAGGCAGCAATACGTGCTTCAGATAGTTGGTGGTAGGAGAGTTCCTCACGTCAGTTCCGCCTCTAGTCACGCGCAGGCGCACATGTTGCCTTGCATAAGCACACATGGGCAGAACGGTCAGCAAGAGCATGGGAATGCTGCCCGCAGTTCCTATCTCAGACATGATCTCGCCGCCTTGTATCTCGCCGGGCGTAAACCAAATTTCACGCGACCCAAGTGTTGCTCTTTTGACCTCTGCGTTGCAGAGCCTGGCAGCAGTTAGCACGGCTTCTAGATGCTGGGGACGCAGCCCTGGTTGAGTACGTTTCATGCGTATGTTGAAGATGTGGAGGGGCTCTTTCATAATGGCTGCTAGGGCAACTGACAGGCGTAGTATGGTGCCACTTCCACTCTTTTGGCTGCCATCGATTTCTAACACGTCAAGAAGCCTCTAACGCTGAATTGGAGTTAGAGTGCTCTTTTATCTTTCGACTCCAAGCATTGAGGACAAAGCACAAATGGAAGCTCCATACCAAAAAGTAGTGTAAGCTGGCGATTGTATGAGTGAAAAGAAACCTACTACTGAAGAGTTGGCGCAGCGAATAGACCAACTTCTTATTGTTCTGAAGGAAATCTCAGAAGACCTAACAGACATTTCAAAGCATCTAAAGACAGAGGGTCCACTAACTCCCACAGCGGCACCAGCACCTTCGGCACCTACCCCCACGGCAGCCCAGATGCGAACTGTCGCAGACATTAAGACCGTGTTCCCACAGGAACTCGAAAGCATGCTGTTCTTTGAGGACACTGGAAAATACATTGTGATCAAGCCACGTCAGTATCTGGGTTCAGAGAACTTCGCTAAGATCGCATCATTAGTGCGTGGTGAAGGCGGCGAATACATAAGCGCAGGGAAAGAGTCGCATTTCCGAGTTCCAAAAGAAACAAGATAGAAGATCATTTGCTTTCAAGGCTTGAGACAGTACGCCTTATCGCACTCTCGACTTCCAAGACAGCCTTCTGCACAACAGGAAAGCGCACCCCTAAGTAGCTGAAGAAAACGCCCTTCTTCTTCAAGAGAAGGATTTCGTCAAAATCTGCAGTGAAAGCCAGTGAGGGATGCTGGTCTTGCTTATAGGCGGCTAGAATCTCGTCTCTGCTTGCGCATCTTTTGTCAGCGAAGAGCTGCGCTTCTTCAACCCTAGTAGAGATGTTACGTAGTTTTTCAAGAGTGCGCAGTTCAAGGTCTTCTGCCTTACGGGGAACTGAAACAGCAACAAATGGAGCATTCATATCACTGTGTCCGAATGGAAAAGCCATCACTTCAATAATCCCTATTGAAGAATCAATGTTGAACCAGAGATGTCCTTCATCGCTGATCTCAAGGTTTGGATATTTAGACGGGGCTAATCGTGCTCTCAATTCTTCAAAGGCTGTCAGAAACCTGGAAAGACGCAGACCGGTATCTTTACCTTCAACGTGGAAATGCCAACCGTCCAGATTCTTCCTCACCTTACATCACGCGTGTAGCGGATTGATCACCGAAGACGTCTTTCAGCATGTGTTTTAATGCCTTTTTGCTATGAGGAAGCCTGACTTTTACAGGCGTTATTGATATGTATCCTTCATTTCGAATTGCACGCACGTCCGTTTCTGGGTCCGGATCACTGTAATCATCGAGTCTCCAATGGGCAATTCTGTACCCCTTTTCTTCCTTTGAGAACAAATCACCATAGCCCACATAAGACAACTCCGTTGCCTTCAGCTTTCTGCAATCCGCCTTTTCAGGAACATTAACCGAGATTAGATCCACATCTGGCGGCATGCCTTTCGACAACACATGCTCAACGATTTTCAGACCGATTTCTGCAGCTGACAGCAATTCCTCTAAGGTAATCGCAGACTTGGCCTTCCGGTCGCTAATCTCTTGCTTGCAGTAAGACACAGCTACCGCGGGTACACCGTGAATGGCAGCCTCGAGAGCTGCGCCAATAGTGCCCGAATTCAGGAAGTCATCTATGCCTAAGTTTGGACCAAGGTTTATTCCAGCCACAACAACATCTGGTGAATGCTTCAGAATCTTGTTGACAGCCAAGAGATAGGAGTCCGCTGGGGTCCCATTGATAATTGCATAGGCTCTCGATTTGTCTTCAAGCTCAACTTCTTCTATCTGCACATGCCTTGAAGAGGTTATAGCTTTCCCGACGCCGCTAACTTCTCGCTTTGGAGCAACTACAACGACTTCACCAAGTCTGTCAAGTTTCTTCTTGATGGCAAACAAACCTGAAGATTGAATACCATCGTCGTTGATGAGTAGAATGGTTTTCATTGGAAACACACCGTTTTGGGTTTGGTTAGGCATCATTCCCTAAGATAACGTTTGCTCAGCGACAGGTCAGTCGACTGCAATCCAGCAGAAGAAGACTATAAGGGATCGTTTCCTTCTTCTTC
>Ga0315296_10001285_pt1 | contig 21936 bp, 16 predicted proteins | sample YL17G14_18_MG_FD_203921 | JGI IMG/M metagenome (GOLD analysis project Ga0315296, IMG submission 203921) | Sediment microbial communities from Yellowstone Lake, YNP, Wyoming, USA - YL17G14_18 | ecosystem: Environmental > Aquatic > Freshwater > Lake > Sediment | place: USA: Wyoming | collected...
CACTACCGTGAGGGCCACGACGGGCACCTGCTCCGGGACGGCGCGGGCCAGCAGTGGCACCCGGGGTCGCACGCGCACCAGGAGCGCGGCGACCAGCGGTGCCGAAAGCAGCGCCAGGATGTAGCCGCAGACGAAGCCGGCCAACACCTCGCTCAATGGGCTACGGCTCCTCCACCACCGCCGTGGCCGCCGAAGCCGCCATCGTCGTGGCCTCGAACACGTCGAAGCCGGCGGTGGACAGCGCCTCCCGCAGGGGCGTGCTCTCGGTGTCGGGTCGCAGGAGGACGAACTGGGCGGGGCCGCTGCCTGCCAGGTGCGGCCGCAGCCCCAGACCCCGGCAGCGCTCGGCGGCGGCGGCCGCCTCCGGCAGCACCTCGCCCGCGATGCCCTCGAAGGTGTTACAGACGTCATCGTCGCTGGGGGTCATGCCCTCTCTGACAGCGGCGGCCAGCCGTTCGCTGGCCTCGCCGCCGCTGAAGTGGTCCGGGCGCAGGTGGGCATACATAGCGGCCGTCTTCCTTGCTGGCCGGCGCCTGGGGACAACCAGCAAGAGGCGCAGCGACGGCACGTCCGGCAGAGGCGTCACCTCGTCACCGCGGCCGCGGCCCAGGGCCGTGCCCCCGAAGAGGAAGAAGGGCACGTCGGACCCCAGTTGAGCGCCCAGACGGGCGAGCTCGCCCGGCGGCAGACCTAGGCCCCACAGCCGGTCGAGCGCTCGCAGGGTGGCGGCGGCATCGCTGCTGCCGCCGCCCAGGCCGGCATCGGCGGGGATCGCCTTCTCCAGCTCGATACGAGCCCCCAGGGCCCGCCTGCCTGCCCGATCCCGAAGCAGCCGCGCGGCCCGGTAGGCCAGGTTCTCGGGTGCTGGCATCCCGGCCAGGGGCGCGCCTGCCTGCCCGACAGGGCCGGTCAGTGCCAGCGCCAGGTCCGCGGCGGGCGACACCCTCACCCGGTCGCAGAGGTCCACGGTCTGGAGGACGGTGCGGACCTCGTGGTAGCCATCGGGGCGGCGTCCCAGGACCTCCAGGGTCCAGTTGACCTTTGCCGGTGCAAGGGTGTTTACCCTCACGCCTGGCCTCCCTCAACCGGTGGGCTGTGCAGGGCCGACATCTGCGCCTGGCAGAGGGCAGCCCACTCCTCGATAGAGATCTCCTGGGGACGCCGGTGGGAATCGATGCCGGCGGCGGACAGGAGAGCCTCGGCTTTGGCGGGCGGGAGGCCCAGGCCCTGGGCCAGGGAGTTGCGCAACTGCTTGCGCGGCGCGCTGAAGCCGGCCCGTACCACCTCAAAGAAGGCGGCTGCGTTCGGCACCTCTACCCTCGGGCCCTCGCCCACGTCTATGCGGAGGACAGCCGAACGCACCTTGGGCGGCGGATAGAAGGCCCGCGGCGGCACGTCGAAGAGGACACGAGGGCGCCCGTAGAACTGGACTGCCACCCCCAGCAGGCTCATTCTCCCAGGGCCGGCGGCTATGCTCTCCGCCACCTCTCTCTGAAGCATGACCACCAGGCGCGTCGGGGGCAGGTCGCCCTCCAAGAAGTGGCGCAGGACAGGCGCCGCGATGTAGTAAGGCAGGTTGGCGACGACGGCGTATGGGCAGCGAGCCCCCGCCTGTCCGGCGGGCAGGCCCGCCTCTTCCAGGAGGCGGGCCGGGCTCAGGCTGAGGGCGTCGGCGCAGACGACGGTAACATTCGGGTGGGGCTGGAGGTTCTGCCGCAGGTGAAGGCAGAGCTTCTCGTCCACCTCCATAGCCACCACGGCGCGGGCCCTGGTCGCCAGCTCGCGGGTGAGGACGCCGAGTCCGGCCCCGATCTCGACGATCGTTTCCTCCGGGGAGATGTCGGCGGCAGCCACGATGCGTGACAGAACGCGCCGGTCGACCAGGAAGTGCTGGGCGAGACTCTTGCGCGCTCGGAGGCCGGCGGCGCGCAGTTCTGGGGGTGGTGGGGGGCCTTGTCTCCCTCGCTGGCTCACCCCGCGGCGGCGGTCCTCTCTTCCGAGGCGTCCCGACGGGCGGGTCTGGCCGCGGGGCGGCCTGCTGGCACTAGGGGCCGAGGATGTAGATGTCAATCCAGCACGGCGTCCAGCCGGGGCTAACCCCGTCAGGGAATCCCAGGTCGATGATGTTGCCGACGATGGCGCCGCCCGTGTCGGCGGCCTCAGCAAAGCCGTAACCCGGGATGTACATCCGCGTGCCGTATGGTATCACGCTCGGATCGACGGCCACAATGCCCTTGGTGACCGGCACGCCGGTGCTGGTGATGCCGTAGCTGGGATCGCTGGAAGAGCGCCCGGCGCTCGCCGGGTTGTACCAGGTGGCGTAGACGTTCATAACCCGCGCTACGTTCAGGCCATCGGGCAGCGTCTGGGCGGCCTGCACGCGTTCGGGGGTCCCGAAATAGAGGATAGTGTCGACGGGCTCCGGGTCGTACCACTCGTCGACCAGTTGCCGGGAGACCTCGACCCCGTCCTCATAGACCACGGCGTATTCACGATGGTGGACGCCATCCGCGCCGACGACGCGCCGTGTTTCCCCTTCCGCCAGCTCTGGGTCCAGGAAGTAGACGGTGCTGTGGTCGACGGTCTCGGACTCCACGAACCGCTGCTCGGCGTAGCCGTAAACCCGCACCCTAAGATCCGGAGCAAGGGCGACCTCGGCGGGCGGATCGACCCGATCCGTGTCGCTGAGGACTATACCGGCCTCTTCCAGCAGTCCCTTCACCGTGCGCTCCTGGGTGTAGATGACAGTCTCCGTGCCGCCGAGGGAGAGGGTGACACGCAGCGCCCGTCGGATTTGGACCTGGAGCCCAGGGGTGAGAGGGGAGCTGACCGCCGGCTCCACCTCGTCTCCCGGCCCCAGGCTGATGTCCCACTCTCGCAGCGCCTGGGCCACGGTGGGCTGGCTCGAAAGCAGGGACTGGGGCTGATCGCCTTCGACGACAGTGAAGGGGACGGCCCGCCGGACGATTAGAGCGACCTGCTCAGACGAAGCGGAGAGGGAGTCAGCGTCCTCGGCCACCCGCAGGCCTAGCGCCTGAGCCGCCACGAGCAGGGGCGGCAGGTCCAGACGGTCGCTGGGGCCTGCCCGCAGGCCGTCGCGGAGGACGCTATCGAATGGGCCCAGGACCACACCGGCTTCGGTCAGAGCGCCAGCGACGGTGCGGGCGCGGGTACGCCAGGTGAGCACTCGCCCATCTGCCTCCAGCACGACGGGCACAGCCCGCTGCACCGTGAGGGCGGTGCCGTCGGCGGCACTCTCCTCCCGCTCCACGCGGTCGCCAGCCTGGAGTTGCACACCCGCCTGCCGCAGAAGGGCACCGGTGCCCCTCTGGTGGCTGGCCACCGTCCCCTCAGAGCCGTCGGCCTCTATGCGGAACTGGCGGAGGGGAAAGAGCAGGAAAGTAAGGACGCTGATGAGGGCGAGAGCAGCGAAGACGCTGGCGTGCTTGCGAAGGCGGTGATGGGAAAGACGACTAGAGATAAGTGCTGCCGCAGACTTTCGGGTATGCTCTTGAGCCAGCGCTCGGCGGCGAACTCGCGCCCCCTCCGGGGCTTTCGGCAAACAACCTCCTTTCCGGCGGGGGAACAGTGGTGGCGGGTATCAACAAGACCTGTGGTCGTGCACCCGCCGTCGACTCGGAATCCGGGCTTGACCTCCGTTAACCGACTCTGGCCCGGTAGCCCCGCGGCGCCCGAAGGCGACTACTTACCGCTGCTTCCTTCCGGACCTGACGGGGTTCGTAGAGCTTCGTCGCGCAGGACCAGGCCTTCAACGCCGGCCATCGGTGCCAGTCCCCGGTTACCTAAGCCTCGGGCGGGACTTCGACCCCGCTATAGCGGATTGCGGGTTCAGGGCACCGCTAGCTCCCCGTCTAGCACGACCGCCGGACATGCTATACACAACGACATACTTGTGTCAAGAGCCGTTTGGCCGCGGGTAGCGGCCTGCCGCCCGTTCCTTGCTGGCCCCGAAGGGGCTGATGTAGAATGAGCGGCAGCATCGGCCCAGGCAGAGGGCTCTTGTAGATTTGGTCAGGAGGAGCGTTCTGAATATTCCGAACCGCCAGCGGGTTCGCAAGGCTGTGGTCCTGGCCGCCGGTTACGGCACCCGCCTCCTGCCCGCCACCAAGGCCCAGCCCAAAGAGGCGCTGCCCCTGGTCGATAAGCCTATCATCCAGTACACGGTCGAAGAAGCAGCCGCCTCCGGCCTGGAGCAAGTGATCATCGTCACCGCTTCCGGCAAGCGCGCCGTCGAGGACCACTTCGACCGCTCCCTGGAGCTGGAACAGGCCCTGCGTGAGAAAGGCGACCTGGAGCGCTTAGAAGAGATACGGCGCATCTCGGACCTGGCGGACATCGTCTACGTCCGCCAGAAAGAGCAACTCGGAGTTGGGCACGCCGTCCTTACCGTCCGCGACGTGGTGGGCCAGGAGCCCTTCGTCCTCTTCTTCCCAGACGACGTCATCATTGCCGACGTCCCGGTAGCCCGCCAGATGCTGGACGTCTTCGAGGAGTACGGCGCCTCCATCCTGGCGGTGGAGCGGGTGTCGTCCGCCGACATCGAGAGCTACGGCATCGTGGACCCGGAGCCGGTCAGAGACCGGCTGGTGCGGGTGCGAGGCCTGGTAGAGAAGCCCAAACCCGAGGAGGCCCCCTCTGACCTGGGCATCGTCGGCCGCTATGTCCTGACTCCGGACATCTTCACTGCCCTGGCCCGTACCGAGCCCGGCAAGGGGCGCGAAATCCAGCTCACCGACGCCCTGGCCCTGCTGCTGGCCGAGCAGCCCGTCTATGCCTACCTCTTCGAGGGCTGTCGCTACGATACGGGACGGCCCCTGGGTCTCCTCCAGGCCTCGGTGGAGCTGGCCCTACGGCGACTGGACATCGGCCCCGACTTCCGGCGCTACCTGCGCAGCCTGGACCTTGGCCCTGACTAGGGGGACGCACACGACCATGAGAGTGCTGGTGATCGGCTTCCCTCTGCCGGACCCCCAGATCGACAACTACAACTTTCTCAGCGCGCCCTCCTTCTTCGACTATGACGCTCTGGTGGTGGACACGGCCTCCGTCTCCCGCACCATCGAGGAGGTGGTGGACCAGTCGCAGGAGCGGCTCACCTACGCCGAACAACCCGTGGCCAACGGGCCCACATCGCCTCTAGCCGTGGGCCTGGCCGACGCCCTCCGTCGCCGCCAGGATGAGACGCAGCGTCTCCTGGCGCGAGGCCACCTGGTGGTCTGCTTCGCCTACCCCGACGTGCCTCATCCGCGGGTGACCGGCTTCCCCGGATGCCACCGCTACTACTGGCTGCCGGCGCCGGCCGGCCTCACCTACGCGCCGCCTCACCTGATGCCGGGCGAGGGCACTGAGGTCCTCTCCACGGAGACAGACCACCCCTTTGTGCCCTACATCGACCGGTTCCGCACCAACCTCCTCTACCGCGCCTACTTCAGTGAGGGCGGCCTCGGGCCGGGGGCCCGCGTCTTCGCCCGCAGCGCCGGCGGCGCCGCCGTCGGCGTGGAGCTGGCTGTCGGCAACGGGCGGGTGGTCTTCCTGCCGCCCCTTCGCTCGCTTGGGACGGGGACGGACCGCTACCCCATCGCCGAGCGCATCCTGGACTGCATCCGCCACTCCCTCTCGATGGCGGCGGCGGGCCCGCCGCCCGCCTGGGTGAGCCGCTACGCCCTCCCCGGCCTGGCGGAGCGAGAGGCGCGACGCCAGGAGGCGGAAGGCGACCTCGCGACTGCCGAGGCGCGCCTGGCCGAGGCCCGCGCCGAGGTCGAGACCCTGGAGCGCTACCGGCGCCTCCTCTGGCAGGAGGGCAAGCACGGCCTGGAGCCTGTCGTGCGCGATGCCCTGCGCCTGCTGGGGTTCAAGGTCACGGACGACCTCGACCAGCCGGCCGAGGCCGTCTGGGGGGAGCAGACGCTCCTGCTGGAGGTGGAGGGCTCGTCGGAGGCGGTGGACATGGCGCTCCACTATCGCCTGCGGCGCCGCCTGGAGGAGGCCCTGGAGAAGACGGCCCGCCCGCAGCGAGGGCTCATCGTCGTCAACGGGTACCGGCTCCGGCCGCCGGAGGAGCGTCCAGCCCAGTACACGGACGCCCTGCGCGTCGCCGCCGAGAGCATGCGCTACGGCCTCGTCACCGGCATCCAGCTCTTTCAGGCCGTCGAGAAGGCCCTCGGAAAGGATGAGGCGGCGGTGGCGGCCTTCCGTGAACGCCTGCTCGGCGCGGAAGGGGCGCTGCCTTTGGACGAGGCAGGGCAAAGAGCATAGGACAAAGGGCAAAAGGCAAAGAGCAGAGGCAGCCCCCTATGCCCTTTGCTTTGTGCCCTATGCCCTGAGTCGTTCCACGGGAGGGGAGCAATGTCCAGGGGTAAGGAGTGGGCCCTCATCTTAGGGGCGTCCAGCGGCTTCGGGGCGGCGACGGCCCTGGAGCTGGCCCGAAGCGGCCTCGACGTCTTCGGCGTTCACCTGGACCTGCGCTCCACCCTTCCCAACGCCCAGCGCGTCATCGACGGCGTCAGGGCGGCGGGCCGGGAGGCCGTCTTCTTCAACGTCAACGCCGCCGACGCCGGCAAGCGGGCCGCCACCGTGGAGGCCATCGCCGGTCGCCTGACGCAGGAGGGCGAGGACGCCTGCATCCGCGTCTTCCTCCACTCCCTGGCTTTCGGTACCCTCCTGCCGTACATAGGGGCATCGCCCCGCGACGCCGTGAGCCAGCGCCAGATGGAGATGACCCTGGACGTGATGGCCAACAGCCTGGTGTACTGGGTGCAGGACCTGGTGGCGCGGCGTCTCCTGCGCTCCGGGGGCCGCGTGTTCGCCATGACCAGCGCCGGCGGCACGAGGGTGATGAAGTCCTACGGGTCGGTGTCGGCCGCCAAGGCCGCGCTGGAATCGCACGTGCGCCAGCTGGCCCTGGAGCTGGCCCCCCTGGGCATCACCGTGAACGCGGTCCGCGCCGGCGTCACCGACACGCCGTCGCTGCGGCGCATCCCGGGCGGGCCGGAGCTTCTGGCCCAGGCGTCCCAGCGCAACCCCAGCGGCCGCGCCACTACGCCCAAGGACGTGGCCCGCGCCATCGCCGCCCTCAGCGACGAGCGCCTCTACTGGATGACCGGCAACGTGATCGGCGTGGACGGGGGGGAGGATATTACGGGGTAGGGCGCGATTCGGGTGCTCCGCACCCCCCTGCCGCGTTGGAATTGGCCGGATGCCGTACTTAGTCAGGCGCGCGCGCGAAGAGTGGTTGCTTGTCGCCGAGATGGTAATTCTTGGCTCATTCGCGGCGGGCGATGCCTCAGGGCTGCTAAAGACTCTTTCAGGCAAAGAAGTCGATGCACGATGGGTCTTCTTAGCAGCCATCCCGATCATCGGCATCACAGCACTCATACGCTTGGGCCAGCTTCGTGACGATTTGGCCCAATATCGGGCGACTGTACGTGTCACTGCTCGCCTCGGTTCTCTCTCAGCTAACATTCCCGACCCTGGCCCTGACAAGGTGAGCCTCAGCGTACACGTCTTCTGGGAAGTGTGGGTAAACCAAGATGTGTCGACTGATCGGCTAGGGCTAAACCTCATCTATGTCTACGACAAGAGATGGTGGCAATTCTGGAGGAAGACAAGGTTTCCTCAGAAGGGCATTCCGCCGAAAGGCCAAGACACAACGCAATATCGAAGGAGGATTTACGCAAGCGAATCTCAGCCGTTCAAGGACGACGCCATCTTTGAATACGTCGCTGACAGAACAGGGTTTGAACCCCATTGGGAACTGGAACTGGTGCTTGTCACAGGGGTGCCTAGCGCCTCATATCGTATTCCTGTTTTTATCGATTACGACGAATTGCGCAGTAGGGGGACTAACCCCCCGCTGTGAATCCCCTGTATTGCGCCATCGTCGCGGCCAGCAGCTTGGTAAACGTGTCTCTGAACAGGCGCGGGGTTACGCGTGCCGTTGAACCGTCATCCCATCTCGCCAAGGTGGACGGCGGATAGCGTAAGGAGTCTTCATCATGCCCTTCGTTCAGGCGGGTGACGTACGGTTGCACTATGAGGAGCGGGGCCGCGGCCCTAACCTCCTCCTCCTAGTCCACGGCTACACGGCCTGCTGGCGCTGGTTGGAGCCCGCCCTGGAGCGCCTCGACCCGGCCCGCTACCACGCCTATGCCCTGGATCTGCGCGGCGCCGGCGAGAGCGACAAGCCGCCCTCCGGCTACAACATCGAGCAGTACGCCGAGGACGTCTTCCAGTTCTGCCGCGCCCTCAACCTGCGCGACCTGGTGTACGTCGGCCACTCCATGGGCGGCCTCATCGGCATCCAGATGGCCCTGTCCCACCGCGAGCTGCTCCGTGGCCTCGTGCTCGTCGACCCCGCTCCCGCCGACCGCCAGGAGCTGACGCCGGAGCAGCAACGGGCTCTGGACGTGGTGACGAGCCAGATCACGACCAACCGCGACGTGGCCCTCGCCTGGTACCAGCTCTGCTTCCAGCGACCCCCGGCTCAGCACGTCCTCCAGACCCTCCTGGAGGCGGGCATGTCGGTCAGCGCTGCCCACGCCCGCGACTCCATGCGCTCCATCCTCTCCAACACCCTGGGCGAGCGGCTGGGCGGGATCAGCACGCCCGCCATCCTCATCGGCGGCGACAGGGACGCCATCGTCCCCCTCCAGTCGATGCTGGCCACGCAGCGCCGCATCCCCGGCTGCGGCCTGCACGTCTTCCACCGCGTGGGACACTCCCCGCCGCTTGAGGTGCCGGAGGATTTCATGGGCGTGCTGACCGACTTCCTGGAGAATACGCTGCCGGCGACCGCCTAGGGCTGTTCGGCGCGCGCTGGTTGTAGCGAAGGGCGCGGCCTGATCTCCTGCACGAAGCGGATGAAGAGGAGAGTGCTCAGCAGGCGGCCGGCCCCCGAGAGGCCGAAGAGGAGACGATAGCCGTAGGCCTGGGCCAGGAACCCGCCCATCAGCGGTCCCATAAACGCCGACAGGTACACAGCCGACTGATAGGTGGCGGCATAGGTCGGCCGCTTTTGGTCTGGGGAGATGGACAGCAGCAGGTTCAACGCACCCAGGTTGTAGGCGGCCCAGAGGAAGCCGCCGGCGATGTTGACGGGGATGATCTGCCAGGGCGCCTGGACGAAGACCCAGGCCCAGGGCAGGAAGGGAATGCCCAGGCCGCCTATGATCATCACCCACTTCGAACCCCGGCGGTCGATGAGGGGCCCGAAGTACGACAGGCCAGCCAGCTCCAGGACACCCGCGATGGCGACGAGGAAGCCTACCCACAGCGCCGAGCCACCCAGGTTCTCCACCAGGTAGACGTTGAAGAAGGGCGACGCTCCGTAGAGCGCAAGGTTCCACAGCAGCGCCGTGCCGCAGAAGAAGAGGAAGTTGGTATCGTCCAACAGGCGGACCGCCCCTCCGGTCTTGGCTGCGGCGGCCGGCGCCGGCCGCGGCTCCGGTATGCGTGCATAGGAGAAAGTAGAGCCCAGCCCCAGCAGGAAGGCCAGCAGCCAGGCTATCTCCCACCCACGAGGGAAGCCTACCCAGCCGATGATGCCGCCCGCTAGAGGTGCCACCATCAGGGCCGATACCCCCATCCCCACGCTGCGCGAGGCAAGGAAGCGCCCCCGGATGCCGGTGGGCACCAGGTCCGCCGTCAGGGAGGTCCAGGCCGGTATCCCCACGCCGACCATGAAGTAGCGCAGCGCCGCCAGGCCGGCGATGATGAAAACGACCTGCCGGCCCTCGAAGAAGAAGGGGAGCAAGGCCAGGGCAAGCAGCGCGGGGCGGGCGCCCAGGCCGGCGGTTAACACCACGATGAGCTTCCGCCGGCCCCACCTCTCGGCCAGACGGGCGCCGGGGAGGAAGGCCGAGGCACCGGCCAGCGCCACCATGGAGGAGAGGACCCCGATCTGTGCCGCCGTCGCTCCGAAGGCCACGGCGTAAAGCGCCAGGTACTGGACGACTATGGCCTCGCTGCCCCAGGCGAAGAAGCCGTCCCACCAGAACATGCGCATCCCCCTGGCCTGCCTGGGGGTGGGCACCGCCTCTGTAGGATGGAGGCCGTCGTATGCCCAGGGGACGACCCTGGGGACGGGCCGCCGGCTGGGGCTGGACGAAGGTTCCGCGGTGGCTGAGTCCTCCGACTCCTGGGAGGGGGAAGGCATTACTTCTCCAGGCGCAGGACGGCCATGAAGGCCTCCTGGGGTATCTCCACGTTCCCGATCATCTTCATCCTCTTCTTGCCCGCTGCCTGCTTCTCCAGCAGCTTGCGCTTGCGGGTGACGTCGCCGCCGTAGCACTTGGCGAGCACGTTCTTGCGCAGGGCGCGGATGGTCTCCCGTGCCACGACCCGATGGCCGACTGCCGCCTGGATGGGCACGTCGAAGAGCTGGCGGGGGATGAGGCCGCGCAGCCTATCGACCAGGACCCGACCCTGGGCGTGGGCCTTCTCGGCGTGGGTGATGAGGGAGAGGGCGTCCACGGGCTGATTGTTGACGAGGATGTCCAGCTTCACCAGCTTCGCCGGCTCATAGTGCGAGAAGCTGTAGTCCATGCTGGCGTAGCCCTGGCTCCTCGATTTCAGTTGGTCGTAGAAGTCCACCAGGATCTCGGAAAGGGGAATCTGGTACTCGATCTGCACCAGCGCGTGCCCGCGCTGCTCCGCCGCGCCGGCCGTTTCGTGCTGGAGGTACTCCATGCGCCGGAACTCCCCCCGGCGACCCGTCACCAGCTCCATGATGGCCCCCAGGTAGCGGTCCGGCGTGATGACGGACACGTTCATCCAGGGCTCCCGGATCTCCACCACCTCGGTAGGGGGTGGAAGCTCCGCCGGGTTGTCCACCGCCAGCGCGCTGCCGTCGGTCTTGAGGACCACGTACTCGACGCTGGGGGCCGTGGCGAGCAGGCTGAGGTCGTACTCCCTCTCCAGCCGCTCCTGCACGATCTCCATGTGCAGCAGGCCCAGGAAGCCACCGCGAAAGCCGAAGCCGAGGGCGGCGCTGGACTCAGGCTGGTAGGCGAGGGAGGCGTCGTTCAGCTTCAGCTTGTCGAGGGCATCGCGCAGGAGGCCATAGTCGTTGGGCTGGACGGGGTAGAGGCCGACGAAGACCATGGGCTTGGCCGGCCTGTAGCCCGGCAAGGGCTCGGCAGCGGGGCGCTCGAGGTCGGTGAGGGTGTCACCCACCTGGCAGTCCTTGACGTTCTTGAGGCCGGTGGCGACGTAGCCCACCTCGCCGGCGGTCAGCTTCGCCGCCGGGCTCAGCGCCGGACGGAAGATGCCCACCTCCACCGGCTCGACGGGGCTGCCCGTGGCCATGAGACGCAGGCCCTGGTCCGACCGCAGCTCGCCGTCCACCACGCGCACGTAGGCCAGTACGCCCTTGTAGGGGTCATACTTGGAGTCGAAGATGAGGGCGCGCGCGGGCGCCGCCTCGATGCCGTGGGGCGGCGGGATGCGCCGCACCACCGTCTCCAGCACCTCCTCCGTCCCTACCCCCTCCTTGGCCGAGGCGTAGATCATCTCTTCGACGGTGAAGCCTAGGGCGCCCGCGAGGTCGGCGGCCACGCCCTCTGGGTCAGCGTTGGGGAGGTCGATCTTGTTGATGACGGGGACGATGGTGAGGTTGTGCTCCAGGGCGGCGTAGACGTTGGCGATGGTCTGGGCCTGGACCCCCTGGGCGGCGTCCACTACCAGGATGGCGCCCTCGCAGGCGGTGAGGGCGCGGGAGACCTCATAGGCGAAGTCGACGTGGCCCGGCGTGTCGATGAGGTTCAGCTCGTAGTCCAGGCCGTCGCGGGCGTGGTAGAGCATGCGGACGGCCTTGGCCTTGATGGTGACGCCCTTCTCCCGCTCCAGGTCCATCTGGTCCAGCACCTGCTCGCCCATCTCGCGGGCGGCCAGGGTGCCGGTGGCCTCTAGGAGACGGTCGGCCAGGGTGGACTTGCCGTGGTCGATGTGGGCAATGATGCAGAAGTTGCGGATACGGGCCTGGTCCATGCAAGAGCCATCGTAGCACAGGGTTGCGGGGGCCTCAACGAGAGGAAGGGCTACTGGCCCAGACAGCGCACCAGCTCGCTGGCGTCGAACTGCATCAGCTTGACGTAGCTGTCCACTTCACCCTGGAAGGCGTCGCTGTAGAGGCTGCAGACCTCCACGCCGGCGTCCTCGGCCGCCAGCTCCAGGACGCGGGCGCTGAACTGGGGCTCCTTGAACACGGCGGGCACGCTCTCTGCCCTGATCGTCCTCGCCAGATCCGCCACCTCGCCGGCGCTGGGCTCCTGCCCCGGCGAGCGCACGACGACACCCACCAGCTCGAGCCCGTAGCGCTCGGCGAGATAGGGGAAGGCATCGTGGAAGGTGACGAGCTTGCGGCGCTCGGCCGGGATGGAGGCGATGCTTTGTTCCACCTGGCGGTCCAGGTCCGCCAGCTCGGCGAGATACTTCTGGGCATTGGCGCCGTATTCCGCTTCACCCGCCGGGTCCACCTGGATGAGGGCGTCGCGCGCGGCCTCGACGTAGTGCATGCCGTTGCGGACGTTGAGCCAGAGGTGGGGATTCCCGGTCCCCTGGTTCCCGGCCTCCAGCACCGGCAGCCCGGCGGACATCTCGACGATGGGGACGCCGCTTCGGACGTTGTTCTTGATGACGTCCATAAGCGTCTCCTCCAAGCCGACCCCGTTGATGAGCACCAGGTCTGCCTTGCTGATATCGACGACCTTGGAGGGGACCGGCTCGTAGGTGTGGGGGTCGGCGCTGGCGGGCACGAGGGCGGTGACCTGCGCTCGCTCACCACCCACCTGGCGGATGAGGTCGGCGAAGAGCTCGATGCTGGTGACCACCTTAGGGCCGGCCTTCGGGGACGTCTGTCCTCCCTTCCCGCCGCAGGCGGCGGCCAGTGCGGCAGCCGCCAGGAGGAGCGCGGTCAGGATAACAAGGAGGGGAAGCCTGCTACGAGGCGGGAACTCTGGAAGGTGCCTCATGATAGAACCTCGAGGTTGTGTTATTGATACTAAGTATCACTGTCCCCCAGTAAGTAGGCGGCTCACTGGCCCGGCCGCCCTTTCCCCATTCCCTTTTCTTTGCTCTTTGCCCTCTGCTCTTTGTCCTCTTCCTGCCCCCTCTCGTCACACCCGGTGGCAGGCTACCCAGTGGCCCCGGGACACCTCTCGCCACTCCGGGATGTGTACTCGGCACTCCTCGACGGCGATGGGGCAGCGGGTGTGAAAAACGCAGCCCGGCGGCGGCCGCAGCGGGCTGGGCACGTCCCCCGTCAGGATCACGCGCTCTCGCTTGGCCTCTACCTCCGGGTCCGGGATGGGTACCGCCGAGAGGAGCGCCTTCGTGTAGGGATGCAGGGGATTCTCGTAGAGCTCAGCGCGGTCCGAGAGCTCCATGAGCTTGCCCAGGTACATCACCGCCACCCGATCGCTGATGTGGCGCACTACCGACAGGTCATGGGCAATGAACAGGTAGGTGAGGGTGAACTGGTGCTGGAGGTCCATCAGCAGGTTGATGATCTGGGCCTGGATGGACACGTCCAGGGCGGAGACGGGCTCGTCGCAGACGATGAAGTCAGGCTCTACGGCCAAAGCACGTGCCACGCCGATGCGCTGGCGCTGCCCACCGCTGAACTCGTGAGGATAGCGGTTGGCGTAAAAGGGGTTGAGACCAACGATGCGCATCAGGTCCGCCACCCGCTCCTTGCGGGCGCGACCACGGGCCAGGCTGTGGATGGCCAGGGGCTCGCCGATGATGCTCCCCACCGACATGCGGGGATTGAGGGAGGCGTAGGGGTCCTGGAAGATCATCTGCATCTTGCGCCGGAAGGCGCGTAGCTCCCCGCCCTTGACCTTCGTCAGGTCCCGGCCGCCAAAGAGGATCTGGCCGCCGGTGGGACGGTAGAGCTGGAGAATGCAGCGGCCGGTGGTGGACTTGCCGCAGCCGCTTTCCCCTACCAGGCCCAGCGTCTCGCCCCGCCGGACGGAGAAACTGATGCCGTCGACGGCCTTCACGTCCGCGATCTTGCGCTGGAAGATAATGCCCGCCGTAACGGGGAAGTACATCTTCAGGTCGCGGATGTCCAGCAAGACATTATTCGTCTGGCCGGTGGACATGATGCCGGTGGGGTCCGCTTCAAGAGTCATCGGCGTTGGGCCTCCCCTGCCTGACATCCACCCAGCAGGCAGCGTAGTGCTTCGCGTCGACCAGCATCAAGGGCGGCTCCTCCTGGCGGCAGCGGTCGATGCGATACGCGCAGCGGGGGTAGAAAGAGCAGCCCGGGGGTATGTTCGCCAGGTCCGGAGGCAGACCCTCGATGGGGACCAGCTTGTCCCGCCGGGCTTCGTCCAGCCGCGGTACCGAGCGCAGCAGCCCCAACGTGTAGGGGTGTCGCGGCCGGCCATAGATCTCACGGGCGCTGCCTGACTCCACGATCTTGCCCGCGTACATCACGTTAACGCGGTTGGCGTACCGTGCCACCACGCCCAGGTTGTGGGTGATGATGATGACCGCCGTCCCGAACTCTGAGCTGAGGCGGGCCATGATCTCGAGGATCTGCGCCTGAATGGTGACATCGAGGGCGGTGGTGGGCTCATCGGCCAGGAGGAGTTTGGGGTTACAGGAGAGGGCCATGGCGATCATGACCCTCTGTCGCATGCCGCCGGAGAACTGGTGGGGGTAGTCGTTGAGGCGGGTATGGGCCTCTGGAATACCCACCAGCTCTAGGAGCTCGACGGCCCGGCGGTTGGCCGCGTTCCGGTTCATCTTCAGGTGAAGCTCCAGGGCCTCCGTAATCTGGCGCCCGATGGTCAGGACGGGATTCAGGGAGGTCATGGGCTCCTGGAAGATCATGGCGATCCGGTTGCCCCGGACGTGTCGGATCTCGTCCTCGTCCACCTTCAGGAGGTCCTGGCCGTCGAACCAGACCTCCCCTCCCACGATCTTGCCCGGGGGACTGGGGATGAGGCGGAGGATAGAGAGGGCGCTAACCGACTTGCCGCAGCCGCTCTCCCCCACCAGGCCCATGGTCTCGCCTTCTTCGACATCATAGCTAATGCCATCTACCGCCCTGACCACTCCTTCATCGGTGAAGAAGTGGGTGCGCAGATCCTTGACCTGGAGCAGAGTAGCCATCGCTCCTCCCGGGCCGTTGGCCAGGATCGCGTGGGATCCCGGTTCAATCTTATGTCAACTCAGCCGCCGCCGCTACCCTTCTCTGCCGGGCCTCAAGGCGGCTGGGTGCAAACCGAACGCCGATGGTGGGGAAGAGGAGACTCGAACTCCTACGCCTTGCGGCACATGATCCTAAATCATGCTCGTCTACCAGTTCCGACACTTCCCCTCTGGTGAGCCGCCCAGGCCTCGAACCTGGAACCTGCTGATTAAGAGTCAGCTGCTCTACCAATTGAGCTAGCGGCCCACACCTGTATTGTATTATAGGCTCCCTGTTGACGCCTAGTGCAACGAACGCCGGCCTTCCCTAGGGAGGACCGGCCTTGGTCGGCAACCGATACCGCTGCCCAGCCAGGAGTTAGCACAGACCCAAGCCAAAGTCAAGAGCGAGCCGGCGATCCCCAGGGCCTCTCCCTGTCTGGCTCGGCCGGGGCTGTACTTACGTTGACTTGCCACCACCGATTTGCTAACATTCCGGCTGCGGGTGGTTAGCTCAGTTGGTTAGAGCGCCGCGTTGACATCGCGGAGGTCACTGGTTCAAGTCCAGTACCGCCCACCACCCTAACGAGTGACGGCGACGTGCACCACGTGTACGTCTTGCGAAGCCTCAAGAACGGCAGGCGATACGTCGGGTCAACAGGCCAGGACGTGCGCGCTAGACTGAGGCAGCACAACCGAGGCCAGAATCGCTGGGCGGCGCAGAACGGGCCTTTTGAGCTCATGCGAGTGGAGGAGTACGCTACCAAGGCCGAGCCCCTGCGCCGAGAGCGATTCCTGAAGACGGGGGTTGGACGCCGAGAGCTGGACCTTTTGGTGGGATAGAGAGGTCACTGGTTCAATCCCCCGCCGGAGGCGGGTCCGCCCCTGGCGGAAGTACCGCCCACCACCTGAAAGAAGCGAAGGTGAGGCTGGAGGTGAGGGCCTCCAGCCTCCGGGCAACAGCAGGGACGAGGACGAGTAGCGGCCGGTAGGCGACAGAGAAGGGGGCCACAGGCTGGAAGCCCCCTCGCCGATTCGACCGCGAAGACCACCTCAGAGCTGGACCGGCGAACGACGGAGGAATCGGGAACCAGGAACTGGGAACCAGGCCCCACCGCCACCCCGTAGGGGCAGGCCCCTGTGCCTGTCCAGGTTCCTCCCACGGTAGCCGGCCCCGGAGGCACCCGTTAGCGGCCTAACGAGCCCCGATGAGGAGATACCGTCGGGGAAAGTCGGGTGGAACCACGTGAGGCCAGCGCCTCCCGTCCTGAACGGATGGGAGGCGCTTCGCTTGAGGAACCGGGCCACCATGGCTAGGGTGCTGAGTGCGATCCTGTGGCTTCTTTCGCCGACGGTCCAGACGGCCCGCGAAATGCGCGAACGCGGCGTTACGACACGGCCGCTTCCTCGCCTTTTGTGGCTTGGCTCGACAATCAGCCGGATGATGTTGCTGGCCGTCGTTGGTTGGGCCCTGTGGTCAGGACGGTGGGCCTTGGCCGCAGGCATTGCCGCCATTCTGATTCTTCTGGGGCTAATGAGGTGGGTCGGCACCCGCTGGGCTATCAAACGCTGGGAGGGTTGAAGTGAAAATGAAGGATAAGAAGAGCCACGACGACCGCGTGTACCGCATGCGGCACTCCGCCTCCCACATCATGGCCGAGGCCGTCCTCTCCATGTTCCCCGAGACCAAGTTCGCCATCGGCCCACCCATCGAGAACGGGTTCTACTACGACTTCGAGCTGCCTCGCAGCCTCACTCTCGACGACCTGGCGGTCATCGAGGAGCGCATGCGCCAGTCCATCGCCGCCGACCGCCCCTTCGAGCACAGCCGGGTGCCCAAGGAGGAGGCGCGCCGCCTCTTCGCCGGCCAGCCCTACAAGCTGGAGCTCATCGACGGCATCGAGGACGCGGAGGTCAGCCTCTACCGCCACGGCCCCTTCCTGGACCTCTGCGAGGGGCCCCACGTGGAGAGCACGGGCCAGGTGAAGGCCTTCAAGCTCACCGGCATCGCCGGCGCCTACTGGCGCGGCGACGAGCGCAACCCCATGCTCCAGCGCATCTACGGCGCCCTCTTCGAGACCGAGGAGGAGCTGGATGCCCACCTGCACCGCCTGGAGGAGGCGCAACGCCGCGACCATCGCCGCCTGGGCCGCGAGCTGGACCTCTTCAGCTTCCACGAGGAGTTCGGGCCCGGCCTCGTCTACTGGCATCCCAAGGGCGGGCGCGTCCGCACCATCATCGAGGACCTGTGGCGCCAGGAGCACTACGCTGCCGGCTACGAGCTGGTCTATTCGCCCCACATCGGCAAGTCGACGCTCTGGCAGATCAGCGGCCACCTGGACTTCTACCAGGAGAGCATGTACTCGCCCATGGACGTGGACGGGCAGGAGTATTTCATCAAGCCCATGAACTGCCCCTTCCACATCCAGATGTACCGGTCGAGCACGCGCAGCTACCGCGACCTGCCCATGCGCCTGGCCGAGCTGGGCACGGTCTATCGCTACGAGCGCAGCGGCGTCCTCCACGGCCTCATGCGAGTCCGCGGCTTCACCCAGGACGACGCGCACATCTTCTGCCGCCCGGACCAGGTGGAGGACGAGATCGTGCGCTGCGTGGACTTCGCCCTCTTCTTCCTGCGCACATTCGGCTTCCAGGACTTCCAGGTCTACCTGTCCACGCGACCCGACAAGTACGTGGGCACCGTGGAGGACTGGGAGATGGCCGAGGACGCCCTCCGCCGCGCCATCGAGGCCGCAAAGCTGCCCTATGAGGTGGACGAGGGAGGTGGCGTCTTCTACGGGCCCAAGATCGACATCAAGATCAAGGACGTGCTGGGCCGCGATTGGCAGTGCACCACCATCCAGTTCGACTTCAACCTGCCGGAGCGCTTCGACCTGGCGTTCGTCGGCGATGACGGCCGCGAGCGCCGGCCCTACATGGTGCACCGGGCCCTCCTGGGCTCGATGGAGCGCTTCCTGGGCGTGCTGGTGGAGCACTACGGCGGCGCCTTCCCCCTCTGGCTGGCGCCGGTGCAGGCGACGGTGATCCCCATCGCCGACCGCCACGTCGAGTACGCCCGCCGCGTGGCCGACGACCTGCGCGCCGAGGGCCTGCGCGTGGAGGTGGACGAGCGCGGCGAGCGCATGCAGGCCAAGATCCGCGATGCCCAGCTCCAGAAGATCCCCTACATGCTGGTGGTGGGCGACAAGGAAGTGGAGGCGGAGGCGGTGGCCCTGCGCTGCCGCAGCGGCGAGGACCTGGGCCCTCTGCCCCTCTACCAGGTCATTGACCGCCTCAAGGATGAGGTGGCGAACCGGGGGTAGGGCTCACCCTCGCTTGTATCCCTACCCCGCGTGTGTTACAAAGGGTTTGCCAGGCCCTCAGCGAGGGCCTGGCTGAGCTGTTCCCGCCGGAGAAAAGCTCCGTGTTCAAGAAGCTCCTGGTCGCCAACCGGGGCGAGATCGCCGTACGGGTGATACGCGCCTGTCGCGAGATAGGCGTGTCCCCCGTGGCGGTGTACTCCGACGTCGACCGCAACGCCCTCCACGTCCGCTACGCCGATGAGGCCCACCTCCTGGGGCCCGCGCCCTCACGCGAGAGCTACCTGAACGTCGAGAAGATCATCGAGGTGGCCCGCCGGTCCGGCGCCGAGGCCGTCCACCCCGGCTACGGCTTCCTGGCCGAGAACGCCGACTTCGCGGAGGCCTGCCAGAAGGCCGGCCTGGTCTGGATCGGGCCGCCGCCCGAGGCTATCCGGCGCATGGGCGACAAGGTGGCGGCCCGGCGCATGGTAGGAGAGGCCGGCGTGCCCGTCGTCGCCGGCACCGACGTCATGTACGACCTGGCCCAGGCAGCAGCGGCCGCCTCCGCCATCGGCTTTCCCGTCCTCATCAAGGCTGTGGCCGGCGGCGGCGGTAAGGGCATTCGCCTGGTCAAGGACCCCGCCGAGGTGCAGGCCGCCCTTCGCGTCGCCGGCGGCGAGGCGCTCTCCGCCTTCGGGGAGAACGCCGTCTACATCGAGAAGTTCATGGAGCCGGTGCGTCACATCGAGGTGCAGGTTCTGGCTGACGACCACGGCAACGTGGTCGCCCTGGGGGAGCGCGAGTGTTCCATCCAGCGCCGCTACCAGAAGCTCATCGAAGAGTCTCCCTCCACGGCCGTGGACGCCGAGCTCCGAGAGCAGCTCTGCCGGGCGGCAGTGGCGACGGCCAGGGCCGTTGGCTACCGGAACGCCGGCACCGTTGAGTTCCTCATGGACCGGGACCGCCGCTTCTTCTTCATCGAGATGAACACCCGTCTCCAGGTGGAGCACCCGGTGACAGAGCTGGTCACAGGCACCGACCTCGTGATGGAGCAGATCCGCATCGCCGCTGGCGAAAGGGTCTCCTTCCGGCAGGAGGACGTGGCTCTCTCGGGCTGGGCCCTGGAGTGCCGCGTCACCGCCGAGGACCCGTTCAACAACTTCCTGCCCTCGCTGGGCTGCATCGACTACGTGGCGGAGCCCAGCGGGCCCGGCGTGCGGGTGGACAGCGCTCTCTTCTCCGGCGTCGAACTCCCCTACCACTACGACCCGATGGTGGCCAAGCTCATCACCTGGGGACGCAGCCGCGAGGAAGCGATCCAGCGCATGCGGCGCGCCCTGCGCGAGTTCGTGATCGTCGGCATCGAGACCAACATCCCCTTTCACGTCCAGATTCTGGAGGACGCCCGCTTCCTGGCGGGCGATATCTCCACCGCCTTCCTGGAGAAGGAGTTCTCACTTACACCGCGCGGCGACGGCACCAGCGAGGAGGTGGCCCTCCTGGCCACCGCCCTTCTTACCTATCTGAAGGGAAAGTCGGCCCCCCTGCCGACCGCGCCCGCCGGCGTTCGCATCCCCTGGCGCACGGCCGGACGCTCGGCCGCCTTCGAGGGGCGCGCCGGAGGTACTGGATGGCGTCGAAGTATCAGTTGAGGCTGGGCGACCGAGAGGCCGAGGTAGAGGTGGAGGAGAAGGGGGGTGGGGTCTTCCACCTCAGGCTGGACGGCGTCTCATTCCCGGTCAGCCTGGAGTGTATCAGCGAGTCCGCCCACTACTCCATCATCGTTGACAACCGCCCCTACGACCTGTTCGCCGAGGAGACCTCTCACGGCTATCACATCATCATCGGCTCCCGCACCTACGCCGTGACGACGCTGCCCGAAAAGGTGTCCGCGGCGGCCCGCGGGAGGCCGGAGGCGCCTGAAGCGCCCGCTCTCGGCGGTGAGTGGGTCCTCACCTCCCCCATGTCGGGCGTCGTCCAGGATCTTCACGTGTCTCCGGGGGACGAGGTGAAGGCGGGTGCCGTCGTCGTGGTCATCGAGGCCATGAAGATGCAGAACGAGCTGCGCGCCCGCCACGACGGTACTGTGAAGGCCGTCTACGTCTCCGTGGGGCAGCGCGTCGAGCAGGGCGATCCCCTCCTGATCTTGCTCTAGGCCACCTGCGGCGTGAACCGGGCAGCCACCCGTAGGGGCCGAGCCCATACTATGACCTACTTAGGTTGCCACAGATTCACACAGATAAAACACAGATTCTCGGGCTGGCGGAACCTATTGCGGGCAATCTGTGTCTGTCTGTGCCAATCTGTGGCAGCCATCAGCTTAACCCTGGACAGAGCTGTAGGGCTTGTCGAAAAGGCTTCCGCTCTGTCACTCTGAGCGAAGCGAAGAGTCCGGCTAAACCGGATTCTTCGTCCGCTGCTGGCGGACTCAGAATGACAGATCCCGGCCAACGGCGTTTCTGAACAGGCCCTTGAGCTCTGTCGGTCCCTATTGGATGACCTCCCACAATCCTTGACCCGCCCTTTGAGCGCAGCCTACAATTCAGTGAGGGTGCCCCCGGGCCCGCCTTAGGCGGGCAGGCCCGCCAGAGGCGGGCCGACAGAGGGGCTGTATCATTATGGCCAAGAGAAGGGCCTCCGCCCGGGCGACGAAGGCGGACGGGTGGAGCGCCGACCGCATCCGCAAGACCTTCCTCCGCTTCTTTGAGGAGCGGGGACACAAGGTCGTGCCCAGTGCGCCCCTGGTGCCCTTCGGAGACCCCACGCTCCTCTTCACGACCGCGGGCATGGTGCAGTTCAAGCCCTACTTCGAGGGCCGCGCCCAGCCGCCCTCGCGCCGGATGGCCTCAGTCCAGAAGTGCTTCCGCACCTCGGACATCGACAGCGTGGGCGACGCCAGCCACCTCACCTTCTTCGAGATGCTGGGCAACTTCAGCGTCGGCGACCCTTCGGCAGGCTCTTCGCCAGAGGCGAATCCGCCTCCGGCGGAAGGGCAAAGCTACTTCAAGGAGGGGGCCATCCCCTGGGCCTGGGAGCTGGTGACGGAGGTCATCGGTCTCCCCAAGGAGCGCCTCTGGGCGGCGGTCTACAAGGATGACGACGAGGCCTTCGACCTCTGGCGAAAGGTGGGGGTGCCCGCCGAGCGTATCAAGCACTACGGCGAGGAGGACAACTACTGGTTCTCCGGCGACATCGGCCCCTGCGGGCCGTGCAGCGAGATCTACTACGACTTTGGCCTCACGGAGGACTGTGCGAAGTGCAAGGATGGTGAGTGCCACCCCCAGGTGGACTGCCGCGACGAGCACGGCGTGGGTCGCTTCCTGGAGCTCTGGAACCTGGTCTTCATGACCTACTTCCGGCACGAGGATGGCTCCCGCACCGAGCTGCCGGGGAAGAACATCGATACCGGCGCCGGCCTGGAGCGCTGGGCCGCCGTGCTCCAGGGCGGCGGCGAGCGGATGTCGGTCTATGAGAC
>Ga0315296_10001286_pt1 | contig 21931 bp, 22 predicted proteins | sample YL17G14_18_MG_FD_203921 | JGI IMG/M metagenome (GOLD analysis project Ga0315296, IMG submission 203921) | Sediment microbial communities from Yellowstone Lake, YNP, Wyoming, USA - YL17G14_18 | ecosystem: Environmental > Aquatic > Freshwater > Lake > Sediment | place: USA: Wyoming | collected...
CATACCGCAGTTCGTACACTGCACGAGCCCGCTGCGGCCTTTTCCTCCTCCACTACGTCCTCCGGATTTCCTCTTCTTTCCCAATGCTACGCACAACTAATGCCTAGTTCAACTGGAGTTCGCTTATCATGATCTTTACATGCGATCAATGTTATGCTTTCTGAGTATGTACCTGCTATTTACTTCGACCATGGTCGCGCTACTTCAGTTGACTGACTGAGTATGACGACATATGTCATATTTCAACATGGCTCAGAACAGAGTCCTGACTCAGCGCTTGAGCATCTCCGTCAGTTGTTCGACGCAGCCTGGGCAGATCAGTAGCTTGTATTCGCGTCGCAGCCGCTTGTTGCACACGTCACTGTTTCGAACCGCATCTGGTGCAGAAAGTGGCGGTCGTTCGCAACGAAGCACCACAGTCGATGCAGAACTTCCCAACAGGTGGTAACGGAGACGGAGGAATCACGGAACTAGCCGGTTGAGCCGCCGCTACTGCGGGTTCTACTCCATGTAGCGGGCTTGGCGCAGGGCGCTTTCTCAGACCGACAAACAGAATGACTCCTGCGACAACAATCAGTCCGATACCAGAATAGAATAGCAAGCCTAGTCCCACGGGAGTTGTGCTGAAGCTCACGGTCTCCGTCACAAAAGGACTTCCCTGAGTTGAATACTGAACCTGCTCTTTCGTCTTCGTCAGCACGTTAGTCTGCATTCCACCGTCAACATGCAACGTGATCGAAACCGGGCCATTATTCTTGTTGAGAAAGGCAAAGTAGTAGGTTGCAGTTGCCCGTATGTCCTTTGTGAACTCGTACGAGGAAGACCGCAGTTTTTCCGCTATGCGTACCACATCTACCTCGCAACTGCGTCTCGCCTCAAAAGCTTTGAATCCATCCTCACTAAGCATCCAGAAGTCCACCGGCCCTCCATCAGAACGATACGAGACATTCACCTTCCCCGCCTCGAGTGTCGAGCTTACATAATCATAGTATCCGCAATACCTTTTGTCTTTGATACCAGGGAGAGCGAGGGTTTGGTCCAAGATCGATAACGTGCTGCTGGTCGTGATGACGATAGTCTCGGTTCTCGTTGAGGCCATAGTATTCGTGGATGTCGTGGTGTAGGTTTGGGTGTTCGTCACAGTCTGGACGCGAAGACTCTCGTTGTATCCTGAATATGACAGCCCTGCTCCGAGAACTCCGAGCACTATCGCCAGTATGACAAGTAGACTACCAATCTTCATCGCAGAATCGTCACAAATATCCGCGTTAATTGAGCGTATAACTCTTGGCATGCTTACAAGGTCCGAGGACGTGCTTCCTTCCTCTGTACTCCTTGCTGGGGTGTCAGGCTTGATTCAGTACTTAGTGGGATTCTGGCTGCCTGACTCCACAGTGTTCACAGAATAGGCTCTCTTGCACGACCTCCTTTCCACAGGAAATGCACCAGCGTGAAGATCGGCGCAATTGCTCCCCTCCTGACTCCACAGGAGGTTGCTCCCCGCGGGCGAGCGGCGATCTAGCTTTTCGACGCTTCATGAGCAAGAAAGCGACGCTTACAACAAATGCTGCCACGATTCCTAAGATTGTGACGTAAGGCAATGTATTGTCTACACGCCATTCAGCAGTGACGATCTTTGGTCCATTCATAGCAAGCGATGCAGTTGAGTTCGCGGAGGTTGAATCTCCAGTCCAATGGTCGAGAATAGACTTTCCTCTAAGGATGCCCATGAAACCCTCGGCAGGCAAAGGTGACGAGACTGAAAACACGGCGGTGGAACCTGCATCATACCATCCAGATCCTTGTGGGTCTCCGATCGGAGATTTCACGGTCAGCAAGTACTGAGTCTTGAAGTTCGGCGTATATGTGACTGAGGATGAAGCTGTGACCGTACGGTTTGTCATTGTTTGCCCGTCGTTCCAACCGGCAAAGACATAGCGGATTCCTGAACCACCCTCGATCATACCCTCCACTTCCAAGACATGCTCGGAGCCGACGGCCCAGATGAAAGTCGCTGGGAGTTGTTCGCTATCGTACGAAAGTCCGTCAAGTCTGACCCTGGCGCCCGGAATATGTTGCTCGATGGAAAGAGTAACTTGGATTATTGAGACTGGTTGGCTCGCGATTGCAGTGACATAGCTGGTCCCTTGCTTTCCGATCACCTTCACGTAGATGTCGTTCGTTCTGTCTTCCCATAATTCGTTGACATTGCAGGTTGCGTCGTCGATTGTCTCCGTCTCGGGGTGACAGTCCATAACCCTGACGATGCCCTCCCCGCTTTGCCTCGCCTCATCTATCCGAGTGATGAGCACTCCCGAGTCGGGCAGGTACTCGTCCACTCCAGTCTTTTCCCTGGCCTCGACGAGGTAGTAGCCGGATCCCTTCGGTGAGACCTTGAGCGCTCTCGGGCCGGTTGCGTCTCCGAGTTGATTGAGGGTTTGTACGAATGGATCTGCGGTCGGATGGACTGGCGTACTCGAGAGCCATCCAAGCTTTGTCCTGCTCCACGATTCGAGCCCTGTAGGACTCGACCCGTCATTGTCAGGTCCTCCCCACGACCCGCCTGCCATCAGGGACCAAAGACCAACGAAGTCGTCCGCTCGAGATCCCGTGGCTCTATGGTACAGGTCTGGCAAGCCGATGGTGTGGCCGAACTCGTGTGTAAACGCCCCGAAGTCCAATACGCCGGCTCCTGTAATCTCAGAGGTTGATCCTCCACGGTCGAACTCCTTGCCTCCGCAGGCAACATCAAGCCCACTCAAGTATGCGGATGGCCAGAGCAAGTCTGTATCCTGTGGATCCCAGTCTTGGCCGTGACCTGCATAGATGATCATTATGCCCTGAAACTTACTGAACTCGACACCCCTCGCCAGTTTGCATGCATCCGCGATTAGCTGACGATCCTTCTGATCGCTCCCGGGATCCTTGGGATTGGTGTCTTTGCCATAGTATGCTTCGTCATGACCTATGTCAATCCAACCGATTGTGTCGCCGATGACATTGAACTGGCCATACGATACCTCACGCCAATATTGGTTCATCCGCCTGAAGACCATGCCATGAATCGCGTCACGCGATGTCTCGTGTTTGATATCGGTGAACTCTACCAAGATCACGATTAGCTTGTAGTCACCACTCAGCTTCTTGACATCAAATGAACTATGAAGGTCTGACCCCGACAAACTATATCGCCCTATTGGAGGACCTCTCGTCATCCCTTCTGCCATAGGAAATGAGTGAACATCAGCAACCGGAACCACTGCCAAAACAAGCGCTATAACCAACACGTATCTAGTCCAAAGCTTCGACATCACTTTGGACCACAACCAACACAGGCTCTCCCAGTCTTAGAAGGAGCGGCCGCGCAAGTCTCACGCTTTGACTTCGTGCATGAATGCAAAACTGTGGCACGACAAACAACAAACTAGCGCCGAGCGCAGAATTAACGCTTTCGAAGCTTTCTCTTGGCGAGACGGCCCGGCTATCCGAAAGATCTTGGTATTTGTCAGACTCCTACATTATCGCCTCAGGGTAGATTAGTTTGAATCTCCCTGTGTTTTCGCTCTATCATCGTGCGGTGTGAGATTCAGGCTCGCACCTGCATGCGGTATTTGTGAGGCGCGGTCTGTTGGGAGACAATAGCGAGGGCACGCCGGTCTCCCTCGAGTTTACTTCGGTGTCTTGGCAGTCATAGTGATTGCTGCGGTCCCGTGGAAGAAACGTCAGGCCTAGCGCTTCAACAAGAAAACCAAATTGAAACGATGTAGTGGGACCCTTCCGGTCCTTGGCGAATACAACGCCGGTCATCTCTCCAGCTCACTTCAACACTATTGTCTTAGGGTTTTGGGTAGGATAATTGTGCCGACTATCCTTGTTAAGTCGGTAGGGGTGTCTGGCCGCTCATGTTTCTAGGTCTTTACCAACCATTGAGGACTTACGCCAGGCCTACGAGCGAGCACTACCTCACCTAGCACTTAGCGATGCAACCATTGAACTCGCAGCGCAGCAGGAAACGATTGAGGAACTGAAGGCCCGTCTCGAAAAGCTTGAGGCTGTGTCAGTGGAAAGGCTTGTCCTGGCATCTAGACCTAGAGGACGACCGGCTGCGCGTTCGAACTTGCGAAAGCGTTAAGCTGTCCAGCGGGGACAACCGTACACCTGAAGGTTTGATCCGATTGCCACCAATCCTTATTCGTCCACAGGACGCAACTGCTAGACTCGTCAATGATCTTGCCGAGGAGATTATTCAACGAAGCCTAAGCGTTGAGTACTTGGATGTAGTAGGAATTGGTTCAGCGATATCCCATACGTGTTCGGTTGTGGGAGTTGCTACCTCAATCGCCAAGATCTACGTGAAGAAGCTACTGCTCGACTATGTAGAGACCCCAGTAGTCGGCCCGTTCGAAACGATCTATTTCTCCTTGACGACAAAGTCTTCGACAGAGCATGAAGAGAAGGTGGCGAAGCTAGAAGCAGAACTAGTGCAGAACAGACCTGGTCCAGGGGGTCAGCTCGTGCTTGTCTCGAAACTCGCCGAAGTAAGGCGAATAACAACTACATGCCTCTACAAGATGAGGGAGTTCGAACTGCTGAAGATTGAAGCTGCCGGCTCAGCCATAGGTTCAGCCGCATCAGCGGCCCTACAGGTAGTGAGGCTTTCCAAGGAGTCCGCAAGAATTGAGGCAGTCGGCCTTGAGACTATTCAATCGAAGGTGACGGGTAGACCCTCAAGCGCTCTTTCCATCTACATCCGGCGAGGGAAGCAACTCGAACGCGACCCGGATTTCCAAAGGACCATGCGTGATCTGAAACTATCTAGCTAGTCGCAGGTTTCGGAAGATTTGGCGATTATCGGAGTTGACATCAGTGGACAGGTTGGATCAAACCCTCCCATATATTCCGTAGGTGTCAAATACCTGAGAAGGAATGAGCAAAAGCACCACATCGTGTCCCTAAGCACCTCGAAGCACGATGAGTATGACTGTTGCACTAGAAATTGGTGTGAGAAGATATCGGCTATCCTGATGTACCTCGCAGCAGTCGGTGTCTATACCTCGCGTGACGTGCTCGCAATAGATTGTGACTTCGAAGGAAGAAGACGCTTCTACGTCGAGCGCTATCTGAAGAGACTCTTTGGCGAAAAGTTCTTCGGAAATTCGCCGCTCAATGATCCAAACATACTGTGGCAACCATCACGAATCAATAGGACCGTCAAGATGGCACATGTCAAGTCCCAAAGAGCCCGCCACAGGCTCATCGAGCCGACCATCAAGGATCCGAATCTTGAAAGAGAGATCGGTTGGCTAGAGAAAGTCTGAAGTTTCATCCGTCCGCGGGACCCGATTCATCGCGTACTCTTTCGGGCTGCACCGCGGGCAATCATCTGAGGAAGATTGGTGAAGATCACCTAATCAGATAAACGTTGCAAATGAATTGTAAGAATGCGGGTTCGTCCCCGCAAAACGTCCACGTTACTACCCAAATTCCTTTCACCCAATTTATTCTTCGACCGATCTTCCGAGTATTGTGGGCGACCCGCCCTGATATAGAGTTTGTGCCTGTTGATGGGAAACTGAGCTATCCACCCTGATATGTCCCTCTGAGCAGATTGCGAAAAGTTGAGCGAGTGTAGGGGGCAGTTTCCGCTAGAACATTGTCTGGAGGTGAGTTCAGGCTGGAACTACACTCAATGTTGAGCATCTCGATCTTGCTGAATTGCTCCACAAGAAACATGCCGGGAGGGGCTCTCAAGACAAGATCGAGGGACACATCACAGTGGATAGAACACTTCCTTTCAAGCTGCATTGAATTGTCGTGTTCTCCTGTTCACAACTGATCGGTAGTCCGTAGCAGGCACACTAGAGACACACTATTACTGATACTATGATAGTCAGGATTCGGTCATGATCTTGTCGCTCGTCCGGCATTTGCGGCCCCTGTAGGGGTTTCTAATGCCCGCAAGATGGCTGACGCCAATTTTGATAGTCTGTCTTTGGTTTCCGAATCAGCTTTTCCTTCGATAAGCAGCCTCTTGGCTCTAGTTGCGACTTTCCGTTTGTTGAAACCGATTTTGTAACTCTCTGTGAACGCCTTCTCGTAGTAATTGGTTCGCTTACCTTGTTCGTTGACGGGTTTGGCGATTTCGCGGTCAGGGTAGGTTTCTCTGACAGCAAGGTTGTAGAACTCGGCACTCATTACATCTTCTAGCTCGAAATCTTTCCCTTTGTCGAAACCTAGGTCTTCGCTCTTGAAGACGCTGTCGAGCGAGAATATTCTTTCATCAGCGATTCCTGACTTCTTCAAGTCTGCCCTCAGGTCTCTACCTCCGCTGTCAGCGTCTAAGTAGACAAGGAATGGTAGTCCTGTCTGTTGATAAAAACGTGGCAGGAATTTCCGCTCTGCAACACTGCCATTGACAAGTATCTTCTGCGCCTTCTGTGGAAGAGATACTGTGAAGGCACCGTCGAGAATGGGTTTGTCGGCTGCGCCCTCAACAAGAACATTGTAGTCGTTGACAATCAGGCTATTCACTAATCTAGCTCCGACCGCGGACCGTACAGGTTCAAGAAGGTCAAGACCGTCCGGCGCGATATTCAGCTCACTGATCTTAGTGCCTTCCAAGTCCTTCTTGAGTTCTACCTTTCTAACTTGTTCGAGACTATTGGTGTCTATCATTGCCGGGGAGTGAGTCACGTAGATGATTTGCGTCGATGCCATTTTCTCTTCCAAGAATCGCTTGATGTCACGCTGACCGTCTGGATGCAACTCCAATCCTGGATTATCTAACAACAGAACGGTGGGGTCAGTAGTGTTTTCAGCGATAAGCGCACAGTAGAACGAGAGGTACCACTGAAACCCTTCGCTCCTGTCGGAAGGGGGTATTCTGGGGCTGTAACTGCTGTCGCTAATAGCGACCGATAATGTTTCTTTCTCGATGCGGAACTCTACGTTGTATGTTTCTTGAGTCCAATATTCGTTGATGCCACCAGTTACAGACCTATGATAGTGATCCTCATAGGACCGTCGAGTCGAAGTTTCGGGAGAACTGGCTAGCTCCTTGATCTTTTGCGTAGAAAGTCCCGCAACTTTGCAAAGACTCGCCATGCCTTTCGAGGTCTTCTCCGGGTCGGCGACGAATGCAGCGATGTTAACTTCAGCTGGAACCTTGTCAAGAGAGCTGTGGAATACAAAACGCGGTATCCTGTGCTTGAATACTGACAATGGATCCTTGCTTAACAGATCCTGTATCTGACTTTGCTTCGTCTGGAGTTCCTTGGTGAGACTGGTGATGTCATCCTGAATGGCTTGATCTTGGTTGGGCAGACCCTTCAAGGCTGTTGTGAATGTCTTGATCAGGTTCTCAATCTGTGAGTAATCGGTGAAATTTGCTTTGACAAATTGATCTATGTGGGTACCGGCTTGGGCTAGACTGGATGCGAAGGCTGGAAAGCGCGTTGAGTGGGCTTGGAACTTTTCCCCCAGACTTGCAGCTAGTTGCACCATCTGATCTATGAATGGTTTGATGTCGGGTTTGGCAAACACAATTTCTGATGTGGATTCAATGGCATCACTTAATGCGCTTTCGACTCCCTCATAGTCATAATGTCCATCAAAGTATTTCGTAACTTCGAACCGCTTGATCTCCTCAATATCCGGGACAACTTCCTTCAAGTGATCGGTGGGCTCAGGTGCAAGCCAAAGCGTTACCATGGGAATGGTCTTCGGATCTTTCGTTTCAAGGGTTGGGCGTAAATGGTTGGGCAGGTCCTTCGGCAGGTAGGTGTATGTGGGGTTGAATGATTCTAGTGCCCGTAGGAAATTCGTCTTGCCTTGTTCGTTCCTGCCAACAATGATTGTGACGTGCTCGTCTACCGTTACGAACCCACTATCCACAATCGATCGATAGTTCTGAACGCGCACTTGTAGCAACTTCAATCGGATAACGACAAGATTAGTACATGAGTCGACGTGGACTTAAGAGTTACCGCGATTCGACGAAGGGGTGGGCTGTTGAAACGTGCTACTCTTGCTACATTTGTGTTGGCAGCAGTACTGCGCTTGAACTCGTCCAAAACCTATGACAGGTCTTGCCGTGAACTATAATGGATGACATCTTGCCGGTCAACCAGGTGTCTGACCTCTAACTGCTTACTGCTTCGAGCTTCTGCCAGCTACCAAACGGTTCGCTGCGTCCTCCACGCGACGCGCAGACCGCGAATTATCCCCCCTTAGTCCAATGTGACAGAAGTTAACAGAACCCGAATCGACTCACTACAAGAAATGCAAGAGTTGTGATCCCGGTTTCATCAAGAATTGCATGAGAACGCCACACAGCCTTTAACCATCTAACTGAATTACTCCCCTAGGTGACAACTTCCGGTGATCCGCGACGATCGGTAGAATAGTATTCGTTTCAGCAGCAATCTTGGGAATCATCATTCTGATCCTAGATCATCTACAGATCGAAAGCCTGAAGAAACGACGCGGGAATGAGCCTGTTGACCCACCATCTTGGCAAGCGGAATACGCAGAGGCCACGGAAGATTGCAGGCAGTATACGAACCTCATTACTGGGTCCGATAGTTCATTGTCTCGGTGACAGCGACTAAGAACTCGTCCCATTCCTCGCGAGTGATGATGCAGGTCTCATTCACGTAGTCAGAGTTCCACATCCCAGATCGACGGACTTTCTCGCTGTATGTGAAGTGTCCCAGCCACTTGTCCGATGGATGGCACTGCAGACAGCTGGAAAGCGCACTGATCAGTTTCCTTTCCATGAGATTACGGTAGGCCATGTCGTCCATCTTCACTACGCGAAAGCAGAACTTCTCCCTGAGAAGTTTAGAGACATCATCCTCAACAGGGAGACAGCGCTCGCACGCTCTATCATTCTGTTTCTCCCAGTGACCTTTTCCCGGGCTAGGTCCTAAGCAAGGATTGCGCGAATCTAGTCGACGCATGAGGGCTCCTCCGATCAATCTACGAAAGACGCTGCCGTTCTTGTTTCCGTAGTAGTGGTTGCATAGACGACCGTAGAGTCGTTTCTGCGAGTAAGGATGATTGCCTACTCGGACGATGCGCGCTCCCCCGTCGTGACTGTTCACCTCGCCTTCTTCATAGAAGAAGTAGAGACCATTTGGCGGCAGCGATCTTTCCGGTGCATTGAGTGTGGGAAGCATCTGCAACGATCTGTGAATCTCAGCACACGTCCTCAAGGCTCAAACTACCGCCCCGCGAGCCTTACCAATGTGCACCCGTATGCATGAACTATCTCAGAGACTCGTTCAGGCGTCTGGGTCCTTCCTTCTAGGCACGATCGTACGCCCATTCCCCAGGCCCGGGGACTACGATCGAAACCTCCGTCAGTCACTTTGACAACGTACAAATCGAAATGCTCGACAAGACTGGCTATGGCAGAGACGTAACCGGTGGTCTCGCTCATGAAACAGAAGATCCTTCTCAGGCTCGGCATGTATTCTCTGAGAAGCTGTGGAAGGTTGTGACGAGCAAACGCTCGTCTCCACCACACGTGAACTTGCTCATCGTCCATAATATGATCTGTCATCATTAGCTCGTAGTTTGGAATCCTATCTGCGGGACGCAGCACTCCAAGTAGAGCCGAGACGATCAAGAGGTTCCTCATCGATCCTGCGAGCAGCTGCTCTTTGAGATCACAATCGAGTTGTTGGTAAAGCGTACCTATGTATCTCTTGATCGCCGGCATTGTAGGAGCAACTTCGAGAGACAGATTAATTTTCCATGCATGGTCGGTTTCCTGTGCGGGCTTGCGCCGAACATACACTCTCGCTGCTTGATCTCGTGGTAGGGTTGATAGGAATTGGACGAGACTGTTTCGCTCTTCGTCAAGGGGCGAGAACTTGTCCCATTCACGTCGCATGCGCGTGTTAGGCCAAGGCGGATCAAGACCTAGCGGTTCTTTTGCTTTGCAGCATGCTATCAGGTAGAGGGCATCTTCATCCATCTTCAACATGCCGACCGATCCAGTTTGATGAGGGATGATTGGACTGCACAACGAATTAAGCGTCTTCTATTCTCGCAGTGATCTCCTTCTGTCATCCGTTATGATCCATTCTGTCTGCCGACGCGTCTGCCGTCGACGAGTCTTTCGGCCAAGAGCTTGTAGAGATGTAGCCTGCGCATCTTGGCCAATTCTCCTTACCGCGCTCACCCTCATGCCAGCAATAGTTGCCCTCAAGAGAAAAAACCGTGGACATGCGATATAGGCAGTTCTCCATAGAGCGCGATGTTTTCAGCTAACCGTTGGAGATCCATGATTCATGATCAACTACAGGAAGCTTGCCGAGCAGTACGATAACCACGTTGGAGATGAACGTATCTTCACGACAGTAGGTCCGTCAATAGCTGATAGAGGATCCATGAACAGGGACAAGTTTCTGGAGATCGTGAGGTGGAAATCTGCGGTCCAAGAGTCAAAAGAGCATAATCTTCCTTTGTTCGTTCTTTCTTCCTTCTCTCTCTGGTGCGCACACATAGATCACAGTGCTCGTCTTCGGCTCGCAGATACAGTTGAGGGCCAATGGCAAAAAGAGATTCAAACAGAACAGCTGTTCCATACATATGTGGGAAGGAATTGAATGATGTACAAGCGTCCGCTGCTCAATCTTATGCCTGAGGAAGAGGCAACATGGAAGAACATTCAGGACTTCCGATTCCCCTACACAACACAGCGAAGACAGGTAACCAAGCTCTTTTGGGCAATAGCCGTAGAAGCTTTCGGCAAAGGCCTCTTCATTTGCTCATTCGTGCTTGCCGGCATAACAGCCGAGTTGGCGTACAAGACGAAGCTCCGTGAGCAGGGCGTCGAGATGGAGCGTCGCCAACCATGGGGAGAGGTGATCAACCAGTGTGCGATGGACGAGGAAACAAAGAAGCTTGCAACAGAAATCAAAGAGAAGTATCGGAATCCCTGGGTACACGCAAACATAGATGAAATAGAATCGTTTCTCAAGAATCAGGGAGGCCCTGTGACATCCAGCGCGGAACTGAACATCGCGCTTGCTTCGGGATTAGCCTTGAAAGCATTGTGTGCAACGCAACAGCTGTTAACTCTACTTTTCTGTGGAATCTGAGGGACTGTCGTTCTTCCTTCTTTGGAAGGACAAGCAAATAACCCCTAGTGAGTTGGGACAAGCATCTGTGTGTGTGATCAGCAGCCTACCCACACACACAAATCAGACGAAAACGACGACGGACGACGGTTAGGGGGAAGAATCCCCTAACAACCCCTCTTTCTCATCCAACTGAAACCAGTGCGCGATTCTGTTGCAGGTTTCCAATAGCGTTCAGTCAAGACGTCCCATAGGCCATTACGCAAGTCGACGTCCGTATCATCTGACTGTACCAGCGTCTTGACTGGCTTGATATCCTTTCTTTGCAAGAATAGTCTCAAATACCCTCTATTCTTCCAGTAACTTCCCTTGGCCGTAGCGAACAGTTGATAATATGATCTGCGCTGTGCTGCTTGCTTCGCGCGCGTACAACATTGGCATCAATCACCTGACCTCTCCAGAGCCATTGTGGTACGCGTTGTCTGATGTTGTTGCCTCGAAGCTTCTGACGGGAAAATCAGCGAAGATCCTTAGAGCCTTCAAGTTTGTTCCTGAAGGCGGGCAAAGTGGGCTCGTGCCAATTCAGATAGTTGGAGGATCAATCGTCAACCCAGATGAAGACCTGTTCCTCAAGCTCCGACAACTGAGAAGGAAGACGAAGGAAGAAAATGACCAACAGCCAGTAGGTTCACCTGAACACCAACGACTTGATACAGTTCAGAATGTGTTGAAGATCATCGCGAATGCGGCCTCATACGGTATCTTCATCGAAATCAACACGGAAGACAGCGAGTGCGAAGCTGACGTTTACGGTTTGGAGGATTTCAGTTGCTGGGCGTCGAAAAAGGAGAAGTTCGGAAGATTCTTCCATCCCTTAATCCCGACCATGCTCACCTCAGGAGCTCGCCTATTGCTCGCCATGGCTGAAACGTGGCTCCAACAACACGGCGGTTACTACGCTTTCTGCGATACCGACAGCATGGCGGTCTCGCCGTTTCACTGGAGCAAACTACGGGAACACTTTGAGCCACTAAATCCGATGCCCGGGGAACTATTCCTGAAAGTCGAAGCTGAGAACTACGATGAACGCCATGAGCTGAGGAAACTGTGGTTCTACGGAATCTCAGCGAAACGCTACGTTCTGTACTATCTGGATGAGAAGAGCGAGCCTGTCCCTGTGAAGTGGTCATCCCACGGACTAGGGCATCTCTTGCACGATAAGGCTGATTGGGAGAAGCAGTTGTGGACGAACATTCTTCGCTATGCATTGGGCGGGATCTCGAAGGAGCATCTGCTTGAGCAGTATGCGAACGACTATGCTGTGGCGAAACTCGCCTTGACTACACCTCGTCTGCTACGAAGAGTCAAGGCCCTAAACAGAAGCAAACCCCTTGGGAAGCAGGTCGGGCCACACAATTTCATCTTGGTCGGTTCGCCTACGATGACCAGCGAGAACGGAGACCCCATCATTCCATTAACGCAGTTCACTTCGGAATATGGTCAGGCACCCTATCAGCCGTTCATCGATGCGAAGAACGGCAGGCTGCACGAAGAGAACACCGAGCTGTATTGGAAAACGCTGGACAGGACAATCGAAGAGTACATAGATCATCCCGAAAGCAAATTCCAGAACGGAAAGCGCAGCGGCACAATGCGCCGCCGGCATCTCTACGCTCAGTCCATATGCTACATCGGCAAAGAGTCGAACGAGCTGGAAGAGGCCGAGGTTCTTGGCGTTGACGATGAAACGTACGTTCAGTATCGGGAGCTTCGTACCTGACTTCAGCTGCTAACGCTTTTGGATTCAGCACCACCGAGTGAGGCTTCTAACTGTTGCCTGATTCTTTGGAGTGTTTCGTCGAATTCTCTGTCAGCCTGCTTCTTCTCGTCATGTGTAGCCTTCTCAGCATGAGCAATGTCGGTTTCGACAAGCATCTTCAGATGGTCATAGACAGAGCAGCCCAAACCAGAGCATTTTCCCATTATCTTCGAATATTGCTCATCGCTGATACGTGTCGCTATCAACCTGCTCATATACTGTTATCACCTCGTTAACGTGGTGTTGACATCATGCTAACTTCTAGTGAACGCGTCGTATTGGTCTACCGGTTACACGTGGAAGCGTTAGACACACAAAAGAAAGCGACAACTCTCCAACCACAAATGAACGAGATCCAAGACAGGGCTGTGAAGGTCCCCCGCAAATGCTCTCTCCGAAGATGTAATGAGCAAGTTGGTCTACTGTCTTTGGGAACGAGAGCCACACCAAGTAGATGGTCTGGCAGTTGAACCCAAATCAAGACGAAGTCGTTTTCTTCCTGGGAGCAGGCGCCTCGGTTCACGCTGATGTTCCTGACACGCTTGGCATGGTCCGGAAGTTTGAGGACCACATCAGACACTGGCCTGAGAAGAGTAAGACCATCCAGACTATCGTCCAGATACTAAGACGACGCAAACCACCGCATCAGCCTGTTGACGTCGAGTTGCTGCTAGAGACCTTGGAGCGACTAGGGAAGAAAGAGCAAGACGAGATACTATGGTTCTACGAGCTCGGCAAATTTGCACTAGAGGGGTACTCAGACAAGCGCCCTTTGGCGGATGAGCTGAAGGATTTCATAAAAGCGAAAGCCATTGTGGAAGCAAACAAGATCAGGTATCTTGAGCCATTGCTAGAATTCATAGAAGAGAAACCTCTGGATATCTTCTCTGTCAACTACGACACTTGCATCGAACAGTTCTGTGACACCTACAGAAAGGACCTCCAAGACGGTTTCGACCTCTACTGGAACCCCGAGACATTTGGGCGAAAGACGGATGTCAGACTGTACAAACTACACGGATCAGTCACATGGTACAGAAGCGACAAAGGGAGATATCTGAAGATACCCATTCTGAGCGAAAGTTCAACAATCGAACTTGTTTCGAGGGAGAAAGCTGAGAGCCTCGTCCTGTACCCCTTTCGAAAGTGGACATATGCAGAGCCGATGCTTGAACTCCTAGTCGAACTGAAGCGAAAGCTGGACGTTGCCAGTTACGTGTTCGTCGTTGGCTACTCATTCAGGGATGAGCATATTCGAAGACTCTTCTGGGACGCAGCGAACAGGAATAGGAATCTAATCCTGCTGTTGATCGGTCCTCATGCACTTGAGACTTTTGAAAGCAAACTCAGGTGCTACGATCAGGAAACCGCTAACGCAGGTTCACCGATACCTTCCTCTCTTGAAGGGAGAGTAGTTATCTTACCCTACAAGTTTGAGGATATTCTTCCAAAACTGAAGAACAACTTTCTCTTCGACCTTAGGAACGGTCAAAACGCGGAAAGAGAAGCGAGAGCGGCCGAGATAAAGGGTCAACCCGCCCATCAATGGCGGACAGCGATCTGGAATTTCGCTATGTGTGAATACACATCTAAGGTCATGCAGCTCCTTCCCAAGGTTGACTGGAAGGAGCTTGTGTGGTCAACCAAGGTTCAGATCAGCTTCAAGATGCTGATCAGCGCCCTCTGCCAAGGAGACGACAATCTGGCGGACTTCTGGCTTGAGAGATGCATCGATTCGACGCCATGGCTTTCGGTGAAAGATGTCTTCATTCAAGTGACGCTGAATCCGGTGAGGATAATCCTTGGGCTGCATCTGACCAAAGATTCGTACATAGCTGCTCCCCAAATCAGGGAGTCTGTGGGATTCACAATGAGTTCTGTAAGAAATGGAATCGAACTTGCAGCGGCTACGGAGCGCAAGCAGAAGCTGCAGAGTATCCTGAGCACTCTTACGCCTCTTCAAGACTACATTGCAGAATGGGGAGATCAGGGAATTGATCTTCAGTCGTACGTTGCCCGTAGAGGCAATCGCCATCCTCAACAGACGGCGGCCATCGCCGACACACTGAAAGGAATGGACTCTAGGAACTACGACCAGAACGCACTTGAACGAGCCAGAGCTCTGTGTGAAGAAATAGAGAAGACAGTACTACGTGACATGACAACAGGACTGAGGGAAGCTCTTTCGTCAAGAAACAAGCACTGAACTTGAATCAGAGGGAGGATGGGGGGCTTTTCCATCGTCCGAGACCGTGAGACGATGACATTCTGAGGTGCCTTCGATGCGTCATATTGGCAAGAAGCAAACGAACTGCGTAGCTCCAGAACGGAAGACCAGCTGAGTCGAGGTGGGAGAAGCCACAGCGATCCCAAGATTAGTGGAAGAGCTGGGCCTCAATGAAGCACGATTGAATCTTAGGGCATCAAAGACTGTTTCCTTTCTTGAGGCGTACTGCTTCCTCTTTCAGCAATGCCCAGATTTCTTCTGTGACGCCTTGCGGCTTCTGATTGCGCTCTAGAAGTTGGCTAACCGTGTATACTCCTTTGTCGTATAGTGGAGTAAGATCGACGCCTTTCGCTGAGTTCAGATACGCGATTTGTCCCGTTTTGCTGATTAGGGCGAGTCTTTCGGCTTGATTCCGTAGCTGCACAAACCGTGTCTTCGCCATCGGAAGGTCGTCTGGAAGATCGATTATTCCTGCTGCAAAGAATGAGATGTCATCAACCCCATGCTTTACTAGCAACTCGGCTTCGTCCACGGAGATTCCCGGAATGACTGCCATTTGTTCGACTAGAGTTCTTGGACAGGGTCCGAACACTGCGTCTCTTAGTCTGAGCCACAATCTTCGATTCAAGGGATTACTTGGATCTTGAATCGGTCGGTACATCGCACCCGAAAGAAAGCCGGTCTCAGAATCGTTTGGTTCTATTCGCATCACGGCAGATATGCAAGACACATCAGGTTGATTGAAAAACGCCTTGTGTGCATTCCGGGTCGTTCCTTCTTCAACGAGCTGTCCTTGCTCTTTGGCCATTGAGAAACTGTAGCCAACTGGGCCGTAAAGACTGTTCAAGAAATCGAATACATCGGAATTCCATTTCGTCTGAACAGCAATGACAATCGGAAGTGTGAAGTCACCCTCACATCCATTGAACTGTTCGTGCAGCTTGTTTTGCAAGGTTTTCTTCGCAGTCCCTCCGGTTGACATTTTTGCTGCCTCTCGCAGGTCATCGGGCTTTGAGCCGATAGTTGCGACTTCCAGTATCAAATCACCATGAGGGGACTTCAGGACGAATTCTGGTTGATGAGATCCCATTCCGGGCACGCCGAGAGGCTCATATTGAACCTCAAAGAACCCAACCAATCGAGCCAGCAGTCGCATCTCACTCCACACGTTGATGTTTTCCCGTAGCTTGCGAGCCGGCGGGGAGATCCCCGAGTTCATGATCCTTGCAAATCTTGTCTCCCATCGTCTTCTGAAATCTAGGGCTCTCTCGGGCAAACTCGTAGCCCATCGAAATGTTTCAAGGTCAATCTCACCTGAATCGAATCGTCTTCTCAGACTCTTCAGCTCGGCCTCGGCATCAATCTCATAGTACTCTGCGTATGGAGGCAGGTCACCACTTGCTATCATCATGTCAAGCTGTTGACCTCCGAGCGCTTTGTATGTGAACTTAAGTTGCTTGATGTTACGTAGTACTTTTTCACCGTCGAGTATCCTCGAGGGCAGCTCCACATCTCTAGCGAGAGCAATCGCGACTAATTCTTCGTAGTTGGCTAGCTTTGGGTCGGTAAGGCTAGCCTCCATAAGGATGGTTTTCCTATTTCGTAGTCCATATTTCTCATGAATCTTGTGACCGAATTCTAGGAGTTTATCTATCTGCGGCGTAGCGGTTTTTCTCGTCTCTGAGAGGTAAGCAACCACTAGACTTGCGTTGTATCTCGATGCCTGCTTGTCGCCTAGAGTATCATTGAGCCATTCTACCACGGGTTCCAGTCGAGTGATTAGTCCTTGATGCACCTGAGCGAGGATGTGGTGCCAAGAAGGGTCACGTTTGATGGCATCTAGTGCGAGGGCTCTGAATAGGCTCCTTTGATCTGCTTGATCCACTCTCCAACGGAAGAATTGATCGTAGTGATGATTTGATTTGCCTGTGTTGACCCAATCGACAATGATTGGGATGGCAAAGTCTGGGGCACTTTGAAGGGATAATCCGACACCGATGGGAACGGCAGCGTCTTCTGGTTCGGCCGCAAGAAGGATTCTTGTCGCCTCTGCTAGACATGAAGGGAGCTCCTTGGCATATTGACTTTGTCCAATGATGATTTTTGCTGCGCGCGACCCGTACGCAGCGAGCAGGTCGGAGAGTGCTTTGTCTCGAACGGGACGCATCTCCGATGACCAAATGAGGCTGAAAACTAGATCGTCCATGATTAGGAGCGAAAGCGAACCTAGAGAACTCTTGACAAGGCTCAGTGCGTACATGCACCTAGTTGTGTGAAACGCTGATGCGTTGAAGACCACCCCTCCAATCCGGGCGTTCTCTCCTGCAAGTCCATCGCCCCACGCAGCCTTCCAAAGTCTTTGAAAATGGGGCTCGTCGATGTATCGTGCAACAAGGCTCACTGCATGAGCAGCACCAGGTTGACCATTTAGCGACCTCCACTGTGCAAGTATCTCCTCCACAAGTTCAGTTTGATTGGTTTGCACCGCAGTAGCCAAGCCGACCTTCTCTGTTTCATGAGGGAAATAATGGCAACACATCTCTTTGAGTATCCAGAATCCTTCTCCATGCGCCTCAACGCAGTGAGCTATCAGCCTCTGCGCGGTGACCACATACTTGGGGGAAGGTGTTCTCAGGAGCGATTTGGAACGAGCCACGCATTCTTGGGGATGACCGACCGAAATCCACATGTCAACTTCTCTGAGTACCTCTGGGCCGGTGTGATGCCACGATTCAGGTACGTGACCGGAATCTATCGACTCGGTCGTTTCTGAATCCCTCTCTCTTATGGTTCAGGATGAAATGATACGGAGCCTGAAATGGCAAGTGATCTTTCAGTTCTGAGAGGAGTGACTTGCATATTTACACATCCGTTTCTCGACTTTCACGTGGCACTCACACATCGAAGATCAGACTTCCACGTTCCAGCCCAAACGGCAGCTAACCTGGAATGCAGCCGCAGGCGCCTAGGAAGAGGCTAGTTAGGCTGAGTAGGTAGGCAGCCTCAATGGCTGGATAGGGCAGATGAATCGTGGAAACCGGCAGCAGAAAGAAAGACGGTAGAAGAAGACGGTGGATGAAGATGACGGCGGCTGTAGGCAGCCGAGAGGAGGCAACTAGTAGTAGGCGGAGGAGGATGAGGGTCAGCCGCCTCCTAATTGAGGCGATTCTCGGTTCAAAATCGGCAGCAGATATTCCAAGGGAGCTGCCGCCGCCTCCGCCGGGCAGATATTTCATCCACGTTGCGGCTGCAGAGGCTAGGTGCCTAAGGTGTCCATAACAGAATCCTTCCACGTGCCGCTGCTGAATTTACGCGTCCCAGTTACACGTCGATTTTCCGACTTCCACGTCCCAGCCCAAACACCGTTCTTACCTATATCCCCGGTACCTTGGTGCGGGCATCGTAATTTGAACCGTCGTCGTTGAGCAATTTTTCGTGTGTGTGGGTACCTTGGTGCGCACGACGACGACGAAAAAGGCCCTCCAACTCCTCTCCCGTGAGGGTTCAAATTCGGGTGCCCGCACCAATGGAAATTCTCTTCTTCTGCGTTCTCGTCTTGATGTGGGCTGGCTGACTCATGTGGTTTGTAGGCTTGTGACTCGTTCAACCGCCTAATCTTACTTTGGAAGAGTTCAGGTCTCAAGCCGCGGTATGAATTCTCACAGTTCATGTGAGTAGCGATACTAACCGTCTCGTAGACGCTTGACTTCCTCGTCGATCTCGCGAACCACTGCGGGAGTGAAGGCGAGCATTCCTTCCTCTCTTCTGCTAGGATCCTCGATTTGTCCGACTATTGCCGTCTTGATTTCCTCGGCTTCGTTAGTTAACTGTCCTGGGCGGACTGATTGCTTGATGAGACTGTAGGCTAGGTTGAGATAGCGGCTCATTGTTCGCTCATACATATCAAACTTGTAGTAGGCTTGGATAATATCTGATCGCACCTTTTCATCCTCAAGTAAGGAGACTCTGTTTGAGAGAGCACTCCAGGCGAAAACTCGTAAGCGGTAGTATGGTAAAGGAAATTGTCCACGCTGCGATTTTCGAAAGATGTCCAACACGCCTTTAAGAGTTGTCACGTTTTGGGTGAGTTCTTCGCGAATTAACTGCAGGAACTCAACGGCTCTCTTCTTATCGATATTTCTTTCGTGGCGCCGGTTAATTTCGAATGCGAGCAGGACACCAACAACAACGGCGAAGAATTCAAAGGCTAGTTGAAGTCCGTTGGCCAGAAGGAAGTTGAGGAGAGCATCTAGAGCTGTTTGAGCTATCGCTCTGCCCCCTTAACGTCTGTTGCCGCCACATACCTGTCAATGACGACTCGAAATTGGCTGATTGACTCTTTGGTTATTCTGGGAAACACTTTCTCAATCTTCTTGAAGGATGTCGCCAGTTTGTACCGTCCCCTACCGGGCCTCAACTTTGCAACATACTGTGCGTAAAAGTAGTTCCGTGCCGGAACGACTAGCGCGAGTATTGTCTCGGGCCAGTATCGTTTGTATTTCGATAGGGCCAGATAACTAGCATCTATGTACGGTTGAGACCAGTTTCTCCATTTTACCTCGACCAGGCTCAGCTCTTCTTTTGGCTCATCAATCACCAAGATGTCCGGCGAGCAACGGAAGCGGTCCAGAATCTGGGATTTGGTTGAACTGGTAGACAACCGTTGTCTCACGAATGGCAATTGTCTCACGAATGGCGCGCTGACCTCGTAACCGTACGGAAGAACGACATAACCTGACTTTTCCAAGAGCTGCCACACGACATCTCGTATGAATGAGCCAGCGAGTACCCTGCCTGAGAATTCCCAGTCTAGATTGGTCATGGGATGCATTTACTGACCAACGGCATGTTCGTTAAACTTTTCGTAAGGGTCTGGTGGTACTGTTGGGGGGCGTCTGAATTTGTCCTGATTCATAGTACTCGGGTGGAAAAGCGACGGCACTTCATATTCCGGGGGAGCAATGCATGTTCATCTTGGGATGCGATACGAGGAAGCAACGCGAGCGAGCCGTTCAGTTCAAGGTTTACTTCTTTGACGAGTATGGAAAGAAGACCGATTACAGAGAACATGTTGTCTTTCAAGCACACAAGTCCGAGACGGACCAGTCTCCGTAGTCGACCCCAATCTATCTTGTGGGATTCTTGGTGGTGGGTGGTGCACACCTAGGTACCTCAGCAATAGGAAACAAATCAACTAGGTGTAGAGCACCCGCTGCTTCATCTGAAAGGTCGATGCTATTCGTCACCTAACGTCGTAGCTACGGCTTTTCTCAGAGTTTCGAGAATGGTCATGGTCACAGGTCTATGCTTGTCTCCTAACCTTTTCCAAAGCTTGGCGTTCTGCCCGCTTGGGTGAGGGAGAACCACGAGGTCAGCATCTACACTTAGCTCCGAGTCGTCGAAACTGTAAAACCGATCTTTCTGTTCCAAGAAAGCCTTCTCAAGTGAGATCTTCAGCTGAGATCTCAGTGTTTGATCGTATCTGGCGAACCATTTTGCCGCGCAGCCTCCAATAGCTATGATCAAACTCGGCTTGACCAGACGTATCTCGTCCCTCAGATAGGCCTCTGAACACGCGGTGAGCATCTGGGATTTCTCGCCTTTCATGAAACACTTCCTCATGTGAGTCCAGTAGGCCGTACTTGGCTCTCTTTCGATGTCCCCGTCAGGTCTGAACTTGCCGTTGAAAATCGTGTAGAGGAAAGGGTACATGAAGATGTTACCAGGCGAAAGAACATGCCTTTTGACCTGATCGATCTCAGCTCTACTGACTTCTCCCCATGGACCCTCGGTCACAAGGACTATCTTCACTTGTCTGTTTGGCATGAACAGAAGCGGCAGCTTGGTCTTCATGTCTCTGCACTTTTGGCATTCCGACCAAATTCGATCGTGAAGGAGTTTGAGCTCTGAACTCAACTCAGAAGTCTCCGCAGATAGACAACTTGAATCCTAGCCTTTCAAGATACTGCACTTCACTTTTCCCGTGTCTCGTGTTCGTTCTAAGAAAGAACATATCCGTATCTTGCGGGGCTCTGGGCGGAGTTTGAACCGTCGTCGTGTCCCTTGGTGCGGCCGTCGTAATTTGAACCGTCATAGGAGTGGCGTTTTTCGTCGTCGTCGTGGGTACCTTGGTGCGGGCACCCAGATTTGAACCATAGAATCATGTGGGGACCATACAGAGGAAACGTAGATGGCTGGATTCGGTGCTTCGAAACTGGTGCAGTTCATTCGGAGGAACAAAGATCGCGTCTGCGGGTCCAATTTCATATTCTCGGTCCTGATGCCTCACAAAACCCTTGCCTTCGAGGACATAGACCTCGTGTTCCCAATCGTGACTGTGAAGCGGCGTGTGTCCTCCCGGCTGGATCGTGAAATGTCTCATTGCGAATGTTGGAGCGCCCACCGACTTGTCAAGCAGCCACTTAATCTTCACACCTTCCGCCCCCTCTTCCTCAACCGGCGCATCCTCTTTCGCGTCGACGTTCACCTTGCAGAAACCCATCGAAACCACGAGAACGACGTTTCAGCATAACCTTTCTGATAACCCTGCTGGAGAATGGATCTCAGCTGATGAGCTAGAGTCTCGAATCTTTCGACAACTATAACACTTGTCGGACGAGTCACGCGGTCAGCTGTCTGGATCGGGTTGGATTGTTGTGTGTGAGTCCCTTGGTGTGCACACACACATAAAACGACTGCCCCAACTCTAGCCAGATCAACCAAAACGAGAGGAATCAGGGCGCTTGTTCCGCAAAGTCTCCAGCGCAGGTACGCCTTACTTCAATGCGAACTCGA
>Ga0315296_10001287_pt1 | contig 21930 bp, 22 predicted proteins | sample YL17G14_18_MG_FD_203921 | JGI IMG/M metagenome (GOLD analysis project Ga0315296, IMG submission 203921) | Sediment microbial communities from Yellowstone Lake, YNP, Wyoming, USA - YL17G14_18 | ecosystem: Environmental > Aquatic > Freshwater > Lake > Sediment | place: USA: Wyoming | collected...
TAAGGGTAAAGCTCTCCTAGAAGAGCAGAGAAAAATAAAGATGAAATTCAGGAAAGAGGCGAGATTCATACCGCCTCCCTTCTTGGGAGGATTATGGTTCCGCATACCGCCAGAAAAAGTCGTTGAAATGGGAGACTCTATGAGAAGGCTTATGACAGACTTTTTCGAGCTTGGAAGCGCCCTAGAAGAAAAGTTTTCAGAACAAGCAATAGAAGACGTTCGGAAAATTTTAAATGAGACAGCGGAAAAACTTGAGGAGCTAAACAAAAAACTGAAGGGAAAGCAAGATGAGTGAAGAAGTAATTAAGACTGAAGGACTAACGAAAGTTTTCAACAAGCACCTGACGGCAGTTGACCACGTCAACTTCAGTGTGAAACAAGGTGAAATCTTCGGCTTCCTTGGACCGAACGGTGCTGGAAAAACAACGACAATCAACATGTTGATAACCATCTTGAAGCCTACTGAAGGCAAAGCCTCTGTCTTAGGCTTCGACATTGCAAAACAAGACAATAACGTTAGAAACGTGATCGGTGTCGTGCCACAAGAGTACACTGCTGATGAAGACCTGACTGGTTTAGAAAACATCCTTTTATGTGCTGATCTGTACGGGATTCCACGCGATGTTGCAAAAAAGCGTGCAGCGGATTTGCTAAAACTTGTTGAGTTAACCGATTTCAAGGATAAGAAGGTTGAAACCTATTCCGGCGGAATGCGTCGCAGACTTGAGCTTGCATGCGGGCTAATCAACAGACCAAAACTACTTTTCTTGGATGAGCCTACTTTAGGCTTAGATGTTCAAACTAGGACCGCAACTTGGGACTACATCAGAAAGCTGAAGAAAGAATTTGGCATGACGCTCTTCATGACCACCCACTATCTTGAAGAGGCTGATGCACTTTGCGACCGCGTTGCAATAATTGATCATGGAAAAATAGTCGTGGTCGGCACGCCTGAAGAGCTGAAGCACAGCTTAGGCGGCGATATTATAACCTTAAGTATTAAGGAGGATCCTGATGTGAGCGAACTTATTCGCACTGTTGAGAATGTGAAGGATGTCAAGAATGAGGATGGCTCGTATCGAATCAAGGCCGAGTATGGAGAGATAACAGCGCCCTTCGTAATTGAAGCTTTGCGGAGGAAAGGTTACACTGTGACGAAACTTATGCTTACAGAACCTACTTTGAACGAGGTCTACTTAGAGTACACAGGCAAGTCCATGCGTGATACGGAAGAGTCTCGGGAGGCTTTTAGATCGCAGAGGATGACGATGATGAGGGCAAGGGGAGGATGAGCAAATTGAATGAGCATCATCCAAGCAGGTTTCACGGCATCTGGGCTTTGACTAAGCGAGAGCTTAAAAAATGGTTAAAGGAACCCATAATTCTTCTCATGGCTATACTTCAGCCGGTAATATGGATGGGACTATTCGGAAAAGCGATGAACTTGGGCAACATGTTCTCAAGCAGCAACATAAGTATATCCGATATTGTTCTCCCTGGGGTGGCTCTCATCCCTCCCCAATCTGGAAGCATAACTATTTCTGGCACAGCACTTTCACAGATGTTTGCCGACTTCGGTCCAACCTTGATGAAGAACATCTTTGGCGTCACGGATTACTTCAGCTACATGTCCGTTGGCATGATATCCTTCATCGTGATGTTTACAACAATGTTCAGTGGCATGTCCATAGTTTGGGATAGACGTTTAGGATTCTTAAACAAGGTGCTTAGCACTCCTGTATCGAGGGGAGCAATAATATTTTCAAAGGTTCTCAACGCATCTCTGAGGTCAATGTTTCAAGCCACAATAATTCTGGCACTCGCGGTAATATTTGGCTTACAAGTCAGCTCAACCTTCAGCGTAGTCAACATACTAGGAATATACGCTGCAGTATTCCTTCTTTGTGTAGGGCTGTCCTCAGTGTTTCTGGCGGTTGCTTTGAGGTCGACTAAATGGGAGACGCAAATGGCAATTGTGAACCTGATTAACTTGCCATTGATGTTTGCAAGTAACGCCTTCTTCCCAATATCTCAGATGCCCGATTGGATACAAGCAATAGCGCACGTAAATCCAATAAGTTACTTGACAGACGCCACTAGACAACTTACAGTGCTGTCGTTGGATACTTCATCTTTGATAATAGACTTCACCTTCCTCGGCATCTTCGCGGCTGTGTTCTCTTTCATCGGCATAGCGCTCTCGTGGAGATACCTCACCAAATAACAGTTCAAGACAAGAAAACGGAAGACTTGGCATGACAGCGATTGTCGAAGCAGTCAACCTCAAAAAAACTTACATGCTAGGCAAAGTTCCAGTTGAAGCTCTGCGTGGCGTGAACCTGAAGGTTGAAAGTGGCGATTTCCTTGCTGTTCTTGGTCCTTCTGGAAGCGGCAAATCGACTTTGCTGAACCTGATTGGAGCTTTGGATAAGCCGACTGAAGGGAAGTTGCTGATTGAAGGTGTTGACGTTTCCACGCTTAATGACAACCAGCTGGCAGATCTTAGACGCCGAATCGGCTTCGTGTTTCAGTTCTTCAACCTTATCCCACGATTCACAGCAAGAGAAAATGTTGAACTGTCAATGTCCATAGCCGACATAGGTAGAGCTGAAAGGAGAAAGCAGGCAGAAGATCTTCTTGAAACTGTAGGCTTGAAGGAGCGAATGAATCACAAACCAGCTGAACTGAGCGGCGGTGAACAGCAACGTGTAGCCATTGCCAGAGCCTTGGCAAACACCCCGAGATTTCTTTTAATGGACGAGCCAACAGGAAACATAGATTCCAAGACTGCCAACGAAATAATGGGGCTGATTAAAAGGCTCAACGAGGAGAAAGGCGTGACTATAATTATGGTTACACATGACCAGCGCTTAGCCACACAAGCAAAGAGAACGGTTCAGATGTTTGATGGTGTAATAACTATGGAGATTGTGAACTGATATGAAACCAAGAGATGTTTTCTCTTATTCTTTCAGTGCAATAAAATTGAGGAAACTCCGTGCGGGTTTAACGACTTTAGGAGTGGTCATCGGCATCGCAGCTATTGTTGCGTTGCTTTCAATTACTCAGGGTCTGCAAGATAGTATAACTCGGCAGCTTCAAACAGGCTTTGCAACCGACACATTAATTGTTTCTACAGGAGGGGGTTTCGGCGCTGGCATAGGCGGCAGAACAGGCGCTGATTCTGGATTTAGACTGCTGATCAATTATACCCAAATGATCAATGGATTATCGCCAAACATCACCACGTCAATCGCGATAATTCAACGAGCAGGATTTATTAAATCTGGCAATATGACCCGGGTTACTACAATAGTGGGTGTCGATTTCGCTGAATACTCAGACATTTACAGTAGCACCTTTGTTAATGAAACCGGAAACATACCTCTGATTCCGACAAATGAAACGGTTGTGGTTGGGAAACGAATAAGTGATCCTTGGAAAAATGGGACATTATTTTGCAGTGTAGATGACGATGTTGAAATCAAGTGGACTAACGCAACTAATCCCTTCCAGCCACTAAATGAGACTTATACTGGTCATGTTGCGGCTGTTCTCAAGGAAATTGGAGGCTTCGGTGTCGGGCCTTCGGATTCTACTGTTTACATTCCAATTTCTAAGGCAGAAAGTTTCTTTGGAACCGATGAATGTGACATGATAATTGTGAAATTAAAAAACGATGATAAAGCAACAATTGATAGTGTTTCTGAAGCAATAAAGGAAGCTTTCAGCAAACAAGTCTCAGTAACGTCTGCAACAGCTGTGCTTAACATTCTTTCAAGTGTTTTCTCAGTCATAGAGCTTTTCTTGGGTGGAATTGCTGCGATCTCGCTTCTGGTGGCGGGCATAGGGATAATGAATATTATGATTGTTTCTTTGATGGAACGTACTAGAGAGATAGGAATATTGAAAGCGTTGGGCATGAAAAGTCAGACAGTGCTTTTGGTTTTCCTAAGTGAGTCGGTGATAATTGGCTTGATGGGTGCAGCGATTGGCATAGCTTCAGGTTGGGTTTTGGCAAACGTGGTTGCAATAGTCTTCCGCGGAGGAGGCATGTTCATGGGAGGAAATCAAGCAGCAGCAGGAGCTGGAGCTGGTGGAATGACGATAACTCCTGTCTTAACCCCGACGGTGTTCCTAGGAGCCTTGGTCTTCGGCATAGGAGTCAGCGTAATCTTTGCACTCTACCCAGCTTGGCGAGCCTCAAAACTCAAACCAGTAGAAGCTTTAAGATACGAATAAAACAACATAGTACTAAGGGGTCATGCTTTGAAAAGGCTTTATCCTAACCAGCCAATTGTAGGCGTAGGCGCAATCATAATCCGTGAAGGTGAAGTTTTACTTGAGAAAAGAAAAAATGAGCCAGGAAAAGGAAAATGGAGCGTTCCCGGTGGTCTGGTAGAGCTTGGTGAAAGTGTAGAGCAAACAGTTACGAGGGAAGTTAAGGAAGAAACTGGCCTAGAAGTTGAAAAGCCTGAACACATTGATGTTGTCGATAACATAATTAGAGATGAAAGTGGCAGGGTAAAGTATCATTTTGTAATAATCGATTATTTCATGAAGCTTAAAGGTGGAACAATGAAAGCCATGAGCGATGCTGAAGAATTGAAATGGGTTCCATTAAGTGATGTAGAAAAATATGATTTAACAAAAACTTTTAGAGCATTCTTCCAAAGAAATAGGCAGAAACTGGAAAAACTCAATTCATGTCTTTAAAGAATAGTCTTGTTTCTCCCATTGTTTTAACATCTAAGGCTTTAACTTTGATAACCATTGGAAAGTCTTTCACAACTCTTCCAAGCCCAAGGCAGTAGTGCGGCGGCAAATCTCTGGCAATAGATTTAACTGTCTCCGCGTCCACACGCGCAGCCCGTGAAACCACTTCTAAATCATGCTCATTCGTGAAGTTGAAGAGGAAGATGTTGTCTGCTTGACGGTAAATGTTTTCGCGGACAGTGTCCGGCTGGTTTGTTATGAACGTGGTAAATATTCCAAAATGTCGCATGCGCGTGACAATGTCGTCCCAATAGGTTTCACGCAAGTAAAGATGGGCTTCTTCGGCAAAGAGAAAAATTGCCTTAAGCCTGCAGCTTGTTAAAAGTTCAACAAATTTTGCGAGCAGGTATTCAACAACTATTTGGCGGTCAATCGGCGAAGTGTTTCGCAGATTTATTATGATGCCGCCGCCCTGTTCTTTTGCCTTAAACAAGCATTCTTCTAAGAACGTGGCTTCCGCAATGTTATCGGTGAAAAAGCATGAATTAACCAGAGCGTAATAGCGGGAAAATAGTGCGTCGCGGACATGTTGGTTGCAGTGACAATTGCGTATGGTCTCGCCTAGCTCGTGCAGATTAAGGCTGTCACGTTCCTTTAGTGATTGCCATATGCGTCTGAACTCGCGGGCAGATGTCCCTGGCAGGTGAAGTGCATGAATAAGAATTTCCAATATGACATGCAGGTTTAACTGTTTTAGGGCCACTTTAAAATTTTCGGAAGGCGTTAAAACGTGAATTTTATCATGATAAGCGTTTCTTTTTCCGTCATTTGTCATTCCTAGGCTTATGTATTCGCCGTTCAAATCGAAAACTACAACCGTAGCCTTATACCCTATTAAGTTTAGCATTAAGAGTTTGGATAAGTGGGATTTGCCAGTTTCTTTTTTTCCAGTTATTATGTTTAATCTGCCGTCTAAGGATGTGGCGTCTATTGTTAGAAGCGAGGAATCTTTTGTGCCGCCTAAAATTATTGGAAGTTTTCCGTCAATTTTGGCAAGTTTGATTAATGTTGGGATTGGAAGTTTTTTTATTGTTGATTGTGAACGTGATGGAAGCCACGAACTGCTTGGGCTTAAGCTCTCGTTTTCTACTGTTGCGCGGATTTTGCAGATGAGTAGGCTTGCGTCTTGAATGTATGTGATGTGGGGTGCGATTTCTAGTGGGTCGAAGTCTTCGCCTTGTATTAGTTCTCCGCCGTCTGGTAGGCTGCGAAGCAGTTCTTCTAGGATGCCTGGGATGCTTGCAAATTGTACGTCGATTACTTGGGCGATTAGGGCTTTTCCAGCGTCAGCGTCTTCGATGAGCAGGTAATCTCCTTTTTCTACGGTTTCGTTTGGGAAGCTTAGGATTTGGATTATGTTGCCTTCTTTTTTGTATAGTTTCATGCGTTGTTTTCTCCTTTGCCGAAGGGTCCGAACAAGAGTCTATGCATGTCTGGTCTGTTGATGATTTTGAGTTTGTATGCTTGCGCTGTGAAGTGTTGCATGGCTATGACCTCGTTTGCCGTGAACGTGCATAGAATATGTGCCAAACGTAGGGTTTCGGGGTAGCTTTGTGAGAGTAGGTCGTTTCCCAAAAGTTTTTCAACAGCCTCAATTTTCTGCTCTGGAACAACTTGTTTGTCGATGTCTAGTCTAAAGGCGTAGTTTCCTTTTGTTAGCCTTGCCACGTAAACGTCGCCTAACAAAACGATTGGAGGCTTAGTTTTCAAACCTGCTGTTTCAAGAAGATAAGGAGGCTTATGTTCAAGGAGAATGTCTGTTATGAGGTGTCCGTTACATCTTAGAGTTGTCATTTTTGAAAAGGCTAAGACAATGTTTCGTCTTTTTCTGGCTGTTTCTAAAATTTCTTTCATGAGTGGGGTTGGTGTGTCTGCGGTTCCGCTGGTTAGTGAGCCGTCGAATAGGATTAGTCCATTGTTTATTGTTTTTGTGAGCATTGTTTGGAGCCATCGTTCTAGGAGGTTTGCTATGCGTGTTGGCATCTGCAAGAGGTTTGGCGAGCTTTGATTTTGCTCGTGCGGAGAGTTGAAGTATGCTCTTTGTAATGCGTTGTAGACTTCTTTTTTGTTTTCTTCTGTTATGTGGAATATGAATGGGCCTAGGCGTATGTAGCGATAGCTTTTGTTTTGTTTCCAGACGTTTGCGCCTCTGACGGCTATTAATATGCCTGTGGCTGTTTCGCCGATTTTCATGCTTGAGGTGTCTACTGCGGCGACTATGGTTTCTTCGTGTTTAGCGTGTAGGGGTATTGGCTGCATTTTAAGTTGAAGAGTTTGTGGTTGGGCGTCTATATTGTTGGTTTGTTGAAAAAGTTGTTGATTTAGTTGAATGGGCTGGTTTTGCGCGTGCTTAAGTGAGTGGAGGCTTAGTTCTATGAGGCGTTGGGGTAATGTTGTGTCCATGGTTGGTTGTGGAAAGTTATATTTTGGTGTTGTTGCTATAGTGTATTGTTCAATCACATGATTCACCAATAGCCAATAGTTTGGGGAAGAGATATTTAAGTGTTGTGCATGAACAAGATGTGCAATACAATAAACAACAAGGTGAAAAATTGACAGAAACAAATGCAAAACCACCAATACGAGTAAAAATGAAGATAGGCGAAATAGAATTCGAAATAGAATGCCAAGAAGACCAATTGCAAGCGGCAGTGGACAGAATCCTATCAACAGTAACGGAGAAAATGAAGGAAACATCTCTTATTATGGAAAGGGCTGCAGCTCCGCCAAGAGCAGAAACATGCAAAGGCGTAATCCAGAAACTATGGGAAGAAGGCTGGTTTGCTGAGGCTAAGGGCTTGAGCGAAGTGCACAGCGAAATGGCAAAAAGAGGCTTCCACTATGACAGAACAGCAGTAGCACATGCATTGATAGATTTGGTTAAGGATGGTATATTGACGAGGGAGGGGAAGCCGCGTAGATATCAGTATGCTCAGAAGAGGCCGCCGCCTTAATCGCCTCGAACTTCAACGATATCACTTAGGGTGGAAGGTTCGTGAGGGTTTTGTTTGTGTGTTCTGGCAATGCGCATAGGAGTCCGTTAGCTGAGGCTTTGTTGCGGAAAATGAGGCGTGATTGGGTGGTGGATTCTGCTGGTGTGCAAGTGGCTATTCCTGTTGCGGATGAGGTGAGGGAGTTTTTGAGGAGGGAAAATGCGGAGCAGTATTTGAAGAGTAGTGCTGAGAGTTTGGGTGGTAAGAGGCTTGGTGATTATGATGTTATTGTGGCTATGGAGGAGGAGCATAGGGATTATGTGTTGAGTTTGTGTCCAGAGTGTGGGGATAAGGTTGTTGTGTGGAATGTTAGAGACCCGTACTTTTTGGATAAGGAGGATGCCTGGAAAGTTTATGAGCAGATTAGAGAGAAGGTTGCAGAACTGGCTAAGTCGCTGTGAAGTTCAGACTGAGTGTCTATAAACATAAAGCAGACTATTTATAACCGAGAGCATTTTCAACAAGCTTTTTACATTTAGGGCATAATTCTGGCAAAATCTTCTCTACAGCTTGCACTTGTCTTCTGTATTTCATTAAACCCACAACTTGCCACTCAGAACGGAAAGACACACAATTCACCTCTAAGTGATTCTAAGGTGTGAATAGGTTTAATCAATTGATTAATTTTTCGTTTCCATGCCTCAAAAACTCTCGCATATAAACCTTTCCGTTAAATAGTCAAAAGCGTTTCCATTGAAAAAGTTTAAGTGTAAGTTCTCTCCATTAGAGAGGGCGAGAACACTATGGCAAGAAAAACTCAAAGAAAGTTGTTTCGATTCGTCAGAAAACATAGTGAAGCCATAACAATCTTGAATCTAATACTTACGATTTCACTTGGCATATTGCCTTTCCTAATTGAAGAAAGACTTGAAGTTTTCCAACGGATTCGTCATATAGAATTGCCAACTCTCACAGAGTATGAAATAAACCCAGGTGTTGGACTCAGATTTGGGATTTCTTCTTCTGTTTTTATAACCATCGAAAGAGCAAACGGGACAGTTGAACACTTTCAAGCTCATTGAATGACTTGTTATGAGAATTGCGGAAAACTTATAGCAGAACCGAAGGAATTAATTAGAATTGTTGGAACGAAATGAGTGAGACACGAAAGTTTCAGTATATCATTAATGGAATAAGAGAAGACTTAACCTTAGCTGAAAACCTTTATTTGAAGTTGCATTGGAATCTGATGGACAATCCATACCTTAGGAGTGATTTTTCTTATGAGAAAACTGCTTTTGAGATAAAAGAATGGATTCTTGATGTGTTTCTGGATAAAATATACGAAATTGACTCAAAAATTCAAAAATTCTTAATTGATGTGTCTTTAAAAGAAATGTGTAAGAAGGTATCAATTCAAGAAATGGAGAAATACGTAAGAGATATTATGCAAGAAAAAAAGGGTTTGGGTCACGGAAACACTTATTCGTATTTGGAGAAATTGAAGAGGGCAATAAGCAATTATAGGGACTTAATTAACGCAACAATGGATGATGTGCGGAAGTTCCTACATAAAACAAATTGGAATAACATGAAAAAAATTAACATCGAAGATTACATACTTCCAACAAAGAGACGCAAATATGTTAGTGCCAGAGAAGAACTTGAGTGGGTAAAGCAAGCTGTTAAAGATGGAAAATATGAAGATGTTCTAAATCATTTAAGAACATCTATAGAATTAGCAATTAAGGAAAGATTTGGCTTCACAAGAATCTCAATGAAGGCTTTTCTAATAGATGCCGAGAAATACAACTTCACTTTACCTTCCTACACTATGCTCTATGATTATTATGATGAAGGCTCTCATAGACTTCACTCAGGTCGGCTCAATACTCCTTTTGAATGCCAAAAAGCTTTAGATTTCGTTGATGATTTCATTGATAACCTTGAATTGATTAGTATTTCTCAAAAAAATATTGATGATTTCAAGAACAAGAGTACGGCTGTTGAGTAGCACCAAAAAATAAACTCCCCCACAGTCTAAAAAACCTAGGGGGTCTACCCGTATTGGCTGATTTTCACTCCTAAAATACGCCTCTACAACAAAGCGTTAGAAGCCAAAGTTCAATGTATATATAAGGGAGGGGTCTAGACACAGAGAACAAAGAAGGCAAACCTATGAAATTCATTGTGGGCTGTAACTTAGAAGAGTTCGAAAAATACTACAAGACACTTGACGACCTTCACAACTACTTCAAAACAATAGGGCTTACAGACGCCACATTCGGAGAAATCGGCGACATAGAGAAACTCCTCATTAAAAGCGACCCGTCTCACCTCATCGTCTGGAAACAAAACAACGAAATCATCGGACACACCATCTGGCACGAATCAAACACTGACGAACACAGAAAAGGTGCACCCAGAGACAAAGAAGACAAACAAATGCTAAGAAGACTCATCGGAACCAAAAAAGACTTCATCGAACTCCACGAAATCTGGCTAAAAACAAAACACAGAGGAAACGGCCACGGCAAAAAATTCTTCCAATTCTTCGAAAACTTCGCCAAAAAACGAGGCTACAACTCAATCATATACTACACAGACAATCCCGCTGCAATCGCCATATGCCGCAAACGCGGATACAAAGAAGACTTCCTAAAAACGGAGAACTGGCACATCTTCTACCTCAACCTAAACGCCAAATAAACCCTCTTCAAATCTACCGCTTAACTGCCCACTTTTGCCCTAATCTTTGGAATAACATCCTTCTGCATCTGCACTACGCCAAAAGTCGTAATCCTATACCTATCATCACCAGTCTTCACAACCATATCACTCTTAACAAGTTCACCAAGCCTCGTACTCACAATCTTCCCACTCTTCCCAAGCCTAGCCTGCAACTCCTCCTTAGAAACACAATCACTCCCAACCAAACCCAAACTAAAACCCACATAACCCGCCAAAAGCCACAACAACAAAGCCTCATTATCCGTCAACCTATCCTTACTCACAAGCAAATTCGCGCCCTCTTTAGAAAACGCAATCAAACCCTCACACGCCTTAACCAAACCCTGCAAATCAACACTCAAAACAAGCCTCTTCGCAACCTCAAAAGAAGGCAAAAACTCACCAAAAAACCTGTTAACGCTCACCCAAACATCCTCAACACTGCCCGAAAACGTCTGCTCAACATCGCCAAACTTAACATGAACCGTAATCCGCCCAGCCCCTTCACCCATAACAAACCACACGCATCATATTTGGCTCCAAATAGAGGGGCCTAGCACTGTTGCACGCACGCTTTCTCAACCCATCTTGCCCCTAAGCCTAGCCAAAACATCATCCTCAATCCAACGTTCACCCTGCACAGTCAACTTAAACTCCGGCCTACTAGGATCAGGCTTAAACACTTGACCCCTCTTAGTCATCTCATTCAAACGCGCCGGAACCATACACTTAATCCCACTTGACTCCAAAAGCTTCGTTATTTGCGCCGCCGTGTTTTTCTTTTCCTCTGAAGTATACAATATTAAACCTATCGCTTCATAATGGGTAAGTTTTTCACGAGTTATTATGACAGGACCCTCCGTAGTAAACTCGACTACGCCCTTCAACTGAGCTGTCGACGGAACCAACCGACTTGAAACAAGATTTGCAACTTTTTCCATGAAACTCTCTGGAAAAGTCTCAAGCACGTTAAGCACTTCCTCCGGACTTTCACCTTCAACCACAATCTCGCCAAAAGGCGTCTTTATTCGGGCTTTCACCTTCTTCATTCCACATCTCCTCTCAAGCCAAAGCTTCCTTTTCAGCAAGAATATAAACATAGCCAGCGTCAGTCTTCCAACGCATAACCTTTCCCTTCCTGACAAGTCCCATGAGAACTCCTGCCAAGATACGCCCAGAAAAGCTCAACTCATTGGCTTTCAATGCTTCTTTTAGTTCTTCAATTGTGCGTGGACGCCATTTTCCCCAATCACTCTCAAGAATCCTCAAAAAAGCCTCATCACATTTCTCTGTTCGCAAAACCTTTGGATATTTATGCATAAGAGCCTCTCTCTTGTCAGCTTCAGTTTTGACCGTGAGCTTCGCCACCGTTTTAGATTTTAAACCCTCAAAAGCCTTGTCAACATCCCCAATCAAACTTGGCAACTCCTCAACAGTTCTCAAAACTTCCTCACGAGTCCCACTAATCTCCAACTCATACTCACCCATCTTCACACGAAAAACGAAGCTCCCATGCCCCTCTCTAACACCCTTACCCTTCAAACACATCCCACAATATAAAAGAGCACTAACCCCTTTTAGAATTTGCGCATCACGATATATATCGGAAATAGGAATATCTGTATTAAATATTAAGATACGCTACTTTAATTGTGTAGCCACATCATAAGGCTCGAGGAATATGCTTGGCTAAAAAGGGAATATCCGTATGGCTCTTCAGTTCCTTAACTTTCATCGCCCTTCTGCATCTGACTGAAGCAATTTCCGTTTTGTTTTTTAATAACGAAATCAGACTTCTTCAACTTTATCCTTTCATAAACGAAAAGTTGCAAGCCATAACGCCCATAACATATTTTTGGGTAAGCGCCGCTGCAACCTTCATTTTATGGGGCATTACATGTGCAATAGCCTTCGCAAACCCCGTGGAAACTTTCCTAAATAAGATACTTTCAGACGCTAAGACACAAGGCACGGTTGAAGCCCAATTACTAGAAGAGAAAAGCGAAATACTTGACGCAATGAGCGAAACAATAGAATCGAACAGTGAAATTTTGGCACATGTCAAAGACCTAATTTATAACGTAAGAACAGAAGTCAAGGAAATTCACCCATTAAACGAAAGCGTAGAGAAGATGAAAACGGAACTAGGCAGTTTAAGGAAAGAAACTAAAAAACTTGAAGACAAAGTGAATTTTCCAAATCTGTGTCCAACTTGTGGAAAACCATTGTTGCCAGAATTCAAAATTTGCCCCTACTGCGGTGAAAACGTGAAACTTCTACCGGAAAACATGGTTTCAGTGAAAGAATACAGGTAAAACACACATTTCATCTTTCAAAAGCGAAAATCTAATGAGACATTTCGTTCGTTGAAAAGTGTTCACGCATTGGTAGGGTAAAATTTTAAATAGCTTAAACTAATAGAATGTAACGCTGTGTTTATAAAAAGGTGAAAAGTAAAAATGGAAAAAATTGAACTGTCAATAGCTGTTTTAGTTCTAATAGGCATTATAGTCTCAAGCAGTACAATGTATTACACATCAACTGTGATAAGTAACGTATCTACAGTATCAAGCGATGTATTAAAGCTAGCAGAAGCTGTGGCAAATCTGACATTAACAATAGGAAACTTCTCGACTGTGAGCCTTGAGGCAATAGCTAACCTGCAAGCAAAATTGGCAGCAATGGAGGCTGCATTGGCAAAGATGACATTGGCGAAGAAGACATTGGTTGTTGGAACAACAGACTCTGTTGAACTCACTCTCGACCCTGCTCAAGCGTATGACTATTTTGGATGGTGTATATTGCAGCAAATAGCTGGCACCCTCATCAGCGTTAAACCCGGTTCAACAACGGGAGCAGATTTTGTTCCAGAGTTAGCTGTAAGCTGGAATTCCAGCCAAGATTTAACCGTTTGGGATTTTGACTTAAGGCAAGGTGTGACATTTTGGGATGGTACAGAATTCAACGCCACCCACGTAAAGTATAGTTTTGACAGGGCGATAGCACTTATAACGAAAATTCCTGAAGGTGCACCAGCAGGCCTAGGCTATGGCGACATCATAAACCACACAGAAGACTTAAGTAAATACAAGGTCAGGTTCCACTTGAACTTTCCCTTTAGCCCATTCATGGGAATTTTGGCGTGCAGAGCATCCGCAATTGTCGAACCAACATACGCTCCCATAGCACAAATAAACCATACCTCAGGAGATCCCCGCGCTAGTACCCCCGTCGCATTTGTGGGTCCATATTTCTTATCTGAATGGAAGCGAGTGGCTGGAAGAGATATAGAGATCAAACTAGACAAAAACCCCTTCTACTGGAATGCCACCAGTCAATATCCGAAGACAGAACACATAATATTCAGGTTTTACAGCGACGCCCCAACCCTTAGGTTGGCTGTAGAAGCAGGCGACGTAGACATGGCATTTAGGCATATCTCGCCAACAGATGTGCTTGACCTTGAACAAAATCCAAATTTCAAGGTTTGGTGGGGCACAGGCGCTTTTGTCCAGTACCTCTGCTTCCAGACAAAACGGGCACCATTTAACGATACTAGAGTAAGAGTGGCAATTGCTGCTGCATTAAACAGATCAAGTGTTTGTAAGACAGTCTTCCTAGATTTGGCCCAGCCATTGTATAGCATAATACCCCCAGAGATGTTGGGACACACTGAGGCGTTCAAGAAGCTTGGAGACGCAAACTACACTTTCACTAGAAGCCTACTCGCCCCGTTGGGTTACAATGAAACTCATAAGCTGACATTTGACCTGTGGTATGAATCCTCAGGGCACTATCCCATGAGCGCTGAACAAGCCCTTCTGTACAAGGGAGCTCTTGACGCAAGCGGCGTTATGCAAGTGACGCTGAAATCTGCAGAGTGGGCCAGCTACAAGACGAACAGAGATAGCGAGATAATGGATGCTTTCGTATATGGTTGGTATCCAGACTACGTTGACCCTGATGATTATTCGTTCTTGTATTGGGCTTCATGGTTGCACACCAACTACTCTAATGCCACTCAACTTGCGTTATATAATGAGGCACGTGCCACAACAAACCTAACTCGAAGAACAGAGCTATACGCTCAAATTGATAACATTGCCGTTGAACAATGCTCGGTTGTCCCAGTTTACGTAAGTGGTGCTTGGGCTGTTACCATGCCAAATGTCGATGGCATCTATTTAGATATCACGCAGGACATGCGGTATTGGTTGATATACCTCAAGTAGAGTAAGCTTTTATTTCCCCTTTTTCTATCTGTTTAACGATATAGTATAGAATAAGGTAAAAGTTATGGGTCTTCGCTCTTACATCGTCACGAGAATATTGCTCACCATACCAACACTTCTATTGCTTCTTTCAATGGTTTTCTTAGTAATGCGCGTTCTGCCAGGCGACCCTGTTGCGCTTCATTTTGAGAAGAAAGCAGAGCCGTGGCAGTTAGAGGATATGAGACGTAAATTAGGATTGGATAAACCGTTATGGGCTCAGTATGCCGATTACATTTGGGGCCTAATCGATATTAATTACATCTTGGCGTATGGATATCCTAATTTAGGAAAATCTATGCAAACTTTTGAGGAAGTTGGAGGACAAATTTTTTCTGCGTTTCCAGCCACCCTTGAATTAGCCATATACTCCATGATAATAGCCTCTGTTATGGGAATACTGCTTGGTGTGGTAGCCTCCAAATCATATAATTCAATTTTAGACCATTTAATAAGAGGCTTCGGAACGGTCACTTACGCTGTTCCAGTATTCTTTCTGGGCATAATCTTCCAACTAGTCTTTGGAGTCTTTCTCCGATGGCTTCCAACTGGTCTGCGTATTAGAGCCTCTGTGGCACCGCCTACGGGTCTTACGATAATTTTGAGCATGCCTTCTGGAGGCTTTATCTCTAATTTCTTGCTTTCATCTATCGCTGGCTTGACGATTTCCGCCATATGCATTGCCCTTCTGAAAGTCAAACACGTAAAGTTTAGGTTTAAAGGATTTGCTATTTCTTTGGCAGTTTTCATAATTGCATGGGTTGTTTACGCTTATGTATCATGGTATTTTGTGTTAAAAGGAAAGCTGCAAATAGCAACAGGCTTATACACCATCGATAGTCTCCTAGAGGCGAATCCCGTCAAGTTTGTTGAGTCAGTTAAGGCTCTTCTTTTGCCTTCTTTAACACTTGGAATAATTCTCTCCGGCATATTCGTTAGATTGACTAGAACCAACATGCTTGAAACCCTTCGACTCGATTTTGTTACAGCCGCTAAAGCAAGGGGACTGAGAGAAAGCACCGTGACATATGGTTACGCTTTGAGGAACGCTTTTCTGCCAATTCTCACAATGCTGGGATTACAATTTGCCATGCTTTTAGGCGGAGCAATACTCACCGAAACTACATTCTCATGGCCTGGACTTGGAAGATACATAGTTCAAAGAATCTATTTCAGAGATTACACAGCCATTCAAGGCGCCGTAGTGATGTTCGGCTTGTTTGTTACACTGGTAAGCTTGGTCGTGGATATTCTGTACGCATACTTTGATCCAAGAATAAGACTATAGGAGAAAACAAAGAATGAACAAGGTTAAAATCAAGCGAAGTATCCTCGCCCACCTAATACCTGGCTTTACTTCGTTGACTAAGAAGGGGTCTTCAGGGTGGATGATCATCCTCGGACTGGCGATTGTTTTAGCGTTGGTCGTTATGACAGCAATCGGTCCGTGGATCGCGCCGCATGATCCAGTTTGGTATATGGGTCCAATAAGAGATCCTCCTAGTTTCCAATTTCCCATGGGCACAAACCATCTTGGCCAGGACATGCTTAGTAGAATCTTAGTGGGTGGATCAATTATGCTTCAAGTCGCCGCACTCTCAGTTCTCGTCTGTTTTCTCATCGGTGTACCATTAGGTCTCTTTTCATCTTACGTTGGTGGCCTTTTCGACAGCACCCTCTCTCTGGTGATAGATGCCGTGTACGCTTTTCCTGGCTTAGTTATTGCAATCGCTATTGCAGCCATGCTGGGCCCAGGGGTCATCAACATGGCTTTGTCAATATCCGTTGTCTACATTCCATCCTATTTCAGAATAGTTCGAAGCCAAGTTTTAAGCATAAAAGAGTTAACCTACGTGGAAGCCGCCAAAGCAACTGGTGCGAAATGGCACACTGTTCTTTCACGCTATATTTTCCCAAATGTTATTCCCTCAATAGTGGTGGTTGCCACAATAAATTTTGCGGACGCTATTCTCACAGCTGCTGGCTTAACCTTCATAGGTTTAGGCGTAACTTACGATATTCCTGATTGGGGCTGGGATCTTAAGAACGGTTGGTCATACCTTGCGAGTCGTTCTTGGTGGATCATAACTTTCCCAGGACTCATGATAATTCTCCTAGCACTCGGATTCACACTCATCGGAGAAGGTCTTAGCGAATTGCAAAATCCGAAGCTTCAGCGTTGAGGTGACAAATTTGCCCTTATTAGAAATTAGCTCATTAGGTGTTGACTACCGGACCAGCAGAGGAACAGTACATGCGGTTGAGGATGTGTCCTTCTCCCTAGAGAAGGGCGAAACATTAGGATTAGCTGGCGAATCCGGTTCAGGAAAATCCACACTAGGGCTTTCTATAATGCGCCTTGTTCCTTATCCAGGCGTCATAGCCAAAGGTCGCATAAAAATTGGTGGAAAAGACATTCTGAAGCTGCCAGAACAAGAGATGCGCTTAATCAGGGGCAGAAAAGTTGCTTACGTCTTCCAAGACCCCATGATCTCTCTAAACCCAGTTAAAAGAATCGGCGCTCATTTTACCGAGTTAATAAATACCCATGAGCCCACCACACGAAAAGAAGCGGCATTTGAACGCACTAGCGACATACTAAAAAATTTGGGGCTCTTGCCAGAACGTATAAACGATTATCCCCACCAGTTCAGCGGTGGAATGAGACAACGCATAATGATAGGTTTAGCCATAGCCCTAAACCCCGATTTGGTAATAGCCGACGAGCCGACTACGGCTTTGGACGTAATAGTTCAAGCAAAAATACTTGACCTGCTAGAAGGTTTACGCAAAACGTATGGAATGGCGCTTATTCTCATATCACATGACGTAAGCATACTTTTAGAAAGATGCGACAAAATCATCGTAATGTACGCTGGACATATGGTTGAATACGCAAACAGCACAGAACTACACAAAAACCCAAAACATCCCTACACACAAGGGCTTTTGCAAAGCATCCCAAACATAGAGTTGACCGACCAAAAACTTTCAGCCATTCCAGGCTCACCTCCAAACATGCTTAATCCACCAAAAGGATGCCGCTTCTGGCCTCGATGCTCCCATGCCAAGAAAAAATGCTCATCTAAAGAGCCGCCTTTAATCGACGTTGGAAACAATCACTTCGTCAGATGCTTTTTGTACACCGAAGAAGGTGCAAATAATGAGTGAAATCATAAAAGCTGAGCAGTTAAAGAAGTATTTTCCCGTTCAAAAAAGCTTTCTTGAACAATTATTTACCAGAAAAATGAGTTATGTCAAGGCAGTTGACGATGTAACTTTCTCAGTAAAGAAAGGAGAAATTTTCACATTAGCCGGAGAAAGTGGATGTGGAAAAACAACCACTGGAAGGCTCGTAGTAAGACTTCTTAAGCCAACATCAGGTGCGATTTATTTCAACGGCGAAGACGTCACAAAACTCGAAGGTGAAAAACTCAGACTGCTAAGGAGAAAAATGCAAATAATATTCCAAGACCCTTATGCATCGCTTAATCCGCGAATGAGGTTAGGCGACGCTGTTGGTCATCCCCTTGAAATACACGGCTTAGCCACAGGCGAGGAGAAGCAGAAAATAGTTTTAGATGTGCTTGATAAGGTGGGTTTATCTCCTCCCGAGCAGTTCATTGATTTATTTCCGCATCAGCTCAGTGGAGGCCAAAGACAACGCGCCGCCCTAGCCAGGTCTATTATTTTGAAACCAGATTTTATCGTTGCTGATGAGCCAGTCTCGATGATTGACGTGTCTCTTAGGACAACAATAATTGATCTCATGTTGGGCTTTAGGAAGAAGTTGGGTTTAACTTATCTCTTCATCACCCATGACTTAGCAGTTGCCAAATACATATCGGACAGAATAGCCATAATGTATCTTGGAAAAATAATAGAAATGGGCAGCAAGGAAAGACTTTTCCTAAACCCCATGCACCCGTACACGCAAGCCCTTTTGTCCGCCATTCCAGTCCCAGATCCAAAACGGAAAAGGAAGATGATAGAGCTTAAGGGAGAAGTCCCATCTGCAATTAACATACCATCAGGCTGTAGGTTCCATCCTCGATGCTCATACAAAAAAGATGAATGCGCCGAAAAGGAACCACAATTGATAGAAGTTGAGAAAGACCATTATGTAGAATGCAGCCTTTACTAAATCCCTAGCTTCTTCTTTAGAAGTTCGCTAACCAATGTGGTGCTTGCCTTACCCCGCACTTCTTTCATAACCATACCCATGAGTATCCCAAAGGCTTTTGCTTCACGTTCTTCAACCAAGCCTTTATTAGCTTCAATTATGGCATCAATGATTTTTTCAAGCTCTTCTTTGGAGATTATCTTTAAACCAAGCCCGCTAATTGCCTCTTGTATGCTTTTATCTTCGTGTTTTGAGAGCCAGTTGAAAATCTCTGGCAAAGCTTCTTTTGTCAGTTTCCCTGAGCTTATGCTTCTAAATATTTCTCTCATCTTATTTTCTGAAACTTTTTCTATTTGGACGCCGTCGCGTTTCAATGACTTCAAGGTTTCAGTCAAAAATGCTGCGACTGTTGTTGATGAAATACCACTTTCTTTCACGATAACTTCAAACAGTTCGCTGTACTCGGAATCTAAAATCTGCTTGGCTAGTTTCTGATTTAACCCATAATCCTTCATTAAACGTTCGAGTTTTTGTTCTGGTAGTTCTGGCAAGCGTGAACTAATCTCTTTTAAGAAGTCTTCTGTTATCTTCGTTGGCGGGATATCTGTTTCTGGATACATTCTTGCCGCTCCAGGTCTAGGTCTCATATAGCGTGTTGTTCCGTCAAGGTTTGCGGCTCGGGTTTCTTCTGGTACTCCTTTTATGGCTTCGCTTGCTCTTTCTACAACTGCTTTTAGCGCGTTTCTGGCGTTTTCTGGGGTGTCTGCAACAAAGACTATGGCGCCTTGCTCTTTTGCTTTGACGACTTTCTTTAGTTCTTCAACCTCTTCTGCTGTTATTCCGTAGGCTGACAGCTCGTCTGTGTGGAATATTCCGCCTACTCTTCCCCAAAACTTTGCCCTATCAGCCATCTCTGTTCCCAGACGAAAATTTGGCAAAAGTTCCCATTTCAGAAAACCCTTGAATTTTGGAAGTTTCACCGCTAAGACTTTTTGATTTTTATCTAGGGCTTTGCGGACAACTTTACATTTTGTCTCCTTAAAAACATCTAATACATCAAAAAACTCTTCTTTCATATTCTCTTCTTTCACTCCACTTTTCTTTAACTCTTCACTTATTTTTATGAGGTTCAATTGGCGCTGAACTTCATATTCTACAACAAGCGGAAGCAGTTCAAGTTCTTGCAGTCCCTTAATTTCTATTAATGCACCGTTTGGAATTGATATGTTTATGTCTTGGCGGATTGTGCCTAAGCCTCGCTTTACTTTTCCAGTAGCCCTCAAGATTGTTCCGATGGCTAGTGCAATTTCTCCTGCTTCTTTTGGCGAATTTATGACTGGTGCGGTTGCAACCTCTATTAAAGGTATACCCAGACGGTCGATGCGATAACATATTATGTTGCCTTCTTCCTCACCCATTTTTCTTGCTGCATCTTCCTCTAGGCTCACATGCTCAATTGGAACTATTTTTTCCCCAACTCTTACCACGCCGTTTAGGGCTATTACGCATGTCCTTTGGAAACCCGTAGTGTTCGAACCATCTATGACTGTTTTACGCATTACATGAATTTCATCAACGGGCTTTGCCTTAATCATTAGGGCTACTGTTAAGGCTATTTCAACTGCTTCCATGTTTAAAGGATGTGGCGGCTCTTCATCCATCTCGACAAGGCATGAAGTTGCCGTGTTAGCCTCATAGAGAATTTTCATTCCTTTTTGGAACTCGAAGTAGGCTGCAGGGTCTATTTGACCTAGCTCGCTCTGCGTAGAACGAAGTCTCCGCAGAAATGTAATCTCCGGTTCTTCCTTGAAAAGTTCTGGTTTGCAGCTGCAGAACAATTTTGCAGAAGTGTCCAATTGCTGGTGGACTTCTAAGCCAACTTTTAACCCAATTTTTTCATAGTCTGTTTCCAAGGCGCTTCATCCTCCTTGTTCGTTGCCTATTTTCTCGGAAAGGGTTCGCTGTGAAAACTCCCCTGCAATATTTGTTTTCAGCAGTTTCTTGGCTTCTTCAAAATCCTTTGTCTGTCCAAAAATCCACATGACCTTGACAACGGCTGTTTCTGAGAGCATATCCTCTAAGGGAATCACGCTTAAAGCTAGCAAATCGCGACCTTGATCGTAAACGTTCATGTTTACACGCCCCCAAACACATTGTGAAGTCATGGCAACCACCATATTATGCTCTATAGCATTTCTTATAGCATCAAAACAGTACCTGCCCACGTGTCCTAAGCCTGTCCCTTCAAGAATGACGCCCTTATAACTATTTTCTACATACCAATCGATTACTGCAGGGTTCATGCCTGGATAAAATTTTATCAAAGCAACTTTGTCGTCGAATTCCGGCTTTAACTCGAGCATTCTGGTGGAGTTACGTCTCTTATAATCCTCTGTCAACATGATTATTTTTTGGTCTTGTATTCTTGCTATTGGCGATGTGTTTACGGATTTGAAGGTGTCCCTTCTGCTTGTGTGGCATTTCCGAACTTTTGCCCCTCTATGAAGTGTTATGGAATCGTCTGATGGCGTTTCATGCATTGCTACAACTACTTCCGCGAAAGGAGCCCTTGCCGCTGCTGTAACTGCACCAATAAGGTTTGTTGCTGCGTCGGAGCTTGGGCGGTCTGCTGAGCGTTGCGAACCCACAATTATTAATGGAACTGGAAGGCTTTGCAATGCAAAACTTAAGGCTGCGGCTGTGTAACCCATAGTGTCTGTTCCATGGGCTATTACGACGCCTTCAACGCCTTCAGCTATTTGCTTGGCAACAGCCTTGGCTATTTCTGTCCAATGCTTTGGTGTTATGTTTTCGCTGAAGAGGCTGAATAGTATTTGAGTGTCTATTCGTGCTATGTTGGCTAGTTCTGGAACAACGCTGTATAGGTCGCTTGCTGTTAGGGCTGGTCGCACCGCTCCTGTCCTATAATCAACACGGCTGGCTATGGTTCCACCGGTGCTTATTATTGCAACTTTTGGCAGTTCTGGATTTTGCTCTGCGAGAGGAGGTGGTGCAAAGGCTGGTTTTGCTCCTTTTCCTATTTTCTCTATTTTTGTGTTTGGGGTTATGCGTATGCCGATGTTGTAGCCGCTTTTTA
>Ga0315296_10001288_pt1 | contig 21921 bp, 15 predicted proteins | sample YL17G14_18_MG_FD_203921 | JGI IMG/M metagenome (GOLD analysis project Ga0315296, IMG submission 203921) | Sediment microbial communities from Yellowstone Lake, YNP, Wyoming, USA - YL17G14_18 | ecosystem: Environmental > Aquatic > Freshwater > Lake > Sediment | place: USA: Wyoming | collected...
AAGAAGGTACTTGGCTCCTTACCTACAAGCATAGCGGGTTGTGTTCTGGCCTTTGTTTTTGACAAGCCTCTGGCTCTTATAGAAGAGGAAGTGTCTGGGAGAGTCATAACCGCGACTTTCGAGGTACTGACCAAAAATGGATAGACAGAAGCTTTACGTCGAGACGCTAGGCGTCGTTTTCTCGGTTATGACTATATGGCTTTCAGCATATAATGAACAAAGACTTGAAGTCTACGTTAGTCTGTTTGCGGTCGGGTATTTCGCCATTACAGCGCTCTTTAGTCTGAGGAAGAGACTATTCGACGTTGTGGGTGCTGGCCTGTTCCTCGTTTTCTGCTACATAGTCGCAATGAAGGTTCTGGATATCCTGGGCACAGTATAAATAATCATGTATAAAGATAAAAAAAATCTGCGCGCGCGAGCTTGAGGGCAAAAGCTTGAATATAGACCATAAAATATCCGCTTTACACTCAACTTTCATGGGAGATGTTGATTTAGACGTATTACAAGCCCAAGATGAGAAAGTAGGGTTAGGTCGAAATAATTTGATAATTGCTTGTATCCCTGCTTTGAATGAGGAGAGAACGATTTCAAGTATCATTTTATTGGCAAGGAAATATGTGGACGAAGTACTTGTCTGCGACGATGGGTCCGTGGATCTGACGGGGGCGATCGCTGAGGGGCTTGGGGCTGTGGTGATACGGCATGAGCGGAACAGGGGTTACGGTGCTTCTCTTCGCAGCCTGTTCAAGGAGGCGCTTGGCCTGAAGGCTGATTACGTCGTGACCCTTGACTCTGATGGACAGCATGACCCTGCCGAGATACCTAGGCTCGTTGAGCGCCTGCGGGCTGGGGACGTAGACGTGGTCATCGGGTCGAGGTTCCTGGATGGCGGGGGCTCCGAGGCTCCATGGTGGAGGAAGGCCGGTATTAACGTCATCACGGGGCTTGTTGCGAACGGTGGTGTCAAGGTGACCGACTCCCAGTCAGGCTTCAGGGCTTATAGTCGGCGTGCCCTCGAGTCCCTGACACTTACGGAGGAGGGGATGGGTTTGAGCACCGAGATCCTGCTTAAGGCGGCTCGTAGTGGTCTGAAGGTAGCGGAGGTCCCGATCCACGTCAAGTATGATGATGGTCCCTCGACGCATAACCCGGTAACCCATGGGCTGGGGGTCCTCATGACCACGTTGAAGCATTTGTCGATCAATCGTCCCCTGCTGTTCTACGGTATTCCGGGTGCAATGGCTTTATCCTTCGCTCTTGTTTTCTGGGTCTGGACTCTCCAGATATTTGCTGCTACGAGGGAGATCAGCACGAACATCGCTTTGATCGCCTTGGGGGCGACCACCGTGGGCGTGATGCTCATGACCACGAGCATCATCCTGTGGGTCCTGGTCAGCGTGGTTCGCGAGAAGGCTTGAAGATCGCGGTAGTTCTCGGGACGAGGCCTGAGATTATAAAGATGTCTCCGATTATTCGTGAGTCTGAGAGGAGGGGGTTAGATTACTTCATCCTTCACACTGGGCAGCACTACTCGTATGAGATGGATAGGGTGTTCTTCGATGAGCTCAGCCTTCCGTCGGCTAAGTATAATCTCGACGTTGGGTCGGGCTCGCAGGCGGAGCAGACGGGCCGGATACTTGTTGGGGTGGAGAAGGTGCTGCTTGAGGAGAAGCCAGATGTGGTTCTCGTGGAGGGTGACACTAACACCGTGATGGCTGGGGCTCTGGCCGCTGCGAAGCTTCATGTTCCCGTTGGCCACGTCGAGGCGGGGCTGAGGAGCTTCGACCGCTCGATGCCGGAGGAGATAAACAGGGTCGTCGCGGACCATATCTCCGACTACCTTTTCGCCCCTACGCCCGTGGCAAAGGAGAATTTGATGAGAGAGGGGATTAGTCATGAGCGAATATACGTGACGGGGAACACGGTTGTCGACGCCGTGAATCAGAACCTTGAATTGTCGAGGAGGGTGGATGCTCTAAGCCGGTATGGCCTCGAGAAAGGCGCCTTTTTCCTCGTTACTTTACATCGGGCGGAGAATGTCGATTCGGAGATGCGTCTCGGTAAAATCTTTAGTGGTCTCAGGCGGATCAAGGACAAGTACTCGCTTCCGATTCTGTTCCCGGTCCATCCTAGGACGAGGAAGATGATCGGTTTTTTCGGCTTCAACATCGACGATGTTAGTTTGGTTGAGCCCGTCAGTTACCTGGATTTCCTAAGGCTTGAGTCTGAGGCGAGGCTTGTCCTGACGGATTCTGGGGGGGTTCAGGAGGAGACTTGCGTACTCGGTGTTCCCTGCGTGACCTTGAGGGACAATACTGAGCGGCCTGAGACCGTCGAGGTCGGTTCAAATATTGTCTCGGGTGTGGAGGAGGCCTCGATCCTCAGCGCGGTTGAAGAGATGTTGCGGAGAGACCGTGGGTGGAGTAACCCCTTTGGTGATGGCTGTGCTGGGGAAAGAATTTTGAATATTCTCTGCGAGGTTGAGAGGCGTGGATAGTCAGCGGATCCTTGTGACCGGTGGAGCGGGGTTCATCGGGACCAACCTTGTCGATGAGCTTAGGAGGCGTGGCGACGAGGTTCTCGCAGTCGACCTGTTTAACACGGATAGGGATGATTATCTGAGGGCTGATGTGAGGAGCTTCAGGCAGCTTGAACGGGTCTTCGAGAACAGGCGGTTCGATTACGTGTACCACTTGGCGGCGGAGTACGGGCGGTGGAACGGCGAGGACTACTACGAGAACCTGTGAATGTAAATGAAGAGAGTGCTGATATGAACATACTGGTAACTGGAGGATTGGGTGTTGTGGGGCGTCCTTTAGTACAAGAGTTAAGAAAAAGAGGCTACAATGTTTGGATTACAGATCTTTTTCATCATCACGACCCACAATATATGAAATGTGATGTGGGGGAATTTAGGCAACTTCAAGAGATCTTTAAAATCACGGACTTTGATTATGTCTATCACTTAGCGGCAGAATTTGGTAGGTATAACGGCGAAGATTTCTATGAAAGAATGTGGAAATCCAATGTTATCGGAACTAAGAATATGATTAGATTACAAGAACAAAAGAGATTTCGAATGATTTTCTCGAGTAGCTCCGAAATATATGGTGATTATCGAAATGTAATGACTGAAGATGTACCATTGATACAACCAATAAGACAGTTAAATGATTACGCTATATCAAAATGGGTCAATGAGCAACAAATTATGAATTCCGCTAGTCGTTTCGGTACAGAATCTGTTAGGTTGAGGTTGTTCAATTCATACGGCCCAGGAGAGCACTATTCTCCCTATAGAAGCGCTGTCTGCATATTCATTTATAGAGCACTGCACAATATGCCTTATACCGTCTACGCGAAGAACCGCAGATCACTGACATATATAAATGACATGGTCGACGCGATGACTAATGTTGTAAATAACTTCAAGCAAGGGGAGGTTTACAACATATCTGGCGATCATAATGTAACGATGAAGAAGGTTTCTGATACGATCTTGGGAATCCTAGGGAAAGATGATTCGCTGGTTCGTTATGAGGAGGTAGAAAAACATAATGCCCTAACCAAAGTTGCGGACAATGCAAAAGCGAAAAGGGATCTCGGCTACAGGACTCGTGCCAGCCTGGAAGAAGGTTTAAGGAGGACTATAGAATGGCAGGAAAAAGTCTACATGAAGGGTGATTGAATGGCTAGAAAAATCGTAGTAATGGGAATTGGCTATGTGGGCTTGCCTCTTGCGATTATGCTCGCAAACGCCGGTCACCAAGTAATTGGAGTAGACATTATGAAGGAAGTTGTGGAAGCTATTAATGAGGGTTTGCTGCCGATAAAAGAAAAGGGTATCAAAGAGATTTTCGCTAAAGAGAAGGTGAGACAGAATTTTGCGGCAAGTGAAAAGCCCTGTGAAGCAGATATTTTTATTGTCTGTGTGCAGACACCTCTGGAAAATAGAAGGAAAGTAGCAGACCTCTCCTATGTCACTTCTGCTATAGAGTCAATTCTCCTATTCTTGAAGCCGGGCAATCTCATCATAATAGAATCGACGGTACCGCCTTTAACGTGCCGGGAAGTCATAAAGCCTTTGATAGAAAAAAGAACAGGATTGACAATTGGGGAGAGTATATTTCTGGCACACTGCCCAGAGAGAATATTGCCCGGAAATTCTTTTTATGAGCTGATAAATAATAACCGAGTTATTGGCAGCATTGACCCTAAATCGGCTTACATGGCAAAGGAAATGTACAGTTCCTTTGTGAAAGGAGATATCGACATAGTTGATGATGTAACAGCTGAAACGGTCAAATTGATGGAAAACACGTATCGAGATGTAAACATCGCATTGGCGAATGAGTTTTCATTGGTTGCAGAAACTATTGGAATAGATATAAAGAAGACGATTGAACTCGCTAACAAACACCCCCGAGTCAACATACTTAGTCCAGGAATCGGCGTTGGTGGACATTGCCTGCCAAAAGACCCTTGGTTATTGATACAAGTGGACCCAATGAATACGGTCATTGTTTCCATGGCAAGATGTGTAAATGAGCGGATGCCTGAAAAGGTAGCTTCAAAGATAAGAAGGGCCCTTAGAGATATAGCCAATCCGAAGATCGTAGCACTGGGAATGACATATAAACCGGACTCAGATGATCTGAGAGAAAGCCCCTCTCTTGAGGTCATCAGAATATTGAGGGAGGAAGGCTATGACATTATTGACTATGATAATTTCATTGAAGGTCACAGGTATAAATCGATAACGGATATTGCGAGGGGTGTCGATTGCATAGTTGTACTGGTTGAGCACACGGAAATAAGAGAAGAGCTTGAAAAACTCGATAGCGAAATAAGATCAGTTATGAGAAATCCGATTATACTAAGAATTGGAACAAGCTACAAACCAGACACATATGATCTTCAACAGACTGCTCGGTTTTAAGCGGGCGTATGAATGGAACATCCCCCGAGATTAAAAAATCCAATTTGTCGAGGAAGACATACTGGAAGATGCGGAACTTAAATTAGTATTCAAGACAATGCCTGATATCGTCTATCACCTCGCAGCTCACTTCGCCAACCAGAACTCTGTTGACAACCCTGAGACTGACCTCATGGTCAACGGGATGGGGATCCTGAGAGTCCTCCAGTACTCTCACCTAGTCGGGGTGGATAGGTTCGTGTACGCCTCCTCGGGGTGCGGGATCTATGGGCTCGACTCTAAGATGCCCTTCGAGGAGCACGACGTTTCGATAAGCCTCTATACTCCTTACCAGGTCACTAAGATGCTTGGGGAGCTCTACACCAACTACTTCCACAACCTCTACGATCTCCCAATTGTGAATGCGCGTTTCTTCAATTCCTTTGGCCCCGGTGAGGTTCCCGGGAGATACAGGAACGTGATACCGAACTTCTTCTATTGGGCCATGAGTGGTATACCGCTTCCCATAACTGGGACTGGTGATGAGACCCGTGACTTCACGTATGTTGGTGACATCGTCAATGGTCTGTTAGCGATGGTTTACTATGATGAGGCTGTGGGGGAGGCTTTCAACATCGGATCTGGACAGGAGACGCGTATAGGCGACTTGGCGGCGTGGATAAATGAGTTGACGGGCAACAAGGCAGGTATAATTTACAGGCCTCGGAGAGACTGGGATAAGAAGAGCAGGCTCCTCTCAAGCATCGAGAAGGCTCGGAGGATTCTCCGCTATGAGCCTAATATGAAATTCAAAGAAGGACTTGAATATACCTATAGCTGGTTTAAAGATAATTGGGACAACATTAGGCTGAGTGCCGAGTTCTAGTTGCATATACTCATAATTTCCCAGATTTTTCCTCCTGATATGGGCGGAAGCGCCACGAGGGCGTATAATTTAGCCAAGGGTTTGATGGCTAACGGTGTAAGAGTTACTGTGGTGGCGGGGGTCCCACATTATCCGACGGGCGATGTTCCAAAGTCTTATCGGTGGAAAGCATTGGTTAAGGAGCCTTTCGCTAACATGAAAGTTATAAAAACCTTTGTCCCTCCGTTGGCTTCTAAAGGGTTTGCTAGGCGAGTGATTCTCTTTATCTCCTTTCTTGTGTCCTCTATATTTCCTCTTCCTTTCATTGGTAAGGTTGATGGTGTGTTTGCTTCTTATCCCCAGGTTCTTTCATTTTTTCCCGCTTTGGTATATGGAATGGTGCATCGGTGTCCGGTTATTCTGAATGTAGATGATCTGTGGCCGGAATCACTTTATGACTTGGGGATGTTGAAGTCGAAGATGCTAGGTAAGTTTGGTGAGCTTGTAGCTAAGGTGGCTTATTTATCGGCAGATGCAATAACACCGATAAGTCCTTCGTACATTGAAACGATTGTCAACAAGTATGGAGTAGAGAAAGGTAAGGTTGTGTTTATCCCTGGAGGCGTTGATCTAAGCCTTTTCTCATCAAATTCTTCTTTAATTAATCGAAGGGACAAATTCAAGGTGTTATATATTGGCGCCTTTTCACCGGCATATGACTTTGAGCAGGTGCTTAGAGCGGCGAAATTGCTGAAGAGAGAGGAGGAGGTGAGCTTAGTTCTTCAAGGAGGAGGGGAAATGATGTCGGTGGTTGCGAATAGAATTAAAGAACTTGATTTGAACAATGTCGAGCTTGTTGATGAGATCGTTCCGAGAGAGGAGGTCGCAGGGGTTATGATGGCCGCGGATGCGTTGTTGTTGCCTTTGAGTGGTTTGGAGAACGTGGAGCGGGGGATTTCCTCCAAACTTTATGAGTATCAGGCTGCTGGTAAGCCGATAGTTTGCTGTTCGAGCGGTATGCCGGGGCGTTATGTTTCAGAGACAGGGTCCGGGATTGTGGTAAAGCCTGGGGATTATAAGGCGTTAGCTGAGGCCGTGCTTTACCTGAAGGAGAATAGAGCTGTTGCTGAGAGTCTAGGGGCATCTGGGAGACGGTATGTTGAAAGCAACATGTCGATAGAGAAGATAGGCTCACAAATGATGATGCTCTTTGGAAAAGTTCTTGCAGACTATAAAAAGGAAATAAATATGACCATATACGTTGGAAGCCTAAAGTACGCCCCCATCTACAAGTCCCATTGTTGTGCATTTGGTAAAGAATGTGAAAAGCATGGATATTCTGTGAGATATCTTTTCAGTCGTGAGTATGAGTGGATGTTACCGAACGAGATAAAGCAGAAAACAACCTTTATTGGACATTCGGTCAGCATTCCTTCTATGTTAAAAGATACGTTTAGTTTAAAAAATAGAGAAGAGATAAGAAAAATATTTTCAGAGGATAAACCAACCCATATTTATATGCATAACTATCATATCCTAAATCATTTTATCGCAAAATTGGCGAAGAGACGTGGCAGCATTTTTATTTACCATGTTCATGAACCCTATGTTAAAGAAAAGAAAGCTCATGGGGGCTTCCATCAATATTTGCTATATTTATTTGAGTATTTTCAGGGAAAACTGTTGGAGGATACGGGCATTGCCATCGTTTCTTCCAATATGGCTTCTCGTCTTTTTAATATGAAATATCCGAATTTTTCTGAAAAGAAGATGCTGATTCCTTTAATGTATGAAGATTTGGGCGGTTTAGATTCCGGTAAGCAAGATAGGGAATATGTTACTTTTGTTGGTCCACCTGTTCCAGCTAAGAACCCGGAAAAGTTCTTAGATGTAGTGAAGTACTCTAACGATAATAATCTTGGGTTAAAATTCTTGCTCATTTCGCGTTCCAAAATAAAAGATAATATGTATTTTCAAAGAAATTTAGAGGTGTTCTCCAAGGAAAGGATAAGTGATGAAGAGTTCGGTGAATTGATCAAAAAAAGCATAGTCGTTTTAACGCCCTATAGTCGTGAAACTCAGAGTTCTGTTATACTTGTTTCGTATATGTATGGAACCCCAGTCGTATCGAGCAACGTCGGAGGATTACCCGAGTTCGTGAATCACGGAAAGACGGGCTACCTTATTAATGTGGATGCTCCTGTCGAGGACTGGATTGAAGGAATTAATTATGTCATGAAAAACGTCTCAAGAATGACGGTTAATTGTAGGAACTATTTTGTCGAAAATTTTTCAGGAAAAAACTGGAAAAAATATCTTAATGACCTACTAAGTTAGATCCAGACTTTGAGGATTTAAAGGAATGATTCTCGATATAGGGTGTGGTGGGACTAAGAAGGGCGATATAGGATTAGACGTTAGAAAAATTAGTGGCGTCGATATAATAGCTGATGCCCGAGTTCTACCATTTAGAAATAACATTCCTGATTGTGTTTACTCCAGTCATGTAATTGAACATTTCAGTCATCGAGAGGTCAGAAACGTCATAAGCGAATGGGTTCGTGTTTTGAAACACGGGGGTATAGTCGAAATCCTGTGCCCTGATCTTCGCGCAAGGGCATTTTTATTTGCTATTAGTCCAAATTGGCAAAATGTGGAAAACATTTACGGGGGACAGGATTATCTTAATAATTACCATAAATGTGGATTTTCTTTTGATCTTTTAAAATCAATATTAGAATCTAACGGAATAATTAAGATAAAAAGAATAATAAGCGGATATAAAGGTATATCATTTATCCCTGATTGTCTTCATGTTAAAGGCATTAAAAAATGAGAATATAAGTTATGAAAATTCTTCAAATAGTACCAGTTTTTTCTGATCCATTTGGTGGACCAGTAACTGTTGTGCGTTCTATATCTAAAGAATTAGCTAAAAGACATGAAGTAACTATATACACAACAACCGCATCAGATCCAAAACATGACTTCGAACCGAGAGAAGAAGAAGTAAATGGATATAAGGTTTATTACTTTCCTAGAAACTTCAAACAATTAATTTATAGTGACCTTTTTGGGCAGATGAATATATCGTTAAATATGAGAAAGGCAGTAAAGGATCATTTAAAAGAGTTTGATATTGTTCACGTACATTCTTGGCAGCAATTTCCCGATATGCTATTGCATCATTATACAAAGAAATATCATATTCCATTTGTTTTACAAGTTCATGGTTCTCTCTCCCAGATAGGACCGAAAATATTGTTGAAACAAGTTTATGATATATCCTTTGGATATAGAATATTAAGAGATACTTCGAAGGTCATCGCTCTCAACGAAGTTGAAGCCCAGCAGTATAGAAGCATGGGAGTACCTGATGAGAAGATCGCTGTCATCCCTAATGGGATAGATTTATCTGAATACGCGGTTCTCCCACCTAAAGGATTGTTCAAGAAGAAATTCGGCATAAGAGATGATGAGAAAGTAGTATTATATTTAGGTAGAATACACAAAACAAAAGGAATAGATATCCTCATTAAGGCTTTTACAAATGTTATTCAGAATATAGATGATATTAAGCTTGTAGTTGTGGGTCCTGATGATGGAAGTCTCGATGAACTTCAGACTTTGGTTAAGGATCTGAGCGTTGGAAAGAAGGTCATATTTACTGGCCCCTTATATGGATTGGAGAAGATTGAAGCATACGTTGATTCGGAAGTTTATGTTCTGCCCTCAAGATACGAAGCTTTTCCTATGACTGTTATTGAAGCTTATGCCTGTGGTAAACCCGTAATTGCGTCCAATGTTGGTGGGCTTAAAGATCTTGTCATAAATGACGTAACAGGATTATTATTTGATTCTGGAGATGTAGAGCACTTAGCAAGCGATATATTATATCTATTAAATAATGAAAGTAAATCTAAAGAAATGGGATTCAATGGTAAGCAATTCGTTAAGGATAATTTTACTCTAGAAAAGGTTGTAGATCAACTTGAGAAGATTTATTATAATGTGCACGCGCAAAACAGGGTTATTACGAAAACTCTTTAATAATACCGGGTATTGGTGCTTTTTATGAAAATTAAGATTATTTTCATTATTGATAATAGTGTTGAGTTAAGTTCCAAAGATCCGTTATATAATAAATGCATATCTCAACTCAGTAATTTAAAAAAAATAGAGTTCGATACTTTAATATATAATGCAGAAATAAATAAATTTCTTTCAATAGATAATTGTAATGAAAAAATAAAAATTAGAAAAAATACTTTTAATAGATATTTTAATTACATTAAAAATAAAATCATATGTGATATGAATATGTATAAATTAATTTCAATTTTAGATGAGAAAAATATAGTATATATGAGGTATCCAGTTCCTACTCCAATTCTATTTTTTTCTTTTAGAAAAAAAAGAAGATGTAAGATCATTATGGAATTTCAAAGCATTGAGTTTTTAGAATTTAAAATAAATCATTTGTATATATTGATGTTATTTGAATTAATATTTGGAAATTCAATAAGAAATAAACTTGATGGCCTGGTGAGTGTTACAAATCAAATAAAAGAATATGAATCATTAAAATCAGGTGATTTGAATATTCCTAATATTTATATTGGAAATGGTGTTAATGTTGATTCATTGAAGATGCGTTCTGTTCCGTCATATTCAGGTAATGAAATGCATATTTTATGCGTTGCTAATATTAATCCTTGGCATGGTATTGATAGATTATTGCATGGAATATTATTATATGCTGGAGAAGTCAATCTTGTTTTACATATTGTTGGTGATGGAAATATAAGTAACTCTTTTAAGAAAATATCTGAATGCAATGATACTTCAAAGAAAGTTATTTTTCACGGTTATTTAACTGGTTCAAAACTTGATAATTTATTTGATATTTGTCACATCTCTATGGGAAGTCTTGGAATGCATCGAATTGGTTTACAAGAAGGCACTCCTTTAAAGACTCGAGAATATTGTTCACGTGGAATTCCGTTTTTTATTAGCTATAGAGATCCTGACTTTGATGCTTCATTTCCATTTATGTTAAAAATACCTGCAGATGATAGCCCAGCTAACGTCGGAGAAATTATTAATTTTGTTAAAAAAATATATACGGATAAAAAACATAATGAAAAAATGAGATTATATGCTTTAAATAAATTAGATTGGTCGGTAAAAATGAAGCAATTAAAATTATTTTTAAATGATATTTGATGTATATTAACTTCGTTAGTTTATATATGGATATTAACTATTTTAGTTGACATAATTCATGTTTTATACATATGAATTTAATAATCTAAAACTTTAAATGTACAACAAGAAAAATTCTCTAATAAGGTATTGAAAGTTTTATGAAAGCAAATATTATTAACCTTTTTAAAAATATTGATAAAATTTTGGCAATTCTTGTTTCAATTTTTTCATTCATTATTTTAATTTATTTGAGTTTCGCTTCCAGTAGAGTACATGCACTTGCAGCAGTATATTTAATAATATCAGCATTAACTTTAATTTATTGTTCTATTTATCTTTTGATTCGAAATAAATCCTTAATTGTACAGGTTAGAGGGTATGAATCTAAGAAAAATGTTTCTTTCTTATTTTATATTTTTCTTATAAACTATATATATAGTATTTATTTAATATATAATGGTATGATTGATTATCAACTTTCTCTATATTATTATTTAGTCATTTCTTTTATGTGCGCAATAATAGCCTTAGAAATAATTTATTCCATTAAAAGTATGCGATATATTATTCTATTCCAAATAATTATTTTAGGATTAAATATTAGTATGTCCCAATTAATTATATTTCCTAATATATTAGGTGTAGATCCATGGTGGCATTATATGATTACAAATAAAATAATTAATAGTAACTTTATACCTCAAAGTCCATATCAGGAGCTTCCAATATTCCATTTGTTATTAGCCATTATATCAAAAATTTGTAATATAGATTATAAAAATGCTACAATTTTAAATATAATTTTACCTCAGATTATTTTGGATGTATTATTTTTATACATGATAACATTTCTTATATTTAAAAAATATAAAATTAGTTTAATGTCTTCTCTTATTTTAATAATTGGAAATTATTTCATTCAATTTAACTTTGCACCAATACCTAATTCACTAAGTGTACTATTTTTAATTATTATATTATATTTAGTAATAAAAATAAAAAACAAAATTCCTAAAATTTCCATACTCACGGTTATTTTTATGTTAACAATTATTTTAACTCATACTTTTGGAGCAGCAATTACTGCGCTAGTATTATTCACTTATTGGTTTGTAATTAATTTATTTTCTTATATGCATAATATTAAAAGAGATAACTCAATATTTTTCAAAATTTCAGTTTCATTTACAATTGCAATGTTTTCATGGTGGACTTATGCATCCGGTCCTTTATTTTCATTAGTAACTATGATTAAAAATGATTTTAGTATTGATTATTTTTTAAAATTATCATCACAAACATCCAATTATTTTCCAAATTCAGTGCCCCAATCAGAAAAAATTCTAAATTTATTTGGTATGCTTTTATTTTTTTCAACTGCTATTATAGGAATATTGATTATGATTTCAAAAAGAGGTAATATTAATAGCTTTTATATAGCGTCATTAGGAATTATACTTTTAATGATTTCCTTTATATCATTCTTAATAGGACGATATATACTAAATGATAGATGGTATTACATTTCTGAGATCTTATTAAGTATACCTTTATCAATGTCTTTATTTATACTCTCAAATATTAGAAACAATAAAATATATAAACCAATTTTAATATTTATATTTATGACAACATTAGCATTTACCAATATTATAAGCCCTGTAGCCAACATAAATAATCCATTATTAACTCCTAATACACTTGTAAGGTATGCGTTCACTAAGGCTGAAATAGTTGCAGCTTCGTTTACCGCAAAAAATACTATCGGTCAAATCTCATCTGACTTTTACTATGCATATAGCCCTAGTAGTAGTATTTTTGAAAATCAATTTAATATAAATAATACTCGGATTTTATCTCTTGATAACAGTTTATTAAGCAATCAATTTGTACATGATCTTTCTATTAAAGTTATCAGGAAAGAAATTGTTTATAATTCTTTTGTAGTGGAAAGCGGTATATGGAAACTTATAGTTGATCCAAATAAATTATTAATAAATTCTGGTTTTGACAAAGTATATGATAATGGAGGAGTCTGTGATTATAGATAAAACAGTGTATGCACGTTAAACATATACGGTAAAGCTGACAGATGTACCGCATGTCGCGCGCGCGTCATCATTTTTACCGACCAAACTAATTTATTTAAAGCATATAATCTCATTTTTCCATTATGTTTTTTATCAGTAAATATTTTCGCGCGTGTGAAATTAATCCAAAGGGCATAAATAAGTTAAAAAGCTAAAAAATTATTCTCTAACTTTAGGAAGCAAATATGAATACTGTTAAAAATAATTTATTATATATAACAACAGGTTACTGTAATTTTCTCAAGGATCCTTGTGACATATTAGCTAAATCTTTTCATAATGTTTATGCTACTATACTTTATTATCCTTTATTTGATTTATTAAGTTATCTTCCATTTACATCATTAAATAGTTGTAGAAAAAAGAATATTATCGACACTTCTTTTTCTCCTTCTAATATTAATTTTTTTTATTCTCCAATTTATTTTTACTCTGGTATTTTTAGATATGAAAAAGCTGGACAGGTTCACTTTAAAAGTGTCGATAAATTAATATCTTCAAATAAATTATCCTTTGATATAATCCATTCCCAATTTATCTGGTCTTCTGGTTATGCAGGTACTCTTATAAAACAGAAGTATAATAAACCCTTAGTTATAACTGCTCATGGTTATGACGTATATGACCTTCCATTTAGGAACGATAATTGGAGAAAGATAATTAAATACGTTTTAAATAGTGCCGATTATATAATTGCTGTAAGTAATAAAAATCGGAAAATTCTGAATGAGCTAGATATTAAAACTCCTATAAAAGTAATACCTAATGGTTATAGGAACGATCTTTTTTTTCCCATGGATAAAAATATTTGTAGAACTCAATTAGGTATACCATTAAATAATAAAATATTATTGACTGTAGGAAGTTTAGATGAAAATAAAGGACAAAAATATTTAATAGAAGCGCTAAATATTTTAAGCAAAAATAGATCTGATTTTATTTGCTATATTATAGGAGAAGGTAATTTGAGAGGGAAATTAATACAACAAATTAATGATTTGAAATTGAATAATAAAGTTAAACTCATGGGTTGGATGGATCATAATAAAATTCCTTTTTGGATGAATGCATCGGACTTATTTATTTTACCAAGTATAAGAGAAAGTTTTGGTGTTGTACAAATTGAGGCTATGGCTTGTGGAAAACCTATAGTAGCAACAATGAATGGGGGAAGCGAAGAAATATTGATCTCGAATGATTATGGTTATCTAGTATCGCCTGGCAATTCTTTAGAACTAGCAGGTTCAATATCCAAGGCTTTGGATAAAAAATGGAATAATGAGCTCATTATCAAATATGCAGAAAGGTATGCATGGAAATTTATTTCAAAAGAAATTTTAAATGTTTATAATAATTTTATTTAAAAATATCGAGAATTCGGATTAACCTCGTTTTCTCCCCCTCGGTTAACTATTTAGATCACCACCAACGACTTCACACCCATGAACTCCTTCACCTCATACATCCTCAGACAAGCCTACGAGAAAGTAAACAGAAAAGGCGACAGACTCGCCAAGATCGAATCAGCCGTCAACTGGGAGCGGTTCCGACCCATAATCAAGGCAATGTACACCAACGATACCGAGAGGGGAGGAAGACCCAACGTCGACGAGGCCCTGATGATGAAGCTCCTCGTCATCCAGCAATGGTACGGGCTCAGCGACCCTGAGCTGGAGAAGCAGGCCCTGAACCGTCTCGACTTCCAGCACTTCCTCGGCTACCCCGAGCAGCCGCCCGACTACTCGACGGTCTGGCAGTTCAGGGAGCGCCTCGCCTCGACGGGGACGGACAAGTTCCTCTGGGCGGAGCTGCAGAGGCAGCTCGACGAGAAGGGGCTCCGCGTCAGGAAGGGCGTCGCCCAGGATGCCTCGATCATTGAGGCGGACCCGGGTCAGAGCAGCGGCAAGCCTCGTGGGGATGACGCCTTGACTCGGAGGAGCCGGGATGGGGACTGGGCGAAGAGGCTGAAGGAGTCGTTTTTTGGGTTTAAGCTGCACGTGAAGACGGATCTCGACCTGGGTCTCATTCGGGCGGTGGAGGCGACTCCGGCTTCTGTTCACGACAGCCGGGTGGATCTGTCGGAGCCGGGTGAGGTGGTGATCCGGGATAAGGGGTACTTCGGCGTGGAGCCGCGTGGCTGGGATGCGACGATGAGGAGGGGCGTCCGTGGTCACCCGCTGGGTGATGCTGACCGGGTCCGGAACCGGCGGATCGGGTTGAAGCGGAGGCCGGTGGAGCGGGTGTTCGCGGTGCTGAAGCGGGTGTTTCATGCTGGCCGTATGCTGGTTACGACGCTTCCTCGGGTTAGGGTGAAGATGGTGTTCAGCTGTTTCTGCTTTGATCTGCTGCAGTTGTGTAGTCTGGGTGTGGTCTGATAGCGTAAGCCCTGGATCTCTGCGGGGAGGAGACGGGTAAGGGGTGTTTTGGGGCTTATTCGGGTGTTTTCGGCGGGTTTTGGCTGGTTTTTCAGGGTGTTTTGGCTGCTGTTGGGGTGTTCTGGAGTGGGTTTGTGGTTGTGTTGATGTTTTTTGGTGTCGTTGATGTTTGTTTGATGGTTACTCGATTAGCTCAGGCTAAAAACGGAGTTAATACGAAACCTCTATCATTTATTTTAGTTTATGATTTAGTGGCATGGTACAAAAACGCTGATATTATTAAAGGCAATTCTGATGACCTGCGCGCGCGTACAAATTCTGCTTAGATCTTTTTAAGCGAGCAAAATCATATTTGGAAAATCTACTATGTCCGGTGAATCCTAATTATCGATGTATCGCCTTCCGTGCTGGAGGTTATGGAATACAACCCAATATGGAAGAAATACTTCAAGCATTAATAGATGCAGGTTATTTAATTGATACTTAGGTTGTCCCAGGATTAATGCTATTTTCGCGCGCGCTACAAGGGGAATTTAAATCATTAATCTAACATATACAATCAACAACTAGCGATTATCATGGGGATGGGCTGAGAAGGAATGGAGCTGGGATAACTACCGAGTTTTTATTAACCACTTACGCTTTCCTTTTGTTATTTTTAGTTTAATGATTGCCTTCATAGCAAATCGGCCAAAAACACAACAATAGAAAATAAAAGCTTAATTAAAAAAACGGTTTGGGGAATTAAAGAGAAGAGGAAGATCATCAAGAGGATATTGATTAACCTCGTCTCGGGTTGTCAGTGTATTTAAGCCCTTATAAAGGAAGGCCCATCTTAAACCGAATTTTATGGGTTAATCCGAATCCTCTCAATAATAATAAAACGTTACCTTCTCTACTCCCTCGACACCCTTGGCCAGATCCGATTCGCTAGGGTATGAGCGCGCGCGGGTGCGGGAGGCTCAATCGTACTTAAGGGTTGCTCCTAGACTAGACAGTACGTGTAGAATAACCGTAGTTGGATCTTAGACCCTTTCTTGGTGTTGCACATACGGATACTATTTTATACCCTAGTTATTATATAGATATATCATATGTGTGGAATAAACGGTTTTTCGTGGACTGATAATAATTTAATAAATCTAATGAATGATTTTATACATAATAGAGGCCCTGACGATGTAGGAACTTATTTTGATGATAGTATTAGTATGGGAAATAGACGCCTAGCCATTATAGATCTTTCTATAAAAGGACATCAACCTATGAGTAATGAAAAAGAAACAATATGGATCACTTACAATGGTGAAATTTATAATTATATTGAACTTAAAAATATATTAATATCAAAAGGACATATTTTTAAAAGTAATTCGGATACTGAAGTAATAATACATGCTTATGAAGAATATGGCTTTGATTTCGTAAAATATTTTAATGGCATGTGGGCGTTTTGTATTTATGATAAAGAAAAAAAAATACTAGTTCTATCTAGAGACTATTTTGGAATAAAACCTCTTTACTACTATAGTGATAAAAATAAATTTATTTTTTCTTCAATGATAGGTTCAATTTTACTTCATCAGATAAACTATAAACCTAACGAAAAAAAAATTCTTGAATTTTTAGTACATAGTTTAGAAGATATCGACGATAGTACTTTTTTTGAAAATATATTTAAAGTTCCTACAGATAATTTATTAATTTATCATTTACAACAAAAAAATCTGGAGTATTATAAATGGTATGAAAGAAATAAGGAAAGTATTTATAGCGATCCTCAACAAATAAAAGACTTATTTATGGATAGTGTAAAACTTCGTACCATTTCTGATGTACCTATTGGTTGTTGTTTAAGCGGAGGAATAGATTCGTCAATTATTACTTCATTACTTGATAAATATCTTAATCAAGAAATATGGTCGTTTACATTTTCAATACCAAATAGCAAATATGATGAAAGTAAATATATAACTGAAATTGAAAAATATATTAAAATTAAGAAGCACATTATAACTATGAATTCAAATGACTTTATAAATGATTTTAATGATTTTATTTTGACTCAAGAAGAACCAGTTACCGGCCTAACTGTATACGCTCAATATTTAGTAATGAAATTAGCGCATTCGAATAATATTAAAGTTTTACTAGATGGTCAAGGAGGCGATGAGCTATTTGCAGGATATCCTTATTATTTTTGCTATTATTATTATGAATTATTAAAAGAATTTAAATTATTAACGTTTTTAAAAGAATCTCTTTTATATATAAAAAATTATAAGAATATTCTCCCATTTAAAATGTTATTTTTCATGTTTTTACCGGAAAAAGTTAAAAAATATAGTTATACCAAAAGGATTCCATGGTTTAATGCCGATTTATTAGATGAATATGATGTTAAAAATTCGAGATGGAATAAAATGACATTGAAGGACGCATTGTTTCAATCTCTCTATAAAACTGAAATTCCTCATCTTTTAAAATGGGAAGATAAAAATTCAATGCGTTGGAGTATAGAATCGCGTCCTCCCTATTTAGATCCTAGATTGGTAAATTTCTCCTTAAATATCCCATCTAATTTAAAAATTAGAAACGGTGAAACCAAGTATGTTATTAAAAATCTTTTTAAAGAATACCTTCCTACTATGATTTTAAATCGTAAAGATAAAATTGGATTTGTTGCTCCTGCTGATGAGCTATTTCGCGAACCTAACGTTGTAAACTTTGTTAAAAAAATATTTAATTCTGATTCGTTTAAAAATAGAAAATATTGGAATTATCATATCATCCAAAAAATTTTTGACGATCATATCGTTGGTAAAGTAAATGCAGGAGATCTAATTTTTAAAATAATTACTTTAGAATTATGGCTTGTAACATATTTTCCATAAATAAAATATATTTGTATATTTTTGTAATAAAAGTTGAGAATATTTTTCCTTTTTAAAATCATCCTCTTTTGTGCGCGCGACAGGTTCAAGAAGCAGTATTATGTGGGTGTCTCTCGGGTCTCAGATGAAGCTCGACAACTGACTTAATCTGCTAGGCTGTGGTGTTAGGTATCAAGTATGTCTTTACCGCGCTCGCGAGCAGTAACGTTATTCGAAGTATCTTTTATTTCATCTAGAAACTACATGGTTATGATCATTGTAATACAAACCCAACACTATCAGATGAAAAACTGTGTCAACTGAAGTCTGGGTAATTATCTGTAAACTATGGTTGCCCCGTTCAGGTAGTTGAATATAAGCCCGTTCTTGTTGCCTGTTCCCTGTGGGTTGATCAGGGTTATTCCCGCCTCGACTAGGAACCCGTAGCCGTACATATAGTCAGGAGGTGGGGGCTTGGGCTTCTGCCCGTTGTTGTTGCTCACACAGTTCTCTAGGACTACGTTTATCTTTGTGGGTGCTTCCTCCGCGTGGAAACCAGACTCCCAACTGTACTCGCACAGGCAGTCAGTGACATAGAGGTTCTCTACCTTGGGGAACTCGGTGAGGTCGAAGCCGACTATCCAGTCGCCCTTCCTCGTCGATGCCAGCCCCGCCTGGTAGACCTTGCACCTCGTCCACCTGACGTTCTTTACAGTTCCGCCATCAATGGTGTTTCCACCTATCTGGATACCGCACCCGTCGCAGTCCGTCACCGTCAAGTCGGTGAACGTGACGCCGTCTATCACTGTCCCGTCGCTGGGGTAGATGGAGAACACAGCCCACGCCTGTCTGATTCCCACAGCGTTCAGGCGTTCCAGAGTAACGTTCGAGGCTTCCCCGTAAATGTCGATCAGGTAGGTTGTGTGGATGGGTCCCGTGAATCCTATGTCCCTGATGGTGACGTTTGGAACCCCAATCCTGAAGTCTATGTCATATAAAATGGTATTCGTCTGACCCGCGCCCTCCAGCGTTATGTTCGGCGCTGTATAGATCAGAGAGCTTCCGCTGGAGTAAGGGGATAAATATGTGCCAGCGTTGAGGTGGATCACTCCCCCGCCAGCCGCTGAGAGGGTGTTTATGACGGGTAGAAGTACCGTCTCAAAGTTGCTATTACTCGTCACGACTCCGGTCGACTCTTTTCTAGAGTAGTATAGGTTGTTCAGGGTCCAGATTGTATATGATATCGTATAGGAAGGGGGTTGGATCTGGGTGAATGTGGCCGTGACCGCCTTGTTCCCGGTCATCGACATGGTTAGCGGGCTACTGGACCCGGAGGCGTCCCCACTCCAACTGGCGAAGCTGTAGCCTGCCGCCGGGACGGCCGTCAGTGTGACGACGGTGCCGGATGCGTAGGATCCGCCCGGTGGACTCAATGTAACTGTGCCTAAGCCGCTGACGTTTAAAGTTAGAGTAAACTGAATTAGAGTAAAGTACACTTTGATCATGTGTGCAGAATTCATCGTTACGGTTATACTATTTACATTACGAAATATAGACCCATCGACAACCCAGTAGTCGACCTGCCACCCCAAGGCGGGTGTGGCCGTCATCTGGACAACCGTTCCCTGATTATACGTGTAGCTGCCCGTACCCGGTGCGGTGGATCCCGACCCATCCGGCTGCTGAACCGTCAACGTGTAAGTGTTCTGGGTGAAGGATGCCGTCACGGCCTTGTTCCCGTTGACGGTGAGTGTGGCGGGGTTCACGGTGCCTGAGAGGTCACCGCTCCAACCCGTGAAGGCCCAGCCCGATGCGGGTGTGGCGGTCAACTGCACCGACGCCCCGTAGGTGTACGTGGCTTGGCTCGGGGTCTTAGAGACCGTGCCCTGGCCGGAGGTGCTGACGGTGACGGTGTACTGGATCTGGGTGAAGGTCGCGGTGACGGTCGGGGTTGCGTCTATGGTGACTGTGCCCGGGTTAGCCGAGCCTGTCAGGTCGCCGCTCCAGCCGGAGAACGTGTAGCCAGCCGCGGGGGTCGCCGTCAGCTGGACTGTGGATCCTGAGGCGTATGATGCCTGGTCCGGGCTCTTGGAGACCGTGCCCTGGCCGACCGTGGAGACGGTCAGCGTGTACTGGATCTGTGTGAAGGCGGCGGTGATCGTGCCCGCACCGTTGATCGTCGCCGTCGTAGACGCCGAGGACGCTGAGGCTATCACGATCGAGCCCGTAGCCGACCAGGACGAGAACGTGTAGCCGGAGCCGGCGGTGGCTGAGATCGGGACCACCGCCCCCGCAGCGTACGTCTGAGTCCCCGAAGGACTCGTCGCCCCGCTACCACTAGTAGCGAAGACGACCTGATACTGGATCTGGGTAAAGGTGGCCGTCACGGCCATGTTCCCGTTGACGGTGACTGTTCGAGTCGTGCCCGACCCCGTCCCGTCCCCAGACCACCCTGAAAATGTGTAGCCGACGCTGGGCGCCTCAGTCAACACGACCACGTCGTTGAGATGGTATGGCCCACCGTTGCTTCGCGTCACGGCGCCTCCTGCAGGCGGGTTCGTGGTCACAGTCAGCGTGTACTGGATCTGGGTGAAGGTCGCCGTCACGGCCTTGTTCCCGTTGACGGTGAGTGTGGCGGGGTTCACGGTGCCTGAGAGGTCACCGCTCCACCCGGCGAAGGCCCAGCCAGCGGCAGGATTAGTGGTGAGTTGAACCTGCTCACCGGCGATGTAAGAGGACTTATCTGGGGACTTTGAGACGGAGCCCTGGCCGGTCACCGATAAACCAAGGGTGAACTGCTGGGGAGGAGGAGGCTGGGCGAAGACGGCGTTCAGCGTGTGGTCGCCGTTCATGGTCACCGTGACCGAGTTGGCGCCGCCAGCGGATGACCCGTCTAGGACCCAGTGGTCGAATACCCAGCCGGAGGCCGGGGTCGCCGCCACTTGAACCTGCGACCCGCTGTTGTATGTGTAGCTGCCCGTGGCCGGGCTCGTGGAGCCGGAGCCGGTGACGCCGACGGTCAGCGTGTACTGGATCTGGGTGAAGACGGCGTTTAGGGTGTGGCTTGAGCTCATCGTCACCGTGTATGGGTTCGCTGAGCCCGCCGAGGAGCCGTCTAGGACCCAGTGGTCGAACACCCAGCCGCTGGCCGGGGTCGCAGTAACCTCGGCGCTGGTTCCTTGATTATACGTCTGGTCGCCGACTCCTGGGTTGGTTGAACCGGATCCGTCTGGGGGCTGGATCGTCAGCTTGAAGGTCGTAGGCGGTGGAGGCGGCGGTGGGTTTGAAGGAGCTGGTGGAGGTGATGGTGGCGTAGGTAATAGTGTAAAGACCGCTACGAGTTTATGATTCTGGACCATGTTCAAAGTGGTTGGATTATCCGTCGAATTCTCATCATCTAGAACCCAGTGATCGAACACCCAGCCAGAAGAGGGCGTCGCAGTCACTTGAACCTGGGAACCACTGTTGTATGTGTAGCTGCCCGTGGCCGGGCTCGTGGAGCCGGAGCCGGTGACGCCGACGGTCAGCGTGTACTGGATCTGGGTGAACACCGCCTCCAGCGTATGCGGTGAGTCCATCGTCACTGTGA
>Ga0315296_10001289_pt1 | contig 21910 bp, 16 predicted proteins | sample YL17G14_18_MG_FD_203921 | JGI IMG/M metagenome (GOLD analysis project Ga0315296, IMG submission 203921) | Sediment microbial communities from Yellowstone Lake, YNP, Wyoming, USA - YL17G14_18 | ecosystem: Environmental > Aquatic > Freshwater > Lake > Sediment | place: USA: Wyoming | collected...
TTTCAATCTGAACCATTGACCCGACCTTGCCGTTGAAATGAACATACGTGCCTATAAGGCCGGGACCATCCAGCGTATATTTTGCGTAGTCACCTACCTCGGTTTTTTCGCCCGTTTTGCCGGCCGTCTCGGCCAGAGTATCCTTGAACTGCCTGCCCTGGTGTTTGGCCTGCAGAACATTCTCCGGGCCTTGGTGGGCTGAGCAGGCCATCGCGCACTGGGCTAAGGCTTCGGCTGCGGCGACAAAGTCCTGGCTCTTTGCTACAAAATCGGTCTCACAGCAAAGCGTTGCCAGAACGGCTGTTTTGCCATCGTCACTTATCTTAGCCACAACCAGCCCCTGTGACGTTTCCCGCTCGGCGCGTCTGGCTAAAGTGGCAAGGCCCTTTTTCCGCAGTATCTGTATGGCCTGGTCGATGTCACCGTTGGCTTCCTGAAGCGCACTTTTGCAGTCCATCATCCCCTGGCCGGTTATCTTCCGTAGTTTTGCCACCATAGAAGCTGAAATTTCCGCCATCTTATAGACCCTTACTTGTTACGGCTCGTGACTTGTGGATTGTAACCGTTATTATGCGAACCGGCGGACTTCGGCGAGCTCGGTCGAGCCGTGAAACCGCCGGCTGAATATCACCAACTATTGACTGTCGCCCATCTGGTTGGGCTCTTTCCGGTTATTGTCACCTCCCTGCGGGGCCGAGTCCGAGTTTTCCACCGACGCCTGCTCTACAGCCGCGACGGTCTTGGATTCAGCTTCGCCGGCCCGGGCAAAGGTCGGCCTTCTTGGACGAACCCGCTTCGGCCGGCCCGCAGGCTCGGCGCGAGCGGAAGTCATCGTCTTGCCGATCGCCACCGCATCGGCCAGCTCATTAAGTATCAATTCAATCGCCCTGATGGAATCGTCATTAGCCGGAATCGCCACATCCACCGTATCGGGATCGGAATCCGTATCCAGAACCCCGACCGTGGCGATGCCCAGCTTCTTGGCCTCACGCAGAGCAAGATATTCCTTCTTCGCATCCACTACTACCACCGCACCGGGCAGACGAGTCATCTTGCGCACACCATCCAGATTGCCTCTTATCTTTCGCATCTCACGTTTGAGCCTGGAGGCGTGTTTCTTGCTCTCACTTTCCAGTGTTCCATCTTGCTCCATAGCTTCGAGCTGCTCCAGTCTCTGCAATCGGGAGCGTATGGTTCTGAAGTTTGTGAGCGTTCCGCCCAGCCAGCGCTGGCAGATATAGTGCATGCCGCACTTTTTGGCCGCTGCTTCTACCACTTTCTGAGCCTGTCGCTTGGTGCCCACCAAGATAACATCGTTGCCCGATGCCACCACCTGGGCCAGCAACCTTTTTGCTATCAGCAAGCCCTTTAAGGTTTTCCTGACATCAATGATATGAATGTTGCCTCGCTTGGCGAAAATAAACGGGGCCATTTTGGGGTTCCATCGGCTGACGCCGTGCCCAAAATGCACCCCGGCGTTGATCAACTGACGAGTCAACTGGTTAGCCACTAAAGCCTCCAAACAATCTAAAATCGTTCTGTTCACCGCACATAGACAACCGAATTATAGCAAAATAAGACAATTCGCCGGACATGTCAAGGACTTTTGTTTCAAGAATTTTTTGCTTTATGAAGCGCAGCGGTCCTGAAAAGGCCGGATTTTTTCCGCCCATTCTCGGCTGATTACAAAATCTATTCGCTCACTTCCGACTTGCCGCCTGCCAATGGCAGAGCATCTCCACCCATTGCTTGAGACGGCGCAAAAACCGGGTGCCGGCCTCCGCTCAGGCTCTGTGTACCCAGATATTAAAGATAAATTAATACCAGACGGTGATAATGATGTTAGGTTCGGTCTTTTTGGCCTGCACCTCACCTGTGGTAGTGTCGGCTCGCTTTATCACGATGCCGGGGTTATCTTTCAGCCACTTGTTGACCTGCTCATCAAGGAACTCCATGGCTCCGGGATGCAGCTTTGTAAAGAAGGTCTTTACGCCCGTGATCCGGTCGGTCGATGTTATCACTCCGGCGGCCTTCCTGACAGCCGGCTTTTCTACTTCCGCCGTCCCGCTGCCGCCTAAATTCAAAGGCGCATGAGAAACCGTCGCTCTGCCGGCATCGTCCTTAAGAGGGATCGGATTGTCGAGCTCATCGTCAAGAGGAATTGGGTCATCGAAGTTTTCGTTGTTACCGGCAAGATTTGTGCCGCCAAAGTTCTCCATATACTCTCTCCGTTAACTATTGTTAATTTCCCGTATATGGTTAATCGTGATGCGAAGACGCCGCCGGCAGCGAACATCTATCCTCAGGTCTTCTCAGCCCCTTCGGTACTGGACGCCTTTTTTTCTTGCTTTGACTGGCCAGCATCGGCCTTATTCTTTTCGGATTCGGCGGCCTTGCCAGTTTCTGTCTGGGAGTTCTTGGCCTCAGCCTGAGCGGGCTGCTCTTGCACTTTGGGCTTCTGTATTTCAGACTGTGCGCGTTTTTCGGCACCGGCAGCTTTTTGCTCAGCCTGTTTGACCTGCTCTTTCAGCTTTTCTATCTCGGACTGCGCCGTTTGAGTGTCGGTCTTTGCCTTGGCCAGCTCAGCTTTTGCTTTTTCCAGCTCGGCCTGGGCCTGCTTGGCATCGGCGACAGCTTTTTCTTCAGTGGTTTTAGCCTGAACAATCAGCTTTTGCGAATCTGTCTTTATATTTGTCACCTCAGCAGTCGCCCGTTGAGCTTGCGTCTCTGCCCGTGCCGTCCGAACGTTTGCTTCTCTGACCGCGTGTCGGGCCTCTGCTTTTTCGGCCTCAGCCTCAAGCCGTAGCTGCTCAGCATCGTCGGTTTTACGCTGCAGTTCTGTCTTGCCGGCCTCGACGCCCAAGGGATCATTCAAGGTTTCCGATAATGCTCCGGTCTGCTGCGCCGGTTGGTGTTTGCGGGTGAGCTCTTCGACCACCTCTTTGTTTGGCCTGCCGCCTGTGGAGATGCTCGGGGTCAGAATGAATATGGTCTCTACGACCCGCTCTTCAAAATCACTGCCGGAGAATAGAATGCCGATCACAGGCAGGTCTTTCAGGAAGGGCACGCCCCGCCTAACATCGCGCCTCTCGCTCTTTCTCATCCCGCCTATTACCAGACTCTCACCTTGTCTGATGCGGTTTTCTTTGTTGTCGATTTGTTTCTTGGTGATAATAGGCAATTGCTTGACGCCTTCAGGCGTTAATTTTGACCCAAGCATAATGGTTGTTTCCAGGCCAATGTAGTTCTGTGCGAACACGTGAGGAGTAATTTGAAGCGAGTCGACCACGTCCTCATACTCCATTTTACTCTCCACCCATTGCGCAACAGCACCACTTGAAAGATATGCCCGTTGCAGCGGCACCTTCTGACTTTGCGAGATTTTCGCTGTTTTGCCGTTGACGACTTCGAGCGAGGGGTTCATCAAGACTTTCAGATAACCGTGCGACTCCAGTATATCGACCAGAGCCAGGTACTTCTCGTTGGCATATCCGACCTGAAGCCCCATTCTGGCGCGAGCCAGCTCCCTGAGTGAAGCGCCGGGAAATGCAGGCAGCAGAGACGGCTGCTTAAGCAGTTCATCAACGGCCATCCCAAAAGGCTGACCTGACGGTCCGGCCCAAATCTGCTCGCCGAATAGCTCTTGAACTTCTAAGGTCGTTGACCAGTCCAGTGTCTTATCCGCATAGACCTCAGAAATAATGCAATCAATTTTAACCTGGACGGGCGGGACATCCACCTGTTCCAGCAGTTCAAGCACTGCTTCAGCATCTTCTCTGTTCGGACACCTCACAATCAGTTGATTGGTTGCAGCAACGCTGCTGACCGTGTAGTCTACCAGTCGGGTTGACTTGCCTTTTTCGTCGAAGAGCATCGTGGCGAACTGATCGTGAACTACCTGTCTTAACTCCTCGGAGATATGATAATTGCAGAAGTAGAATAGCTTGAACTCCGGTTTGCCGCCGACAATTTGCTCAACGATTTTGGGCGCTTCCTTGTAAACTTGGGGAATTGAGATGTTTGGTTCAGCTACAGGCCTGATTCCGCTCAGTTCGTTGATAATACTTTCTGCCTGCACGCCGGCAGATTCTTGGGCAAAAAACCCCTCACACCCTCCCACCCAGAGGAGAGCCATAGCAGCCGCAGTCGCAACGACAATGAGACTGCGGCCGAGCTTGTGGCCGCCATAATCCATAAGCACGTTCCCACCAGAAACAAAAATCTGCACGCACAAAGCGCGGTGTCTCTGCGTTAAACTACTGTTTGTATTTTAGACGGCTTAAAAGGCATTATATTCCACTCATCTACTTATCGTCAAGCATATTTCAACAAATTAACAAAAAATGGATGTCTTCTTTTGCCCAGATCATAATGTTAGACAGAATGTTAGACAGAATAACGCTTTCTTGCTATTTTATCGGTTTATGATAAGAAAACAGCGAAAAATTGTCACTGTAGGCTTCGTGGCGCTGGGCTGTCCCAAGAACATCGTGGACAGTGAGAAAATGTTGGCGAAAATCGTGCAATCGGGCTTAGTAATAACTGCTGAGCCGGAAAATGCTGATGTTGTTGTCATTAATACGTGTGGTTTTATCGAACCGGCCAAGGCCGAGGCACTGCAGGCAATATGTCACGCGGTCGATTGTAAAGGTCGCGGCAACGTCAAAAAAGTAATCGTCGCCGGCTGCTTATCACAGAGGCTCGGCCGGCAGCTTCTTGACCAGGTACCTGGCATCGATGCTGTTATTGGCCTTGGGCAGCGAGATAATATCGCCCGCATAATCAAAAAGACTCTTTTCTGCAAAAAGCGCCTTGCCTACCTGGAGCACCGTCCCAAAAAGTGCAGTAATGATACTGGAAGACTGCTTATTACCGGACGCCACTGGGCATACCTGCGAATCAGCGAGGGCTGCAATCACCGGTGCTCGTTCTGCACCATACCGGCAATCAGAGGCAAATTCAGAAGTAAATCCAGACCTCGCATCCGGGCAGAAGCTGCCGAGCTGGCCCGCTGCGGCGTGGCTGAGCTGAATATAATCGCGCAGGATACCACCTGCTATGGCCGGGATTTGAAAATGAAAAACGGCCTGGCTAAACTCATAACCGAACTTGAAAAAATTGCTGGGGTCGCCTGGATTCGATTGATGTATCTCTGGCCCGCGGGCATCGACGACCGGCTAATCGATACCATTGCATCGAGCAAAAAAGCCATTCATTATCTCGATATTCCGATTCAGCACGTGAACCGCACGATCTTGAGAGCTATGCGACGGCCCGACACAAAAGACCGGCTGCACGGATTGATCGAAAAGCTGCGCCGCGCCATCCCCGATATTGTCCTTCGCACAACACTGATAGTTGGGTTTCCTGGAGAGACCGAGCGTCAGTTCGCTGAGCTTCTGGAGTTTATAAAGTGGGCCCGGTTTGACGCCCTTGGCTGTTTTCAATTCTACCCGGAGTCAGGCACCGGCGCGGCAAGAATGCCCGGTCAGATCGCACAGGCGGTAAAGCAGCATCGGCTGGAAAAGTTGATGCTGACCCAGCAAGAGATTGCCTTTGCCAAAAACAGAAACAGGATCGGCAATAAACTTACCTGCCTTGTTGATTCGGTCGACGACAAGGGTATCGGCCGCGGACGTTTCTACGGCCAGGCGCCAAAGGTGGACAGCATCTGCATAATAGAACACTGCTCCGCAACTGCCGGCCAGTTTATCAACGCCGAGGTCACTGGCACGGAAAACTACGACCTGATTGTCCGGCAAATTTAGCATTGAATTATATCACAGAAAAGCTAAACTTTTCGCTATGGTTGAACTGCTCCCGAACATCTTGACTTTCTCCCGGCTCGGCTTGACTGCTATTTTCCTGACTATGGTTCTTCACGTGCCCTATGTTGAGAACAAAGCACTCTTTCTGAACATCGCATTTGTCCTGTTCGTCATCGCGGGTATTACCGATCTGATCGATGGGCCCATCGCCAGAAAATTGAACGTTGCCAGCAAATTCGGCCGAATGAGCGACCCTCTGGTTGACAAAACCCTGATCTGCGGGACCTTTATTTGTTTTGCGATAATCGGCCAGCCAAAGCTCTTTGATCTGCCCGACAATGCCCTTAGGATGGTGCACTGGTCGATTGCAGGCATTTTGGTGCTGAGAGAGGCTTACGTAACCGTCCTGCGACACCTTTGCGAATCTCACGGCATAAACTTCGGGGCGGTGGCTTCCGGCAAAATAAAGATGTTCATGCAGTCTTTTGCCATCGGCACAGTGCTTATTAAAATGGCCCACGTACAAACCGCTTACTGGGGACACTGGTTCACCACCGTAACGTTTGTGATTATGTTAGTCGTTACGATTGTGTCGGGCCTAACGGCAACCCGGCGAAGAAAGTTGAAAAAACTACCGGAGGAAATAAGAGCATGAAAAGTGGATCGTTCTCTACCACAAGATTCGTTTCTCTGTGCATTGTGCTCTGGGCGTTAGCCGGTTCAGCCAACGTGCACGCCGGCACAATGGAAGAATTTATGCCGGTCCTGCCTGAAGGAAAAGAATGGAAGTTAGCCTGGAGCGATGAGTTCAACGGCACGAAGATTGACCAGTCCAAGTGGGAGATTCTCGGCGACTGGAAAAGGCAAGACGGTTACTGGGTCAAAGAGGACGCCTATCCGGACGGCAAAGGCAATCTTGTACTGCGGACCAAAAAAGAGGGCGACAGGTACACCTGCGGCGCCGTACGCACCAAAAAGAAGTTTGAGCATAAATTCGGCTACTGGGTCTGCCGGTGCCAGTTGCCAGAGCAGCCGGGGCACTGGCCGGCATTTTGGGTGCACACAAACAGCGTCGGTAAAGTCGGAGACGAGGGCAGAGACGGGACCGAAATCGACATTATGGAATATCCCTGGCGCGACGACCGCCTCACCCAGAATTTGCACTGGGACGGCTACGGAAAGGACCACAAGCGCGCAGGCAAAAAATCCACGATACCCGGCGTGAGCGAAGGTTTCCACACATTTGCTCTTCATTGGAAGCCCGATGAATACGTGTTTTACGTTGACGGCAAAGAAACCTGGCGCACCAGCGCGGGCGGCGTCTCGCAGGTGCCACAGTTCATAAAATTGACCGAAGAAATCGGAAAATGGGGCGGTGACATAACAAAGGCGGATCTGCCCGATTATTTTGTAGCGGACTATGTCCGGGTATACGACGCGGTGGATAAGGCCGAGCTAGGTGACCAGCAAGAAATCATTCGCAAAGCCGCCCAAGTAACGCCTTCGCCGAGGCAGCTTGCCTGGCAGCAGCGGGAATTTATTGCGTTCGTACACTTCGGCATAAATACTTTCACCGACAGGGAATGGGGCACCGGCAAAGAAGACCCAAAGCTGTTCAACCCCACCGCACTTGACGCTCGGCAATGGGTTCGTGTCTGCAAAGAAGCCGGCATGAAAATGATAATCCTGACCGCCAAACACCATGATGGCTTTTGTCTTTGGCCCAGCAAGTACACCGACCACTCGGTAAAAAACAGCCCATGGCGCGAGGGCAAAGGCGATGTGGTGCGGGAACTTGCAGATGCCTGCCGCCAAGCGGACCTCGCCATGGGAATTTATCTATCGCCCTGGGACATGCACGAGCCAACGTACGGTGACACAGGTAAGTACAACGATTTCTACAAAAACCAGTTGCGGGAGCTGTTGACAAATTACGGCCAAGTCGCCGAGGTTTGGTTCGACGGCGCCAAAGGGCCAAACGCCAAGGATATGGAGTACGACTGGGACGGTTACTATGCGCTCGTCCGCGAGCTGCAGCCGAACGCGGTTATTTTCAATGGGCCCGATGTCCGCTGGGTCGGCAACGAGGCTGGCTACGCCCGCGAATCCGAGTGGAGCGTTATGAATAGAAACGACAAACCGTTCGAGTTTGTGAACCTTACGGCAAAGGATTTAGGCAGCGCCAAAGCACTGGGTGACGGTGCAAACCTGATCTGGTATCCGGCTGAAACGGATGTATCGATTCGGCCTGGATGGTTTTACCACGCAAGCCAGGACGACAAGGTTAAATCCCTCGAAAAGCTGCTCAATATTTATTTTAGCTCTGTGGGTCAAAACAGCGTTTTGCTGCTGAATATTCCGCCCGACGGCCGGGGTCTGATTCACGAAAACGATGCCCGACGCCTGCGCGAACTGCGAAAAGTGCTGGATGAAATCTTCGACGAAAATCTTGCCCTGGGTGCAACTGCAGGGGCCTCGCACGTGCGCGACGATAATCCCACCTGTGGAGCCGATAAAATAGTAGACGGCAACAAAAATACTTACTGGAGCACCAACGATGGCACAACCAGTGCGACAGTAGAATTCAGCCTGGCGAAAAAGTCCACCTTCAATGTCGCCGAGCTGGCAGAATATGTCACGGTAGGCCAAAGGGTCGAAGAATTTACACTTGAGGCCTGGGATGGCGGAAGCTGGAAGGAATTCGCCCGCGCCACCACGATCGGCTGCAAGCGACTGTTGCGCTTTAACGATGTCACGACCGAAAAAGTCCGCCTGCGGATCCTCATGTCCCGTGTGTGCCCGACGATTTGCCAGTTCGGCTTATATTACGCCCAGCCGTGACTTCATGAGGTTCCAGACCTATTTTATCGAATATCTCGCGTTCTAATTCAAAAATGGCGGCATCAATCCGTTCCGTGTTAAGCTTGGCTTGGTTTGCACAATTCCGCTGAGCCGCATTCCTTCTATGCGCCTCTTCCAATCGCTCCTTCAGAGGCACTATTTTATCGTGCATCACCCTTTTGTCGGCGTAGTAGACTATTTTCTCCTCCCAGGTAACCGGCTTATCTTTCTCGTCCAGCAATGCGGCATATCTGTGCCTTTTTACTGCTAAGGCAAGCTCCGGATATGCGTCCGTCAAAAGGGCAAAGGCAGCATCTTCATGGCAAAGATTGCGGTATCTTGCTCTTAACTGCCGCCATTTTACTCTGTCTTTATCCGTGATTGCCTGCCGGTACCTGTCGTAACCTGATTCTTTGAGGTCACAAATCCTCAAAATATCGTGAAGCAGACAGGCTCTATCGACCAGGTCCACATCTACCGATATGCCTTTTTCTTTTAGCTTCTTTGCCAGAAAAACGCCCAGCCTGGCCACCGCCAGGCTATGTTTTCTGATGTGCAGCGGAACACCGAATTCGTCCATCAACTTGAGACATTGCCGTCGTGTTGGCAGACTACATTCTTTCATTTATCAGCTCAGCGACTTTTTTGCCCGATTTCAACATTCCGCCAAAAATTGGGCCCATTCTCGGCAGATTATAAACATCGCACACCGCCATACCTGCCACGTAGAGGCCCGGAAAAACTTCGCCCGTTTTTTCCACGACGCCTGCTTCGGATGCCTCCACGTTCATGAAATACTCCTGCAGCTCCCTCGGAAACAGCTCCGGCTTTCTCTTTTTGAGCATACCCACAAGCTCAGCCGGGTGACCGGTAGCGTCAATTGTATACTTGGCACAGATGCAAAATGGGTCCACGTGCAGGCCAAGGCCTCGTACGCTGGCACTATTCACGACTACGCCTTTGACGGTTTCCTGTTTTAGAACAATATCTTCAGCCTCTATTAAGTTGAATATCGCCGCCCCTGCTTTTTTGGCCGCATAGGCCAGAGCGGCGGCAAATTCTATGGCGTCAGCAATGTACAAGCGACCCTGCTTCTTTGTCGTGACGCCGATTTCGTCGAGGATTTCTTTGTCTTCAAAGGTGACTACGTTGTAACCTGCGGCCCCTCCCCAGATTCCGCCGCCGATGGAGAGCTTCTTTTCGACGATGGTGGTCTTGACCTTTACTTTGGCCAGATAGTAGCCGGCCGCCAGACCCGCCGGGCCTGCGCCGACTATAACCACATCGTTTTCAAGATGCTCCGTGAGTTTCTTGCCGTACTCTGCGATAATTACTCGGGAGATGTCAGTCTCTATCATCTTTGTTCCCTTTTCCTGCACTTTCTTTGCCTTCCTTCGTGGGCATTATCGCGATCGGGTTCAAGGATGCAAGATATTCCCATACCTATTTCACAGCCCTTTTCTTGCAAAGAAGTTGGCGTTCATTTTAGCCCCCGTGAAAATTGGCTTTGATTGGCTTTGTTTTTCATTAACCGCCGAGTTCGCAAAGAACGCGGAGAAATAGGATAGAGAGCGTATTTCTCTATTGGATAATCACTTACACAAATATCGCTCTTCTCTGCGTACTCAGCGTTCTCCGCGGTCAAAATGTAAGATTGGCTTTGTTTGGCTTTGTTTTTGCTGGACTCTGGAAGCGCATCTTTTTTCATAATCCTTTGTCTTTATTGGTTTTGCGTTCATTTCGGCCTCAGGGAAATTGGCTTTGCTTTGCAAAAAAAGGGCCGATTTGTAGAAGATTCTCGACAATTGTAGAGCAAGGTGGGTGGCATGCTCAATCGTAGTTTGGGTGTAGATTCTGCCCTGATTTTGCCGTCTCCTGTGTCCTGTCCCTTCGGCAGGCTCAGGACAAGCTTCTGCCTTCTGTCTTCTTTCCTCATACCATTACGATTCTATTCAATTTAGTTATATATGTATCATACACGACACTGGCTGGCCGTCAAGTGAATTCCCGGCAAAAAACGAGGGGACAAGAAAAAGAGCCACAGAGGACACCGAGTTCACAGAGGTAAAAAAATAGAATAGTTGCTCTGAGTTCTCTGTGCTCTCTGTGGCAGGAAAACGGTGCGATCAGGGCGTAATCGCTCGGTCGTAGACCCGAACGTCATCAATCAGGCCGGACTCGAAACTGCCGGGCTCAAGGTCCTTGCTGGAGCCAGTTCTTCGCAACTTCGGCAAGGTCAAAGAAGTCTACCACGCCGTCGTAGTTGACATCGCCGGCGAGCATGACCCCGTGTTGCGCCAGGACCATCAAATCCTTAGAGTCTACGATGCCGTCGCCCAAGGGAGTTGGACCGATGTCATAAAGCGACTTGTCAGTGCCCCAGTTGAACATCAGTGAACCCATATCGACACGGTCCACCTTGCCGTCGGCGTTGAAGTCCACGATGGGGAGGATCGACGCTTTGTAGGTCCAGTATGTCATATCGCATTTGGGGTCGCAGCGGATGTACAGGGCGGAGCCATCGGCACTCACCAGGGGCGTATTCCAGCACGTTGCGTTGACGATGGGTCCGAGGTTCACGGCCGGCTGCCAGGGAGCAGAGCGGCTGGCCCGTCTCGCCACATGGATGTCCCCCCAGGGATTGGACCCGGGGCGGTTGGAACACAAGAAGAGCAATAGGCCATCAGGTGAGATACTGGGCCAGCCATCCCAGTTCGGGGAGTTGATGGTCGGGCCGAGATTGACCGGCGGACCCCACTCGTCGTTTACGGTCGCCCGCGTGGTTACCCACATATCAACATTGCCCTGCCCGCCGGGCCGGCCGGACTCGAAATACAACTCCAGTTCGTCCGCGGAAATGCACGGCCTCACGGCGTCGGCCGTGTTTACCGCCGCTCCCACGCTGACGGGAGTCCCCCAGTTGTCCTGCTTGGTTGCCCGCTTCGCCACATACAGACGAACGGCTGGATATGCTGCGCCGCGAGTGAAATAGAGCGACAGCCCATCTGCGGAGATGGACGCGCCCATGTCCGTGCTCACGCTGTTGACAGTCGCCCCGAGATTTTCCGGAGGGCCCCAGTCGTCCTGGATCGAGGCCCGTTTGCTTACCCAAATATCAGGGTCGCCCTGTCCACCGGCGCGCGGCGATTCAAAGTACATTTCCAGCCCATCCGCGGAGAAACAGTCGACATAATCGGTCGCGATGTCGAGGAACGGGAAATCGGATTGGATGTTCACCGGCTGCCCGAAGGTAAAATCTGCCTTCGCACTTGCAGCGGTAAGCACGAGCCCGACGAACGCCAGCAACAGTAACGTAACTTTCGAATCATTAAACCATTTCATTTCACACTTTCCTTTCTGCCCCCCGTGTCTTCTGTCGAAGACAGAAATGGGGGCAAGATAACGTTAAATACACGTACACACGTCATTCCGAGCGAAGTCCCGACACAATTCGGGACCCATTCGGCTACGCTCAGAGCAGGCTGCGTGGAGGAATCTGCCTGCAATGTAGAGCAACCACAGTCCGTGGCCAGATGTCTCGGCTGCGCTCGACATGACAACTAAAGAATTTCATTCCCACCATCCTTTCTGGCTTTACGGTACAATAATTCAGTGCGCAAAACATCACCTTGCAAATGTATAGGCAGCGTAATAGGTAGCATCTGCGAAACTGATGGACAGCCTGCTCCTCACGTGACTAACAGGCTACATAGGCAAGCCAAAGATGTCAAGAAAATTATGGGACTTTTCTGCGTTTGGATGTACGAACAATTTTAGCCAGCCGTCACAGTTAGACAAAAATTGGTACACCCTTAGCCAATTGCCAGAGAAATACGGCCATCCTAATTGACAGAATGACCCAGGGACATATTATACTGGCACCGCCCGCGGCGGCATCGTGCTCGCTATTAAAGACCAGCTCAATATCCCGGTAAAATTTGTCGGCCTGGGCGAAAAACCGCAAGACATCGCAGAGTTCGACCCGGAAAAGTTCGTGGAGGCACTATTTGATTGACCCTGCAGGCTTCACAGCCCGGTCGTAGAGTAGATACGAACGTCATCAATCAGGCCGGACCAGAAACTGCCGGCCTCAAGGCCCCTCCCGGCACTCCCGGCACCAAGATACAGGCCGCCATCCGAGCCTGCCAGGCTGGCCTGCGTGCCTTTGGCCACCTCGACGCCATCCACAAATAGAGTTCTGGTAGACCCGTCCCACGTTAGGCCCACACGATGCCATTCGCCGTCTATAATCACTGCCTCTGAGAATAATGGCGTGCCATACCGGCCGGGTGCCTTCAATTCCGTCATTAGTTTGCCTTCTGTGCCGTCCGCCATAAGCCAGTTCATCCCGCCTACCTGTGATACTATCACCTGCCCCGGAGCATCGCCTTTTATCCAGGCAAATACGCTGAATCCGCCTATGGCGGACGGGTCCAAGACAAAGGGCGTGCTGACATAATCATCAATGCCGTCCAGCTCCAGCGCGCCCCTTACCTTACCAGCGGTGGGCTCCCATACTGGATTGCCATTTGCGGTTGCATCTTTCCCGCCGGCGCTGTCCTGAGCAACCCCGCCTTCTGTCTCGTCCAGCTTCCAATATGCTACCAGTTCAACCGGGAACACTTCCTTCAGCCAATATTCAGCAAAGACAGCTACATCCTCAACATCGACGCTCCGGTCACCCCAAGGCATAGGCCCCATATCCACCGATGGTTCATCCTGACCCCAGTATTGAGCCAATCTGGAAAAATCTTTTAGGTCCACTTTTTCGTCGCCGTTGAAGTCAACGACGGGGATGATCCGCGCTTCCCACAAGTCATAACCTCCAAAACCACCCGGGGGGGTATGGGCCAAGAAGTAAAGTGTCCGCGCGTCGGCGGAAATCGCCGCGGCGTCTTCATGCCCCCAGGAATTGATCCGTGGACCGAGGTTAACCGGCAGACCCCACGGATCGCTGTGGGTCTTACGAGTGGTCATCCAAAGATCGTATGAGCCGAATCCACCAGGGCGTTGGGATGTGAAAACCAGGCCCCGGCCGTCGGATGAGAGGCTGGGCGCGTGGTCGAAGGACCCACTGTTGACGACTCCACCCATATTGACCGGCGCACCCCAGTCGTCCTGTATGGTTGCCCGGGTGGACATCCACAGATCGTAGCTGCCTTCGCCTCCGGCGCGATTGGAGGCGAAGGCTAAGATCAGCCCGTCCCCGGAGATCTTCCCGCCTATTTCGCCAGCGGAGGTGTTGATCGGGGCCCCGACGTTCACGGGCGTACCCCACGGGGCGTCACGACTTGCCCGTCTGGCCATCCATATGTCACACCCGCCCAAGCCGCCGGGGCGGGCCGACCAGTCCCAGTCGTCACTGAAGTACAACGTCAAACCGTCTGAGGAAATGCTCGAGCAGCATTCTGCGTATGGGCTGTTGACTGCCTGTCCAAGGTTGAGGGGCGGACCCCAGGGATCACTCTTCGTCGCTCGCGTTGTCATGTAGATGTCGTAGTAGCCATACCCGCCTGGCCGATTGGAGGAGAAATACAACTCCAGACTGTCGGCCGAGAAGCAGCCCATTATGTCACCCGAAGGACTGTTGATCACAGGTCCCAGGTTCTGCGGCTTGCCGAAGATAAAATCACCGTAGACTTTTCCACCACCGCCAGCCAAGATTGCGGCCACAAATCCAAATAACACTAACCTGATTCTGCAACCATTAAACCGTTTCATTCTACACCTACCTTTCTGCCCTTCTGGGCATTAAATAGGGCTAGCACAAAAAGGAATTGACACCCTGTGACTGAACTAAATTGAGCAATGCGAAACGCCGCCAGTGCGCTGGGCTGGCAAACGCCAGGCCGGACATTCATAGTGATGCCTGACCGCATGATTTGTCCTCCTCGAAACTAAAGAAATTATATCCGCCGCGATCAGAAAATTGCAAAACAATTGCAGGATTTCCGTGGATTTATCGGTCAAAGCAGACCATTTGGATTGACAGCTTTGATGGGCAAGTTTATCATATCAATAGAAACCACATTGGTGGAAGGATGTCGCAAACTATGGCAAATAAAGGATTTACGCATCTTCATTTGCACAGCCAGTATTCACTGCTCGATGGCGCGATAGTCTTCGATGAGCTGCTTAAACAGTGTAGGAAGCTGGGCATGGACTCTGTTGCTGTCACCGACCACGGCAACCTGTTCGGAGTCATCGAGTTCTACACGAAAGCACTGGCAGCGCATATTAAGCCAATAATCGGCATCGAAGCTTATGTTGCGCCCCGCAGCCGATTCGACAGGACAAAGACCTCCATCGCCGACGCCGCCCATCACTTGATCCTTCTGGCCGACAGCCATATCGGCTATCAGAATCTGTTGAAACTTGCAAGTATCGGTTACACTGAAGGATTCTACTACCGCCCACGAATAGACAGAGAAATCCTCGCCCAGTTAAACGAAGGATTGCTTGCCGCATCAGGGTGTCTGAAAGGCGAGATCGCGATGGCTCTTTCCAACGGCGACGAGAAGACAGCAAAAACAGCCGCCGAGAGCTATCTAAAGATTTTCGGCTCCGATAGATTCTTCATCGAGATTCAGCATCACCAAGGCGAGGACCCAAATATCTGCCAGGCGTTAATCGACCTTGCTAAAAAGATGGGGCTGGGCCTGGTGGCAACAAATGACGTGCACTTTCTGCGGGAAGACGACCACGAAGCGCATAACTGCCTCTGCGCCATAAGCACCGGCAAAAGGGCTGACGCCCCCGATAGAATGATTTATCCGCCGGATGTTTTCTTAAAAAGCCCAGAGCAAATGCGCCAACTCTTTGCCCAGAACGCCGAGGCGTGCGACAACACGCTGACGATTGCGGAACGCTGTAACGTCGAGCTTGACCTAAAAAAACGCCATGCACCGCGCTTCACGCCCCCCGACGGCAGCACCGCCGAAGACTTCCTTACCAAATTGTGCTGCGAGGGGGCAAAACATCGCTACGGCCAGATTACCGACCAGATTAAAAGCCGACTCGACAGGGAGCTGGAGGTAATCGAATCAAAGGGATTTGCCAGCTATTTTCTGATTGTCTGGGATTTCTGCAAATACGCCCACGAGAATAATATCCCGATCGGTGCAAGAGGCAGCGGCGTAGGCACAATTGTAGGATACTGCCTGGGATTATGCGATGTCGATCCGATACGATACGACCTGCTGTTCGAGCGGTTTATGGACCCCGAGCGTAACGAGATGCCCGACATCGATATTGATATTTGCCAGGCTCACAGGGGCCAAATAATCGACTATGTTCGGCAAAAATATGGCCACGTCGCTCAGATCATAACTTTCGGGACAATGAAGGCCCGCGCGGTAATCCGTGACATCTGCAGGGTGCTGGGCGTGCCGCTGGTTGAGGCCGACAGATTGGCAAAACTGGTGCCTTTCTCGCTGGATATGACGCTGGATAAAGCCCTTAGCAGCGAGCCGCAGCTAAAACAGGCATACGAACAAAGCGAGCAGACCAGAAAAGTAATTGACATCTGCAAAAAGCTCGAAGGCCTTGCCCGACACGCATCGGTTCACGCCGCCGGAGTCGTTATCGCCGATGAGCCGCTGACCAATTTTGTGCCGCTTTATAAGGCATCCGGCTCCGATGACATCATAACTCAGTACGAAGGCCCTATGGTCGAAAAGGTGGGGCTTTTGAAAATGGACTTTCTGGGCCTCAAAACTCTTAGTGTTTTAGAGCGTGCCCGCCAGCTGGTCAAAGAAATCCACGGCGTGGAAATCGACCTGGAGACACTCGACCTTACCGACCCAAAGGTTTTCGAGCTGTTTTCAGCCGGCAGAACTAAGGGCGTCTTTCAGTTTGAATCGGCAGGGATGCAGAACATGCTGATTCAAATGAAGCCGGACAGGATCGAGGACCTCATAGCCGCCAATGCACTGTATCGGCCCGGCCCGATGATACTAATCCCGGATTACATCGACCGCAAGCACGGGGCAAAATGGCGCCTGCCTCATCCGATTATGCACGAAATCCTGGACGAAACTTATGGCATTATGGTCTACCAGGAACAGGTAATGCAAATCTGCAACCGGCTCGGTGACATGCCGCTGCGGGAAGCATACGCCCTGATAAAAGCGATCAGCAAAAAGAAGGCCAAAGTTATCGCCAAAGAAAAAGAGCGATTTGTCGCCGGGTGCGTCGAGAAGGGCCTAAAGGCCGAACAGGCTGGGCAGATTTTCGAGCTTATTGAACGCTTTGCCGGCTACGGCTTCAATAAAAGTCACTCGACCCGCTACGCCTTTATCGCCTACCAGACCGCCTATATGAAGGCGCATTGGCCGGTGGAATTTATGGCGGCGCTACTTACCTTCGAAATCGACAACATCGACAAGGTCGTGGAGTACATCAATGAATGCGCCGAAATGAACATCGAGGTTACCGCGCCGGATATCAACGAAAGCGGCGTGTATTTTACGCCGGTCTATAAAGAAAGTGACGGCGAGAAAAAGGGCGTCATACGTTTCGGCCTGGTGGCGGTCAAAGGCGCCAGCGAAAAGGCGGTCGAGCACATTATGAAGGTGCGAGAAAAGATCGGCCGATTCGAGAGCCTGTTCCACTTCTGCGAGAATGTCGATTTAAGAGCCGCCAACAAACAAACCATCGAATCGCTGATAAAAGCTGGGGCGTTCGACCGGCTCGGCGGAAACCGCGCCCAGATGACCGCTGGGCTGGAAAAGGCTATGGAAATCGGCGCCGACCTTCAGGCGGATAAACAAAATGGCCAGATGAGTTTCTTCGGGCAAACGACCGGCGGTCCCGACTACTCGCAGGACCATAAACGGCTGCCGGACGTGCCGCCCTGGCCGGAGCCGCAAATGCTCGTCTACGAAAAGCAGGTGCTCGGCTTTTATGTTACGAGCAACCCGCTCAGCCATCACGCTGAAACGATAAGCCTTTATTCAACTCACAATAGCTCACAGTTAGCCGATGCTGGCGAAGGCCGCCAAATCGTCATCGGCGGAATGATCGCCAAAATAAGATACAACCTGACAAAGAGCGGGCGAAACGCCGGGGCAAAAATGGCAGTCTTTACCCTTGAAGACCCGCAGGGACAGGTCGAAGTAGTTATGTTCCCGGATACGTTGAATAAATACGCCGGTGCACTTACACAGGATACGGTTGTTTTTGTCAAAGGAAAGCTGGACTTGCGAAGGGAAAAGCCCAATATCATTGCTGCGGAGCTGATAACGCTGGACGATGTCAGAGAAAAATTAGCTGCCAAGGTCAGAATTCGGCTGGACGCCAAAGACGTTACCAAGGAGAAGGTCGCTTTGATAAAGAGCATTTGCCAGACTCACAGGGGCAAAAGCCCTGTTTACGTCGCCTTAACGACTGATAAGGGCCGGGTTTACGCCGCCGCCGACAAAGAGCTTTCCGTCAACCCGAACCCCGACTTCTGCCGAAAAATGAAGCAGCTCCTCGGCGAAGAAAATTTCCAACTGGCAAGGTGACACCATGCGGTGTCATCCTGAGCGAAGCGAAGGATCTGGCTACAGGAAATGGAAATTATGTGGCTGCCAAAAGACGAAAGAAAATTGTTGCAGGGATACTATGTCACAATTGGTGAATTTGGTGAACAGCACGAATTTCCATTAGAACACCTAATGGGCTTTATAAAATCAAGCGCATCCGATCGTTTACCTCCCGCCGATGATGCACAACGCGCAAAGAAATACAACGCGTGGCTCAAAGATCGGAATAGGATTATAACCGCGAATAAGGCACTTGAAGAACGAGGGCTTATAAAGCTTTCACATGACAATAATGTTTTTATATGTACTTATAGGGAAGCTGGGCCTCATCCACGTTTAACAGTCTCATTGACTATAAATGGCTACGACATCGGACGTAAATATAACTCTTGGTTTGCGCGGACGGGTTTGTTGTATGCAGAGTACAGGCATCACTGGATTTGGCTGATCGGAAGTTTTATCGGTGGAATTATCGCAACGTTACTAGCACAGTGGTTGTCAAAGGTGATTATATGAAAAACCAATTTCCAGGCAAATTTATTCCTCTTGACGGGCCGGATGGCCGTGGACGACAAGGCAAGCCAGTAACTAGAGCAGAGCAGTTGCAGGTACCAGGACGTTTTGTGGTGAATAATGTTTACTGAACAAGAAAAACAATTCCTGAAGCAGGAAATAGCAGGCTGCCTGAAAGCTGAGGCGGAAGTGCGCCGGATCATCATCTTTGGCTCATTTTTGACTTCGGATGACCCGCACGATCTGGACGTAGCCGTGTTTCAGGATAGCGACGAGAATTACCTGCCGTTGGCACTAAAATATCGCAAAAAAACCCGTGACATCGCCCGAAGAATAGCGCTGGACATTATCCCCTTAAAGTCTGGAGTAGAGGGCGGGCTTTTCATGGACGAAATCCGGCGCGGAGAAGTCATATATGAAAGACGAGACTAAGAAGTGGCTTGACTACGCTGACGAGAATCTGCAGTCAGCCAATGTGCTGCTAGATAATAAACTTTTCAATCCATGCTTGCAAAATATCCAGCAGGCGGTCGAAAAGATGCTCAAGGCCCTGTTGATAGAATCAGCGATAAAACTGAAAAAGACTCACAGCATAAATGAACTTGTAAGGATTCTTTCTGAAAATGGCTTGAAGATTGACATAGCAGAGGACCAGTGCGATCTTTTAGATTCAATATATCTGCCGTCAAAATATCCGTTTGGAAGCGTTCTGCCATATTTTGAACCGGACCTGCAAATCTGCAGAAAGTGCATGGCTGTTGCTGAACGTGTAAAGAGTTCGGTCGAAAGTATTCTATCGCGCCAGGCCTGAGAACTCAGAAAGCATTTGTTTCAGGTTATGGTGGAGGCGAAAGTCGATCTTGGAAGGCAAATTTCGAGGCAAACTCATTGTCCTTGATGGGCCGGACGGCTGAGAAAAGATCAAGGCTTTGAAACTGAAATGAATTGGATACCAAGAGATACGACTATTGAGGCTGCGCGAAAGCAGATTGAAATTCTGCGAAAAATGTCTCCACAGAAGCGGGCGCTTATATCCTTCGAGCTCAGCGATAATGTCAGACAAAATGCAATAGCCGGGATCAAAAAACTGCATCCTGATTTTACAGACACCCAGATAAAAATGGAATTGCTCCGAAGAACGGTGGGTGATGAGCTTTTCCGCAAAATAATTGCAGCAAAGGGGCTTAAATAGGTGACCTCACAGAAAGAGTTTCTAAAAAGCGTTGTCGAAAAGTTACAACAGGCTGGTATTGATTATGTCATCTGCGGCTCCATTGCAGCAAGCTTCTATGGAGTTGAACGTTCAACGCAGGATGTTGATATAATCATCAATCCAACCGAGGAGCAGCTCGCTAATTTCTTCGGACTGCTCGACGATGCTTACTACGTAAGCAGCGACGCTGCTCTGGAAGCTCTCAAGCAGAACACTATGTTCAATGTTATCGATGTAGAAAACGCTTGGAAAGCCGACTTGATAATCCGAAAAAAGACGGACTTTTATACTGAAGAATTTCACAGAAAAAGAAAAGAAAAACTGCTTGGAAAAGACCTTTATATTCTCTCGCCGGAAGATACCATTTTGAGCAAGCTTGTCTGGGCCAAACAAAGTCGTTCTGAACTGCAATATCGTGATGTTATGACAATCCTCGAAATCCAGGCAGGCCATCTTGATATGAAATATTTAAGTAAATGGGCAAAAGTCCTCAATGCCGAAGACGATTTGAATAAATGCCTTTCTCAAATACAGGACCGGCGACAAAAGTGACGCTTATCAGATTCGAGGCAGCGAAATATGCCCGAAACTAAGAAACTGACGGGTAAATTCATCGTTCTCGATGGGCCGGATGGCTGCGGAAAAACTACGCAGTGTGCCCGGCTTGCGCAGTCGCTAAAGGAAAATGGAATCGATGTTGTAGAGACCCACGATCCAGGAGGCACTAAAATTGGCGATCAGATTCGTCAGCTTCTAAAGTACGGTGCTAAAGGAAGGATGGACGTTCACACTGAAACCATGTTATTTATGGCTTCCCGAGCTCAACTAGTTGCAGAGGTAATTAGACCCGCGTTAGAAAAAGGCAAAACGGTCTTGTGTGACAGATTTATTTCAGCTACCTGTGCATACCAAGGCAGTAGTGGGTATCCGATTGAGAAGATAATTGAGTTGGGCAAATTTGCAGTAGAAGATGCCTGGCCACACCTTACAATCATAATTGATGTGCCCGCAGAGGAAGGACGCGAACGGACTGGGCAAAAGCGATACCAAAAAAGCAAAACAAACCATAAAGATTCTAACCAAAACTACCTCTTTGAAAGCGTCACCCCTGACCGTTTCGATTCCAGGACTTTAGATTATCACCGAAAAGTTAGAACATGGTTCCTCCGATTAGAAAAAAAGTATCCGGGAATTGTGAAAGTAGTTGATGGTAGCGGTACCGATATTGAGACAGTTCACGAGAGGATAAAACAGGTCATCCTAGAAACTGATTTTTAGCGCATGTCACTTAAAGAGATTTTCTGTCAGGATAAAGCAATCGGCACATTGCAAAGGGCTTTTTCAGCCGGCAAGGTGCCGCACGCATATATCTTTGCCGGCATGGAAGGCGTCGGCAAATTTAAGACCGCCCGCGAGTGGGCCAAGCTGCTTCTCTGTAAGAACCCTGCCATCGAAAATGACTTTGCCGATAGCTGCGGCTTATGTCAATCCTGCAAATTGTTTGAAGCCGGCTCACATCCGGACTTCCACCACGTCTATAAGGAATTGGTAGAATTCACCAAAGAGCCTAAGGGCAGAAAAACGCCTGTTGATCTGCCTATCGATGTCATTCGAGAGTTTCTGATTGAAAAAGTGTTCACTAAGCCAACGCTTTCGCAAAGAAAGGTGTTTGTCGTCAGCGAGGCCGAAAAACTAAACGCCAGCTCGCAGAATGCGCTCTTGAAGGTGCTGGAAGAGCCGCCCCAATACTGCTGCATTATTCTTCTATGTACGCGGATGGAGAGACTTTTGCCTACCACCAAATCCAGGTGCCAGACTGTGCGCTTCGGCCCTATCGACGAGGCCAGGATAATCGAAAAGCTAAGAGAAATGCACATGGAGCAAAAACAAGCTCAATATTTTGCCCGCCTTTCGCAGGGCAGTCTGGGCGCAGCCTGCCGGTGGGCACAGCTTGAGCTGGCCGGTGCAAATCTGTACCGGATCAAGACGGAGCTGCTGCGCGGTTTAGCCAGGCTTGAGCTTGCCGATGCGCTGGAGCTGGCCGAGCA
>Ga0315296_10001290_pt1 | contig 21907 bp, 14 predicted proteins | sample YL17G14_18_MG_FD_203921 | JGI IMG/M metagenome (GOLD analysis project Ga0315296, IMG submission 203921) | Sediment microbial communities from Yellowstone Lake, YNP, Wyoming, USA - YL17G14_18 | ecosystem: Environmental > Aquatic > Freshwater > Lake > Sediment | place: USA: Wyoming | collected...
ATGCGGACCTTTGGAGGAAGCACTACTGGTTCTCAGGCTTCGGGTACCTCGAGGACTGGGACTGGGAGTCGTTCGGTCAGTACCTGAGCCACATGGAGAAGAACGGCGTGGGCCACAACATCGCAGGGCTTGTAGGTCACGGCACGGTCAGAGCAATGGTCCTGGGTTCGAGCCAGGCGGCCCCTACGCCGAAGGAGCTACGTCTAATGAAGAGTCTCGTGGACGAGTCAATGCGCGACGGGGCGTTCGGACTCTCTACGGGGCTGGTATATCCTCCAGGATGCTATGCGAAAACTGACGAGATAATCGAAATGTGCAAAGTAGTCGCGAAATACGGCGGCATATATACATCTCATATCAGAGGAGAGCGTGAGACCGTCCTAGACGCCATCAAGGAGGCGGTCCTGATTGGAGAGAAGAGTGGAGTCAGTGTGCAGATCTCCCACAACTGCCCAAAGGTGGGAGCATGGGGAAGGGCAAAGGAGACTCTCAGGCTGGCTGAAGAGGCCAGGATAAAAGGCCTGGACGTGACAGTGGACAACGATGTGCACACTGACCTGAACGAGAGCATGAGCGCGTCATTGCCCCAGTACCTCCATGCCCTTGACAAGCAAGAACTGTTCGAGATACTGAAGGATCCGAAGAACAGAAAGCGAATCAAGAAGGAGATCATTGAGGACGACCACCCAGGCGCAGGCTACGTCGGCCTACTCAAGCACGGGATGTTCGATCGCATATTTCTCATGGAGGTACCCCGCCAGAAGGACCTGGAGGGCAAGACGGTCGCTCAGGTCGCGAAGGAACGCAGACGGGACCCCTATGAGACTTACTTTGACCTGATCCTTGAAGAGAAGGACATGATTGTCACTCTGTACGACTACATTCTGGAGGAGGATGTGAAGGTACTTCTTGTACACCCGCTTGTCATGGTCTCTTCGGATGGTTCGACGAGGTCACTCGACCATGTAGCTGGCGACTCGCCGGGCTATTCACCTTGCGCGTTCGGAGAATACCCCGGCATATTCGAGCGCTATGTAAGGGACGAAGCAGTATTGACGATCCAGGACGCCGTCAGGAAGATGACGAGCTTCCCTGCGCAGAGAATTGGCTTGCTGGACCGAGGGCTCTTGAGGCCGGGAATGAGGGCCGACATAGCGGTGATCGACCTGGCGAGGATCAGGGATCGCGCCACCAACCTCTGGCCCCATGCATATCCCTACAAGAATTATCCCCCCAAGTACCCTGAGGGCGTACCATACGTGATCGTCAACGGAACCATTGCGGTCAAGGACGGCAAGCAGACGAAGGCAAGGGCAGGCGAAGTGCTCAGGCACAAATGGCCCTGAACCTCTAGAACTCGTACTTCTTGTACTCGCCTTCACACGGGTTGCCGACGCAGATCCACGCGGCCCTGTTGGTCACGTCGAACACCACGGAATAGTCGGTCTGATTCTGGTCGTCCTCCGGGAGCTTGGGATCTCCGTGCCGGCAGATCGACTGAGGATAGCCGACATGGTCTGACAGTATCTTCTTGAAGGTGGCTATGTCGACCTTTCCGAGCTCTCTCTTGAAGAGCTTCTTGGCTCGGTTGTACCTGACGACCGAGGAGAATAGGTCAGACGAGCCGCTGCTGACATCCTCTTCATAGCGCCACATCTTCGGTGAAAGGTAGTGGTTCGTGTGCACGAGCCAGCCGTCCTCGGCATATATGGCCTCGAACGCCGTTGCGGACCCTTCGAGGCTGTAGATCTCGCCGTTGGGGTCACAGATGATGTTGTTGTAGCTGTTCCCCCTGCCCTCGGGCATGCCTGCCTTGATGGCGTCGTAGATGTTGGTTTCCCTAAGGATCCGCCTTACGGCCAGGTCCTTCGGGATTCCCAGACGTCTGTCGTTTTGGGCTAAGAAATTACCCGTAAGGCTAATGCCCGATGCGTTAATCCCGCATTCGGGCTGCAGTCCCCCGTAGCACAGTCCGATGAACCCTGGCTCGTCCTTCGGCTTGACCCGGGCGATGGTCATCAGGGTCGCGCTGAACGGTGAGACGTCGTTGTTGTGGGCCGCGTACACGCAGTCGTCCTTCGTCCACTCTCCGTTGACCGCGATGTCGGTACACCCCTTTCCTAGCCCGTACTCGTCGAAGTGCATCGCCCAGATCGTCTCGAAAGGCACTCCGGAACCCTCGGCATACCCGTGGAGCTCCTCAAAGTACTCGGGGTAGAACTTCTGGGATGCTGGGAGCACCCTCTTGGCACGGGCCTGCGCTTTCGCCAGTGTTAGCCCTGGGATCGAATCCAGGAAGGTCTTGAATCTCTTCTCCGTGACCTTGACCTGGTCCTTGCACTGCTTTCCCAAAGACAACCCGATCTGACTATGGCTTCCGGATGCCGCAACCTCTCGGAACGCCTTGCTTGTGACCCCCGTCCCCTTCGTATGCATACCCCTCGTCGAGTTGACTGAATGCACGAAGGACGACCCCGGACATAAAACATCTTCTTGACATCGCCCGCGCGAGGTGGTCAAGAACGTTTATTACGAACGCCGCTAGTCCCCGCCGACATGCCCAAGGTGGAGCTTGATTACAAGTGCAGGAAGTGCAAGAACTTCTATCCCGCGACCGTGAACTACACTGGCAAGATTGACGACCTCGACCTGGACGAAAACCAGTCTCGCTGCCCATTCTGCGGCGAGTGGAACTGTGCGGATCCGAAGTCGGTCGAGCAGGCGATCAAGGACTCGAAGAAGAAGTGAAGGGACCTGGACTCGGGCACGGCCTCTCTGGCACCGGTTCGCTCGTATTCCGCATGCGTTTCGGCCGGGTCATTGGGCCCGCAAAGTGCAATGTCAGCTGACGCGTTTGGCTGGCCATCCAGATGCTCTGGCCCTTTTGCCCCCACTTGCGGAAATCATATATACTGAGTTCGACTGTCTCCTGCCCGTAATTGTCTGCCTAGGCTTAGGCTATTAACGGCAGATTAAGAAGACGAGGAAAGGAGGATATGCCCAATGGAAGCTAGTAAAGAAGGCGAAGCGCCTGGGGAACCAGCTCCTGAGGAACTTCCTACCGAGATAAGGGAGGAGAAGCCAAAGAAGACGATGCTGTTGGCAGTCGTTGTCGCAGTAATTATCGTCGTCGCTGCGATCGCGGCGGCTTTTGGCCTAGGCCTGCTCGGAGGGAAGAAAGAGGAGCCTGCAAATGTGCCCCCCACGGCGGGTGCCCGAGCTACGTCAGGGACGACTGTAGGTATAGGAGGTCAAGTTAACTTCACCTCCATAGCGAGCGACTCTGATGGAACGATCGTCGACTACAAGTGGTACTTCGGTGACGGCACCGTCGTCAACGGATCCGAGGCCAGCTACAAATCTGTGACCCACGTGTACCAATACGGCGGGAGCTACCTTGTCTGGCACGCGGTGACCGATGACGCGGGAGCCACCGCCACAGACGAAGCCGCGATGATTAGAGTCATCGTCGTCTACTACGACCCGAATGACTTCGTGGATGACAACGGCAACTACATAAACGGAAACAACACCGCGCCGTACGCAGTCCTGTCTTCGGACAAGGATACCATCCAGAACAACACTGCTGTGACATTCAACATAACTGGGTCCGCAGGCGTGCGATGGCTACCCTCACCGGATAACTATTGGGACTTCGGTCCAGACTACGTTGACAGTGCTGTGCTGGACTTCGGAGACGGCTCGGCCACTGTATCAGTCAACCTCACAACGATGGTTGCGACGCACACCTACGCGGCCCCTGGCCACTACGCAGCGAAGCTGAACGTGACCGCGAACAACAGCGGGACGTTCAAGTCGACAGTGGTCATGAGGACGATACACGTGCTGTTGCCGCAGACGACACCACCTGGCCCGATCAAGAATCCGGACGCGTTCATCGAGGCAACGATCGGTGAGCCCACCACTCTCGACCCGGCAAGCTGCTACGAGTCCGCGGGCGGCGAGATAATCATGAACGTATACGAGACCCTCGTATGGTATGACGGCGGGTCTGCCGACAAGCTGGTGCCGTTCCTCGCGAGCGCAGTCCCGACGGTGGCGAATGGCGGGATCAGCGACGGCGGCTTGAACTACACGTTCAACCTGAGACCTGGTGTGAAGTTCCACGACGGGTCGAATGTGACGATAGACGATGTTGTCTACTCCATCCAGAGAGTGCTCAGGATGAGGGACCCCGTGAGCGCGTACTTCATGCTCGAGTTGGCGTTGAACGACTACATTGCGAACAACTTCTTCGGCAAAACTGTCTCGGCGTACCTTGACGCAAGCTACAATGTCTCTTGGATCAGGGATGTGCTGGTGCCAAAGGGATACTCGCACGTGATCGATGACACCGACGTTAAGGCCGTTGCTGAGGCGGTCGTGCTGAAGCACAACGACACTGCCGTGAGGTTCAGGATCACGCACCCGTATCCGGCGTTCCTGCAAATCATGGCCTTCTGGTCCGCAGGCATTGTCAAGAAGTCCTATGTCGAGGCCCACGGCGGTATCACGCCTGGTGGAGGAAACACCTACATGACAACGCACATGATGGGTACTGGCCCGTACTACCTGGATGTCTGGGAAGTCGGATCCAAGATCCACCTTGTGAGATGGGACTCCTACTGGAACGCCAACGGCAAGGGCAAGCTGAAGGATGTGTACGTGATCAAGTCGAACGACGTGAACACGAGGATGTTGATGCTGCAGTCCGGTGACGCCGACTACATCTACCTACCCATAAGGTACGAGGCGTCTTTCACTGGCAAGCCTGAATACAGGATCACGAAGGGATTGCCAGGACTCGTCCAGACATTTTTGACGTTCAACTTCAACATAGACGCGACGAAGTCCAACTCGCAGTACGGCACGAACGTCACGAACGACTTCTTCTCTGACGTCCACATGAGGAGGGCGTTCTCGCACATATTCAACAACTCGCAGTACCTAGCGAATGTGGCGAGAGGCAATGCGAAGCAGCCCAACGGACCGATTCCGGAAGGAGTGCCTGGCTACAACCCGGCTGTCCCGAAGCAGGAGTACAACCTGACGATGGCGGAGGCGGAGTTCAAACTGGTGTCGAATCCCAACGAACCTGGCAAGACCTATTGGGACACTGGGTTCAAGATCGCGCTTTCGTTCAACTCCGGCAACACGGCAAGAAAGACCGCGTGTGAGATGTTCAAGGCGTCTCTCGAAGCACTGAACCCCCTGATGACTGCGGTCATCGTGGAACTCGACTGGTCGGTCTACTCGACCGAGGTCTTCTACAACAACCACTCGTTCGCGGCAGCGTATGTGATCGGCTGGGGCCCGGACTACTTCGACGCAGACGACTTCGTGGTGCCAGAGCTGCACAGTACCGCGGGAACGTACCCGAAGTTCACCGGGTACAACAACTCCGTACTCGATGCGATGATCATGGAAGCGAGCGCAGAGCTAGATTCCGCTCTAAGGAACAGGATGTACAACAACATCAGCTGGGCCTGCTACAACGACACGCCTTACGTGTGGATCTCACAGGCAGGCAGCTTCCACATCGAGAGGTCCTGGATGAAAGGGTGGTTCTACAACCCGATGTACGACCCGAGCATCTACTACGCACCGTTGTACAAGTCGACGACCTGAGGTTGAAGGCGCAGCGGAAAACCCCTTCCTGCAAACCTTTTCCCCGAGTTTTCATTTCTCTATGGCGCAACGAGTGCCCTGGCGCTAATCTCGGCGGGATGGCAGGATGTGTCAGACCTACCAGGATCGGGTGAAATGGGGAAACGAAAATATAGTCTGTATCAATTCACTAAGTCCGGGTGAAGGCACCTGCAGCTGCTGACATACATAGTTAGGCGTCTCCTTCTTCTAATCCCAGTCTTGATTGGTGTCTCCCTTCTTACATTCGCTATCACGAGGATGGCCGGGGAGCCTTGGGTCATCTACACGGACCCGAACAAGCCTGCTTCCCCGGAGACGATAGAGGCCATCAAGGAGAAGTACCACCTGAATGAGCCTGAGTATGTTCAGTACTACTACTGGCTTGACGCCGCGCTGCACGGCGACCTCGGCAATAGTAAGACGGCTAGAATGCCTGTCACTCAGGCTCTGGCGAATAAGTTCCCGGCCACTTTCGAATTAGCTATAGTGGCAACTTTCTTCGCAGTCATCCTTGGCATCGCGGTAGGCACTAGAGCTGGAGTTCGTGCCAACTCGGCGTTCGACCAGGGATCTAGAGTGGTGTCGCTGATAGGCGTCTCCATACCCGTCTTCTGGCTGGGACTGCTCATAATGATGGTGTTCTACAAGGGCTTAGGATGGTTCACTGAAGGTTGGCTACCGGGTCCTGGCCGCTATGACGTCTACAAGTACTCGTATGCCCACATACACCATTACACCAACTTGATCACCGTAGATACGCTGCTCAACGGCAAGTTCAGTTTCTTCTGGGACGCGGTCAGGCATCTTATTGCCCCTGCCCTCACGTTGTGCTTCGTAAACACAGCGATAGTCATCAGGATGATGCGGTCGAGCATGCTCGAGGTGATGGGGGCCGAATACGTCAAGACCGCGCGTTCGAAAGGCCTTCCCGAGAACGTAGTCATAAGGAAGCATGCCCGGAGGAACGCACTGATTCCCACCACCACAGTTATCGGGCTCGGGTTCGGGGGTCTTCTGGGCGGAGCGGTCCTGACAGAGACGCTCTTCAACTGGAATGGGCTAGGACAATGGGCCGCGGACGCCGCGCGCGGCCTTGACAGCGCTGGAATCATGGGCTTCACTCTCTTGACCGCAATCATCTACGTTCTGGCGAATCTCATCGTTGACCTCGTATACGCCTACCTCGACCCAAGGGTGAGGTTGGGCTAGATGGGGAGGGGCACCAAGGACATGACAAGCAAACCAGAAGTCAGGAGGAATTCCAAGAAGCCCTCCTCCGCGATGGCTGCCGGCAGGCGCACTTCGTCTTCGTTGATACTTGTGCTGAAGCCCAGGATAAGGGAGCTCAAGTTCTCGCTTCACCTCATGTCCAAGAGCGCGACCTCCATCGCCGGAATGATCATGCTCGCGCTCCTGGTATTCGTCGCCTCCTTCCCAGCCTTGCTTGCGGAGCCCCCTCCGAGAGGGGACCCGTACGTGATACCGCAGGACTTCGATGTGCCGGTTCCGCAACCTCCAGGCGAGATGGGGTTCCGGTTCGGCTCTGGGGACAACGGAAAGGACATCTACTACGGAATAATCTGGGGCGCAAGGATATCGATGGCATTCGCGATCCAGGTCGTCGGGATATCCCTTGTCATTGGCACGCTCGTCGGCCTCGTTGCGGGATATAAGGGGGGCGTCATCGACGAGATAATTATGAGGATAACGGACATCGTACTGTCCATCCCAGGCCTGATCCTGGTCATGGCCATCGCGGCAGTACTGGAAAGGAATCTCACATCCACGAAGATAGCGCTGCTGGCAATCTGGTGGTCTGGTTACACAAGGCTGGTGAGAGGCCAGGTGCTATCGACGAGAGAGAACACATATGTCGATGCCGCTCGTGCCTCTGGCTCGGGCGAGTTGAAGATAATGTTCAGGCACATACTGCCCAATTCGTGGACACCCATGATCGTCCAGGGCACGATGGACATGGGAACGGTCGTGCTTACCCTAGCCGGCCTCGGATATCTCGGCCTCGGTGCGCCCTATGGATACGCGGAATGGGGCCGCATGGTGCAGGAGGGACAGGAGTACTTCGTCACCGGATATTGGTGGATGACCGTGTTTCCCGGGCTTGCCATTCTACTATTCGTGCTCGCATTCAACTTGATGGGCGACGGGCTGAGAGACATACTCGACCCGAAGATGAGGAGGTGACGACATGGACGGCGACGAAAACATCCTGCTTGAGATCAAGGATCTCCTCGTCAACTTCTACACGTATCAGGGGACGGTGCAGGCGATCGAGGGCATCGACCTCATCATATACAAGGGGGAGACGCTCGGGGTCGTAGGTGAGACCGGTTGCGGGAAGAGCGTCACGGCCAACACAATCATGAACCTGATCCTCAGCCCTCCAGGCAAGATCGAGGCGGGCAACATCTTCTTCATGGAGCCCAACGAGGTCAGGAAGAGGAGGATGCAGTACGAGGCCGAGGCCCAGCAATGGTACAGCAGAAAGACTCCCCCCGAGAAGAAGAAGCTCGCCGCGACCTACAGCCCGAGATTCACCGGCTTCAAGAGGAGGGTCAAGCCGATGACCGCTGGTCAGGTGCAGAAGATAGTGCCTCCGGCGAAGGCGCCTAACAAGCTCCTGAGGAGTTACTTGTACACCAAGGCGAAGACGATACCCAAGACGGACGCGACGAGCAGGGACGCCGCGCTCCATTCCTACGATCTACTGAGAAAGAAAGTCGAGTACATGCAGAAGATCCGGGGGAAGTTCATCTCGATGATATTTCAGGAACCGACATCCGCCCTCAACCCCGTGTTCACTGCAGGTGACCAGATATCTGAGGTCATACTGGTACACAGGAAGGGCGAGATGGCTGGCAGAGCCCTCAAGAGGATTCAGAACGAGCAGAAGGCATACCGTGAGAAGGGACGGCCCAGGAAGGTATTCAGCAAGGATCAGGCAACAGGAGGGCAGTCGGTCGCATGTTCGGCGTGCGGGGCGCCGACAAAGACGGAGGACAGATGGTGCTCGAAGTGCGGCGTGCAGTTCTACAACCCCCTGTCTTGGGGCCTCAGGAACACGATACGGAGTTACAGCACGAGGATGCTCCAGCTCATCTTCAAGAAGCCGGATTCGCCTGTCAACCTACTGGCCAGGATCCCTCTTTTCAACTCGTACAGGAAGTTCCTCTACGAGGAGGCCATCAGGGAATCGGTCAGGATGCTCGACGTGGTCAGGATACCTGACCCGATGGGAGTCGCGATCCGCTATCCGTTCGAGCTGAGCGGCGGGATGCAGCAGAGGGTGATGATCGCCATGGCCCTCGCGTGCAACCCTAAGCTGCTCATCGCGGACGAGCCCACGACGGCACTCGATGTCACAATTCAAGGGCAGATCTTGAAGCTCATGAGGGATCTCAAGGCAGAATACGGGAGCTCGATCCTCCTGATCACCCACAACCTCGGCGTCGTCGCCGAGATGTGCGACAGGGTGGGCGTGATGTATGCCGGGTCGATGGCCGAGGTAGGCGTTTCGAGAGCCATCTTCAAGGCGCCGATGCATCCATACACGATGGGGTTGATGAAGAGCGTACCGTCGATCCAGATGGAGGCCGCCAAGCTCTACACCATCCGAGGGATGGTCCCGAACCTCATCTATCCCCCCAGTGGGTGCAGGTTCCATCCGAGGTGCGACCATGCCAAGGAGTACTGCAAGAAGGTCAAACCCGAGCTGCTGGAGGTAGAGCAGGGACACTTCGTTTCATGTCACATGGTTTCGAAGGCGGAGGGATATGTCGCCCAATGATGCGAAGACTATCTACGAGCGTCACCTGGTCGACGTGATCGGGCTGAAGAAGTACTTCCCGATCCGCGCGGGCCTGATCAAGAAGCAGGTGGGCGCCGTAAGGGCGGTGGACGATGTCACGTTCTTCATCAAGAGGGGCGAGACGCTCGGCCTCGTGGGTGAATCTGGATGCGGCAAGACAACGGTCGGCCGGGCCATCATGATGCTCACGCCGCCGACTTCGGGATACGTCTTCTTCGAGGCACCTAAGCAGGTAGTTGGCGAGTTCAGAGGACTACTGGATGCGAGGGATATATACGAGAAGTCGCCTTCTGACCCTGTTCTCGCCGTAAAGCTCCTCAGCCTGATAGACAAGATGGTGTCGGCTCCCGCGTGCGAGATTAAGCAGGACAAGAAGAGCGAGTTATGCATGGATGCCGCCAACCTCAGAAGGCACGTCGAGAAGCGCTCACCCGAGGGCGAGGTCGCGGGCAAGATGGACAACATCCTGGACCTGGCGGACAGGGCGATCGAGGATGTCGCGGAGAGATACTGCATCAACTACAGGAGAAAGGGGGAGGTCAAGAGACTCAGGGGCAGGATACAGTTCGTCTTCCAAGACCCGTTCTCATCGCTCGACCCGAAGATGCTGATAAAGAGCATAGTGGCCGAGCCCTTGTATGCGAAGAGGAGGTACGCCAGGAGGTCTGCACAGAGGACAGGGATAGACCCTAAGACCTGGACTAAGGCGGGGATAGACAAGCAGGTCGTCCAGCTCCTGGAGAAGGTCGGGCTCAACGTGGAGCACATGTACAGGTACCCGCACGAGTTCAGCGGAGGTCAGAGACAGCGCATAGGCATCGCGAGGGCGCTGTCCGTCAGGCCCGACTTCGTGGTGCTCGACGAGCCGACTTCCGCGCTCGACGTGTCCGTGCAAGCGCAGATCCTGAACATGCTCAACGCCCTCCAGAACGATTTCGGGCTGACCTACATGTTCATCTCCCACGACCTCAGCACGATCAAGTACATGTGCGACAGGGTCGCAGTGATGTACCTGGGCAAGATAGCGGAGTACGCCCCCAAGAACGACCTGTATTCGAAGCCGATACACCCGTACACGGAGGCGCTCCTGTCGGTCATACCCGTGCCCGACCCCGACCTGAAGCGTGACAGGATCATCCTCCCGGGGGACGTGCCCAGCCCGGCCAACCCGCCGCCTGGGTGCAGGTTCCATACCAGGTGCCCGATCGCGATCGACATCTGCAAGAAGGTCGAGCCACCCCTGATTGATATAGGAAATGAACACTACGTCGCGTGCCATGTGCGCGCGCCGGCTCCAGAGGTCTTCAAGTAGAGCGGTACAAAGGAAGCGAGACGAGATCAGGGAGCAGATCGAGGACCAGAACTTGTCGGAAGAGCAGATCACCAGGATCTTGCGGGCGAAGATGCCCTGGTGGGATTGGTTCATGCACGACTACGCCCGATACTGGTACGTGCTGGGTGCCATCGCCTTCGACGCCTTTCTCGGGCTCTGGCTCGTCCAGACACATAGCTTGACGGACGCTCTGGGCATCGTATTCGTGATGGCCGTTCTCGTAGCGATAGTTGCCGTGGAGGTCTTGGGATTCTTTCGGCTGTGGCCAACCTACATGCTCTTGGACGAGAAGCGCTGACCTGTCCCGTCCTGCGCGTCAGGCACGAAAAGGATAATGAGAGACCGGGGATATCCAGCGGCGTGAGGAAGCTTTGGACGGTTATGCCATCGCCCTAGCCATAGTTGCCGCTTACTTCGTCGTCCTGGTCCTAGGATGGCGGTACGGCCTCTGGAAGAAACCGGCTGTTACATTGTACGGGCCGCTCTTGCTCTGGAGGACCAGGCGCGGCAGGAAGGCGATGGAGAGGGCCGCCTCTAAGACGAGGTTCTGGAGAGCGTACGGGATCTCGGCCATCTGGATCTGCTTCCTGTCCATGCTACTCCTGATGCTCCTGCTGCTATGGGAGTCCTACCACGTCCTGACGGTGCCAGTATCGATTGACGCCGCCGAGATAGGGCTCGGGCCACTCGGTGCTGACACTGCGGTCCTTGCGGCGTACTTCGTGTTCGGGCTGGCCTTGGCCGTTGCGGTCCACGAGTATTTCCACGGCATACAGACTTACTCGGAGAGGATCAGGCTGGACTACATAGGCCTCGTTTTCCTGGTACTCCCGATAGGCGCTTTCGTCGAGCCCATGGACAAGGAGCTCAAGACCGCGAGCGAGTCGAGGAGGATGCGAATATTCGCGTCCGGCCCTGCGACGAACATGCTCGTCGCCCTCTTCTGCCTGGGTGTCCTCCTCGGAGTGCTTGGTCCGTCGATAGAGCCCCGCGAGGAAGGCGCGCTGGTCACTGATGTGACTGTGAACTCACCCGCGGACAGGTTCGGGCTTTCCATCTGGAGCGAGGTGACCCAGATACAGGCCACCCCCATCAGAAACTCCACCGACCTGGGCACCTACTGGTTCGCATTTCCAGGTGATGAGGTCCGGGTGCATTCGATCCATGCCGGGAGACAGTCCGTGCTCGTGGTACCGGGGGGCGTGGTGGTGACTGCGGTGTACGAGGGCCCGGCGTTCAACGCGGGGCTCGAGCCTGGGATGATCATCGCGGAGCTCAACGGGACGCTAATACACAGCGTCAACGAGCTGCGGTCGGTGACGGAGAACGCGACCCACAACGCGCCCGTGAGCATCACAGTGCTCAGGTTCGGCTTCGACGCCAGCAGAGGCCGCGACTGGTTCCTGGAAGAACCCAGCCTAAGGCAGATCAACCTGACCTCCAAGTGGCTCTTCTACTACAAGTACTACCCGAAGAGCGCCAACAGGGAAGAGTACAGAAACCTCAGCATAATGGGCGTGAGCACATCGCCTTTCGGCGTCAAGATAGAGGACATGGACTACCTGCCGAAGTTGGTCACCCACCCGCTCGGGGCGGAGAGGAGCGACAAGGGTCTGGCGGTCAGGCTGCTAAGGTTCGTTGCCCTCCCGACCCTCGGATACTCCCCGGTCGTGTCGCCAGCGACGGAGCTATACGAACCCTCGGGGGTGTTCTCGTGGGTGCCCTCGGACATCTATTGGGTCATCGTGAACGTGTTCTACTGGCTGTTCTGGGCCAACTTCCTGTTGGGGATAGCCAATGCCCTCCCAGCGCTGCCGTTCGACGGAGGATTTGTTCTTCGAGATGCGCTCCAGAGGATCGCGCAGTGGAGGAGGGTCGGGATCACCAGCTTCGAAAGGGCCATAGGGAAGAAGTCCTTGGCCAACTGGCAGGTAGACCACCTGATGTGGGTCATCTCCGCGATCGTATATCTGATACTCGTGTTCCTGCTGACCTGGCAGGTCATTGGTCCCGTGTTCTGAACCCCCTAAGGGAGAACCTACGTTGTTCGGCAATGCCTTATTCGGCCCGCCACCCCTTGGTGCCCACAACAAGCGTGGTGAACGAATGGTCAAGAGAAAAATCATAGAGATCGACGAGGACAAGTGCACTGGCTGCGGAGCGTGCGTCACGAAGTGCGCCGAGGGTGCGCTGGCGATCGTGGACGGGAAGGCAAAGGTTGTCAACGAGGTGTTCTGCGACGGCCTCGGAGCCTGCATAGGCGAGTGCCCAGAGGATGCGCTCAAGATAATAGAGAGGGACGCCCCCGAGTTCGACGAGGAGGCGGTCAAGGAACACATTGAAGGACATGCCCATCCAGCTCACAAGGCGGCCATAGGCCCTGAGCCGTGCGGATGCCCGTCGCACAACCCGATGCTGGTCAAGGCGGAGGTCGGACACTCGGCCCACGCGAAGCACCATACTCCAGCGCACGAACAGCTCCCGCCCGAGCTCACCAACTGGCCGATACAATGGAAGCTCGTCAGGTCAGACATGCCGTTCTTCAAGGGCGCGGATGTGCTCATGGCCGCGGACTGCGTCCCATTCGCCTTCAGGGACTTCCACGGAAAGTTCCTCGCTGACAAGCCGGTGATAATCGGCTGCCCGAAGCTCGACGAGCAGGAGAAGTACCTGGAGAAGCTGACGGACGTGATCTCCCACTCCGGCCTGGAGAGCATCACGATTGCGCACATGGAGGTCCCATGCTGCCACGGGCTGCAGAAGATCGTTACGGAGGCTGTCCGGAGGTCGGGGAAGAACGTTCCGGTCAAGACCTGGGTAGTCGGCATCCAGGGAGACGTCAAGAAGGCCGGCTGAGGCGGCAAATCCACTCAAGCATAAGGTAATGTCCAGCATGAGCCATCAGGAGCCGTGATGCCGCTCAAGATCGATTGGACGAGGACCGCGCTCGCGCTTCCCGAGAGCGTGCGCAATGAGCTCGCCTCCAGGCTGGACAGACTTCACCCGTACTTCCCCGAGATGAAGCGCAATGTGAAGATTGGCATCACCAGGTCACTCGATGGACTGGCGTTCCAGTCGGATTCGGGATTCGTCAAGTTGATGCTCGAGGTCAGGAGGACCAGGAAGGGAACTTGGAAGTACCCGACCTACTGGACGATCGCGCACGAGCTCATGCATCTCGCGCAGTTCAACTCTCACGGCATACCCGCGGGAGAACGGGCGTGCGACATCTTCGCCCTCGCGAGGCTGCCACCGGAGTTCATAGACGATTCGCCGAGCTACCTTGTAGTCCCGAGAGGGTTGAGGACCAAGTGGCTTCTGAGAGACGCCGGGATGGCCCACGACCTCGCAGTGGAAGCGGTGGATCTGCGGCGGAAAGGGCTGAGAAGATATGCCTCCTGGTGGGAGGCCGAGTTCGAGCGGAGGATGTCTGGGAGAAGCCACCGCTGAAGTACCAGTCCCCGCACGTGCAACGACCACATTTCTGGCCGCTTGCCTAATCCGACTTCCAGGCAAGCACCAATCCTGCCATCGCGGTCACCAGGAGAATCACTCCCGCGGCGGTGAAAAGGGAAGCTGACAGATTCCCGTCATCGTACTCCGACGAGGTCCTTACCACCTGCCCCCACAGGACGACCACGCTTCCTGCGGCGGCATATACGAGGGGCACGCCCTGCTTCACATTCTTCTCAGGGGTCACCGTGAGAAAACGCCGCCAGATGCTCTTGAGCTTGGCCTTGCTCCAGACGAATACGGGGAATAACAGGCTGGTCATCACGAGAAGGATCGATATCAGCGCGGCTTTAGGACCCACCCCTGAGGGAAGACCTGATATCACCGCCGCCTGCGCGGAATCGAATGCAGAGTAGTAGGTCACGAAGCCCGCCACCTGCGCGATGCCTCCGAGCGAAGTGTAGAAGGCCAGTATCGTCCCGGCGAAGAACAGGAACGCTGCGAGCGCGAATACGAGGTCTTGCGAGAATATCCATCCAGTGTCGCAGAGCCCGACGAGACTCAGGTCCGGGATGACTGCGCCAGGATACGGCTGGACTATCCCGGAGTTGGACCGAATCGCCTGTATCTCGTCACTCGTCAGCCAAGTAAGAAAGGTCGAAAAAACACCGACAACAGCACCAATGATTGCCAGCAGATTGATTCTCAGTTTCAGGATACCACCAGACCCTCCCGGGGGCTGAATGGAATTACCCCTTTATTGCCTTTTCAAGTCGAAGGAGCTCAAGATGCGCACTAGGTTGTCATAGAAAGGGGACTTCATGGAATTCGGGATCAGCCGTATCCAAATAGTCACGGAAGACCGTCAATCACCGACCACGGAGGTCCTACCTGATTCCCTCACTCCTTCTTTTCCAAGGCAATCTTGTGCGGTCCCCGTTCTTCAGAATGCTGCCTTCGACTCATTTCGGCATTGTTGATGCAATCCTGACAGTAGCGTGAGGCTCTCCTAAATCGGAATATGGCATTCGACAGTATGTCCAGAGCTAGCACGCCGATTACGATTAGTATCCCTAGAAGCAGGGTTTGAAGTCGAGCGTCCTGAGTCTCCGCGAATACCTCAATGATTCCGATTATGCTGGCGAAAAGCCAGAATATGACGAATCCGAGAAAAGGGTTCCTCCAGCTTGTCACCTTCAAGAAAGCCCCCATGACGGAGATTCTAGGTTCAGGAGTGAACTCTCTTCCGCAAGCATTGCAGATATTCATCACGATCCAAATCGCATCCCTTCAGTATTTGCCTTTATGAGGACCTCCATTGAATTGTCCCTTCAAACGGCCATTTCTCGAGAAGCGAATGGCGGGCGCGAAGGGATTCGAACCCTTGACCACTTGCTTAGGAGGCAAGTGCCATATCCTGACTAGGCCACGCGCCCGTGTTGGACGAGGATTCCTGTTAGCACTAAATGCTCGGATATATTTATAATTGAACTGGCCCTGCGGAGACGGCTTCAACTTTTCCTGTCGTCCTCGGTCAGCTCTTCGGGAGCCCTCTCCTTCATGGCCGGCGCCTCGGTCTTCTCCTCTTTCTTCTCGCCCTCGGGCTCTTCCTTCTTCTGGGGCTTCTCATACTCCTCGAGGAAGGTTATCGTCTCCGCCCCCAGGACCTCCCTGAGGTCGGTCACGACCCTGTACTTCGCGAGAATCCAGCGCTGGTCGTACTTGCACGAGTCGGAGAGCTTGATCTTGTAGTTCTTCCCGTGGTGCTCCACCTCGAAGCCCTCGTTCGTCCCGTAGCTCATCTTCAGAAGCAACTTCACGACGTCGACTGGCTTGCTCGGCTTCTCGACGACCTTGTACTTGTACCTCACAGTGCGGCCCGCAAGCCTGTTATTGAAGTCCAGCCTCACGCGCCCGGCAGTGACGGCCATGATGATCGCCGGCTTGCCCTTGACTGTCACCTCGAGCCCCACCCTCGGCTCTATCTCCTGCTTCACGAACTCGCGCACCGGGTGCAGCTCGACCAGCTTCGGGTCTCTCGGGCCCGCGGCCTTATCAGACGGGATGACGACCTCGTATTCCTTGCCGATCTCCGCCTTCAGAATCGATTCGTCCAGGCCCGCGAACAGCCTGCCTTTTCCAACGATCAGCGGCTGCGGCCCGTAGGTCATCTTCTCGTTGAAGATGTCGTTCTCCTTCGCGACGGCGTCGCTTGTGGTGTCGAAGAGCTCGTTCGAGTCCTGGATCCAAGCGTCGAACTCCGCGAGGACGACGTCTCCCGCCTTGATGCCCTCATCCGCCGCCTCCGCGGGCTCTTCCTTCTCGTGGTGCTTCTTCGCGCCCTCTTTCTCGGTCATCGAGTTTCACCGCTGATGTGTGTTTTTTGTGCATACCTAGCCGCCATTTAAAGCTTGCGCCCTTAGCACCGGACCAATTTTCGATCACCTAGATGCCTTCGATTTTCGACTGATCCGCCCCCGCGCTCGGCGCGGACTCTCCGTCAAAAGCTATATGTCCGCGCCTTCATTACTCAGCAAATTGCGCATGCCACCGTAGCTCAGCTGGCAGAGCAGCTGATTTGTAATCAGCAGGTCGGGAGTTCAAATCTCCCCGGTGGCTCACGAATCAATCTCAATGACACCTTGTTATCAAGTTTGAGAGATACCAACCCAGGCAATGTTAATATAGCAACCGACACCATGCCAAAGACGGGGAGGGTCACTCAATGGCCCGGAGGAGTGGAGCTATGAAAGCTTCAGTTGACAGACGATATGTTTCGGTCTTGCTAGTACTGTGTATGATCGCAGCGACGATGGCCATTATGCTCGTCGCAAACCCGGTGAAGGGCGTGGCCTACCAGCAGCCCTTCGCATCTAGAGATGGCGAACAAGATAGAGAGAGTTTCGCTAGGTCTATAGCGTTGTTTGACCTCGACGGAGACGGGATTGCGGACTTGGTGGCTGGGGCGCCGTATGCAACGATCAGCTCGATGAAGAATGCCGGCTCAGTGAGAGTGTATCTCTCGAGCGGGGGCCCGCCTCTTAACAAAACCGTTTACATCAACGGGACTCACGGAGGCGACTCGTTCGGCTGGGCGGTCGCTAATGTGGGTGACGTCAATGGAGATGGCAATGACGATCTCGCGGTCGGCGCTCCATACGCTGACCCCGGAACAGATATCGATGCGGGCAATGTGACGCTCTTCTACGGATGGTCTGGATTCAGCGGAAAAGCCAATGTCTCAATCAACAGTGCCAATGCTGGCGAGGGATTTGGATATGCACTCTCGGCGGCAGGAGATGTAGACGGCGATACGATGGACGATATGATTGTCGGTGCGCCATACTACAGCAGCGCCACGGTCAACGAGATAGGTAGGGCGTACATTTTCTATGGCGGCAGTCCGATGGATAGCGATAGCACTGCAGACAAGACCTTCCCAGGAGATGACGCATATGGCCACTTTGGTTGGTCTGTTTCAGGGAATGCCAACGTCGACAACGACGTCTCTATGGACATGGTAGTCGGCGCACCTGACGAAGTGTCGGCCGGAGCGGCACGAGGTGCAGCTCACGTATTCCGGAACCTTGACAGAGTGACGCCTCAGAGCAGCGTTGTCAGGGGCGCAGCGGCCAACGACAGATTCGGTTTCTGCGTCATGATGATCAACGACATCAATGGTGACACCTACGATGATATCGCAATAGGTGCCCCGTACAATGATGTCAACGGCACAGACGCGGGTGAGGTGTCAATTCTCTACGGAGGGGCGAAATTCAATGAGCAGGTCGATCTCATCCTCATGGGACAAGCACCCAACGAATTGTTCGGATTTTCGATCGCATCAGGTGATTTCCGCAAGGACACATATTGTGACCTCATCGTGGGCGCTCCCAACAGTTCGCTGAACGCTACTTTCGCTGGCAGAGCATACATCTTCTACGGCGGCAGCACACCGAGCGCTTATCCGAGTGTCATCCTTGTGCCTGAGACAGGTTCGAACTTCCTCGGCGGCAGCGCGGCTGTCGGAGGCAATCTAACGGGTGACAGCGCTCCCGACTTCGCTGTCGGCGACCCGCAGTTCAACCTTCCAGGGCTACCTAACGCGGGCCGAGCATACGTCTATGCAGGCGTGCAGATCGTCACACCAACAAACCCGAAGGTTTGGGGCTATGTCTACTCAAGCATAGGAGTTGGGCTACAAGGATTCACGGTGACATTGCAGTCGCAGTCGTCCACGTTCAACAAGTCGGCAACTACGATAGCAAATGGCTCGTACGAAATCTTGGCCGTCCCGGGGACCTACTGGCTCAATGCCAGCAAGCCAGGATATGTGTTGAACTCGACTACCGTCACGCTGGTCATGGACCAGATCAAGAGACAGGACTTCTATCCAGATACTGTACCAATCGTCTGGGGCGTTGTGACCGATGTCCCCTCTGGTCTCGCCCAGCGGGGCGCGACCGTCGCTATGTACAATGGTACAACTTTCGTACAGAGCGCAGTCACTCCAGTCAACGGCACGTATTGGATGCCAGTGCCAACGGCGTTCATACCAGCAGCCGGGAGCCAGACGGACCTCAGAATCGAGGCCTGGGACGGAACGCACTACCTGAACTGGACGAATGTCACAGTTCGCCGGAGCGACACGAAGCGCGCCGATATCCCGCTCGATAGGTTCCCGCTCGTAACGGGTGTAGTCCGTGATGCAATCTCATCGTCTGCTGTCAGAAGCGCAACGATCGTTGCGGACCAGGGAGGAGTCGTGCGTGGCACCGCCACTTCGGACTTGAGAGGCAACTATGTTCTTGTGGCCGTCAATGCGACGGCTCCGGGTCCACTCTACCTCAACGTGACCGCACCTGGGTACTGGAAAGACGACGCCATGGTTGCAGTGGCAAAGAATGCTGAGAGCACTCAGGACTTCTTCCTGCAGTCTGACACCACGCCTCCGACTTCGAGCATTACTACGACTCTTCAGCCGTACACGAACACGACAGTCATCACACTTGACGCGACGGCCGATGACGACCAAGGCATACAAGAAGTCCAGCTCTGGTACAGGCATGGCGGGTCGGGCAACTTTGTGCTGTATGGAGCCGACCAGACCTCACCGTACTCGTTCGCCTTCAACACCGGGACGACCGGTGGGGACGGGCTGTACGAGTTCTACACCAGAGCGGTTGACTTGGCATCGAACGTAGAAGCTGCCCCTGCCACGAACGACACATGGACATACGTTGACACGCACGCGCCCGTTCTGACTATCACCGCTCCTACAGAAGGACAGATATTCGCGACTTCGACGGTGGCAGTCACATGGACTGGCAGCGACACTGGCTCAGGGATACTATGGTACAGGGTCCAGCTTGACACAAGCGCATGGATCGATAAAGGCACAGCAACGTCGCACAGCTTCACTGGCGTCACAGACGGATCTCACAGGATCAATGTGACGGCGAGCGACAAAGCATTGCTCGAGACGATGAAGATGGTGAACGCCACGGTGGATACCACCGACGCGGCGTCGCAGGTGGATGCGCTGCCGACGTACACGACAGTAGCAGACTTCGTTGTCACAGCGACCGCAACGGATCCGACTGGCATCCAGGAGGTCCAGCTCTGGTACAGGTTCAACGGCACGGGCGCCTTCGTCTACTTCGGACGGGACACGACCTCGCCGTATACCTTCCAGTTCAACACATCGAACATTCAAGGCGACGGCATGTACGAGTTCTACTCGAAGGCGATCGACGGTGCTGGCCACAACGAGTCGGCACCCGCTGGGAACGACACCTGGACGATCGTGGACAACGCCGCGCCGACTCTGAGCATAACTGCGCCGACCGCCGGCCAGACGGTCAGCACGACCGACGCTACCGTCAACTGGACCGGGAGCGATTCTGCCTCTGGAATTGCGTCGTTCAAGACGAGGGTAGATGGCGGCTCGTGGGTCGACCGCGGAACAAGCCTATCCGCAACGCTCACTAGCCTCACCGACGGGAATCACACAGTGGATGTCAACGCGACTGACAGGGCAGGGCACAGCAAGCTCGCGTCCGTCACCTTCATGGTGGACACCGTCGTGCCAGTCGTGCTGATCACGGCACCCGCGAACAACTCCGCTCTTGCGAGCGCGTCAATCACGCTACAGTGGTCCGCCTCAGACGTCGGTTCCGGGATCAAGACGCTCCAGGTGAGCAGCGACGGGGCGACCTGGGAGAGCGTAGCTGTCAGCAGCACAGAGTGCGTGTTCTACGGACCGTCAGGATTCCCCGAAGGCGATTACACGCTATACGTACGAGCATCGGACCATGGAGGGCTCACGACCACCGCGACCGTCGAAATGGTGCTGGACCGCACCGACCCGACGGTGACCATCACCTCCCCGAGGCCGGACCAGAAGGTCAAGGATTCGAACGTCACGATCGGCTGGGCGATGCTGGATACCGGGAGCGGGGTTTCACAGGTCAGGATATCGATTGACGGTGGGGCGTTCATGTCCCTTGGCTCCGTCACATCGTACGACATCGCGACGCTCGCTGACGGAACGCATAACGTGACGGTCCGGGTAACGGACCGCGCGGGCAACTATGCGGAAGACACGGTGGAATTCACGATATCCACCGGCGGCGGCATAAGCTCGATCATGATGGGAGCGATAGCCTTGGTGATCATCGTGGCCATCGTCGCAGGCGTGCTGCTGATGAAGCGGAAGAAGGGACCGGTGCCCGAGAAGAAGGAACCTGGGAAGTAGAAGGAATCTTCGAGCCTCAGGGTCCGAGGCACACACCCCGGCGGATGCTGGCCTGCCCAGCAGCTATGGCTTCAGAACCAGAAGAATCTCTAGATCAGCAGGACGGGCTTGCTAGGCCGCAGAGAGTACTTCTTACACTTGTAGCAGTACCACTCGTTGTACTCGGACACGAACCTCATCCGCTCGTTGCAGCACGGACATATCTTCTTCTCGCTCGGTCCATTGCCAAAACCCTTTGGAGCGTACTCCTTGCACGCCATGCAGTAGTATCTGGAGTACCTCTCTATGAACCTCAATGGCTCTCTGCATTTCGGGCACCTGGAATCATGAGACTTCTTCTGCGCTCTGAGCGGATACTTCTTGCATCCGTGACAGTAGAACTCCGAGTACTTGTCGACATACTTCAGTTCCTTGCCGCAGTCCGGGCAGCTCTTGGTCGCGCGCGCCTCCGGTTTCGCGGGCGCGGTCTGCTTGCCCAGGCCATCCCTAGGAGCGTACTTCCTGCAACCGTAACAGTAATGCCTCTGGTACTTTTCGATGTACTTCAGGGGCTGCCCGCAGGTCGGGCACATCTTGATCTCCAGCGCTAGCTCGATCTTCCTCTCGGGCTCCGGAGCGGGAACCGGCTCGGATAATGGCTCGATGGGCGTCGCCACCGTGATGCTGTCGATGAGCACCTGCGCCTCGTTCTGCTTCGGCTCGGGCTTGACCTCGACGACGGGCTCGGCCACGGGTTCGTCAGGAGAGCACTCGCATATGAAACAGTACAGCTTGCCGTCCTGTACCTTCTCGAGGGTCGCGCCGCACTTCTTGCAGATTGGCCCGTCCTCCTCCTCGAGCGCCTTCAGCTCATCGGCGATGTCGTTCGCCTTGACCTCCGGGATCGGAG
>Ga0315296_10001291_pt1 | contig 21890 bp, 23 predicted proteins | sample YL17G14_18_MG_FD_203921 | JGI IMG/M metagenome (GOLD analysis project Ga0315296, IMG submission 203921) | Sediment microbial communities from Yellowstone Lake, YNP, Wyoming, USA - YL17G14_18 | ecosystem: Environmental > Aquatic > Freshwater > Lake > Sediment | place: USA: Wyoming | collected...
AAACAAGCTATGCAGGAAAGCAGTATTATCAGCCTGGTTTTTTTAGTCATATTTAATAACTTATCACTTTTTTAGCCACTTTACAAGATTAATTTTTTAGATTAGGATAAAGAATAATTAACCATAAAAAAGTGGCGGACAGATTTGTTATTAATGGAGGAAAACCATTGGAAGGAGAAATCGAGGTCAGGGGTTCAAAAAATGCGGCAGGGCCAGCCTTAGTTGCTTCTTTGCTTACGCAAGATGAATGCATTATTGATAACGTGCCCTTCATTGAAGATATTTTGAACATTTTAGAAATATTGAAGAGCATGCAGGTTGAGGTTGAAAAGCTCGGTTCAGAGAAGGTCAGAATAAAAGCAGAAAAGGTTGAACCGGAAAAAATGGATTTTGAAAAAGTTTCAAAAACCAGAATTTCCGTATTGTTTTTTGGCGCTCTTTTATCCAGGGTTAAAAATTTTAGAATACCTCCGCCTGGCGGAGACAGAATTGGGTTTCGACCCATTTCTGTTCAGTTGAGAGCATTAGAAAAAATGGGAGCAAAAATTAAAAGGCAAGATGATATTTATGAAGTTAACTGTGAAAAACTAAAAGGAAAAGAAATCGTTTTAGAGGAGTTCTCCGTAACAGCTACTGAGGCCGTAATATTAGCAGCTGTTTTAGCAGAAGGAGAGACGGTTATAAAGGGAGCCGCAGCAGAACCGCATGTTCAGGATTTAGGAGAAATGCTTTTGAAAATGGGAGCTAAAATAGAGGGGCTGGGAACCCACACTATTAAAATAGAGGGCGTTGAAAAATTACATGGATGCACCCATTCAATAATTCCAGATCCAATAGAAGCAGGAACCTTTATAGTTATTGGGGCCTTAACTCCCGGAAAAGTTAAGGTGACAGGAGTTGATCTGTCGCACTTAGATTTATTTCTGGCAAAACTAGAGGAGATGGGCGTTAATATGGAAAAGGGTAAAGATTATGTTGAGGTTTCTTACTCTCCGAAACTGAAAGCAACAAAAGTGCAGGCGCTTCCGTATCCTGGTTTTCCAACAGATTTGTTGCCCATAATAATTACTCTTTTGACTATAGCTGAAGGAAAAAGCTTAGTGCATGATCCCTTGTATGAAAACAGATTTAACTATATCTTGCAGTTAAAAAAAATGGGAGCTGATATAGAGATGGTGGATCCTCATAGGACATTTGTATTTGGTCCGACAAAACTTTCTGGTTCAAATATTGATTCTCAGGATATAAGAGCAGGAGCCTGTTTAGTGATTGCTGCCTTGTTTGCAAAAGGAAAAACAGTTATTGAAAATGTCTTTCAAATTGACCGGGGATATGAAAAGATAGAGGAGAGGTTGCAGAAATTGGGAGCAGATATACAAAGAACAAAATAAATATATGTTTAGTTCAAAAATAGCTATTGACTTAGGAACCTGTAATTCTCTTGTCTACGTTAAGGGCAAGGGAGTTGTTTTATACGAGCCATCGGTTGTGGCTGTTTCTTTAGCTGACAACAGGATTTTAGCAGTGGGCGAGGGGGCTAAAGAGATGATAGGAAGAACCCCTGCTGACATTAAAGTTTACAGGCCCTTAAAAGACGGAGTTATAGCTGATTACAGAGTAACGCAGGCTATGCTCCGCTATTTTATTAATAAAACCACGAGCGGGTTTAAGCTTTTTAAGCCCGAATTAGTCATTTCAGTTCCCGCAGGCATTACTTCAACAGAGAGGCGGGCTGTAATTGAAGCTGCTTTGTCAGCCGGAGCTAAACAAGCTTACGTTGCTAAAGAGCCAATCTTAGCTGCTATTGGAGCTGGCATTCCCATTAATTCATGTTCGGGGCACATGATAGTTGATGTCGGCGGAGGAACCTCTGAGGTGGCAGTAATTTCTCTCGGCGGAATTGTAACATCTCATTCTATAAGAATTGCTGGAGACAAAATAGATGCGGCAATAACTGAGTATATAAAAAAGAAATATAATCTGGCGATTGGAACGCAGTCGGCCGAAGAGATAAAAATAAAAGTAGGAACTGCGCTGCCGCAAAAAGAATTAAAATATTTAGAGATACAGGGCAGAGACCTGATTTTGGGCTTGCCAAGAAATATTAAAATATCTAATAATGAAGTCTGCGAGGCAATTTCTGATGTTTTGGCTGAAATTATACAGGCAGTAAAACACGTGCTATCGGAAACTCCGCCCGAGCTGTCTGCTGATATAATGAACAAAGGTATTATTATGGCTGGCGGAGGATCTCTGCTGTCTAAAATTAATGAATTGGTGGCAGAAAGCACCGGTGTTCCGTGCTTTGTTGCAGAAGAGCCCTTGTTTTGCGTTGTAAAGGGAACAGGAATAGTTTTAGAGCATCTAGACGAGTATAAAAAAGTGGTTATGTCAAAAAAATGATAGCAGATCATCAAAAGCAATGGGATTTTTTGAAAAGAAAGTTTGAACAAAATCAGCTCTCGCACGCATATTTATTTGCAGGAGGCAGTCAGTTGGGAAAAAAGACTTTTGCAAAAGAGTTTGTAAAATATATAAATTGTTCAGGAGATAAAAAACCTTGTCAAAAATGCGTAAATTGCCAAATGATAGAAAAGGGAAGCTTTCCGGATTTTATGTCGGTAAAAGCAGAGGATGACGGAGAAGTTAAGATTTCTAAAATAAGGGAGGTGCAGAATTTTTTAAGTTATAAATCGTATTACGGTTCTTTCAAAACAGTCATAATAGACAATGCCGAGAATATGAACAACGAAGCACAGAGCTGTTTTTTAAAAACATTAGAGGAACCCAAAGGAAGCACAATTTTATTTTTGATTTCTTCAAAGCCAGATATGCTTTTGCCAACTATTTCTTCCCGATGCCAGACAGTAAAGTTTTTCCGGTCGAAAAATTTTCAGCCAAATTCTGAAAAATTAGCAAAAGAACAAATAATTTTGTCAGAATTGCTGAAAGTCATTAATTCAGATTTTTCAGAAAAATTTAAATATGTTAAATCCATTGATTTTGAAAAGCAAAAAATAGGAGAAATTTTAGAAGTGCTGCAAAAATATTTTAGGCAATTATTGCTTGTAAAAATCGGAGTCTTAAAATCAAAAGATGCTGATAGTTGTCCGGTTTCAAAGCTCAAAAAAGTTATAAACTTGATAGAAGCTCTTAACTTTCAAACGTTGTTTACTAATGCCAGCCCGAAATTGGCTTTAGAAATATTATTAATGGAAATTTGATATGGCAACTTATAAAGAATTTATTGATAAAGTCAGGCCGGAATTTGATAAGGCTTTTAAGTTTTTAGAACAGGAATTAGCTAAAATACGCACTTCCAGAGCTAGTCCAGCTTTAGTGGAAGATATAGAGGTTAATTGTTTTGGCTCAAAATTTGCGCTAAAACAATTGGGAGCTATTTCTGCCCCCCAGACAAACCAGATAGTCATACAGCCATGGGATCAGTCGTATTTAGAACCCATAGAAAAGGCGATAACCCAGTCGGGTTTGGGCATGTCAGCTGTGGTTGATAAGAATGTTATAAGATTGAGTCTGCCTTTGTTGACAGAAGAGTACCGTCAGCAGCTGACAAAAACCTTAAACGAGAAAGCAGAACAGTCAAAACAGACAATAAGGCGCTGGAGGGAGGATGCCTGGAATAAGATTCAAGACAGCTTCAAAGAAAAACAAATATCAGAAGACGATAAGTTCCGAGGCAAGGACGAGCTGCAAAAAGTGGTGGACGAATTTAATGAAAAAATAAAAAGTTTAGTAGAAAAGAAGAAGAACGAAATAATATGATTTCAACAATTATTACTTTAGTAGTCGCTCTCTTTGCCTTAATAGCCTTAATGGTTATACACGAGTTTGGCCATTTTATTATCGCTAAGAAGTTTGGCGTAAGAGTTGATGAATTCGGCATTGGATATCCACCCAGGATTTTTGGCAAGAAAATTGGTGAAACCATATATTCTATAAACCTTATACCTTTAGGTGCTTTTGTAAGAATTTACGGAGAAGAGGGGGGAGTAGATGATTACAGAAGTTTTGCCGGACTTAAAATTTGGAAAAGAGTTCTTATTGTTTTGGGCGGAGTGGTTGCTTTTTGGATAGCTGCGATTGTCCTTTTTTCCATTGTTTTTGCTTTAGGAGCCGATATCCCTGTAACAGATGATGCTGCGGGTTTTAGCAGCGTGGCTGTCAAAGTATTTATGGTAGCTCAAAATTCTCCAGCAGATTTAGCGGGATTGAAAGCAGGAGACACAATATTAAATATTGACAAAATCAGCGACTTTCAAAAAATTACAAACGATAACAAGGGAAAAAAAATAACTTTAACAATTGAAAGACAAGGCAAAACGTTTGATGTTTCTTTAACTCCAAGAATTTTGTCGCCTCAAAACCAAGGTCCGGTTGGGGTGGCTCTTGAAAGGATAGCAACAATCGCCCAAAGGTATCCGTTGTATTTAGCTCCCATTAAAGGCGCAACTTATTGCTTTGAGATAACAGTGAATGCAACTAAGGGGCTTTATGAAGTTTTTGCAAACCTGTTTTCTGGAAAAGGTTTGCCTCAGGGAGCAGAATTTGCCGGGCCTTTGGGTATTACAGTGTTTTTGGCTTCGGCAATAAATGGCGGCGTAGGATTCTTTTTATACCTTATCGGAGTTATTTCAGTGTTTATTGCCATATTCAATTTATTTCCCATTCCGGCTTTAGACGGAGGAAAATTAATATTTCTGCTTATTGAAAAAATACAAAAGAAGCCCGTGCCAGTGAAAGTGGAGCAAAGCATTACTGTTGCCTTTTTTATAATACTAATAACCCTGTCTATTTTTGTAACAGTAAGATTTGACATCCCGCGATTTTCAGACTTCCTAAAATCAAGCTTGCAAAAATAAATTATGGATAAAAAAGAAAACAATTGCGCCTTCATTGATAGCCAAAATTTAAACCTTTCTATAAGAGATCAAGGATGGGGTTTGGATTCCGTTAAATTTAGAAAGTATCTTTCCGATAGATTTTTTGTTACGCAAGCGTATTTGTGCATAGGATATGTTTACAAAAATGAATCACTTTATAAATATTTACAAAAAGCAGGATACATATTGATTTTTAAGCCAACATTAAAATTACCAGATGAAACCGTTAAAGGTAATGTTGATGCTGAACTGGTTTTACATACGATGATTGAGTATAATAATTGCAACCAGGTGATTATAGTTTCTGGTGATGGCGATTTTCATTGTTTGATAGAACATCTAGAAAAGAATGGAAAATTAAAACGATTAATTGTGCCTAATAAATTTCGGTATTCTTCATTGCTTAGACATTTTGGGAAATATATTACTTTTTTGAACAATACAAGAAAGAAATTAGGTAAATAAAAAGAGGCATTGCCTAGGGACAAAACCCTTTGGGTAGCCTCTCATCGTGATATATTAATAATATCAGATTATAAGTCCTTGTCAAGAGCCGATAGGGTATAAAATAGTAAAGAAAAGTATAATAAAAGAATTAAAAGATATTTTTAAAAAATAAAAAATATGGGATTTCTTAGTTTTTTGTCTCCTCAAAAGAAAAAAGAGGAATTAAAAGAAAAAATAAATAAAGGATTAGACGAATTTATAAACCAAATTAAAGTTCAAAAAGGATTAAAACCAATAGTTATTGATATTTTGCTTAAAGAGAAAGAAAGTGCTTATTTAGAATATATCACTTTTTTACAGGAAACTAGGGCCGTAAGACATTATAAAAGCGGGGGAATGGGTTTTAGAGTTGCAAAAGGCGTTTATCTTGGCGGGTCAAGTGGCTCTTCTGAGAGTAAAGATGAATGGCGGACCTTGGATAAGGGGAGATTAATTCTCACCAATAAAAGAATTATTTTTGATGGACAGAAAGAAAATAGAACGGTACCTTTAGAAAAAATTATTTCTGTTTCTCCTTGTTTAGATGCGATAGAAGTATCGTCGGAAAACAGAAAAAAGAGTATGTTGTTTCCTGTAGAAAACCCTTTAATTTGGGCTACTACAATTCAAATATTAATTAAATCTCCCAATCCTGAAAAAATAGACAATATTAATATTAAAGTGTCTTATTAAAAAATAAAAAATATGAGGCAATCTAAACTTTTTTATAAAACGTTAAAAGAGAAATCGGCTGAGGCGGAGTCGGTTTCGCATAACTTATTAACTCGGGCTGGATTTGTTGACCAGTTAATGGCCGGGGTTTATAGTTTTTTGCCTTTGGGATTTAGGGTTTTGCAGAAAATTGAAAATATAATCAGGAAAAATATGGAGCAGGAACCGGCAAATGGACTGGAAATTTTAATGCCGGTTTTGCAACCAAAAGAAAATTGGCAAAAAACCGGCAGATGGAACAATTTAGATATTCTTTTTAAAGTAAAAGGGACAGGGGACAAAGAATACGCATTAGGCCCGACTCACGAAGAAGTTGTTTCTCCTTTAGCTAAAAAAATTGTTTTTTCATATAGGGATTTGCCATTTTCTGTTTTTCAAATACAAACTAAATTCAGAGATGAACTGCGGGTAAAGTCAGGACTTTTGAGAACCAGAGAATTTTTAATGAAAGACCTGTATTCTTTCCATGCAACGCAGGAAGACTTGGATAAATATTATGACAAAATGCTCAAAGTTTATTTTAATATTTTTAAAGAATGCGGTATCGGAAAAAATACTTATCAAACCTTAGCTTCCGGCGGAACTTTTTCTAAATATTCAGATGAATTCCAAACACTAACAGAAGCTGGCGAGGATATAATTTATATCTGCCAAAAATGCAAAACAGCTGTAAACAAAGAAATAAAGGCGGAAAATCCAGTTTGTCCAAATTGCGGCAGTGATAATTTTCAAGAAAAGAAAGCAGTTGAGGTTGGCAATATTTTTAAGCTTGGAACTAAATATTCTCTGCCGTTTGATTTAAAATTCCGCGATAAAGATGGAAAGGCAAAGCCGGTAATTATGGGTTGCTATGGAATAGGATTGCCAAGGGTTATGGCAGCCATAGTTGAAACAAGCCACGATGCTCAAGGAATTATTTGGCCCAAGACGGTAGCTCCTTTTTTAGCCCATTTAATAGCCGTTGAGGATAATAAAAAAGTGAAAACAGCTGCTGAAAAACTTTACACAATTTTACAGAAAGAAGAAATAGAGGTATTATATGACGATAGGCAAGCCAAGACTACTGGAGAAAAATTTGCAGAAGCTGACTTGCTCGGAATCCCTTTTAGAATCGTGGTATCTGAAAAGACTTTGGCAAAGAATTCCGTAGAGGCAAAGGAGAGGGGTAAAAATTCAGTGAAGTTAGTTAAACTCAAACAATTATCAAAATTTCTGAAAACAAATGTTTAATAAGATATTTTCATTCTTATCTGTGGACATGGCTGTTGATTTGGGAACAGCCAACTCTTTAGTTTACGTAAAAGACAGGGGAATAATTATTAATGAGCCGTCTGTTGTTGCTATAAACAACAAAACTGGCCAGATTTTAGCCATTGGGGAAGAAGCTAAGAAAATGGTAGGCCGAACACCCTCTTATATTACAGCTGCAAGGCCATTGGTTAACGGGGTTATTTCAGACTTTGAAATCACAGAGCAGATGTTAAAATATTTTATTGAAAAAGCAGCTGCTTCCAGTAAAAAAATGTTCGGGCTAGGTTACATTCCCAGAGTGATTATTGGCATTCCTTGCGGAGTTACAGAGGTGGAAAAAAGGGCAGTGAGAGACGCTGCTAAAAACGCGGGAGCTAGAACAGTTTTTTTAATTGAAGAGCCCTTAGCTTCAGCTATTGGCGCCAAGCTGCCCATTCAGGAAGCTGGCGGTAACTTTGTGGTAGACATTGGCGGAGGAACAACAGAGGTTGCCATAATCTCTTTGGGCGGAATCGTTACTTTTAAGAGTATAAGGGTTGCCGGGGATAAACTAAACGATGACATAATTCAATTTGCTCAAAAAGAGTATAAGCTTTTAATTGGCGAAAGAACAGCTGAACTGATTAAAATAAATATAGGGGCGGCATTGCCCTTGAAAGAAAAAAGAGAAATGCCTATGCGCGGCAGAAATTTAGTGACAGGATTGCCGGAAGAGGTTGTAATATTTAACGATGACGTTCAAAGGGCTTTAGACAGATCAGTAAAACAAATTATTTCAGCTATTAAAACAACTATTGAAGAAACTCCTCCAGAATTATTAGCTGACGTAATGGTAAACGGCATTTATTTAGCTGGCGGAGGGTCTTTGCTAAGAGGCTTAGACACCCTTATTTCCAAAGAAACAAAAATGCCCTGCAAGATTATTGATGACCCTTTAACTTCAGTGGTGCGCGGAGCGGGCATTGCACTAGAGAACATCCAAACATTGTCAGGAGTGATGTCAAAAGACGAAGAGGGCATAGAGCCCACTTAGCTTTAAATGACAAAGTATGATTTCAAAAGAGGAAGTAAAACACATAGCAAAACTAGCTCGCCTTGAATTAACAGAAAAAGAGATAGAAAAGATGCAGAAAGACATGTCTGCAATTTTAGATTACTTCAATTTGCTCAAGAAAGCCGACAGACACCCGATGTCTATCAAACTGGATAGACATCGGGTGTCTAACCAGCTGCGCAAAGACGAAGTAATCTCCAGTCACGATTTAGTAGATGAATTGATTGCAGCAGTTCCTGATAAAAAAGACGACTATATTAAGGTCCGACCTCCTTTAAATCTTTTATAAATAACGAACTCAAATTGAGGGAGGTCGGACCTTGCTTATCTTAAAACAATGGATTTAACCGAATTAACAATTAAGCAGGCGCACGAGGGCTTGAAGAAGAAGGAGTTTTCTTCTGTTGATTTGACAAAGGCGTATTTAGAGCAAATTAAAAAAACAGATAAAGAGCTGAACGCTTTTTTGACTGTTACAGAAAATCTGGCGGTGTTGCAGGCAGAATCAGCTGATAAGAAAATCGCAACAGGAAACTTTGGTCAACTTACGGGAATACCTGGCGCCATAAAAGACGCAATTTTAGTTGAGGGGGAAAAATGTACTGCTGCCTCTAAGATTTTAGAGAACTATATAGCCCCTTATGATGCAACTGTTATATCCAAACTTAAAAGCCAGGGAGCTGTTATTCTGGGCAAAACAAACTTAGATGAATTTGCTATGGGAGGGTCCGGAGAAAACTCTGCTTTCGGAGCTGCTAAAAATCCTCTTGATAAAACAAGGGTTGCTGGCGGAAGCTCTTCGGGCTCTGCTGCGGCGGTTGCTGCTGCAGAAGCACAGTATGCTTTGGGGTCCGACACCGGCGGCTCAATAAGGTTACCTTCATCTTTTTGCGGGGTTGTTGGATTAAAACCAACGTACGGCGCTGTTTCTCGTTACGGATTAATTGCCTTTGGTTCTTCTTTAGATCAAATAGGGCCGATTGCTAAAAACGTTCAAGACGCAAAAATTGTTTTTGAAACAATTTCTGGAAAAGACGCGATGGATGCTACCTCTGCAGAATATGTCTTTGAAGATTCAAATGCTAGTCTTAAAGGGTTAAAGATTGGTGTTCCTAAAGAATATTTTGTAAAAGGCCTTGACCCTGAAGTTGAGAAAGTGATAAGGGGCGCAATTAAAAAAGCAGAAGACGCGGGTGCAAAGATTGAAGAGCTCAGCTTGCCCAATACCGAGTTTGCTTTAGCTTGCTATTATATTATTGCTCTGGCCGAGGCTTCAGCTAATTTAGCTCGCTTTGATGGTATAAAATATGGGTTGTCGGAAAAAGCAGATAAACTGCTGGATGTTTATTCAAAAACTAAGGGACATGGATTTGGCCAAGAAGTAAAGCGCAGAATAATGCTTGGAACATACAGTTTATCTTCAGGATACTACGATGCTTACTACAAAAAAGCGCAACAAGTGCGCCAGTTGCTCAAACAGGATTTTGCAAAAGCTTTCAAAATCGTAGATTTGCTCTTTTGTCCCGTTTCTCCTGTGCCTGCTGTAAAAATAGGCGAGAGGACAAAAGACCCGCTTTCAATGTATCTAATGGATATTTACACCGTATCTGTAAACTTAGCAGGGCTACCGGCAATCTCTTTACCAGTTGGAAAGATTAGGAATTTACCCGTTGGGCTGCAAATAATTGGAAATCATTTTCAAGAAAACAAGATTTTGAGTATAGCAGCAGAAATAGAAAAAGTGGTATAATAATATAATGACTTGGGAAGCTGTATACAACTTTTTAGGCATTAAAGACTTTATTTATTTTATCTCCTCTCCGCAAATACAGGAAATGCTTTTTCCAGTAAAGATGATTTTTGTTGCCTTTGCAATGTTCTTTTTAGCCGGCGTTATCTATTTTATGATAAACTCCAGCTGGCTGCAGTATAAATTTTTAGAGGATGTAGCAGAATTTTTTTCTTGGCAGTCTTATGGGACAAGAGAAACTTCTAAACGCTGGAATAAAATAAAAAAGAGAATAGAATCCGGTTCTGATTCAGAATATAAATTGGCCATAATTGAGGCAGAAGATTTTTTAATCGAAGTTTTAGAAGAGAGGGGATACGAGGGTAAGGATTTTGAAGAAACTGTCAAAAAAGCAGGTAAATTAATATCATCGATTGAAGAAGAGATAGTGGCTGCCCACGAAGTAAGAAATTCTGTAGTTTACGACCCTGATTTCAAACTGGATGCAGAACGGGCTAAAAAAACCCTGAATATTTATGAGCAGGCAATTAACAGTATAGGATTGGGATAGTTTAAAATATTGTAATATTTATACAAAAAACCACTTTCAAAAGTGGTTTTTTTTTGATAATATAAAATAAGATGCCCTGGACTTTATCTGTAAAGCGCCGGCCCGATTGAGAAAAGGAGCATACTTAAAGCAACCAAGCTTATTAAGATAATCCAGGTAATTCTAAAGATGGTTTTAGACTTTATCTTTGCCATAATTCTATGATAACGGATTTTGATAAAAAAAGAAAGCGGAATTTTTCGGGCGCAGGTTTTTTGCTTAAAGTCGGCGGTATTATATTTCTAATCGTTGCTGCAGGTTTAATCTTTCTTGATTTTAAGATATATCAGAAAAAGCAGCAGCTTGTAAATCAGATTAACTCATATAAACAACAAATTGAAGAGATAAAAGAGAAGAACGAATCTTTAAAAGAACAAATATCAAAATCTGACGATAAGGAATATATTGAAAAGATTGCCAGAGAAGAATTAGATATGCAAAAAGAAGGGGAGAAAGTGGTGTCTTTTGTAATGCCAAAACAGGAATCCAAAGAAGAACAAAAGGCAGAGAGTTTTTGGAGCGTCAAGTTCTGGTTTGGCTGGCTGGGCCAAAGTTGGCAGTGGATAAAAAATAAGTTTTAGTTTACACTGAGACCGTAAGGTCAAAGTGCGGGATTAGTATAGTGGTAGTACATAACCTTCCCAAGGTTAGAGTGCCGGTTCGATTCCGGTATCCCGCTTCAGTCAGAAAACGCCGCCTTAGCTTAGTGGCAAAGCAATGGTTTCGTAAACCATAGACGCAAGTCCGATTCTTGCAGGCGGCTTAGGTATTTGACTTAAAATTGTCAATAATTATTAAGATATTGTATAATTAAATATAAAAATTATTATTTAATCAATACTTTATATGAACCTCAAATTATTTTTAGCTATGATAATGTTCGCTGTTTTTTGTGTCGCAGGCACGGTTTTTGCAATGACCGACCAGGAACGCCAGACGTTAATCCAACAAATTCAGCAGCAAATTGCCCAACTTCAAGCGCAAATAATTCAACTTCAGAATATTACGTTAACTCCAAGCGATTCATCTGGCGCCGCGAATTCAACTGCGGCATGTGCCGGAGTTACATTTACAAGAAACTTGACAATCGGTTCAACTGGTTCAGAGGTAAGATGCTTACAAGTAATCTTAAACCAGTCAGTTTCAACTCAAATTGCAACAACAGGAGCAGGCTCACCTGGTAATGAAACAACCTACTTTGGTTCAAGAACCTCAGCAGCTGTTAAAGTTTACCAGCAACAGCACGGATTCACGCCTGCAAATCAGGTAGGTCCATTAACAAACCAAACATTAAATGCATCGTTGGCAGGTTTACTAACTCCAACTCCTACCCCTACGCCAACTACTACTCTCACCCCGACCGTGACACCAACCCCGACACTAACTCCGACTCCCACGCCAACACCAGTGCCAACTTATACCCCGACACCCACACCCAAGCCAACTCCGATAATTTGCACTCCTAACTGGCAGTGCGGTTCCTGGGGCGCCTGCTCAAACGGACAGCAAACCAGAACTTGCACTGATTCAAATAATTGCGGAGTAACAACAAACAAACCGCAGGTCGCGCAAAGTTGTTCTTCGGCTTTTGTTCCCACAACCGCGAAATGCGGCAGCGCGACTTATACATCATTTTCCCTGCCATACAAATCTCAATATACTCTTTCGGATATCAGTAATATCAGTAATAAAACTTTTTGCGATGCCGGAACGCCCAATGCCAATGTTTCAGTTTCCAATACCAGTAACCCCTTATACAAGATGATAAACTGGGTCTGCCAGGGACAAGGATTATATGATGCGTCCTGCTGGACATATATTATTATTGATATGTATTCAGTTTGCGGAACTGCGGCAAAAACTTATCCGTCAACAGCGACAAGTTATGGCAGCGACACTTTTTGCCAGCCCGGGTTTATTAATGTTCCCAGCTCACAATACATCGGATTTCCACAGCAAGGCAGTTATATGGGGTGGTGGTGCGATTTGCCCGGCGGCTTTGGGGTATTGAACTGCACCGCAAGAGTAACTGCTGTTCCCTGCCTGTCCAGCTGGGATTGCCCGGCAACAGCAGCTTGCAGCGGTCTTAACACATGTTTTCCGGTGCCCTCGTCGTGTCAGGAAGATTGGCAGTGCAGATTCGGCCAATGCGTGGGCGGCAATTGCGGCAGATGCTTGGCCACGGCAGATTGCAGAACAAAAGAAATGCAGTGCGTAGGCGCTTCTGGGAGCTGGAGGCCCGGCGGCACTCCGCCCATATATGGAATTTGCACCGCAAAAGCATGCAGTTTGAACTCAGATTGCGATTCTATAAGAATTTGCGTTCAGGGTGTTTGTCAAAACCCTTCCCAGTAAGCGGCGTAAATTTTTTTAAAAGACCTGGGCTAGAAACTCAGGTCTTTTTTTTACTTTTAAAATATGATAAGTTAAAATAATAATCATGGCAGATGCTAAAAATAAAATAGAGGAATTGAAAAACAGGCTCCATCATTTGGTGGAGCGCCTTTGAGATAAAAGATAAAAAAGAGAAGCTTAAAAAGCTTCAAGCACAATCTCTAAAACCTGATTTTTGGCAGGATAAAGAAACAGCAGCAAAAACTCAGCAAGAGATAGCTGATATAAAAGAAGAGATAGAGATAATTGAAAATATAGAAAGGGAATTGTCCGCCCAAGGCGGACCAGCCTCGGGCTGGCAAGAACTTGAAGAAGAAATAGAAAAACAAGAATTCAAAGCTTTTCTCTCGGGCAAGTATGATAAGAATAATGCGATTTTGGAAATATTTTCCGGAGCCGGCGGGCAGGATTCGCAGGATTGGACAACAATGCTTTTGCGTATGTATGAAAAATATTGCTCATCAAAGGGGTTCGGAACAAATATATTGCACCAGGCATTTGGTGAGGCGGGCGGACCAGAAGGCAGAGTTGGCACAAAATCTGTCACAATAGAGATAAAAGGAAATTATGCCTATGGTTTTTTAAAAAAAGAATCAGGGGTGCACAGGCTGGTGAGAATTTCACCTTTTTCAGCTCAGAAACTCCGCCACACTTCTTTTGCTTTGGTAAATATTCTGCCGGAAATTTTAGGAGAGAACGAAGAATTAGAAATAAAGCCCGATGACTTGAAAATTGATACATTTAAATCATCGGGTCCTGGAGGGCAATATGTAAATAAAACAGAATCAGCAGTCAGAATAACGCATATTCCAACCGGCATTGTTGTGGCTTCACAGACCGAACGGCTTCAGGGGAAAAACAAGGATAACGCAATGAAAATTTTGTACGCCAAGCTTTACCAATTGAAAGAGCAAGCACACAAAAAAGAGTTAAAAAAAATAAAGGGCAGCATGGTTTCAGCGGCTTTTGGAAGCCAGATAAGGTCGTATGTTCTGCATCCGTATAAAATGGTAAAAGACTTAAGAACGCAGTACGAAACCTCTGATACCGAAGGAGTTTTGAATGGAAATTTAGATGAGTTTGTAGAAGCCGAGCTTAGATTACAAACATAGCGAAAACAGAATATTTTTTAGGACGCCAACCCACGGCCTACCCGAACTAAAAAATATCCTGTTTTCGCTATGATTACCCAAAATTAAATGATTAAATTTAATAAAGTCACTAAAATCTATTCTCCTGAGGCGGTTATTTTACAAGACATTTCTTTTGAAATAAAAGAAGGCGAATTTGTTTCTATTGTTGGAAAATCAGGAGCCGGTAAAACAACTTTGGTTCGTTTGCTTTTAGGGTTGGACGAACCTACGTCAGGAGAGGTTTATTTTAAAGACATAAATGTGCATACAGCAGATTCTCTGCAGCTTAGAGACATAAGGAGAAACATAGGCGTTATTTACCAGGATTACAAACTTTTATCTGCAAAGACAGTTTATGAAAACGTTGCTTATGTGATGGCAGTGGAGGGCAAATCTCACAAAAAGATAGAAGAGGAGGTTCCAAAGGTTTTAGAAATTATCGGGTTGCAAAATAAGGTGAATAATTTTCCTAAAGAGCTTTCCGGAGGAGAACAGCAACGGCTGGCAATTGCCAGGGCTTTGGCAAACCATCCGGATGTTATTGTGGCCGATGAGCCGACTGGCAACCTGGATCCCTATAACACCTATGAAGCAATTTCGCTTTTGCAAAAGATAAATCAGGCAGGCAGGACGGTTATTCTAGCTACTCACGACAGGGAAATAATAAACAAGTTAGGCAAAAGGGTAATTACCATAGAGAACGGCAGAATATTAAGAGACGAAGCCGAAGGTCGTTTTATTATTTAAAAATAAATATCCATGTTTACATCTTTAAAAAGAATTATTAGCTTCGCCGTCAATGACTTCAGCCGCAACAAAGGCATTTCTTTGGCTGCTATTTTTGTTTTGATTGTTACAATTATGCTGGTAACGGGCCTTTTCTTTTTTCACGGCATAGCATCGTATTTAACCTCTCAAATACAGAATAAAATTGACATAACTGCATACTTTAAGGAAGATACCTCAGAGCAGGACATTTTAAAAGTTAAAGATGAGATTTTAAAAATGTCTCCCAATATTAAAAATATTGAATATGTGTCTAAGGAGCAGGCTTTAAGAATATTTAATGAAAAACACAAAGATAGCGCAGTTTTAATTAAAGCTTTAGAGGAGGTGGGCGATAATCCTTTTTTGCCTTCTTTGAACATCACAACAAATGGCGATCCTTCGCAGTATGAGGAGGTTTCAACCATATTACAGACATCAGATTTCAGCAAACTTGTTGACAAGGTAGATTTTTTGCAAAAAAGAGACACTATTGAAAAGGTTTATTCTATAACTTCAAATATAAACAGGTTTGGGCTTTTGTTCGGTATAATTTTGATTATCGTTGCTGTGTTGGTTGTATACAACACCATAAAGCTTGCAGTTGACAGCTCAAAAGAAGAAATCAGCACGATGCGTATAGTGGGCGCTTCCAACTGGTTTATACGAGGGCCCTTCATAATCCAGGGAATGATTTACGGAGTAGTTGCATTTTTAGTGTGTATTTTACTTTCGGGGTTTTTTGCCTATATTGTCTCATCTAAAATTGCAGTCGTATTGCCCGGATTCAGCATCTTTAGTTATTTCTTGACTAATTTCTGGATTCTTGTATTAATACAATTGGGCTTTGGAATAGGCGTAGGTATAATTTCAAGCTCTATTGTTGTAAGAAAGTATTTAGATATTTAAGAGAGATTGCGAGACGTAATAAATTTTTAAAAAAATTTAAACGTCTCAGCAACGTAAAAATTTCTTTTGAAATTTTGTACGTTGCGGGGTCATCTAACGGTAGGATTAATGCCCCTGGAGCATTCCATCTTGGTTCGAATCCAAGCCCCGCAGCATTCGTGGACTTTTTTCAAAAAGTTCTTCTATTTCACGACTATTCTTGCCTATTTTAAGCGGTTCTAACCGCTTATTTTCTTTTACAACATCTTTTATGGGTATTAGGGTGTTTTCCATATCAATCACTACTATTTTGTCTTTCAGTAAAAGGTGCGAACCTAATCTGGCAAATACTTCTTTTTTCTCAAAAGTGTCGCCGTTTTCAAGTTTCTGTTTTGCATCTCTGCAAAAGTCAAACACTTCATCCGCCTTTTTATAAAACCCGTCTGTGTCTTGGCTGGTTTTATTAAAAATTTGCTCCCATTGTTTCTTTTCTGTTGCCAAAGGTTCTTTACGCAGTTGAAACTCCTCTTGTGTTATTTCTTGCCCAGCTCGCATATCAATCAAGCCCTCTAATCGCTTTAAGCACTCTTTATATGCCTTGTGTTGCGTTTCTAAAACCGATTGAGTCGTTTGTCCCGTCTTTGCGTTTTCCTTTTTAAACCATTTTAAAGCCCAGTCGTGCAAATCCGCAGGAATGTTTAAAGAATCAACCGCCGATTTGATTTGTTTTTCTAATTCTTTCTGCTCTATGCTCCTTTGTGTGCAATTTGGATTTTTGCGTTTAGTGCAGTGATAATAAATATACCTGTGTATTTTGCCATTTTTTGGGCGTTTAATCTTTTCCTCTGCCGTTATCATAGCTCCGCACTCCCCGCATCGCATAAGCCCCGTAAAAGCGAATATGTGCGTCTTGGGGCGAGGTCTGCCTTTTCTGCCGAGCAAGATTTGTATCTTGTCATATTCTTCGGCTGTCATTAGGGGTTCGTGTATGCCCTTATACCAAAGCCCGCTTTTTTTAGGATACTCAAACATTCCATAATAAACTGGGTTTGTGAAAATGTTGTAAATCGTGTTTTTGCTCATCTTTTTTCCGTTAGGCATTCTAAACCCCCAGTCGTCATTTGCCATTTTTAAAATTCTTGGCGGAGCATAAAGTCCTGTGAGCATTGTATTAACCATTTTTCTAACTAAATCAAATCTGTCTGGGTCTTTGAGTATTCTCTTATTTCCCCTTTCCGCATACTTTTCATTTTTATAGCCAGTGGGAGCTGGGGCAGGGTATAGCCCTTTCTCGCATTTTGTTTTTAAACCCCGTTTAACATCCACTCCCTTGTTGTCGTTTTCCAGCTTGGCTTGGTTGCAAAACAAGGCAAGCATAAATTTATCATTAGGGTTGCTATTATAAAATGTCTGGCTGGGAGTTTTTACTTCAACGAGCTTCCCTAAATCCATTAAATAAATAATCTTGCCCGAATCTATCGGATTTCTTGAAATTCTGTTTGGACTCCAAACTAAAAGCCCGTTAGCGTAGCCAGTTTCAAGTTTTTTAACTAATTCCGCAAATATGGGTCTATCAAGTTTTTTCGCCGAGTGTGATTCTTCCAATATCTCAACAATCTTTAACTTTTCGTGTTTTACGATAGCCAAAAGTTCATTTTTTTGCGACTCAATAGATAAAACCTGCCTGTCCTCCTGCTCGGAGGATTTGCGACAATACATTATGTATTTGATTGTTTTATTTGTGTTTTGCATAACTCAAAGGGGCATCTGGAAGCCCAAATTTGTTATCCCGAAAGATAGCTCATTGGCAGATGCCCCTTTGAGGCAACGAGCTATAAAAAAATTCGGGATATTATTAAATCTGGGCTTCAATTACATTATACCGCTTTCCTGTAAAATAGCCAAATCTTTTTTAACAAAATCTTCTGGCTTCATAATTTTAAATTCAACAAGTTGTTTTCGGCATTCATCAAAAACTTGTTTTAAAGTAAAAGAGGGCAGGGAATATTTAGTTAACAAATCCCGCATTTTTTTATCAGCCCGAAAGCGGTCTTGTCGTGTGTAAAATTCATCAGATATAAGTTTTAATTGAAACGAGCCAGTTTGTTGTGTTGATAAGCATCTGCCGAGCCAAGCGTATGCGTCATAAATAGGCATTTTCGCTTGTTTAGTTTTTCTAAAATATTCGTGTATTGGAAATATAGGAGTATCCATTGCTCTGATATTTAATTCGTTTGCAATTTTGTCAAAACTTTCCAAAAGTATGCTTTGACAGAGCTTATTATTAAATACATCTTTTAGTTGTCTTTCTTGCTTATTGTTGCCGCCGAGCCGTGTCGCAAGATGTCTTTTTAGCGTATAGCGATTTTGATAAGTAATTTCCATACGAATTATTTTATCTGGGAGTTCGCCGTGTTTTAATTTAAGAGCAGTTTCTTTTTCTGTCTTGTTTTTTGCGTTTGCTATTATTTCAGCTCCCTTGTCATACATTTTCCAACTAACTTGTTTGTTGTAGATTCTGCCGCAAAAACCGAATCTGTCGCTTTCTGTGTAATAAGTGTCTTTTCTTTTGTCATAATTTTTTCCTATATCTAAAAATGGTATAATTTTTAGAAATTCAATTGGATAGGCATAATTTACTGGAAGAATGAAGTTAAAGGCAAAAGCTATATTTTTTATATTAGCAATATCAATTGTTTCTTTTGAGAATGGCGAACCTTTGAAAATATAACAAAGTTTATCAAACAAAGCGTCAGTAAATTGATTTTTGTTTGGTTCTTCAATTCCGTAATAATTCGTGTTGTGCAATATCTTGGGAGTTGAAAATTCAATATCTGTGCTTTCGGTGTATTGCCCCGATAATCCGTCAACTTTTTTTATTGTGATTCGGGGTAAATAATCGGCAAGTGAAGTGTCTGGGTTGAAAACATACTTTGTTATGCTTCCAATTTTACTTGATTTAAAAAATTGTAAGTTTTTGTCTGAAATATCTAATCTTTCTATCTGTAAAGTTATAGTGTCTATCATCATAACAGGAATTACTTGGTTGTAGTATTACTCCCAGAGCTTTTATAGTTGTTATTTTCAAGCCGACCAGAATTATTGCCATAAACGGCAGTATAAAGAGCCACGAGGTTATCGGCTCGGCGGGTTGCTTCTTCGTCTGATAGTTCAATGCCGTAATGCTTGGCATATAGCTTTTTATATTCTTCAATAGCTTCTTTTGGCAACATAAATTTACGCATCGGTATAGATGCGGTTTTTTAAAGTTTTTTGGTTAGTAAATAAAGTTTTGGCGGGGAGGGTTATTTTGTCGTCCCAAAAATCATTTGCGGACTGCTCAATGCCTTTCGTGTGTTTGAATATAAATTTGACTTTTTTGATATTTGTCTTATCAAGTTCAATGAGTTTATATCCGAGAGTTAAAAGCGTTGATGCAAGATTCAAATCGTGCGTTGAATATGTTTTAATTTCTTTCATAATTTTAATAAAAAAAATAGCATTTTTTCTTAATGCTATAATTTTTATAAACTATGAAATAGATACGATTTAGGTCAGTTTTGGGTTAGTTTGGGGCATTTTCTACGGATTCGGCAACAAGAGTTAAGTCGCCGTTATTATTGACTATATCGTCCTTTGTTAAGCCAGTTCTTTTCCTCATTTTTTTAGCTAATTCGTTAATAAAATATGTTTTTCTATCTTCTCCCAATTCTTTACAAACACTAATTTGTAAAACTTTCTCTCTAACAATCGGGTTATTTATATTTTTATACATCTCGGCAAAAACTCTAAATTCTGGCTGATGATTTTTGAATTTAAATTTTTTTAATTTGGTATGTCCCGTTCCTGTCTTGCAGTTATAGTTGATTTGTGGGGAGTAATCAATGTCAAGGTTGCTTTCCTTTTTAGTAAGCGAATCAAGGACTATATCATACATATTGATTTTTCTTTCCAGTTTTTCGCTATTTCTTGGCAACGAAAAGGCGTAATTATTGTCCTCTTTGTTGAAGTCATAATCCTTAATAAGCCCCCAATCTTTTAAGGTTAATAAAAAGTTTTGGATGTTGTAATCGGGAGTATCGCATCCAGCAATGAGTTCGGCGGTGTTTATTTTTAGATTGTCGTAAAAGTTTCCTTTTTTTGATGCAAATTCATATTCATTTTTGAAATTCTTGAATAATTGATAAAAATCTTTTATCAAGGTTGTTTTTATATTTTTGATATTATTTTTAACTATTTTTTCTAAATATTCATCTCTTATTTTTAGATATGCACTCCAATCGTTAAATTTAAAACTTACGATAGAATCATTAAATTGTTGAGGGCTTCTAATTGAGGCGTTGAGAGCCATATCCGCCCCAGCATATTGACTAATCGTAGTATCAAAAGAATAGTTATCTTTGTTTTTATTTATTTTAATTGATGGCGGGAGATAAAGATTACTAATTATTTTTTTACGAAAGAGGACAACAAGAAATTTTTGAGGAGAATATTTTCTTGTGTCAAACATAAAATCATTTTCAAAAATACTCACAATTTTTAGAACATAGTTTTTCCAATTTTTTGCTTCAATTTCCCTGTCGTAATCAAAACAAGACCTTTCATTATCTATGTATTCAATCAACGATAATAATTTTTTATCTGGCTCAATTTTTATATCATCTTCATCATCAGACAAAAGTTCGGTGAATGATAAAAATTTATTGGGCGGATTTTTAAATAGTTCTTTTTTTATCTCTTCGTGCGATAATTCAAAATCATTATTCATATAATTTAAATTTTCATTATAATATAAAATTATTATGCCATTTTTCGCAGTTTTTTTCAAGCCCCTGTTCTGGTTCACATGATATGATACACTTGCTCTTCTAAAAATATGAAAGGAAAGTACAATGGACGCCATATGACAATCTATGGCACAACACTGCCGGGAGCAAGGACTATTGCCTGGTCCTCTGCCCTGACAGACAAATTAACAGAACAGGCAAAACATCGTTTAAAGATATTAGACTGGCACAATACTCACGGAAGCAATCGCTCGCTCACGGCCAGACACTTCGGAATCGGACGGATGACGCTTCACAGGTGGCTGAAAAGATTTGAGAAGCTCGGAATGCTCGGACTGAACGAACAATCCACCAGGCCGAAAAATGTTAGACGGCCGGCGAGTCCGTGGCAGGTGGTGGCGAGGGTGGTTGAACTCCGCAAACAATATCCTGCGTGGTCAAAACACAAGTTAGCGGCAATTCTGAAACGAGAGGGACTAATCGCGTCGGCAAGCACGGTGGGACGAGTATTAAAAAGAAAAGGACTGATTGATAAAAAGATTTCAGCAAAAAGAAAAAGGTCGGCACTACATCCTAAAGCCAGATTTCCCAAGGGTTTACGGATAAATCAGGAGGGGCAGATGATACAGATGGACACAAAATACATTATGCTAACCGGTGGAAGAAAGTTTTACCAATTCACAGCCATTGATGTCTTAGGAAAAAGAAAAGTAATGAGGGTTTATCCGTCTCAATCGTCGCGTAACGGATCGCTGTTTTTAAAAGAATGCATCACCTCGTTTCCATTTCCAATCCAGGCATTGCAGACAGACAATGGCGCGCCGTGGCTGAAAGAGTTTGATAAATTATGCAAAGAGCTGAATATCCCACACTACTTCATTTATCCAAGACACCCGAAACAGAATACCTATGTTGAAATATCGCATGGAGCTGACGAAAGAGAGTTTTACCAGCAAGGAAATGTCTGCTCAATACTCTCGGAAATGCAGAAAGGCATTAAGGGCTGGGAAGACATTTGGAACACTTTCAGACCTCACGAGGCACTTGGACAACTCACTCCGGAGGAATACTCAAACAGGCTGAGAATACACGGATTACCGACCAAAAATGTTATCGTTTTACAAACCTAAGGGTGTATCATATGTATCTGAACCTGGACA
>Ga0315296_10001292_pt1 | contig 21889 bp, 16 predicted proteins | sample YL17G14_18_MG_FD_203921 | JGI IMG/M metagenome (GOLD analysis project Ga0315296, IMG submission 203921) | Sediment microbial communities from Yellowstone Lake, YNP, Wyoming, USA - YL17G14_18 | ecosystem: Environmental > Aquatic > Freshwater > Lake > Sediment | place: USA: Wyoming | collected...
ATTATCGCCACATGTGCATTACCCTCCTCATTCGCCTCCTTGATAAACTGGGGATAGGTGCTGCTGGCTAGGTTCTCCCTCTCGAAGGCGGCCTCCAGGTTCTCCTGTGTGCTGGCCACGGCGCCGAGCAGGCGGAGGTGATTGAAGGCGTGGATTCCCTCCGCCTCAGCAATGGCACGGAATAACTTTGCCACCTGTGGGTAGCCCTCCTCCTCAGCCTTAATGGCGAAGGCGAGGTTCCTCTGCTGAGCCTGAGACTCAGCAACAAAGCCAGCCTTGAGGTTTTTCAGGGTCTTCGTACCCTTTATCCCCAGAACCTCGTGTGGAATGAGCTTTTCGGCCTCGACCCCGCAGACAGGGCAGCGGTTAGGTTTATCAGCGGTAAGTTCCACGTGGTGACAGTTGATGCATTTCCACAAGGCGCTATCCACCTCCTCCTAGGTCTATGCTTTAAGTTATCCTGCCGGTGTTAGACGCAAGTTCACCCGGCGCTGGAGGTCCCTCGAAGAGGGAACGATTTCACATGATTAGGTGAAGCCTATCTCAGGGAAGTCTTAATCAGGTTTCGTGTGTGAGGATGGTACATCGGGGTTCCCTGCTTGTCAAGGTGTGAAGAAGTCCAGGCGCTTGCCTCTTGTATCAGGGTAAGATGACGCTAGACTGGGAAAAGTATATCAAAGTAGCTGACCGCTTTCAACACAAGGCAAGATATGAGGATAGAGAGGATTTGAGGCAGGATATAATCGTAAGGCTTGCCGAATAGCGCAAAACATTTTGCTACCTTACCACCAACGTATTTCATGCCTGGCAAGTGTACGTCCTTTCCACGTGGCCCGACCTCTAGGCGTAAGAACCATCGAACTCATAGCAATCGCGACCGATAGGAACATGGTAAGCGGATAGAAAAACACCAAATAGAGTGGAAAACCAAATCGCCAGTGTGAAATTCCCCACGATAGAAGCGAAACCGCAACTGTGGCCGCTGCCAGTCCGAGTGATAGCCCAGACACAGGCACTCCCGCCATCCCCAGAACGAGCACGATCAGAGGCTCCAAAAAGACAACGCCCAGCCAGAGCCAGATGAACAAAAACACTGGCACATTATATTGGAAAACGGCAAAGAGGTTCTTGCTGAGTCCTTCGTAAACCTGATGGGAATTCTCATACATACGGCAACTGATGCGCTCGCTGCCATCTAGAAGACGCCAGCGCAACCCGTGCGCTTTGATTCTTCGCCCCAGCATCAGATCGTCCACCGCATTTTGCTTTACGGCCGCGTGACCGCCAATCTGTTCGTAGCCCTGGCGGCGAAACAGCATGAACTGACCGATGGTAGCCGACAGCAAAGGCGCACGCATCTTGTAAGCAAGCCAAAGCGGCACAAAAGAGAGAATGCTCCAGAGCACAACCGGTACTATCAGCTTTTCGGCCCAAGATACAACTTCCTCTCGAGGCAAAGCAGTGACCCAATCCGCTCTTTCAGCCAGCAGGGCTGCCACTGCATCACGTAACGCATATGGATGATGACGCGTATCTGCATCGGTGAAGAGGAGCAATTCGCCGTCAGCGGCTTGAGCTAATTGATGGCAGGCCCAGTTTTTGCCCAGCCATTCACGGGGTAATGGTTTGCCTTTGAGGACTTGCAGTCGGCTGTCTTCTGCTGCCAAAGCTTGCAGGACTTGCCATGTCCCGTCGCTGGAGTTATCATCCAAGACTAACACCTGAAAATCGGGATATTGCTGGGCCAGCAGCGATCGCACGCATGAGCCGATATTGACTCTTTCGTTGCGCGCTGGCACGAGCACTGAAACACGAGGGAAAGCTAGAGGGCTTCGATAATCCCCCAACCGGCGCAACGCTCGCAGGTTGCTCAGCGCAACCACCAAGAGCACGACTAGGAAAACAATTACACCGATCTGATGTTGTATCAAAGGGCTACTCATCGGTATCCCCTCAACAGATTCATGATCCAAGGTCGTGGCCATGGCACATGCCGCAGGTCACGACGATGTTTCCAAGTGAGAATCAGCATATTCCCAGCCCAGATGGCCAGAGTGACGCCGTCAGGCTGCCGCACCAGAAAATAGGTTAGAAAGGCCAGCATGCCTAAAATGACTGCCCAAGCATCTATTCTTTGCAAGAGGAAGAAAAGAGCCAAACAGATGCCAAGTACCGTTGGCCCTTCCCAGAGAGTCAGCCCAGTCCACATGCCAAACGTCGCCGACACAGCCTTGCCGCCGCGAAAGCCCAGGAAGGGCGAGAAAGCGTGCCCAAGCACCGGTGCAAGGGCAACCGGCACCAGTCCCGAGCCTGAAACCCCAATCGTGAAGTTGGCAATCCCCACTGGCATGGCAGCTTTCATGTAATCCAGCACCACTGCGGGCACACCCACCGCCCAACCCCCTGCCCGCCAGGCGTTTATTGCGCCTGGGTTGCCATCTCCGTAGCGACGAATGTCAGTGTCCAGAATCAGACGGCCCAGCCAGAACGAAAAGGGCATTGCTCCAAGCAAAAATCCAAGCCCCGTCCACAGGAGCGTAACCATATTCCTCCTCCTGGAACCGCATCCCTGCAGAAGAAACGATGGAAAGCGATTTCCTGGCGTTTGTTATGGCAAACATAACTCCTCGCGTCTACTGTCTTTCGGCGGCGCCGAGGTCGTCAGGTTAATTGGTATTGGCCAATCTATGGGTGTTTTGAAGTAGTAATGCTCCAGACCCTACTGGCGAGATGCCTCTCTGACCGAGCCCGGAAGCCATCTTTAAGCGAATCTGTACCTTGAAAAAGGCGGCTAAAATGAGGTCGCTCCATAGTCAAAGACTACTCACAACATCCCGGCTCCCCTGGATGGCCGCAACACTTTTGCCGCTTCCATATCTTGATCCAATTGTTGCGGAGTACGAGGTATAACTTTCGGTATAAAGGCATAGAAACCGACATATTGGTGAAGAAGGCTCGCATCTTTGGCATATCGGTCCACCTCCTCTCACAAATCTAAGCACGAATAGGTCTCAACCAAAGCTACCTGCAACTTGTCGAGGCGGGCTTTTTGCCCGACTACCGAGGTCCCCCGTTTGGGGGAACGGTCTGAGATGATTAGATGAGTGGTAATCTAGGTTCTTGTGCGAGTAACATACAACAAGCTTCGCCGCTTGTCAACCTCTGGGGCGGAATGCTTTGACCTTTGGCGTCTTTTGCGTCCAAACAGTCTAGCCAAGCGGCCTGCCATGACTGGCACATGCCTGACGTGTGGGACAAAGGTATTTAGGATCGGAAAAGCCTAGAGTCTGACCCTGTTCTTGCCCCTGCACAAAATCGACTATTGTTACATCATCCTAGGGGTGTGAGTTGGAATCACCATCCTCATTAGGTCGCTGCCGCTAACCTTCGCCAAATCGCGGAAACCTCTTTAGACTCTATTCTTGCCTGCCACAGGTCGTACAACTATTTTCCGACTGAAAATCCCGCCAAGGTCGCTTGCGCTAGTGGCGAAATAATCCGAATATATAATCGCTTGCATAAAATGGTGCAAAATAGCTCATAAGGAGTGGACATGCCTCGATGCATGGCCAAGTCGGCCGACAGGATTGCCAAGGCGCTCGGAGATTTTCAGAGGGCCGTGGAGGAGCCGGGATACATACAGGCAGTCGCAGCCCTTCGGCGTGCGTCTATTGAGCTTGGGGACGTTGTGTTAAGGAACAGCGCCTCACTCGGCGCTTCACGTTGCTCAACAACACAATCCAACTGAGGAAGGAAATTGCTAGGAGGCAAGGGTAGTTGGTAGTGCTATCACAGGGTTGCTATATCCGCATCTTGGTTATCCTTGTGATTTTGTTGGCATGGGCAGCCATAGGTTGGTTTGCATATAGGGATGCGACAACCGAGGTTGTCTATGCCCGAACCTACGAGTATAAGGGGCAGACTGTGTGGATGACGGACCACATACAGTCGCCGCCACTTAAGCCGATCATATTCAAGACTGTCTACATGGCATTTGTGGTTCCCCTGATATTCGGTGCGCTGGCGCAGGTTGTTACGGAGAATCTGGAGGGCGGCTGCGCGGTGTACGGTTACTCCGACGGAAATAGCTTCTCCAGAGCTGTGAAAGCAGGCAAGGTGCTGGTGGAGGAATCCATCACCGCACCGATGGGCACAGTTGACCCGTGCGACACGGTTACGATCCCGTTCGGCCTGTGGCACGTGGATGAGACCTGATTACTGGGCGTTTGGGTCATGGCCCAGAGCTGCTGCGGAGATCCCGTGCTTCTACTTAAGTCCCTTAAGCTGCCTTGCTGCGGCATTGCTCTCCTTCGCCTCGAAGACAACACCCACAAACTCAGCGGTGATGGCAAGCCAATTGAGGTATCGAGAGGACAGCGGCTGAGTCCTGAAAAAAAGGTTCAATACCCCGCGCACTCTATCGCCCGACTTTAACGGAAGGCTGTAAAAGGAGCAATATCCTTCCTTCTTGGGAATCTCCCTCGGGAATCCAGTCGCCTGGTGAAGGTCAGGAACGAAGATGGGCTCTCCTATGGAGGCGACACATCCGATAATGCCCTCACCCAGCCTAAGTAGGGTTGATTCCGCCTCTTTAACGCACGCCTCAGATAGCCCGCAATGGCAGGCATAGGTGAGTTCCCGAGTTTCGCCATCGAGCAGGTAGATCTCGGCTGCATCCACCCTTCGGTCTTGCAGGGCAGCCGCCAAGGCAGAGTTGAGGATCATCTCTAGAGGAACATCCATCATGTGTCCAGTCCGTTGTTAGTTCCTTGTTGCTTCGTCACCGATCATCGGGGCTCGTAGACCTCCACTCCTTATAAGTCTGATGCAGTTACTGTGTTCGCTTTTATCGTTCTTTAGTTAATTTAGCATTATTTTAGCAACGGCGGAAGCGACCTCGGTAGGATTTTAAATCCGACAATAATCGTAGGACTTTGGGCGAGCAATAATGCAGTCCAGCCCCTCAGCAAATAGGTTTTCGGCCCAGCTGCTGGGTAGGCCTGCATGCTCTGCCGCAAGTTGAAGGTGCAACTGGAGATGAAATCCTATTTGCCTATAAGGGACTTCACGATCGAGGAAATTTGGACTATACTAAGAGCGCGGCCGCTTGGCGGAAAATGTCAAGGGCTGGGACAAGGTCCTAATAGCAGTCTCTTCACCGCTGCCTTTTGTCACGCTAGCGGTAGCCGGGATGGATGCTGTCCGCTTCGGCTGGTCGAATATGCCACCTGCCCTCTTGGCCTCGGGAATCGTCTTGTTCGTGGTCGGAATGTTCCTATTCGCCTGGGCAATGAGCTCTAATAAGTACTTCTCAACAACCGTCCGCATCCAATACGACCGCGGTCACCAGACCATTACCTCGGGCCCGTATCAGTACGTGCGCCATCCAGGCTACATGGGATCAGTCCTATACACCATTGGCACGCCGTTGCTCCTGGGGTCCTGGTGGGCGCTCGTCCCTGCCACACTGGCAATTGCGGCAATCACAGTACGAACGGCCTTGGAAAACGACACGTTGCAGCAAGAACTGGTGGGCTATGCCGAGTATACCAAAAAGGTGCGTTACCGCTTGTTGCCCGGTGTTTGGTAAGGAGAAGCCATTTTCCACCACAAAGGAGCTTTTCCCCAATGGCTTCGGAAAGGCGGGATGAGTGGGAGAATCAACAAACAGCCAAAAAGTGACCTTTTAACCAGAATCCTGACATACCAGCTTGGACAACACGACATGGTAAGGTTTCCAGTGGTATAATTAGGTGGGGCAGAGGGAATTGTTAAGACCATCAGAAGCCATTGGCAAATCTCAAAAGGAGAAGGTTATGGAAAATAGAGTTGCAATCTTCATAGACGGGAGCAATCTTTATCACTCCCTACGAAGTAACTTTGGACGCAATGACCTCAACTTCGCTGAGTTTGCCAGTAAGCTATGTGGCTCCAGGCGCTTGTTCCGAACATATTACTACAACGTCTTGCAGGACTCAATTCAACGGCCTGATAGCTATCGAGAACAACAGGAATTCCTTGATGTCCTGCGCAAGACACCATATCTAGAGGTCCGACTGGGGAGTACCAAAGTTGCACAGGGTATTCCTGTTGAGAAGGGTATAGATATTATGTTGGCTACAGACCTGTTATATTTTGCTTGGAACGACTTCTACGACGTGGCAGTGCTTGTGAGCGGTGATTCGGATTTTGCTTATGCTCTTCAAGCTGTAAAGAACATGGGGAAGCATGTTGAGGTAGCCTACTTCGAGAGCGGGATATCTAAGGACCTCTTGAATGTAGCCGATAATCGGCATCTACTAAACCGGAGCTTCTTCTTTGGTTTGTGGGTAGGTAAACGTCGTATCAAACGCAGAAGAGTGAGTGGGTAGGACTAAAAGCAAGGTCGGTCCGGCTGGGGAATAAGCCTCCATTGACAATCAGGTTTTCAGAGGTTAACCTCACATAGTCATAAAGAAACTCAACAATCCATCAATTTGTTCAAACCTCAACAGCGGCGTACCACTGTGGACAAAAGGTAAAACTTTTGAGAAGACCTTCGCTTTGGTCTATTGACTAGGAGGCTCGGGTTCCCATTGGGGGAGCTCATGTCCACTACGCAGAACTCACTCCTCCTTTGAACTTCGCTTATCCTAGTGCCGTAGGCTAAGATCTATCAGAGTTCTGCCGTAAGGAACTCGATCGCCCGAACCATCCTGGTCTCTTTATAGCGATGCGCCAATGGAATTTGCTTGGTCACAAGGTAGCTACGGATTTTATATTCTGCCTAAGGATGTTGCGGATTCAAGTACTGTCCGAACCGCGATGGGTTATCTCGGAAGTATTCCAGACGTTGTTGCTGATGGATTGCCTCATCTTGCAGGCCGTGGTCGCCTAATAACTCCTGCTCGATTAGGTTGGTTCCCTGAACGACGATGGCGCCATATCTCTATATTTCGGATCTGCGACGATGATGACTCGTTTGTCTTCAGAGATAGCCATAATGTCGTATTCATAGTGCTCCCTAACTGCCTGTTCCGGACCAAGGTAGCCCAGGTTGTGCACTTCATTTCTCAGCCAATCCTCGAACTTCACTGCGACACCCTGTCGCATGTTGTCAAGAAGGGGGCTGCGCTCTACGGCGGCAGGATGCTCTGGATCTGGGCAGCCCTGAAGGTAAATCAAGAAGAAGAGCAACGTGAGGTAATCCATTAGGAAGCCCTCAGGTGTCCTCACGCATATAGGTACGAGTTCGGTGCTATCCACATAATGTCGAATGAAGTCTTCGGCTGAGTGGTGGCGCGTCAAGTGCTTGTTGAAGTGACTCTGTAAGTCTTGTATTTCCTTCTGCTCTTTGTCAGCTGGAATGATCGATATTTCATCCTTGCCCCATGTCTGAATGTACCAGCCAAACAAAACCGTCATATCTAGAACGTCTGGCCGGTAGTCGTACTGCTTCACGTTCTGTAATGGCTCCGCAATACGTATCGCAGCTGGAGGCTCGTTGGCCATAACGTACCCAAGATCTCTGCGGCGTCAGTGACTTGGCTAGGGTCAACGTTTGGGGTGGCGGCAGCTTCGAGGTGGATGTATGGAAACATAGACTCGATGGGGAAACGCTCCGCGTAACTTACAATCCCAAGTCCTCTTTGGCTTTCCATAACAGCCTCGGCGAACTTGATCCAGAATGCCCTGATACCCGACTCGGTTCGACCCAAGACATATCTCTTAGTTCGCAAGTCCTCAAGGTTTCGTTGATCCTGGCTCCACCGTCGAACAACTTCCAGAAGATACTAAACCTCTCCAAGCTGTCAGTTGTACCTCGAGATGGATGTTTATTAGTCATGAGGAGCAATTCGCCGATAGCAAACCAGTAGTCTGCTCCCGGCATGACCCCGTTCTTGAGAAACATAGTGATGAGTTCTCTTCGGGCCTTGTATGCGTAGCGAGCCAAAGCTCCCGGCTTCCAGTTACTGATCTCGGCCACCAGTTGGTTCTCGTTATCCTGCAATTCTCGATATATCTGAGGCTCCGCCGACTGGGTTGCATCTACGGTCGAGATCAGTCCGCTCGGCCAGAGTTGGCAATCTCGGTTGAGACAGACCTCAGTTGGGGGCGTGGAGTGTTCCAGATACAGGAGCTCACCGCAGTGTGGACAAAGGTATTCCGAATCGAAGTTCTCCCGGTCGTAACTCATCACGAGCTATTGGTACCTTCTTCAGATGGCATAATGATAACAGCGATGTGTCTACAAGACAACAGGCGAACGGGCTGACCAGTTCGGTTTCTTGGTGCCGCTCAACAAATCGATGTTTTGTTGGGTTCATAGTTTGGTCCGGGGGGACGGCCCAGACAGCCTAGTCGAAACCGCACCAGGTGGTAATGCTTTCGACAGGCTCACGCTTGCTCTCAAGTTTGTTTGCCGGGAAGTCCCAGTCTGGATAGCCGATGGCAATGGAGCTAATGATCCGCTTTGACTCAGGTATGCCGGTGTACTTCCTCACTATCTTGGGATACAGTATGCCTTGATCCTCAATGCAAGTGCCCAAGCCGTAGTTCAGCGCTGCGAGGCAGATAGTCTGCGAGATGGCACCAAGGTCGAACAGGGGCCACGATTCACTAAGGGACCCGTCCACAAAGAGGATAATGGCGGCCGGAGCATCGAAGAAACGAAACCCCCTTTGCATCCATTCTGCTCTCTTCTCCTTGTCTTCCCTAGCTATCCCCATAAGTTGGAAAAGCTGGACGGCTAGCTCAACTTGGCGCTGCCTAAAGACGCCCTCAAAGCGCCGGCTTGGCATGTCCGGATTCGGTACGGCTCCGGAGGCTAGCATCTGGATGTTGTCCCGCTTGATGTTGTCCAGCGCTTCCCCCGATACAACGGTTATCTCCCAGGGCTGCGTATTCATTGCTGAAGGCGCGCGTCTGGCGATGTCCAGGATGTCCCTGAGGACCTCCTTGGGAACCGGATCTGGCCTAAACCCCCTGATGCTCTTCCGTGTCTGTATCGCTTCTATGACGTCCATAGGCTGACTCCTTTCGCATCCAGATTTGGCAGCGCTATCCTACTGGATTATATCAGGCTGCGTCAATGCAAGGGCTTGACCAATGCCTTCACCCCTGTTGCTGTCCTTGACCAAAAGGGCCTGTACTCACCTGCTGGCGGGTCGTGCAGGCGCTCCTTCCACATCGGATGAACTTTGGCATCTACTTGAAAGGCGGCAAATCGGGCCATGCTTCCCCTCGATGCCGCCAGCACAACCTCCCTTTCCAATCCTGCTGTTGCATTCCATACGCGCAATGGCACTATGTGACCATGTGATATTCAGACGTCTCAGAGGCTTAGCGAAGCGGACTCGAGAAGAGGGTGAACTCCAGCAAGGCATTACGGCACAGAAAGGACGGAAGAAGGACGACAGTGAAGGCAAAGATGGTCTATAATAGTAGCACCGTCAGGGAGCGGCGCTTCGGGGTCAGAGGCGTCCACTATTCCGGGGGCCAAAATGTCCCATGTTTGCAGACGACATATTGGCGTGTGGCAAAAGAGATGAACGAGACCATAGACATTCGACCTGCCATACGTAGGTAGAAGGATAAGCGTTCGGCACTATAAGGAAAGACCTGTACCCGACGATATCCTGGAAGACGTCATCACGTCTGGAGAGAAATCTATAGCCCTAGATGGTAATATCCGAGTTCGCTTCCACCTGTTCAAGGAAGGCAGGCTAGTCGCCAATCGAATGGCCCCGTTGACTGGGACGCGGTTACTCTTTGGTTCGGCGCCGCACTTTATCGTCGCGACATCAGAGGACAAACCTCTGTTTATGCTGAATATGGGCTTCCGTATGGAACAGATGATACTCCGTGCAACACAGGAGGGTCTTGGAACTTGCTGGATTGGCGGCATGTTCACTGAGGAACGAATTCGTTCCTTGATGAGCTTGGAAGAGAGTGAGCGCATTGTTGCACTAACTCCCATTGGTTACCCAGATACTTCGTGGCTGGGCAGGGCGGCACATGACATTGTCGAGTTGGGAGCAATGAAACTGGGACGGAGAAAGGCATTGCGAGAAATAGCCTTCGGTGCTACTTGGGAGACGCCACTTCAGTCTGATGATAGCGAACTCCTTGAGGCCTTGGAGTGTGCACGTTTAGCACCATCCTGGGCTAATACTCAGCCGTGGCGGTTCTTGGCTTGGCAAAGGAAAGTCATAGCCGTTGCCGATACAAAAGGAAGATATGGTAACGTTCGCCAGGGTAAGCGCTACTATCGCCTTGATGTGGGAATCGCAATGGCGCATTTCTTCCTTGCAGCGAGAGAAATGGGATGGAGTGGCAGATGGTATATAACCGGATTTGACCCTGCAAGAATTGCAAAAGAACACGCTATCGCTGAAGGGTACGAAGTGCTTGCAATATATGAGAGGTAGAGCTACACAACCTGAGGAAACGTTCAGCGACGGTCATTCTGTCATTTGTGTATGTGGTCAGAATTCCTGTAACCTATTATGCCACGTTCCACGAGTTCTTCCAAGCAATTTCGGGACTGGATTAGTTGAGCATCGCAGAGGAAACTGAATGGCAGATTTAGGTTGTATCCCATCTTACGTTAGAATCCACAAGTTGGCCACACAATCTGGCTTTTTGTTGAATGTCTGCAGCGGAGATTTCATTCGTTAGTACAGAGACAACTGCTGCGAACCAGCGGCTGCGCCCCCATTGACAACAAGCAACTATTGTGCTAAGTTTTTCACGGTTGGTTTGTCAGCGTGCTGCGAAAGCTTTTCGCGCAGTGCTTCTATATTGTTCCCTCACCTGAGGGACCCTGGTGCCGGGTTTTAGACCCGCCTCGAATGATGACCAAAGATGTTTGCTTGTCCAAAGGGTAGCAAGCCTATTGACAGCGGCTAAGTGTAATTGCTGAGATTCGCTTTTCGATCTTTCTAAGGCTGTCATTGAGATATGATTATAAACTTCTCCAACCGATGCCATAGCGGCGGGTCAGGGGGAGGCGAGGATTTGGGCGAAGAGGATGCCGAGGCAGAGGGCTGGGCGCCAAGTTGAAGATTGGTGTCCAGCCTTTTTTGGAACCTTTACAGGATATGTGTGAGATGAAGTCAAATCAGTTGGCAGAGCAAGCTAGAAAGAGGTGAAAGGTGAAGGTTAAGATATTTTACTTGTTTATGGCGCTGGTGCTGGCGCTTTCGCTGGGGGTGATGGCTGCGCCTTTGGGTAGGCCGGTAGTGGCCAGCCCCGATGAAATACACGTTTACCCAGGCCCAGGGACGCCACTCCAGGATGCTATCGATGACGCCCTTGAGGGTGACACCATCCTTGTCCACCCCGGGACCTACAATGAGAACCTCACCATCTCGAAGTCCCTCACCCTCCAGTCCACCGATGGCGCGGCGGTGACCACCATCCAGGGCGATGGCACCGCGTCCGTGGTCAACATATACACCCCCGGACAGTTTGTGGGGCATGTGGTAATTCAGGGCTTCGAGATAAGGGGTGGAACCTTGCAACAGTACCCCGGCATAGAACTCCCGCGCTTGGATTATGGCGGCAGCGTCGCCATCCGCGAAAACCTCATCTGGGATAACTGGCATGGCATATTCGTAAGGGCTGTTTATGACGGATGCAGCGTCACCATCGAGCATAATGCCATCTCCGCCAACGTGGTTAACGGCATAAACTTTGCTGAAGATGTGTACGGCACCGCCACCATCCACGAGAATATCATCGGCGCCTTCTACTGGTGGGACCCTGTGGAGATGCCAGAGCCCTTGAGCCTCCCCGGAAATGGCTCTTACGGGATATACATGTCTGGGGTGTATGGCACCGCCACCATCGATGAGAACATCATCTCCGGGAACGGCGGGGTGGCGAGCGACGGAATATACATCGGGTGGGTCGGTGATGGTGGCAGCGTGGACATCCTGGACAACATCATCGGTGCCTGGGAGTTCTGGTACAATGAGGAGTATCACCAGACGGTTCCGGGCAATTGGGGCGATGGCATCGAGGTCTTTAACACTGCCCCTGGCAGCCGCGTCAACATCGAGGGCAATACCATCTCCGATAACCGGTATAATGGCATAGACCTGGGCACCCCTTGCGAGGTGCGGGGCGATGTCACCATCCGCCATAACATCATCGGCGCTTGGACCTACTATGTATATGGCGAAGTTGAAGGTGAAAAAGTCGTCATCCACAGCCACCGCTTCTGGGGCAACCAGGAGCACGGCATCTGCATCTCCTTCATCACCGATACCGCTAATGTGCTCATCGAGGAGAACACCATCTCCGAGAACGGCGCGTGGGACAGCGGGATTCACATCTCGGAATGGGTGCGGGGCACGCTCACCATCGTGGGCAACACCATCGGCGCCTGGGAGGATGAGGAAGGTGAGACCTACGGTGGCAACGCTGGCAATGGAATCTACATCGAGAGTCTGGATAATACCGTGGCCACCATCTCCGGGAATACCATCTCGGAGAACACCCAAGAAGGCATCCACATCAACTTGGTCTCCGATAAGAGCACCACGGTCATGGTCTCGGACAACGCCGTCCTCGACAACGGCGGGGCCGGGGTGTGCTTCGCCTCTGCGGAGTGTGGCGCTACTGTTGGCATCTGCCAGAACTTTATCGCCGGAAATGAGACCGGCGTTTATCTACATCCTTTTGTCTGCGGCGTTGATGTGGCTTGCAACATCATCACCGAGAACGACAATCATGGCATCTGGATCGAGGGCGACTTCAACAACATCACCAGGAACGAGATATCGTATAACGTTGGCATAAGGGAGCGTTCGGGCATCCATCTTACCTCGGACGCTGATGGCAACCAGATCCACTACAACAACATCGTTGGCAACAGCGCCATGCTGGACCCCGGCATCTATAGCTACGGCGTGTATAGGGAAGAGGGGGTGCCGGTGGATGCCACCAACAACTGGTGGGGCGATGCCAGCGGCCCCGGTGCCTCCGGGCCGGGAAATGGCGACTGGATCAGCGATTATGTAATCTATGACCCGTGGTCCACCGAGCCCAACTGGATGTGCATGGAGGGTGAGCAGGAGCCGCCGGTTATTGAGAAGGCAGCGGCATCGCCGTCAATGATCTCCATCTGGTGGGATGAGATGTTCCCCTGGGGCGCAGAGTGGAACAACTATACCGTTGGTCCCTCCTGCTCCACCATGTGGTATGTCAAGGCCAGCGATGTGGGCAGTGGCGTTGCCGATGTCACCATCGACTTGAAGGACCTGCTCATCGACGAGGTGGAGGTCGGCAGGCCGCCGGTGGTGGACGGCCTCATCCCTGCCGACAAGCTCCAGAAGTTTGTTGACCAGCTTAGTGAAGAGGGGCTGATGGCATGGCAGCAGCGCCTGGCTGAGCTGGAAGCCTTCCCGCTGGAATATGACCCGGAGTTGGATTGCTGGTACTACGATGAGTACGATGAGTTAAGTATGTGCCATCTGCTGCGGGAAACAATAATGTTCTTCGCCGACTGGCTTAACTGGAGCGAGGGTCAGTTACATGCCGTGCTGGGCGAGATAATGGGGCAGGAGCTCCGTCTCGGTGAGTTCGATGTTGAGGTCACAGTTAGCGATTTCAAGGGCAATTCGACCATAGGCTATATCCCCATCACCATTGTCGACTACCAGCTCCCCATCTGCGAGGGCTGGAACCTGAGGTCAACCTGGATTGCCCTGGAGAACAATAAGTGGCAGGACATCGTTGCCATGGATGATGGGCTTGAGGCCGATTCTATCTTGAGGTGGAACAGCGAGCTTAAGAGATGGGAGCAGTTTGGCCTCGGGGCTGCCGGCTATGGCTGGTACTATGGCGCCACCAAGGTAGCCGATGCATTGATGAAGCCGCTTGAGGCCTACTGGATCCACGGCAAGGTGAACGATCAGATCGGGCTCATCACCTATAGAGGGGTATCGGCACCTCCCAGCCGCCAGATGTATGCCGGCTGGAACCTCACCGGTGCCGCCCTCTCCTGGAATCAGCCCAGGCTTATGGTGAATGATGCCCTGATCTCCATCTATGAGGCTACAGGACACTGCACCGGCTATACCCAGGTGCTCAGCATCGACCAGTACAACTACTGGCAGGAGCTCTTCTGGGTTTGCGACACCGAGGTCTGGGATTCGTACTGGAAGTGGTTCTACCAAGAGACTTGGGTGTTCACCCGTGATTTGTCCCCTGAAGGGCCGGCAATGAGCCAGGGCGGTGGCTACTGGGTGTTCATGGCTAACCCTGCGGTTCTTGGAGGCTTCAGCTCTACCCCGCTGCCAGCCGATTTCTGGGAGTGGTGGTGGGAGCTCTGTATAGCGAATATCGAGACCACCGATATCGTCCAGCCCCCGACTGGACAAATCAGTGAGCCTTATTCCATTGATGTCATCGTGCACAATGCCGGCACCTGTACTGGCCGCGGCTGGGTGTCTGTTGACGTCAGGGATGACGGCGGAGCGCTGGTCTGGTCTGACGAGGAGTATGTATCAGGCCTTGCTCCGTGTGACAGCACAACCGTGAGCTTCATCTGGTATCCGACAGAGGCTGGCTCTTACACCGCTGAGTCAGGCGCGATTGTTTGCCCGATGACGGTTCTTGCGCCGCCTCATCTGGTGGTGACCGGCATCCAGCAGCCTGAGACGATCCAGATCGGCGAGCCTCTCAGCGTTGCCGTTGACGTCCACAACGACGGTGGCAAGCCTGGAGAGGGCACGGTAACCCTGACCATCAAGAGCGCAGGTGGAGCTACCCTGGTCAGTGAGACCCAGCCCACAGGCGTGCTCGATCCCTGCGACACGGCCAAGGTCGCATTCGGCCCGTACTACCCGGATGAGACCTGGCGCGGGGTCTGCACCGTTACCACCAATCCGCCATTGCCTGGACCTCACTCCATCACGGTGCTGAAGCCTGGCACGCTCAACGTGACCGGAATCCAGCAGCCAGCGACCGTCCAGGTTGGGGAGCCGTTTGCTCCTGCGGTTGACGTGCACAACGGCGGTGACAAACCGCTGGAGGGTGCTGTGGTAACCCTGACCATCACCAACGCAGGCGGCACTGTGCTGGTGAGCGAGACGCTGCCGGTGCCAACACTGATGGGCCCGTGCGATACGGGTAAGGTCCCGTTCGGCCCGTGGACCACGGATGAGACGTGGCTTGGGGTCTGCACCGTGACCACTGATCCGCCACTGCCAATGGCGCACACCGTCACTGTGCTCGCGCCGCCCATGATCGAGGTTACTGGAATCCAGCAGCCAGCTGAGGTAATGGTCGGCGAGCCGCTGCCCATCTCTGTTGACGTCCACAACAGCGGTGGCAAGCCTGGTGAGAGCGCGGTAACCCTGACCATCACCAGCGAAGGTGGAGCTACGCTGGTCAATGAGACCAAGCCCACGGGCACAGTTGACCCGTGCTCGACAGTTAAGGTCGCGTTCGGCCCGTACACCACGGATGAGACCTGGCTTGGGGTCTGCACCGTGACCACCGATCCGCCACTGCCGTTCGCGCACACCGTCACGGTGCTAGCGCCGGCAGTAATTGAGGTTACCGGCATCCAGCAGCCAGCGACCGTCCAGATGGAAGAGGAGCTGCCGATCTCGGTTGACGTCCACAACGCCGGTGACAGCCCTGGAACGGGGACAGTAACCCTTACCATCAAGAGCGCAGGTGGAGCCACGCTGGTCAATGAGACCAAGCCCACGGGCGCGCTTGATCCGTGTTCGACGGTCAAGGTGGCATTCGGCCCGTACTATCCAGATGACACCTGGCGCGGGGTCTGCACTGTGACCACCGATCCGCCATTGCCTGGACCTCACTCTATCACGGTGCTGAAGCCGGGCACGCTTGAGGTGACCGGAATCCAGCAGGATCCGACCGTCCAGATTGGTGAGCCGTTCATCATCGGGGTTGACATCCACAACGCTGGTGACAAGTCGCTATTCGGCGCTCCGGTAACACTGACCATCAAGAGCGCAGGTGGAGCTACGCTGGTCAGTGAGACGATGCCGGTGCCAACGATGAACCCGTGCGACGTGGGCAAGGTGCCCTTCGGCCCGTACATCATGGATGAGACCTGGCGCGGGGTCTGCACCGTGACCACCTATCCAGCACTGCCTGGACCGCACACCATCACAGTGCAGAAGCCGGGCACGCTTGAGATGACCGGAATCCAGCAGCCAGCGACCGTCCAGCTGGAGGAGTCGTTTAGTCCTGCGGTTGACGTTCACAACAGCGGTGACAAGACGCTATCGGGCGCATCGTTAACGCTGACCATCACCAACGAAGGCGGCACTGTGCTGGTGACCGAGACGTTGCCGGCGCCAACGATGAACCCGTGCGACACGGACAAGGTGGCATTTGGCCCGTACACAACGGATAACACCTGGCTGGGGGTCTGCACCGTGACCATCGATCCGCCACTGCCAGCGGCGCACACCGTCACCGTGCTCGCGCCGGCTATGATTGAGGTGGTCGGCATCCAGCAGCCGGCTGAGGTAACGGTCGGCGACCCGCTTGACATTGCGGTTGACGTGCACAACGCCGGTGACAAGCCTGGATCGAGCACCATAACGCTACAGATCAAGAACGAGGCTGGGAGCCTGGTGTACAGCCAACCCCTGGACACGCCGGTAGTGGATCCGTGTGAGACCGATAAGGCGTGGTTCTACGGGATCGTGACAGACGAGACCTGGGTTGGGACTTGCACTGTGACCACCATCCCACCGCTGCCAATGGCGCATACGATTGAGGTAGTGTCGCCACCACCAGTGGGACCGGGCTTCAGCTCCAAGTGGTACTATGACGTGAACTACGCGCTGGGCACTGCTGCCGGTGAGACGATCAGTGCCCTTGTCACCGAGGCCGTTACCGGCGGTCCGGTTAACATCACAGTCAAGTACACCAACCAGGCCGGCGCGACGAAGTTTGCTCCCGCGGTTACAATCCCTGCCGACAGTCCAGTAAATACGGTCGTTCCGATACCCCTGGCTATGGGTGATACCGGCGTGCAGGACATCCAGGCTGCGTCCAAGTTACCGAATACGGCCCTGGCATCGGGCATGGTAGGGCTTGTGGGTAACAGCTCCGGAATCCTTGGCGGGGCTCTGGACCTGAAGCTCACCGCCGCCTACTTCACTGACGGAATGGCGTTCTACATATTGGAGGACACCGTCATGACGACCCATCTGCTCGAGCTTGTGGAAGTGATTCCAGACATGCTAACAGAATGCAGCACGGTGCCGATTCCTCCGGGACCAGCGAATCACACGGATATTGACCCAAGCATGGGCGGCCTGATGCCACCGACTCGGGCCCTTCCGGGAACCCCGTACTCGATGCAGACGATGGATGTCGACGCCTGGACCAACCCCACCAACGGCACCGGCAAGTACACGTACCTCCAAGCCATGCTGCTGGGGATCATCCCGCTGGAGGTTGAGGTTGGGTACCACACCTACGTGCTCACTGGCGGGACTAACATCGGCCAGCCTTACACCGTGGGCAGTAGCTGGACCTACATCAATGAGCAGGAGGCCTATGCTGCGGGTGCTTGCTCCGGCTATGCGAGCATGACCTTCAGTTGTAGCGTAGTGGCTTCGGGCGTGTCGGTAACCGTGCCTAAGGGCACCTTCGCCGACTGCTTCCAGATCACGACCGACGATCCGCTGGCGGCTGGCATCAAGACCGACTACTGGTCGCCAACGGTCATGGGCATCGTGAAGACGGTTAACAGCGAGACCTACTATCCGGGCGTTGAGACCACGGTGCTAACCGACTACACCATAGTTACACCGTAAGTCTCTAGCCTGAAGGCTGCGTGGAATAATTCTAAGGGCCCTGCCCTTTCCCGAAGGGGGCCGGGCCCTTTTTTTGACCTATTGGCTGTGGTAAGCGCACCTATTTGCCCAGGGCATATCTCCGAATCGACCTGAGCTCAATTCCCACCACTGCTGTCGTACTCGATGCCGAACTCAGCTTGTACTATCATAACAGCAGCAGTGCACAACCCGTCGATGTAGGGGCCTATGAGGTCACCAGTGGTTGGAATGACAGTACCATCACTTGGAACGTTCAGCCCACTAGCGCACCGGCGCCGGAATACGTCCGAACCGTGCATGCTACTGCACGAATAATTTCATATCTTGGTACATCAATCACTTAGTTCAAGGGTGGATCGACGGCTCTATCGCAAATTATGGGCTACTGTTGAAGGACACTGATGAGGACCACAACGAAAGCATGCAAGGGCTTTTATGCATCAGAGCGGGTCTACGGTCCCCAGCGCCCGAAATTAGTGATTACGTACTACGACCCCGCCGATCCTTAGGCCGCAGCAGAAACTGGAAACTGTTTGTCAATATCATCTGCTAGTCAAGAAACAGGCTTTTTACCAGGCGCCAAAACTGGCAGAGATAGCAGGGTAAAGGGTGGCCACATTGCATCAGGTGGGCGGGGAGACGCCGATCATCGGATTGAGAGCTCACCAGAGCAAACCCGCACAACAACATGGTGCCCCTTCCCTCCTTGTAGACGGAGGAAATCACAAAGGCATGGGCCTATGTTGACATCGCTGCGGATACCCAGGAGCAGCTTGAACTCTTTCGCCCCACCAATGGTAAACCCAGAGCGTGGCACGCCGATGACCCTGAAACGAAGATTTATTATCCTGTAACGTCCCAGATGGAGAGATGCAATTGTTGTCGAGAAATACCCTTTTACCGATTTGTGCTATCTCATCATGGAGCATCATAAGACTAGGTTGCGGTGGGTGAAACGGGTGTATTACGAGGCATCGTTGGCAAGGTGGAGGCGGGGGCAACCGTCTTGCTCCGGGCTTCCCTCTCCTGAGCTTCCATTGACCCATCTCCTGCACCCACATATTCGGCAGGAGTACCTTCCACTGAGACCAAGTTTGATTTACGTGGTCACGCGGCCCATCATTGTAAGCAAGAAAGGGGCAGCCCTGTCCAGTCTTTCGCGCCCTAAGTTGGCAATCAATGTAGCCTATTGTACGCTTTTGCAGCCGGGATTTTGTTTGCAGGCCAGCTACAAGTGTGTCCTGTGCTTCCAAACCATTCCTTCAGGTGAGGGATTGCTGTTTATCGTCTCAGGAGGGGAGTCATGGTGGAAAGAGATTTGTCACAAGCGCTGGGTCCGGTGCGCCCTGATGAGATCCTTGACATGGCCGGTTCTTTCTGGGTATCGGCCATTTTGAAAGCTGGGATTGAACTGGATGTTTTTACAGAAATTGCAGCGGGCAATGATACAGTTGAGAAAGTGGCTTCCTCGATTAAAGCAAGTGAGCGTGGCGTCCGAATTTTACTCAATGCTCTTTGTGCACTTGGAATAATTTCAAAAGCAGGGGGTAAATATCTCCTAACCCCAGCAGCAGATCAATTTTTGGTAAAAGGCAGGTACTCCTACATGGGATATGCTATTTCTACCACTTTAATGGACTGGGAGGCACTTGGCAGGATTGCTGAGGCAGTGAAGAAAGGCTCACCGATTGTCGATGTATATGGTGCTGAGTCAGAAGTATGGGAGGAGGTGTCCATAGGCTTAACGCCGTCAGGATTAGCTACGGCCTCCGTTATCGGTGATGTTTTGGGAATTGGTACCAAAATGGAGCCCGGGGTCAAAGTGTTAGATCTAGCATGTGGTTCTGGAGTGTACGGTTATGTCTTACTGCAACGCGACCCCAAGGCAATTGTTACTGATATCGACTGGCAAAATGTGCTAAAGGTGGCCAAAAAAGCTGCCCACGATATGGGTGTGGCTGATCGTGTCACCTATAAACCTGGTGATATATTGAGCATCGATTACGGGGAAGAGGAGTTTGATATTGCCATTGTTAGCAATATCTTGCAGGCTTTCGATCCAAAAACCAATAAGACAATCCTCAGCAAAATATGCAAAGCCCTTAAGCCAGGAGGCACCGTGGTCATTAATGACATCGTTCCTGATGAAGAAAGGGCCAAGGCGCGCAGGGCTCTTATCTTTGCAGTCTATATGCTGATCGTTAGCACAGGTGGAGATGCCTATACTTTTTCCGAATTTGATAGCTGGTTAAAAGACACCGGGTTTGACAAAGTTGCCGAGCACAGGATTCGGGGAGCAACAACCCTCATCATGGCAACCAAGAGAGCTCTGGCACCGCGAGCAGGTGAAAAAGGCTTACCGGGAGGTGAGGGTAGCAGTGAGCATTGACTGGCAGGCGAGTTCGCAATACAATGAAGCCAAAGAAGCCAAGGGGGTATCCGATGAAGAGGTGGTTATCAGTAGTAGCGATTGTGATTTTGTGCCTGGCGCTGGTCATCGGGGCGGCATGTAAGGGGGAAAAGGAAGAGGGGGTAAAGGAGGTGAAGATCGGCATCGCACTGCCGCTGGGTGGCATTCTTGGGGCCACTGTCGGCGTGCCAGGGAAACAAGGGTTTGAGTTAGCGGCTGAAAAGATCGGCGAGTTTACCGTCGCTGGAAAGAGTTACCACTGGAACCTCATTTTCGAGGATAACCAGGGGACTAGCGCCGGCGGGGTGGCATCGGCGACCAAGTTCATCCATGAATATGGGGTAAAGTTCATGCACCAGTATGGTTCAGATGCAGGTATGGCTGCCCAGCGTTTATGCGAAGAATCAGGGGTGCTACTCGACATGTCAGCCGGGCTGATGGAGGCCTTTGGGCCGGATAAGCCTCACACCTTCCAGATGTGTCCAACCTATCGGGTACACTCGCCTATCTTTTTCCAGTGGCTGACCACGGCGCACCCGGAGGTGAAAACAGTTGTTGGGGCTATGAACGATGATGCGGTTGGGCACGAGATCATTGATGCCGCTGTCAGCTCTGCACGGTACTTTGGTCTCGAGGTGTTGGGCACAGAATTCATACCTGTCGGGACGATGGAGATGTATCCCACGGCAACCAAGCTGGCGCATATGAATGCAGACCTGACTGTAATGATGCCTGGGGGGTGCTTTGGATCCATGAGAGAAATGGACTATGAAGGGCGCGGCGCCTTCATTATGTGGATGACCGCATCCGGCGAACAGGCAGGCTGGAATAAAGTCCAGGGCTATCTAGTCTACCAACCGAATCCATACGGAGAAGAGCTACCCCAAGCAGCGAAGGATTTCGCTGCTGAATATGAGCAGAGGTATCATGCGGAGCTGACGCAAGGACCATACTATGCCGTTACCATACTCTATGTGCTGACTGATGCCTTGAAGAAGGCGGGCACCGTGGATGACGTTGATAAGATTATCCAGGTTCTTGAGACGGAGAGCTTCGATACCCTGGTTGGGCCGCTACGGTTTGGGGGCGAGGAACTAATCGGCATAAACCATTGGTTGCTGTGGCCAGCCCCAATCGCGGAGATCAGTGATCATGACTATCATGTAGTAGCCCAGTTCACCCCAGAGGAAGCATATGAGTTGGCAGTAGAGGTCTTTGGCAAGTAGCAAGGAGGGCTACGCTCAAGGGAGAAGCAGCGATTGAAATCTAGGGCTAGTCCTCTCTTTGCCAGCCTTTTAGATCATGTTATTATTCACAGAATGATTCCGAAATCGCTATCTCCTGATCTTTCCAATCTCTTCCAAAGCGCGAGCCATGTTTTCAACCGCTTTGCTAAGGCATTCCTCACCCAGTTCTTTGCTGGCTTGCGTTGCATCACCCACCACCCCGGACTTTGAAATATCGCTGATAGTCTTGACCGTTGCCATGAAAAGGCCGAATTTGTCCGGTGTCATTCCCCGGGGATAGTCGGGCAATTCGGCCACCGCCACCTCCATATTCACCAGATGGGGGGTAAGTGCCAACATCCACGAAGTTTCCATCTTGTTGGCGTGGATGCCCTCCTCCATTCCCATCGTCCTTCCCAGCTCTCTTGGTA